>JACXTT010014343.1_pt1 | contig 10372 bp, 7 predicted proteins | sample 9270951 | NCBI WGS metagenome assembly JACXTT01 (sample SAMN15532306, study PRJNA645909) | rock metagenome | isolation source: weathered quartz diorite | place: Puerto Rico | collected 2017-06-21
GGGGGGGGGGGGGAAAGGGGGCCGGGTGGGTTTGGGGCAAGGGCAACGGGGACGATCGAACGGCGCATGGAGGCCTCCGTTCCTCTGTGCACATGGTACGCGCGAGGAAGGCGGGAGGTTCCGTTTCCCTCGTCGCGGAGTGGACGGCGGCAGCGAGGGCGGCGATATTGGTCTCCCATGCGACGCCAAACCCTCCCGCCGCCACGCCCCGTTGCGGCCGATGCGCGCTCCGTGCATCCCCTCGTCGGGAGCGGGGCACCTGCCCACGGGTCGCTTCCCCCTCCGAGCCCCGCGCGGTCGGTGCCGCGGCGGCTCTTCGACCCGGTCGCGGGCACCTTCCGGCGCCTCGAGCGGGAGGCGAGCATCCTCGTGAGCCGGCACGTGTTCCCCCGGATTCCCGGCATCCACAGGATCTACGACGCCCTCCTCGCGAGCGGGCTGACCGTGGCCGAGACCGAGATCGTCGTGCCCGGCCTGTCACCGGCGTTCGACGGCGCGACGGTGCTCCTCGTGACCGATCTCCACGCGGGGCCGCTGCTCTCCGTCGCCGGCCTGCGCCGTGCCCTCGACCGCCTCTTGACCCTGGAGCCCGACCTGATCCTCCTCGGCGGCGATTTCGTCACGACGCGGCTCGAGGAGATCCTGCCGCACGGGGAGACGCTCCGGGCACTCCGGGCGCCGCTCGGGACCTTCGCCGTGCTCGGGAACCACGACCACTACTGCGGGGAGCCCGAGGCGCTGCGCGCGGTTCTCGCGACGTTCGGGGTGCACGTGCTCCACAACGACGCGACCCGCCTCCATCGTGGCGACGGTCGACTCGCGCTCTGCGGGATCGACGACTTCAACGCGGGCCGGCCCGACCTCGAGGCGGCGCTTGCCGCGGCCTCGGCGATCGGCGGACCGAGCCTGCTCCTCTCGCACAATCCGGACGTCTTCTTCGCGGCGGTAGAGCGCGGCGTCGCCGTTGTCCTCTCCGGCCACACGCATGGCGGGCAGCTCAGGATCCCGGGCCTTCCCGTGCTCGTGCGCATGAGCCGGTACCGTCTCGACGAGGGGCGCTACGCGTCCGGCGGCGGAGAGATCGTCGTGAGCCGTGGGCTCGGGGTGACCGGCTTGCCCCTGCGCTTGGGCTGTCGGCCCGAGGCCGTGTTCCTGCGCCTCCTCGGGGCCTGAGGGTGGTCTAGGGGTCGACCACGTCCGGGCGCACGTACGCCACACCCGGGCCGCGCAGCAGCGCGAGCACCTCGTCGCGCGTGAGGTCGTCGCGGATCACGACCGAGTACGCGTCGCCCGTGTACATCTTCCGGTTCACGCCGTCCATCAACGCGTTGATGCGGACGTAGGTCTTCGCGAGCGCCCGGTCCACCACGACCGTCGCCCGTGGACCGTCCACTGCCACGAGCCTGACCTCGGGCATCTTCTTCACCTTGCTCGCGAAGCGCTTCATGAGCCTGCGCCCGCGGTTGCGCAGGCGCCGATAGACGAGGAGCCCGCCCAAGACGAAGAACACGACGCCGGGCGCCGTGACCTTGCCCTCGGCGAAGACGAGATACAGAAGCCCCCCGGCGACCACGGCTCCGCCGAGCGGCAGGGCCCACTCGCCGGGCGTGCGGTCCTTGAGCGAGCGCAGGGCGTCCCGCACCCTCTCGCGGAGCGGCATCGGGGTGGAGATGCCGCTCTCGATCTCCCGCTCCACCTTCTTGAGGTCCTGCGCCAGCTCGCGGGCGCTCGCGTGGCGCTCCTCGGGCTTCTTGCGCAGGCAGCGCGAGATCACGCGCTCGAGGCTCGCGGGAAGGCTCGCGCGGATCGTCGTGACCGGCCGGGTCTCCTGGTACGCGATCGCGTGGAGGGTATCGATCGGGGAGTCGCCGGCGAAGGGCGGCTGCCCCGTGACCATCTCGTAGAGGACGATCCCGAGCGAGAACAGATCGCTCCGGTGGTCCACGGGCAGTCCGCGCGCCTGCTCGGGGCTCATGGAGCCCACCGTTCCCAGGACGACCCCGACCTTGGTTCTCGTATCGATCAGCGAGGGGCTCTCCCCGGGACCGCTCTCCGGTCCCCGCCGCTCCGGCTCGAGCAGCTTGGCCAGGCCGAAGTCCAGGATCTTCGCGTGCCCGTCCGGCGTCACCATGATGTTGTCGGCCTTGATGTCGCGGTGGATGATCCCGGCCTCGTGCGCCTTCGCGAGACCCTGTGCGACCTGGACCGCGATTTCCACGGCGCCCAGGAGATCGAGCTCCCGGGCGGCCACGAGGTCACGCACCGTGCGCCCTTCGACGAGCTCCATGACGATGAAGATGCCGTGCTCCGTCTCGTCCACGTCGTAGACCTGGGCGATCGCGGGGTGGTTCACCGCAGAGGCGGCGCGCGCCTCGCGGAGGAAGCGACGCCTGCGGTCAGGATCGGACGTGAGGTGCTCGGGGAGGACCTTCAGGGCGACGGGGCGGTTGAGGTGCAGGTCCCGCGCAAGGTAGACGATCCCCATGCCGCCCTTGCCGAGCGTCCCGTCGATCCGATAGTGCTTGATCGTCGTCCCGACCATCCACGCATCCCGTTCGAGCCGGCGACGCACAGTATGCCATCTTGCGGGGCGGGCCCTCTCATGTCCGAAAACGGCCAGTGCGGGACGCCGGAGCGCGTAGAATGCCCTCGTCATGCTCGACACGGACACCTGCTACCGCGCCCTCGCCTCCCGGGACTCCCGGTTCGACGGGCGCTTCTTCACGGCCGTCGTCACCACGGGAGTCTATTGCCGCCCGGTCTGTCCGGCCCGCACGCCGCGGCGAAGGAACGTGCGCTTCTTTCCTTCCGCCGCCGCGGCGGAAGAGGCGGGCTTCCGGCCATGCCGGCGGTGCCGCCCCGAGTCCTCGCCGGGCACGCCGGCATGGCAGGGAACCTCGGCCACGGTCTCCCGCGCGCTCGGCCTGATCGCCCGGGGAGATCTCGACTCCGGGGACGTCGAGGAGCTCGCGACGCGCCTGGGAGTCGGGTCGCGCCACCTGCGTCGGCTGTTCCTCGAGCACCTCGGCGCATCACCGATCGCGCTCGCCCAGACGCGCCGGGCGCACTTCGCGAAGCGCCTCGTCGACGAGACGCGGCTCCCGATGGTCGAGGTGGCGCTCGCTTCCGGGTTCTCGAGCATCCGCCGCTTCAACGATGCGATGCACCACACGTACGGAAGATCTCCGCGGGAGCTGCGCTCGGACTCCCGCCGGCGGGAAGAGGACGGAGCGGGGGCCGGCGCGGATCTCGAGCTGCGACTCCCGTTCCGTCCGCCCCTCGACTGGGACGGCCTGATCGATTTCCTCGCGCCGCGTGCGATCCCGGGTGTGGAGTCGGTGGATCGCGGAGAGTACCGGCGGACGATCGAGGTGGACGGCTTCCGCGGAGCGATCCGGGTGAGGCTGCCGCGGGGTGACGAGAGCTTCGCCGTTCTGTCCGTTCCCGTGGCCGCGTCCAGGTCGCTGCTCGGCATCGTGGACCGCGTGCGTCGGCTCTTCGACCTCGACGCGGACCCGCGGGAGATCGCCTCCCACCTCGCGCACGACCCGCGGCTCGCCCGTGCGCTTCGCGGGCGGCCCGGGATTCGCGTCCCCGGAGCGTGGGACGGCTTCGAGCTCGCGGTCCGCGCGATCCTCGGCCAGCAGGTGAGCGTCCGCGGGGCGACGACGCTCTGCGGCCGCCTCGTGCGCCTGCTCGGCGACTCACTTCCGGGTTCGAAGCAGGACGCCCTCACGCACCTGTTTCCGGGGCCCGGGGCGCTCGCGCAGGCGGACCTCTCGACGGTCGGCATCCCCGGCGCGCGCCAGGAGTCGCTGCGCGCCCTGGCGAGGGCCGTGCGGGACGGCGAGATCGATCTGAACGGCAGCATCGGAGTCGAAGAGACGACGGCCCGACTCGTCGGCCTGCCCGGTGTCGGACCGTGGACCGCGCAGTACGTGGCCCTGCGCGCGCTGCGCGAGCCCGACGCTTTTCCTTCGGGCGACCTCGGCCTGCGGCGCGCCTTCGAGGAAAACGGAAGTCTCCCGAGCGCCCGGGCGCTCGAGGTGCGCGCTCAGGCCTGGCGGCCATGGCGAGCCTATGCGGCCGTCGCGCTCTGGGCGGCCGCACCCAGGAAGCACACGTCATCCACAGCGAGGAGGACTCATGGAAGTCGAACGCATCGCCATTGAAACGCCCATCGGGATGCTCGATCTCGTCAGCGGGGCGGAGGGGCTGCAGGTCCTCTCGTTCCGGAATGGATGGGACGGCACGGGGCGTCGTCGCGTCCTGGCCACCAAGCAGACCCTCACGCCCCGGGCGAAAGAGATCGTGTCCGTCATCGAGGCGTACTTCGCAGGAGACTTGGAGGCGCTCGACCGGATCGCGGTCGATCCCGAGGGGACCCCGTTCCAGCTCCGCGTCTGGAAGGCGCTCCGCAGGGTGCGGTCCGGCCGCACGGTTTCGTACGGCGCCCTGGCGAAGCGCATCGGGAGCCCCTCGGCCGTCCGCGCCGTCGCACTCTGCAACGCGAGGAACCCCGTGGCACTCGTGATCCCGTGCCACCGCGTCATCGGCGCGGATGGAAGCCTCACGGGCTACGGGGGAGGGTTGAACCGCAAGCGCTGGCTCTTGGAGCACGAGGGCGCGCTCCTGCGCACCGGCGCCTGACCCCAAGAAGGAAGAGGCGCTACTCCCGGCTCCAGCGCGGCACCCGACCCGGCGTCCACGGCGCGCCGCCCGTCTCCATCCGGTCCTCGAGTCCCCGGAGGTCGCTCTCGATGAGCGTGCGCAGCTTCGAGAGCGCGCTCTCGAAGTCGCCGGCCGCGATCTCGTATGCCTGGCGGTGGGTCGCCGTGGGAGCCGAGGTCGAGGACCAGTGCCCGGCCACGATGCCCTGGACCCGGTCCACGATCGAGGGCGAGGTCGGCTCGTTGCGCTTCCCGCGCGTCGAGTCTCCGGTCAAGGTCTCCCTCAGGTCCTTGAGCCGGCTCTCGAGGCTCCGGGCGTCTTCGGCCCAGCGCGGGTCGGGGTTCGGGGTGTCTTCGATCGCCTTCTTGACGTGGTCGACCCGCTTCTGCGCCTCGTTCGCCGCCTCGACGGCGCCGAGCACGGCGCGCTGGAGCCGGCCCGTCTTCTTCTGGAAGGCCAGGACCTTGGCGCGATCGGGCGGGGCGAGGCTCGCGGTGCCGACCGCGGTCGTCGTGAACGTCTGCGGCCCGCCCAGGGGCGTGACCCTTCCCTCGACCCGCTTCGAGAGCTCGAGCCTGTAGGTCCCGGGAACGACCATCGGTCCGCGGGGAGGATCGGCGAAGGGATCGGGCTCGGGCGGGGTGAGGCTCGTCGGGATCGCGGCGGGATAGCGGAGGTCCCACGCGACGCGGTGGAATCCCGCCGTCACGGGTCCCGTGAGGCGGCGGACGACCTTTCCTTCCTCGTCCACGATCGTAACGAGGATCGCCGGGTCCTCCTCGCGGTCCTCGAGCCGGAGCTCGTCCCAGGACGGATACGAAAGCTCGCCCTTCGCCTCCTCGACTTTCTTCTCCTGGTCCTGGCGCGTCTTCTTGCGGGTCTTGATCTCGTCCCTCAAGTAGTAGGTGAAGACGGCTCCGAAGGGCGGGTTCGGGGCCGTGTAGAACGCGTCGCCCTGGAAGGACTTCTCCCTGAGACCCAGCGGGTCGGTCTCCACGTACATCTGCGCGGGCTTCACGGGGAAGACGACGAACTCTTGGTCGACGAGCGACTCCTTGACGCGCCGCAGCGGCGAGTAGTCGTCGAGGATGAAGAAGCCGCGGCCGAAGGACGCGACCGCCAGGTCGTTCTGGCGCCTCTGGATCGCCAGGTCCCGGACGGCGATCGTGGGCATGCCTCCCTTGAGCTGGATCCAGTGCCCGCCTCCATCGAACGTGAAGAAGAGGCCGAACTCGGTGCCGGCGAACAGGAGGTCGCCGCTCCCGTGGTCCTCGGCGAGGGTGTACACCGAGCCGCGCTTCGGGAGGTCGCCCGCGATCTGGGTCCAGGTGCGGCCGCGGTCCGTGCTCTTCAGGACGTACGGCTTGAAGTCACCCGCCTGGTGGTTGTCGAAGGAGGCGTAGACGGTGTCCGCCTGGTGCTTCGAGGCCTCGATGTCGGAGACGTACGTTCCCTCCGGCACGCCCGGGAAGCTCTCGACCTTCCTCCACAGGGCGCCGCCATCCTCGGTGATCTGGATCAGGCCGTCGTCCGAACCGACGTAGATCAGGCCCTCCTTTCCGGGGGACTCTGCGAGCGCCACGAGGCTTCCGTAGAACGACGTGTTCGCGTTCTTGGCGACCGCGTCCACGCTCCACACCTTGCCCATCACCTTGAGTCGGTTCCGGTCGACCTGCCGGGTCAGGTCGGGGCTCACCGCCCGCCACGTGTCGCCGCGGTCGTCGCTCCGGAACAGCCTCTGGGCCGCGAAGTAGAGCCGCGTGCGGGAGTGCGGGCTGATGATCAGGGGCGAATCCCAGTTGAAGCGCAGGGGCGGCTCGTCGGGGGCGGGCTGCGGCTGGATGTCGATCCGCTCGCCGGTCTTGCGGTCGTAGCGCACGAGGCCGCCGTACTGCGACTCGCAGTAGACGACGTTCGGGTCCTCGGGGTCGACCTGGCTCACGAAGCCGTCCCCGCCGACCGTGACGCTCCAGTCGGCGTTCATGATCCCGTGGGTCGTGCGCGTGCGCGACGGTCCTCCGAGCGTGTCGTTGTCCTGCGTACCGCCGTAGACGCCGTAGAACGGCAGGTCGTCGTCCACCGTGACGCGGTAGAACTGCGTGACGGGGAGGTTGGCGACGAACCTCCACGTCGCGGCCCGGTCGAAGCTCTCGTAGATCCCACCGTCGCACCCGGCGAGGAGGTGCAAGGTGTCGGCGGGGTCGATCCACAGCGCGTGGTTGTCCACGTGCTTGTATTTCTCGCCGACCTTGCGGAAGGTCTTGCCGCCGTCGTCGGTCACCATCATCCAGGTGTCCATGGAGTAGACCCGGTCCGGGACTTTCGGATCCGCCACGATCTCCTGGTAGTACTGCGGGCTCGAGCTGACGTAGTCGCTCCGCTTCTCCCAGCTCCCGCCGGCGTCCGTGGACCTGTAGAACCCGCCTGCCTTCCCGGTCGCCTCGAGGATGGCGTAGACCACGTCGGGATCGGCGGGGGAGACCGCGAGGCCGATCCTCCCCTTGTCCTCGGTGGGAATCCCGTTCGTCAGCTTCTTCCAGGAGTCCCCGTGGTCGGTCGACTTCCAGATCGACGACTCGGGGCCCCCGTCGATCAGGGTGAACACATGGCGGCGGCGCTGGTACGCCGACGCGTACAGGACGTCCGGGCTCCGCGGATCGAACACGACGTCGCTCACCCCGGTGTTCTCGCCGATCGAGAGGATCTGCTGCCACGTGGCGCCGCCGTCCTTCGTCCTGTAGAGGCCGCGGTCGACGCCTGGCGCCCAGAGCGGGCCCTGCGCCGCGACGTAGACCACGCGCGGGTCGCGCGGGTCGATGAGGATCTTGCCGATGTGCTCGGATTCCTTGAGGCCGACGTTCTCCCAGGTCTTGCCGCCGTCCACCGACCGGTACACGCCGTCGCCGTAGCCCACGCTGCGCTGGCTGTTGTTCTCGCCCGTCCCGACCCACACGATCAGGGGGTTCTTCGGATCGACGGCGAGACAGCCGATGGAGTACGAGCCCTGTCCGTCGAACACGGGCGTCCAGGTCGTTCCCGCGTTGATCGTCTTCCACACGCCGCCCGACGCGGCCGCGACGTACCACGTGGAGCCGTGCTCGGGATGGACCACGATGTCGGAGATGCGCCCCGAGGTGACGGCCGGCCCGATCCCTCTCAACTCCAGCCCCGTGAACGTGTCGGCCTTGAGTCGTGTTTCCTCGGTCGATTTCTTCTTGTCCTTCTCCTTCTCCACCCGCGCGTGCTTCTGCGCGGGCACGGAAAGGCTCGTCGAGAGCGTCAGAAGGAGGGCAAAGGCGAGGGCTCGTCTCATCGGGCTTCCTTTCCCTTCGTCGGCCGGTTCCAGCGTGCGGCCGGCGGCAAGCGGCCCGCCATTCTAAGCGATTCGGGTCCGATCCTGAACGGATGCCAAACGACGACAACGGACCGGGTCCTCCCGTCGCTCGACACGGTCCGGGTCAGATGCTACGTTTTCGCGCGGCTTGCTGCCGTAGGGTATGGGCTGATGGGAACACTAACCCGGAAGGAGGAGCTATGAAGAAGGTTGCGCTGCTGATGGTTTTCGTCCTCGTGGCCACGTGTCTGGCGGTGGCGCCGGCGCTCGCCGACGAGGGCGCGAAGATGAAGATGAAGAATACCCACGACATGACGGTCGAGCTCATCTCCGCCGACGCAAAGGCGAGGACGATCACCATCAAGGACGAGAAGGGCGAGGCGAAGACCGTTCCCGTCATGGGAGCTGCGGTCAAGGAGCTCAACAACCTGAAGGGCGGCGAAAAGGTCACCATCACCTGCCTCGACAACGACAAGGGCGAGCACCAGGGCGTTACCCAGATCAAGGTCGCGATGGCCAAGAAGTAAGAGACCCGGTTCCTTGACCGAAAGGCGTGCGGGACCGCGTGTCCCGCGCGCCTTTTGTCTTTTTGGGGCCCGGGCGGGCGAGGTGCCTACTTTTTCCCGGTCCCGCTCTCCAGGCTTTCCCGGCCGCCACCCGTCGCGGCCTTGAGCGCCGGGATCGCCTCGATGAGCTTCCGGAGGTCGACCCCCGAGAGCGACTCCACGACTGCCGGCAGCTGCGCCATGATCTTGGCGATGTCGCCCGTCAGTTTCGACGCCCCGATCCCGTCGCCGCCCGTCGACACGAGCGTGATCCTGTCCGTCTTCGACAGCGGCTCGGCCACGGCCTTGGCGATCTCGGGGAGCGCGGCCAGCAGGATCTGGAGCACCGCCGCCTGGTTGTACTCCTTGAACGAGTCGGCCTTCTTCCTCATCGCGTCGGCCTCCGAGGCGCCCTTGAGCGCGATGATCTCGGCCTCCGAGGTGCCGGTGGCCTTGATCACGTCGGCCTCGGCCAGGCCCTTCTGCCGCCTCGCCTCGGCTTCGCCGCGGGCGATCTGCTCCGCCTTCTGCCGCAGCGCCGCGGCCTCGGTCTCGACCCGGTAGCGCTCGGCGTCGGCCTGTCGCTTGACGGTCGCCTCGAGCTCCTTCTCGCGGCGCTGGATCTCCCTCTCCTGGACGATGATCTGCTGCTCCTTCTCGACGATCGAGACCTGGACCTCTTCCTTCTTGAGGGCCTGGGACGTCTTGTTCTTCTGGATGTCGTAGGCGAGGTCCGCCTCGGCGCGCTTCAGGTTCACCGCGGCGTCGTACTCGGCCTTCTTCGACTGGAAGTCGCGCTGCGCCTCGGCGATCCGGGTCTCGGCCTCGAACTTCGCGATCTCGCCGGCCTGGCGCGCCTGGGCGGACTTGATGGCGGCGTCGCGGTCGGCTTCCGCCTGCGCGATGGTCGCGTCGCGCTTGACCTCGGCGGTCCTCGGCTTCCCCAGGGCATCGAGGTAGCCGTGGCTGTCGCGGATGTCCTTGAGCGTGAACGACACGATCTGGAGGCCCATGTTCGCGAGGTCCGAGACCGCGACCTCCTGGACCGATCCGGCGAACTGGTCGCGGTTCCGGTAGATCTCCTCGACCGAGAGCGTGCCGATGATGGCGCGGAGGTGCCCCTCCACAGTCTGGAGGGCGATCTGCTTGATCTCCTCCACGTTCTTTCCCAGGAACTGCTCCGCCGCGGTGCGGATCGACGCCTCGTCGCCCCGGATCTTCACCTGCGCGACCCCGTCCACCACGATCGGCACCCCGGGCTTCGTGTAGACCTCGGGGGTGGTGAAGTCGAGCGTCATGACCTCGAGGGACAGGATGTCCACGCGCTCGAGGAGCGGAAAGATGAATGCGCCTCCGCCCTTGCGGATGCGGAAGCCGCTCACGTCCTCGCCCGCAGGAATGCGCATGCGGTGCTTGCGGCCCGAGATGATCATCACCTGGTTCGGACCGACCTTCCTGTAGCGCTTGGCCACGGCCAGGACGAGGATGAAGAAAACGATCGGGACGACGAAGAAGACCGCCAGGATCCCGAGACTGCCCAGTCCGAACATGTCGAACCTCCGGGTCAGCGCTTCTCGCGCACGTACAGCGTTTGACCGATCACCTTGTCGATCACGACGAGCCTTCCCTTGGAGACCGGGGAGCCGTCTGTCGAGCGGGCCGCGGAGACCTCGCGCTGCCCCTTGACGACGTAGGCGATCTCTCCCGCCCCCCCCTCGGGAATGCGCGTGATCACCTCGGCCTCGCGGCCCGACACCTCCTCGACCGCGAATTCCGCACCCGCCTGAGTCTGCTTGAAGATCAGCTCCAGTACCAGGAAGGC
>JACXTT010014344.1_pt1 | contig 10372 bp, 9 predicted proteins | sample 9270951 | NCBI WGS metagenome assembly JACXTT01 (sample SAMN15532306, study PRJNA645909) | rock metagenome | isolation source: weathered quartz diorite | place: Puerto Rico | collected 2017-06-21
GAGCGTGTTCGCGGCCAGCCCCCGCTCGACGCCGAGGTGGTCGAGGTAGGTCCGGACAGCCCGCACCAGGGCGCTCGGACCTGGTGGGGCGACGGGCGGGGCGGCCTGGTTCAGGAGGGCGCTCCCCCAGCCAGGGCACTCTCGAGCGCGACCGACGCCAACCCGTGCGCCTCGGCGACCGGGGCGTTCGTGAGGTCGCCGGCGTGGGTGTTGAGCCCGAGGGCGAGCGAGTGGTCCTCGCGGCAGGCCCGCTCCCAGCCCTTGTCGGCCAGCGCCACGGCGTACGGCAGCGTGGCGTTGGTCAGGGCATAGGTCGAGGTGTTCGGGACCGCACCGGGCATGTTCGCGACGCAGTAGAAGGTCGAGTTGTGCACCTGGTACGTCGGATCCGCGTGCGTGGTCGGGTGGGTGTCCTCGAAGCAACCGCCCTGGTCCACGGCGATGTCGACCAGGACCGAACCCGGCTTCATCTGGGCCACCAGGTCGTTCGTCACCAGCTTCGGGGCCTTGGCACCCGGGATCAGCACCGCGCCGATGACCATGTCGGCCTCGAGGACCTGCTGCTGGATGGCCAGCTTCGACGAGGCGAGCCCGTGGACCCGGTTGTTGTACCGCCAGAACGACATCCGGAGCTTGTCCAGGTCGGTGTCGAGCAGGGTGACGTCGGCGCCCATGCCGAGGGCGATGTTCGCCGCGTTCTGTCCGGACACACCGGCACCGATGATGACGACCTTGGCATTGGCCACGCCGCCGACGCCGCCGAGCAGCACACCGCGGCCACCCTGGGCCTTGAGCAGCGAGTAGGCGCCCACCTGGGGCGCGAGGCAGCCGGCCACCTCGGACATCGGGTAGAGCAGCGGAAGCCCGCCCGAGGGCAGCTGGACGGTCTCGTAGGCGATGCCGGTGACCTTGCGCGCGACCAGCTCCTCGGTCAGCGGCCGGTCGGCGGCCAGGTGCAGGTAGGTGAAGAGGACGAGCCCCTCACGCATCCTCCCGTACTCCTCGGCGATCGGCTCCTTGACCTTGAGCACCATCTCGGCGTTGCCCCAGACCTCGTCGGCGGACTCGAGCAGCTTCGCCCCGGCGGCTGCATACTCCTCGTCGGCGATGGACGAGCCGATGCCCGCCCCGGCCTCGACGAACACCTCGTGCCCGTGCGCCACGAGCTCGTGCACCCCGATCGGCGTGATCGCCACCCGGTACTCGTGGTTCTTGACTTCCTTCGGTACGCCGACCCTCACGATGGTCCTCCCAGACGGTTCGACGGCACGACGTTGTGCCGGTTTCGGGAGTCTATGACTCAGATCACGCCGCGGGCGCGCAGGGCCTCGACGGCGAGGACGGCACTCGCGAGCGGCGCGTCGCAGACCCGGCCGTCGAGCACGGCCTCCAGCAGATCGGCGTACGGGACCCGTTCCACGGTCATGTCCGCCTCCTCGTGGTGCGCCTCGAAGTCGCGCGGCACCTCGCGCAGGCCGCGGGCCAGGAAGAGCGCGTGCGTCTCCGAGGTGATCCCGGGCGACGCGAAGGTGGTGAGCAGGTGCGTCCAGGTGTCCGCGGCCAGCCCGGTCTCCTCGCGCAGCTCGCGCCGCGCCGCCTCCAGCGGGTCCTCCCCCGGCTTGTCCAGCTTGCCCGCCGGCAGCTGGATCATCCGCCGCTGCACCGCGTGCCGGTACTGCCGCAGGATCACGACCTGCTCGTCGTCGTCGATCGGGAGCACCACCACGGCGCCCGGATCCTCGACGACCAGACGGGTGAAGGGGTGGTCGTCCTCGCCGGGCACGTGGATCGTGTCCTCGCGGAAGTTCACCACCCACCCCGTCTCGTAGACGTACCGCGACCCGACCAGCGGCCAGCTCTGCGGAACGTCGGCGAGCGGTTCAGGCATCGTCGGACGGCGCTCGACGCAGACCGGTCTCGTCGATCGGGATCCGGAGCTCGCGCTGCCGGGTGATCGCGGCGCCAATCAGGCCGATGAACAGCGGGTGCGGCCGGGTCGGCCGCGAGCGCAGCTCGGGGTGCGCCTGCGTGGAGACGTAGTACGGGTGCACGTCTGCGGGCAGCTCGACGTACTCCACCAGGTTCCCGTCCGGCGAGGTGCCGGAGAAGACCAGGCCGGCCTGCTCCAGCTTGTCCCGGTAGCTGTTGTTCACCTCGTAACGGTGCCGGTGCCGCTCCTCGACCTGGGCCGACCCGTACGTCGCCCGGACGACGGTGCCGTCGGCCAGGTTCGCCGGGTAGAGACCGAGGCGCATGGTGCCGCCGAGGTCGCCGGCGCCTTCGACGAACGCCGTCTGCTCGGCCATCGTCGCGATCACGGGCTCGGGGCAGTCCGGGTCGAACTCGGTCGACGCTGCGTCCAGCAGTCCTGCCATCGACCGCGCGTACTCGATCACCATGCACTGCAGCCCCAGGCACAGGCCCAGCGTCGGGATCTTGTTGGTCCGGGCGTAGGTGAGCGCGCCGAGCTTGCCCTCGATGCCGCGGATGCCGAAGCCACCGGGCACGCAGACCGCGTCCACGTCGGCCAGTGCGCGAGCGGCACCCTCGTGGGTCTCGCACTCGTCGGAGGGGATCCAGGTGATGTTGACCTTGGCCTTGTGGGCGAAACCGCCCGCCCGCAGCGCCTCGACCACCGACAGGTAGGCGTCCGGGAGGTCGATGTACTTGCCCACCAGGGCGACCGTGACCTCCTCCTCCGGGTGGTGCACCCGCTCGAGGAGGTCGTCCCAGAGCGTCCAGTCCACGTCACGGAACGGCAGGTTCAGGCGCCGTACGACGTACGCGTCCAGTCCCTCGCGGTGCAGCACCTTCGGGATGTCGTAGATCGACGGCGCGTCGGCGGCCGTGACCACCGCGTCCTGGTCGACGTCGCACATCAACGAGATCTTCTTCTTGATGCCGTCCGGCAGCTGGCGGTCGGCGCGGCAGACGATCGCGTCCGGCTGGATACCGATCGAGCGCAGCTGGGCGACGGAGTGCTGGGTGGGCTTGGTCTTGAGCTCCTGGCTCGGCCCGATCCACGGCACCAGCGAGACGTGCAGGAAGAAGCAGTTGTCCCGACCCAGGTCGTGACGGACCTGGCGCGCGGCCTCGAGGAACGGCAGCGACTCGATGTCGCCGACGGTGCCGCCGATCTCGGTGATGACGACGTCGACGTCCTCGCCGCCCATCGCCCGGATCCGGTCCTTGATCTCGTTGGTGATGTGCGGGATCACCTGGACCGTGTCGCCGAGGTAGTCGCCACGACGTTCCTTGGCGATCACCGTCGAGTAGATCTGACCCGTCGTCACGTTCGCGATCTGGTTGAGGTCGGTGTCCAGGAAGCGCTCGTAGTGGCCGACGTCCAGGTCGGTCTCGGCGCCGTCGTTGGTCACGAAGACCTCGCCGTGCTGGAACGGGTTCATCGTGCCCGGGTCCACGTTCAGGTACGGGTCGAGCTTCTGCATCGTGACCCGCATCCCGCGCGACTTCAGCAGGCTGCCGAGGCTGGATGCCGTCAGGCCCTTGCCCAGCGAGGAGGCGACGCCGCCGGTGACGAATACGTGCTTGGTCGGCTGGCTCGGTGCCAAGGTGACTCCCGTGGTCTGGTTCGCAAAGGTGCGGTACGCAGGAAGGAACTCCTACATCTCCACGGGGTTCAACCCTATCAAGAAGTTGACGGTGCTGCTGCGCGACTCACCCGACCGGTCAGGACGGAGGGATCGGTCCGTCGACCTGACCGATCGATCCGTAGTCGCCGACGACGCCGCGTGTCCGGGCGGCCAGGGCCAGTACGGCGGCGACCCGACCCCGGGCGAGCTGTGTGCCGTCGGCCGTGCTCAGCCCGGGTGAGCCCGATCGCAGCGAGCCGATGATGCCCAGCGCGCCTGCTGCCGAGTCGGGTCCGGCGACCACGGCGGCAACCTGCCCCGACATCGCCCGCAGGAACGAGACCGGGATGGCGTTCTCGGCTGCTGCGTCTGCCGATCGGGCTGCCGGCCCGGTCACGACGAGCACCAACGCCGCCCGGGTGGTGACCTTCGTGCTGCTCACCAGCCCGGCAGTCTGGAACCCGGCCATGATCGCCAGCGCCGCCGGGTCGTAGGTCGCACCGACGATGTGCGAGCTAGGCGGGACCCCGATGGCCCGGGCCAGCAGCAGCCCGAACCGCTGGTAGCCGTCGGAGCTAGCCGGGACCACCAGCTGCGCCTGCGTGGCCATCTGGCTGGTGAGCGCCTCGACCAGCTGGCGGCTCGAGGCGGTGGCCATCGGTGCGCCCAGCGCCACGTCAGCCGTGACGCTGCCGCCGGCAGCCGCGACGAGGCTGCGCAGCGCGATCAGGGTCTGCGGATCCGCACCGGGCAGTGCCACCAGGGCCACGTCGTGGCCGGTGAGGGTGCCCTTGACGGCCGTCACCGCGGTCGCGTCGTCGTACCTCGCCGCAGCCCGGGCGTCGGCGGTGAGCGCGGCCACCTTTCTCCGGGCAGATTGCAGCTGCGCAGCCTGGGCCTTGGCGTCGCGCTCGCGCTGGCCGGAGTCGTGCTGCAGCGGCCCGGCACCGACGGCGATGCCGAGGGCGATGGCCAGGACGACGACCGCGAGACCGACCAGCCTGGTCCGCATCAGCTCAGCCCCGCCGGCAAGTGCGTGTGCAGCGAGTGCCACCAGTCGTGGCCGACGGGCGTCGCCGCCACCGTCACCGCGAGGACGGCGACAGCCGCGAGCGCGACCACGGCCACGTGCCAGCGTCGCACCCGCCCTGTGTACAGCAGCGGGACCGAGGCTCCGTCGACCAGCGTCGTGCCGGCGCGCAACCGGGTCAGCACGTTGCTCGCCTGCTCGGTCAGCGAGCGGTCGACGAAGTCGTCGAGGGTCGCAGGAGTCCCGAGCGTGATGATCACGTGCGCGCCGTCGAGGTGGGCCAGCAGCAGGCCGACGTCCGCGCCGGCGAGGGTCGTGCGCAGGTCGTGGAACGGCAGCTTGTACCGCTCGATCCGGGCCCGGGCAGCTTCACCGGTGCCGGTCAGCACGACCTCGCGGCTGCGGGACAGCGCCTTGTCCTCGATCCGGCCCTCTCCGGTGAGCACGAGGACGTCAGGACGCCGGCCTTGGCGGACGAGCACCTCGGCACCGCCGTCCACCCCGATCAGCACCGGCTTCTGCTCGCTCAGGAAGCCACGCAGGCGCTTGAGATCGGCGGGCGTGGTAGCCGGTCCGGCGACGACCACCGGGCGACCCGAGATCCGGGCCCGCAGCCGCGGCGCCCCGGTGCCGTGCAGCAGCAGGCCCTCCTCGCGGCGCAGCAGCTCGCTCGAGGTGTGCGCGAAGGTCTCCAGCTGGGTGGCCAGGCCGGCCCGTGCGGCATCGAGCTGTGCAGTCACCTGATCCTGGTCGAGCCGGGCCACGTCGAGCGTGACGACCAGGCCGTCGTACAGGGTGGTGCCATCGAGGCGGAGCTGCTTCCCGTCGCTGATCGCCAGGACGCCGGAACGGTCCCCCTCGAGCAGCACGACACCACCGCGCATCAGCAGGCCGGGACCCAGGTTGGCGTAGCGCCCGGAGATGAATTCGGCCGCGTTCAGGACGGCGTACGGCTTGCGGGCGAGGATCGCGCGAGCGGTGGCGGCGTCGACGTCGCGCTGGTCGATGACGACCAGATCACCCTCCCGGGTGCGATCCAGTGCGGTGGCCAGGTTGCGGTGCGCGCGCACCGTGACGTTGAGCCCGGGCAGGGAGGGAGCGCTCGATCGGCGCCTGGGGAAGGACATGACCTCCGCATGCTGTCACGGCGCCGGTCCGATTTGTCGCACCTGCGAGCCCTCGGCCTGTCGCTTCCGCTGGTCAGCCGCGGGCGGCCCGAACCTGTTGCGCTACCTCGAGAAGCTCTTGTGCGTGCGCCATCGCGGTCTCGGACTCCTCCAGGCCCGCGAGCATCCGGGACAGCTCACGCACACGTCCCGCGTCGTCGAGCACCTCGAGCCCGGAGGTGGTGATCCGGCCGTCGCTGGACTTCTGCACGAGCAGGTGCCGGTCGGCGAAGGCAGCCACCTGCGGCAGGTGCGTGACCACCAGCACCTGGGCCGACCCGGCGAGCGCCGAGAGCCGTTTCCCGATCTCGACAGCGGCCTTGCCGCCGACCCCCGCATCCACCTCGTCGAAGACGAACGTCGGCACCGGACTGGTGCCGGCCAGCACCACTTCGATGGCCAGCATCACCCGGGACAGCTCTCCCCCTGAGGCGCCCTTGTTCAGGGGCCGGGGCTCCGCACCGGAGTTCGCCGCGAGCAGGATCTCGATCTGGTCGACCCCCGAGGAGTTGAACCGCCAGGTCTCCCCCGCGATCTCCAGCCCGTCCGGGTCCGGCGTGCGCCCGATCCTGATGTCGATCCGCGCGTGCGGCATGGCCAGCGCGGTCAGCTCGTCACTGACCGCGGCCGACAGTGTCGTGGCCGCGACTGCGCGTGCTGCTGACAGCGCCTCGGCCGTCCCGGCCAGGTCCGCCCGGAGGGTGTCCCGCTCGGCACGCAGGACCTCGGCCCTGTTCTCGGAACCGTCCAGCTCGAGCAGGCGCTCGGCAGAGCTCGTCGACCAGACGAGCACCTCGTCGATGGTCTCGCCGTACTTGCGGGTCAGCGCGGTCAACGTCGCGCGACGTTCGGACACCGCCGCGAGTCGGTTGGGGTCGGTCTCCAGCGCGGTCGCGTACGACGCCACGTCGGCGGCGACGTCGGAGAGCAGGTAGCTGACCTCGGCCACCCGGTCGGCGAGCCGACCGGCCTCCGGGTCGTGCTCGCGCACCGACTCCAGCGCCCTCCGGGCCGCACTGACGGCGCTCAAACCGTCAGGTCCGTCGGCATCCGACGACAGTGCCTCGCGGGCTGCTTCCGCGGCCGTGCGCAGCGTGTCGGCGAAGCCCAGCCGGGACTCCTCGGCGGCCAGCGCCAGGTCCTCGCCGGGCTTCGGGTCCGCAGCCTCGATCTCGGCAAGGCCGAGCCGCAGCACGTCGGCCTCGCGGGCACGCTCCCGCGCAGCTCCCACGACCTCGGCGAGCTCAGCCTCGACGGCCCGCAGGGCTGCGTAGCCCGCGGCCATCGTCTGCTTGAGACCGGCGACGTCCTTGCCCGCGAACCCGTCGACCGCGAGTCGCTGAGCCTCGGCCTGGAGCAACCGGTGCTGGTCCGACTGCCCGTGCACGGCCACCAGGTGGTCCGCCAGGTTCTGCAGCGCTGCGACCGGGACCGATGCCCCGCCCAGGAAGGCGCGCGAGCGTCCCTCGGCCGAGAGCTGCCGGGCCAGCACCAGCGTGCCGTCCTCGACCGTCGCGCCGAGCTCGTCGGCGAGCCGGGCCACCGTTGAGTCGGGCTCGACCGGGGTCACGATGCCCTCCACCCGTGCCGCCTTCGCGCCGGTGCGCACCGCTCCCGCATCGGCGCGGCTGCCCAGCAGCAGCCCCAGCGCGGTGACCAGCATCGTCTTGCCGGCTCCGGTCTCGCCGGTCACGACGTTCAGGCCGGGCCCGAGCTCGAGCACGGACTCGTCGATCACCCCGAGCGAGGCGATCCGGATCTCCTCGATCATTCCTCGGTGCCCCTGCGGTGCTCGCCGCCGTGCCCGTTGCGCCGTCGTTCCGAAGCGCCGCGCCAGCCCTCGACCGGCAGGTCGAACTTGGCGACCAGGCGATCGGTGAAGGGCGCCTCGTGCAGCCGGACCAGACGCACCGGCTTGGCTCCGCGGCGTACCTCGATCCGGGCGCCCGGCGGCAGCTCGACCGTACGGCGACCGTCGCACCAGAGCACCCCGGCGCCCTGGGTCTGGGCGAGCACCTCGACGGCCAGCACGGAATCCGGCGCCACGACCAGCGGGCGGGCGAAGAGGGCGTGCGCACTGATCGGGACCATGAGCAGCGCATCCACCCCCGGCCACACGATCGGGCCGCCGGCCGAGAAGTTGTACGCCGTGGACCCGGTCGGCGTCGCGCACACGACGCCGTCGCACCCCCACCGGCTCAGCGGCCGGCCGTCGACCTCCACCACCACCTCGAGCATCCGCTGGCGAGCGGCCTTCTCGATGCTCGCCTCGTTCAGGGCCCAGGTCGTGGTGACGAGCTGCTTGCCCTGGTAGACGGCGACGTCGATCGTGAGCCGGTCCTCGGCGGTGTAGCGGCGCTCGACGATCGCCTCGATGGTCGCCTCGATGTCCTCGCTCTCGGCCTCGGCCAGGAATCCGACGTGGCCCAGGTTCACCCCGAGGACCGGGGTGCCGGCTCCGTGGGTGAGCTCCGCGGCCCGCAGGATGGTGCCGTCGCCACCGATCACGACGGCGAGCTCGCACCCCTCGGCGGCCTCGGCCTCGTCGACCAGCTCGATGCCGTCGGTGGCCACAAGGTCCAGCTCGGCGGCCTCGTCGGCGAGCACCCGGACCACGACCCCGTGACCGCGCAGCGACGCCACGACTTTGCCGGCGAGTGCCAGCGCCTCGTCACGGCCGGTGTGCGCGAGCAGCAGGATCCGGCGTACGCCGTCCTGGGTCGGGAGATCGGTCGCGCTCACACTCACAGCCTCTCACCAGCCTCCCCCGGGATCACGGAGCGGCTCACCTCGGCCGCTATCTCGGTCTCCCCAATGGTGGCGGGTCCACGGCGGAGCCAGAGGAAGAACTCCACATTGCCCGACGGACCCGGCAGCGGGCTCACCGCGACGGCACGCGCTCCCCACCCGCGCTCGGCCGCGTCCTCGGCGACCCGGACGACCGCATCGGTGCGGTACGCCGGCTCACGGACGACCCCGCCCTTGCCGAGCCGCTCCTTGCCGACCTCGAACTGCGGCTTGACCATCAGCGCGAGGTCGCCGTCGGCCTTGGTGACGCCCACCAGCGCGTCGAGCACGATCCGCAGCGAGATGAACGACAGGTCACCCACGACCAGGTCCACCGGGCCGCCGATCAGGTCCGGCGTCAGGTCGCGGATGTTGGTCCGGTCGTGGACCGTGACCCGGGCGTCGGACTGGAGCGACCAGGCCAGCTGCCCGTAGCCGACGTCCACCGCGACGACCTCGGCAGCGCCTGCGCGCAGCAGCACGTCGGTGAAGCCCCCGGTCGAGGCACCGGCGTCGAGGCAACGCCGACCGGCCACCTCGAGCCCGTCGAACGCGGCCAGCGCGCCGGCCAGCTTGTGGCCGCCGCGGCTCACGAAGTCAGGACGATCCGGATCGGCCCGTACGACGAGGTCGGCGTCCGTGGTCACCCCGGTGGCCGGCTTGCTCGCGAGCTGCCGGTCGACGGTGACCCGACCGGCGGCGATCAGCTCGGCGGCGTGGTCGCGGGAGCGCGCCAGCCCGCGGCGGACGAGCTCGGCGTCGAGCCGCAGTCGACGGGGAGGCACGGTCTGCCCGGATCAGGCCTGGTCGTCGCCGGCGCCGGACAGCGTGCGGCGAAGCTGCTCGTGGGCCTGCTCGAAGACGGCCACGTGGTCGTCGACCGCGGCGCTGTCCAGTGCGCTGAGCGAGCGCAGGACCTCGTCCACGGCTGCGTGACCCGTCTCGGTCGTGACCGGCACCGAGGGGTCGTCCGCCAGGACGTCCTCGACGTGCGCATCGACGTCGTCGACCACGTTCTCGTCGGCGTCGACCGGCACCTCGGGCTGTTCTTCGCTCATGGGTTCACGCTACCGGGCGCGCACCCCGCGGTCTGCGCTGGCCGACCGCTGCGGTCGAGGTACCCCCAGAGGGCAGCCGAGGTCGCGCGCCACCACGCGTGCAGGTCTCCACCACCGTTGACGACCAGCGACCCGTCGCGGACCTCTGCGGTCCACTCCTGCGCCTCCTGGTCCGCGGTCAGCACGCTCACGTCAGCCCCGATGTACGTCGGCCGCCGAGCGCCCTCGAGCCCGGCGATGTCGGCGAGCGTGGTGACGCCGCTCATCACCAGGACGCTGTCCCAGCCGACGGCAAGGGCGCCGTCGATGTCGGTGTCCAGTCGGTCGCCGACGACCAGCGGACGCGTTCCGCCGACTCGCGCGAGCGTCTCGTTGAACAACGGCGGATGCGGCTTGCCGGCGACGCGCGGCTCGCGGTCGGCGTACGCGGCCACCAGGTTCACCAGCGTCCCGTTCCCGGGTCCCGGCCCGTGCGGCGTCGGGACCGTGAGGTCGGTGTTGGTCGCCACCCAGGGAAAGCCTTGCCTGACGAGCTGCGCCCCGTCGATCACCTGGCGCCACGGCATGTCCGGGCCGTAGCCCTGCACGACCGCGAGCGGGTCGGTGGCCAGGTCCGTGACCGGCACCAGCCCGTGCTCGCGCAGCGCGTCCTCCAGCCCGGGCCCGCCGATCACGAAAACGGCAGCTCCGGCGGGGAGCTCGCGCGCCAGCAGCCGGGCAGCCGCCTGGGCACTCGTG
>JACXTT010014345.1_pt1 | contig 10372 bp, 6 predicted proteins | sample 9270951 | NCBI WGS metagenome assembly JACXTT01 (sample SAMN15532306, study PRJNA645909) | rock metagenome | isolation source: weathered quartz diorite | place: Puerto Rico | collected 2017-06-21
CAGACCGTTCGAAACAGAAAGTGGATTCCGTGCGCGTGGATGCTCTCAACCTCATCCGGCAGGCGCCCGAACGCGTGGCGGGCGGGGAAGCGCCCAGTCGGCCATAAAGTCCAGTAGTCTGTTTACTGCGGCGGTTGGGTAGCATAGGCGACCCGCCTGTGCCGTCCGGCGACTCGCCGGACGGAACGGGAGTGCTGGTTCGAGCCAATGCGGACGGTCTTTTCCCGAGCTTGTTCTTTGCCGTTCCGCCGAGCGGAACAGGCCGGTGGCCCGCAGTACGCATAGTCGGACACGTTCGATAGGCTGCGCTCAATCCGAAGAAAGGAACAGCCACAGTTTTTTTGAACCTGGTCCAGCGCGTTGTAACAGAATTCGTTTTACAATCGTTGCATTGCAAATGACCTGTGGCGAGGCGCGAGAAGGGCGCAACGTTACTCCCACTCAATTGTTCCCGGCGGTTTGCTGGTGAGGTCGAACACAACGCGGTTCAGACCCCGCACTTCGTTGGTGATGCGCAAGGAGATCTTCTCCAGCAAGTCATACGGGAGTTTCGCCCAGTCCGCTGTCATGCCATCCTGCGATTCAACGGCGCGGATGGCGAGCGTCCAGTCGTAGGTCCGCTCATCGCCCTGCACTCCGACGCTGCGCACGGGCAGCAACACCGCAAAGGTCTGCCAGGTTTTGTAGTAAAGCCCGGAGGACTTCATCTCCTCGACGACGATCGCGTCGGCGCGGCGGAGCACCCGTAGCTTCTCCGGCGTCACTTCGCCAAGGCACCGCACCGCCAGGCCGGGACCCGGGAACGGCTGGCGAAACACAATCTCCTTCGGCAAACCGAGTTCCAATCCGAGGAGGCGCACCTCGTCCTTGAAGAGGCATTTCAACGGCTCGACGAGTTTGAACTGCATCTTCTTCGGCAGGCCGCCGACGTTGTGATGGCTCTTGATCATCGCCGCGGGATTGCCGGCGATGGAAACGGACTCGATCACGTCCGGATAGAGCGTTCCCTGCGCCAGGAACTTGGCTTTGCCGGCTCGCTTGGTCGCGGCCTGGAACACTTCGATGAAGGTCCGTCCGATAATTTTGCGCTTCTGCTCCGGCTCGGTAACGCCTTTGAGCCGGTGCAAAAACAGCTTCGACGCATCTTCGTATTGCAGGGTGATACGGAAATTGCGGCCGAACACCTCCTGCACGACCTCAGCCTCGCGCGCGCGCAGCAGGCCGTTGTTGACGAAGATGCAGGTCAGTTGAGCGCCGATGGCCTTGTGAATCAGGGCCGCGGCGACGCTCGAATCGACGCCGCCGCTCAGGCCGAGAATGACCCGCTCGCCGCCGACCTGCGCGCGGATTTCCTCGATCGCCTGTTCGATGTAGTTGCGCATCGTCCAGTCTTTGCCACAGCCGCACACGCCGTGAACGAAGTTGCTATAGATCTCGCGCCCGCGCGGGGTGTGGACGACCTCGGGATGAAACTGCAGGCCGTAAGTGTACGTCGACCGGTTTTCAATCGCCGCATAATCTGAATTCTCCGTCGTGGCCACCGAAAGGAATCCCTTGGGCAACCGGGTGAGTTTGTCTCCATGCGAATTCCAGACCTGCAGTGTCTCCGGCAAACCCTTGAACAGAGGGCATGAGGTGTCGCGGACCGCCAAGGTGCCTTTGCCGAATTCCCGTTTTTGTCCCGCCTCGACCTTGCCTCCCAGAAAGTGGGCTAGGATTTGGACGCCGTAACAGATGCCCAGGATCGGAATGCCGAGCTTGAACAGGCCCTTGTCTGGCAACGGCGCGTCGGGGGCATATACGCTCGCCGGTCCGCCGGAGAGGATCAGCCCGCTTGGCTTGAGCGCGGCGATCTTCTTTGCCGGCGTGTTGTAGCGAAGGAGGGTCGAATAGACATTGCACTCGCGGATGCGGCGCGCAATGACCTGCGTGTATTGGGAACCGAAATCGAGAATGACGATTTGCTCGCTCATCGGAAACGAAGGGGAGTTTCTGCCCGTCTGCGCGGATTTTTGCCAGAGAAAAATCACGGATTGTAGGTGGTACGTTGTGGGTTGTCCTTGGTCCCTTGTGCTGGGTTTCTTGATCCTTGTGCGCATGCAAACCATGGGGCGCAGCATGACCGTCTTACCTGTGCCAGCGCCAGAGACCGGCATCATTGTAGAACGTCGTCCACAAAATGATGAAGCGCCGTCAGGCGCGGCATAAAATTCCGGCTGAGCGGGAGGATTTCGCTCTTAACGGAGCATGAAGAGGCCTTTCGATTGGCCTCTCAGGTTGTCAAATCGAGGAGGGTGTATCCAGTGCTGCCAAATGCCGTTTGCATCTTACGATGACGGCTTTCCTGAAGTCGTGCAAAGATGGCTTTGGTGGCTGGAGGGAATCATACCAATCGGCCACGTCTTGCATGAACACCCTTTCGGCTTCGTCGCGTTCCGGGGAAAAGGGATCAAGGGCGTGCGCGAATCGATCGTACAATTTGGCCAACGCCGCAATCTGCTCCTTCGAGACGGAAGCTAGGAGTGCATCTGCTGAAGGCGAAGGCATTTGTTTCGGAGATCGAGAACGCGGTCGTAATAAGCATCTGCTCCGCAGTCGGGATGTTGCTTTGCCAGAGCATTCAGGCGGATAGCCGAATCATCGCAGACTTTCACCATGATCTGCCACACCCTCGCGACCTGGCTCAAGTCCTCATTTCTCCTGGCGAAGAGCGCGACGACTTTATAGATCGTCAACAGTTCGGTTTCGAGCTGACGCGCTTCGGTGTGGAATGGAGCGCAAAGGTCCCTGGGAATGGCGGCGACGCGACGCTCAAAACTTGCAAGCATTTCGTCGCCCAGACTCTGCAGATCTGACTCAGCCAGGCAATTATTCATATGCGCCGAAGATACCAAATCACGATCGCCCTGTAAACCAAGGCTTCTTCTTTGTTGTTGGCCACAAATCCATACGTCGAACGGAGGGTATTACTCTTCATCGGCTCCCACCCCTCTGCACCTTCGCGGCGACCTTCAACCGCAGCGCGTTGAGCCGGATGAAACCTGTGGCGTCGCTCTGGTCATAGGCCTTGGTCGGGTCGGCTTCCATGGTGGCGATGTGCGGATTGTACAGGCTCACCGGAGATTTGCGTCCGGCGACCAGGATGTTGCCCTTGTACAGCTTCACGCGCACGGTGCCGGTCACATTCTTCTGGCTCTCGGTCACCAAGGCCTGCAATGCCCGTCGCTCCGGTGAAAACCAGAAGCCGTAATAGACCAGTTCGGCATATTTCGGGATCAGCGAATCGCGCAGGTGCATCACCTCGCGGTCCATCGTGAGCGTTTCCATCTGGCGGTGGGCGAAATGCAAAATGGCGCCGCCGGGCGTCTCATACACGCCGCGCGATTTCATGCCCACGAAACGGTTCTCCACCATGTCCACCCGCCCGACGCCGTGTTTGCCGCCGAGCCGATTCAATGCCTGCATCACCCCGAGCGGCGAAAGCGTTCTTCCATTCACGGCGACCGCGTTGCCTTGCTTGAAGTCAATCGTGACGAATTCCGGTTTGTCCGGCGCGTCTTCCGGGAACACGGACAGCGTCGTGAACGAGCCGCGATACTTGCGGTCGCTCGCGTCCATCCACGGGTCTTCCAGGATGCCGGCCTCGTAGGAGATGTGCAGAAGGTTCCGATCCATCGAGAACGGCTTCTTCGCGCTGGCTTGCACCGGAATCCGCCTTCGCGCGCAATACGCGATCATTTCGGCCCGACCGGGAAACTCGCTGCGATATCTCGCGTCCCGCCACGGAGCGATCACTTGCAAATCCGGCGCCAGCGCGGCGGCGGTCAGTTCGAAGCGCACCTGATCGTTGCCCTTGCCCGTCGCGCCGTGGGCGATGGCGTCGGCCTTTTCTTTGCGCGCGATCTCGACCATGCGCTGCGCAATCAGCGGCCGCGCGATGCTCGTGCCGAGGAAATACTGCCCCTCGTAAATCGCGCCGGCGTGAATCATTGGGAAAATGAAATCGCGCGCGAACTCGGCCTGCAAATCATCGATATAAATCTTCGACGCGCCGGTTCGTTTCGCTTTCGCTTCGAGGCCACGCAATTCCTCCTCCTGGCCGATATTGGCGCAGAAAGCGATCATCTGCGCATTGTATTTTTCCTTGATCCAGGAAAGGAGAACCGACGTGTCCAATCCACCCGAGTAAGCCAGAACAATTTTCATCGCGGGCAATTAGCGGCAAGAGACGCGCCGCGCCAAGAGGAAAATGGCAGGCATTCGGGCGTGCATGATGTCAACTTTTGAGAAGCTGAGAACCTCGCGAAAAGCTCCCAATTCCCAAGCTCCAAAGAAGCACCAAGGCTCCAAACTCAAAAAGTGACCTGCGCGGCTTTTGCCCGGGGCATGTGATTTTGAAGTTTGCTGTTTGAGATTTGGAACTTCTCTGGAGCTTGGAGCTTGGTGTTTGGTGCTTCGCACAGAGATGGGTTCTAGAGTCCGCTGCACTGACTACGGGCTCCGGACTCTGGACTTCAGACCGGTACCGCTGACCTGCGCCTTCTGTCCGGCGGGCTCGACATGGACCAGGACATCGTGAACCGCCGGCAATTCCTGGCGCACCCTGTCCTTGACGCCATGAGCAATTTCGTGGGCGCGCTGGACGGTCATTTGGGGGTCCACTTCCACGTGCATATCCACGAACAAGTGATAGCCCATTTTGCGGACGATGCATTTTTCCACACACACGACGCCTGAAGCGGCCGAGGCGATTTCCCGAATGCGTTCCGTGACGGCCGGTTCGGGCGAGGTGTCCATGAGTTCGTCGAGAGCCGGACGCAGCAGGCGCCAGCCGTTCCAGGCGATGATCCCTGCGGCCACCACGGCCGCCACGCCGTCCGCCGCCGAGTATTTCGGGCCGCCGATCAGCGAAATGCTGATGCCCAACCCGGCGGCTAACGACGTGATCGCATCGCTGCGGTGATGCCAGGCATCGGTGCGCACCGTCGAGCTTTCGACCGAAACGCCTTCGCGCATCACGAACCGGAAGAGCGACTCCTTGATCGCTACCACGACAATCAACACCACCAACGTGTAGGAAGATGGCACGTGATGCGAGTGGAGAATTTCGAACGCCGCCTGAATCGTGATACTCGCCGCCGCCAGCAAGAGCATGGTCGAGACGACCGCGGCCGCGATCGGTTCGGCTTTGCCATGGCCGTAAGGATGATCCGCATCCGCCGGCTCAGCCGCCACCACGAGCCCGCGCCAGACGATCACCGAGCTGAACAAGTCGGCCAGCGACTCCACCGCATCGGCGACCAATGCATTTGAATGTCCGGCGATGCCCGTTGCCAGTTTCGCGGTCGCGAGCAGCGTGTTTGCGATCATCCCGAGAAAAGTCGCGCGCAAACTCCGTTGGAGGCGGGTTCTCGGCATGGCCTCAGTGTGCGGTAACTGAATTGGCTTTACAATCGCGGCATGGTGTCCTTCGCGCCCCCGAGGCGCAGCGCGACTTGCAACCGAAGGAGGACTGTGTCCGCTGGACCAACCGCACGCAACTTGCGGCGGCAGGCGTCCCGCCAATTCTGCTCGGCAGAGGATTTCCTTTGAGCGCGCAACCGCGTTTTCCCTCCCTCTCCTCCTCAAAAAAAGGAGGAGAGGGTCGGGGAGAGGAGGCGCTTTTGATCAATTTCCCCTCTCTCCGACTCTCTTCCCGCCCGTTCCTCGTGGCGTCCCGTCCGTGGAGCCTGGCATCTTGCCCGGCGGATTCTGGTGTGGGCCTCGCTGCCGTTTTCCCAAACAGCATTGCCATTCCCGGCGGCAAGATGCCGCCCTCTACGGCAGCCAAGATGGCGGCGGCTACATCCGCGTTCGTGGCTATTAACTCCATCGATACCGCGTTGGCGTCCTCCGGCGCAGGCAATCAAGAATCCCGTTTGAAAAAGGAGCCCTTCGACAAGCACGTTGAATAGCAACCGCGACGCAATTGCAATGCGACGCTAATGATTTCGAGTCTTGTTGCACTGAGCGGCACGCCGCACCGAGCGGTCCAGGGGACACCGTCCTTGCCATGCCCACCGTGTCACTCTGGAGTTAGCCAAGTGTTGAAAAGGCCAGCGCCGAAGCGAGTGCGGGAGGGTCACCGTGTGGACCCCGACGATCATTGCCTACTCTTTTTGAAATCAATGGAATACAGAGATTTTAAGTTGTGACTGGGATCAAGAAATCGGTTGCGAGTTTTGGCAATCTGCCAAACCGGTTTTGGCGAGCGTTAAAAGCGCGCACGCCGACGCGAAAACGTCCGATCAAACCCGATTCGCCCGCGTCGGATGTGGCGTGTGCGCAGTCGCATGGCATACGTTCTGCAATGGCTCAGTGAAACGAACCAAAACGGTCGGCGGGGTATATGTCATAACTTCCTTGCGGGGAGCATGGGCTCGAAGAGGGGCCATTGAAGAGAGACATTCAAAGGGTCACAAGGGCTAGACCTGCGCAGGCCGTAAGCACAGAAAAGTCGTAGGGCGGCAAAAACCGCAAGAGAAGACCAAAAGCAATCGTATGAAAATAATCCGCAACCAAAGCAGGAAGTCCAGCCAGGGGTTCACCCTGATTGAGATGATCGGAGTGTTGGCCGTGATCGCCATCCTGGCGTCCATGTTGGTCCCGAAAATTTTCGAGGCCATCAACAGCGCACGGATCAACAACACAGTCCAAAGCTACAACGCCATCAAGACAGGCGTTCTGGATCATTACGGCAAATACGGGGCGATCAACTTCGTGGGCATTCCGGCCCCCGGCGGCGCCACCACGGCCGCTCAGTTGGCCGCTTACGACACCCAGGTTCTCCTGGCCGAATCCCTGATCGATAAGCCGTTCAGGTCCAAGGTCGGAACCAACTGGGTGATTCATGCCGTCGCCGGCAGCGCCGCCGCGACCGCTCCCAACGCGGCCGCCGGAAATGGGGCCTACGACCTCGACGGCGACGGCGGCGCGGCCGGAACCGCGGTTAATGACGCCTCACCGGCCGCTTTCGTCGTGGAAGCTCTCATTCAGGGAGTCGCCATCGCCGACGCGATCGAAATCAGCGAGCGCCTGGACGGCCCGACGATGAGCGTTGTCGGCGGCGGAGCCGATGCCCTCGGTCGGGTCAAATACGCCGCTCCCGTCGGCGGACTCACCGACGTCTACATCTACATCGCTCATCGATAATCTGACCGGAACTTTCAGACTTATCGTATTTGTGGTTAAGACCATAACATGGTGCGGTGGTGCAGCGGATGGCCGGGAGGTCATCCGCTGTATACAGTTTTCAACGAACCGCTCGAAGGGCAGCAGCAGCCGACGTGAGGAGGCTCGCTTTCAAATCCACCAACAAAACGAAAAAGCGAAAGCAACAGAGCCTTCTCATTTCGGCTGCTACGCGCTTCATCGGTAGTCGCCGGTTCCAAACGGAACCTCATACGGACCATGAACCCAACCCCAATCCCTCCCGCGAGGGGAGCCTGCAATTCGAGGCACCGGGCCGGTTCCCCCCCCGGGGGGGGTCAAGGGGTGGGAGTGGTCGGGCGGTGGTTCAGTCTTCCTTTCAGAACAAGCTCGTTGGCGATGGAGATCCACGCGGACAAGGAGGTCTGCGAACGTTGGTGCCGGCGTTTGGCCGGCAGTGTTGAACGCTCTGCCGGCCGCAAGCCGGCAGAGCTTTTCTCCGGGCTTGGCGCTCGATGATTTTGATCCCGCGCGACTAGAGTATGAACTTGCTGCGCCTCACAGAGGCGCGCTCGGACCGCGGGCCGCGGCCTGTTTGCTTTCTCGAATCATGCATCGGGACCAGGAACCGCCGAGGTACTGCCATCCTGCCGGCAGTGCTTTGCACCGATGGGTCTGCCGGCAAGATGCCGGCAGCAGCCTGAAGAGCCCCCTTTCGCTTTCGCGCACGCATTGGGACCAGGAACCGCCAAGGTGCTGCCGGCATCCTGCCGGCAGTGCCTTGCACCGACCGGTCTGCCGGCAGGATGCCGGCAGCACCCTGAGGTTCATGGAAAGCCCTCCAGCGCGACATGGAAAGAGGCGCCACGGCTTTTTGACTACCGAGCGAATGAGCGAATAATCCATGGCAGCACCCGTCTCCAAAGTCCCCGGTGAGCCTGCTGCAGGGCCAGTTTCGTCCAGGCCGCAAAAGCGCTTGGGCGAGCGCCTGCTCGAGGCGGGTTACATCTCGCAAACCCAGCTCGACCTGGCGTTGCGCGAGCAGAAACGGCGCGGCGGCCTCATTGGCCAGGTCATGGTCGGCCTGGGTTTCGTTCCGCAAGAGGTGATCTCGGTCTTCGTCGCCAAGGAATCCGAGACCAAGGTGGTCAACGTCAATCGCTGCCTGATCGACAAGGCAGTGCTGCAACTTGTCGCTTTCGAGATCGCCAAGCGCCTCAAAGCCCTGCCGTTGTCGCGCGAAAACGGCACGCTGACCGTTGCCTTGGCGGACCCGTGCGACGTGGTGGCCATCGACACCCTGCAACAACTGACGAGCCTCACGATTGAGGTGGTGAGCGCGCCGGAACGCGACATCCTCAATTGCCTGGAGCTGCACTATGGCACGGGCGATTCGATCGAACAATCGATCGAGCAAGCGATGGATGAGCAGGGGCTCGATGAGGCCCGGACCTCGCGCCGTCAACTGGGCGATGTCAACGAGGTCGAGGCGGGAGTGGATGCGCCCATCATCCGGTTGGTGGACCAAATCATTGCCCGGGCCGTCTCGCTTCGGGCCAGCGACATTCATTTCGAGCCGGAGGAAAAGACCATGCGCATTCGGATGCGCATTGACGGCATCCTGTACCAGGACGTGCTGGTTCCGAAATCGATGCAGTCTCCGGTAATCGCCCGGCTGAAAATCATGGCCAATCTGGACGTCACCGAGCAGCGCCTGCCGCAGGATGGCCGCGCCACGGTCTATGCCGGCCGGCGCGAGATCAACCTGCGCGTTTCCAGTCTGCCGACGGCGCACGGAGAGAACCTGGTCCTGCGGATTCTCGACTCGGCCGCGCAAGGGGTGAATCTGCTGGGGCTGGGATTCGCGCCGCGGGATTACGAATTGTTCCGCGACGCCGTGCATCGGCCCCACGGCGTGGTCCTGGTGACCGGCCCGACCGGCAGCGGCAAGACCACGACGCTCTACGCCGTGCTGAAGGAAATTACTTCGCTGGAGGTGAGCACGTTCACTCTCGAAGACCCGATCGAGTACCGCATGCCGCTGGTGCGCCAAACGCAGATCAAGGAGGAAATCGGACTGACTTTCAGCACGGGCCTGCGTGCATTGTTGCGTCAGGACCCCGACATCATCCTGGTGGGCGAGTGTCGCGACACCGAAACGGCGACCTTGATGGTGCGCGCCGCTCTGACCGGGCACATGGTCTTTTCCACCTTGCACACCAACGACGCCGCAGGCGCCATTCCGCGTTTGATCGACATGGGCGTCGAGCCGTACCTGCTGCCCGCCAGCCTTGCGGCCGTGCTGGCCCAGCGATTGGTGCGAACGATTTGCCCCGACTGCAAGTGTCCAGTCGAGGATCCGGCGACCATCTTCGCCGAACTCAAGTTGGAACCGCCGAGAGACCAGCCGCTGCGTCTTTGGAAGGGCGCGGGCTGCCGGGAGTGCAAGCAAAGCGGCTACCGTGGGCGGCAAGCCATCTTCGAACTCATGACCCTGGATCATCGCTTCCACGACCCGATCGTCCGCCGCGCCGGCGCGCCCGAATATTTTCGGCTGGCCCGAGAGAAGGGGATGCGCTCGATGTTTGAGGACGGTTTGCGCCAGGTCCTCGCAGGGACCACCACGATCGAGGAAGTGCTGGAAGCGACCCGGGCCGCGGAATGAAAACTCCAAGTTCAAAGCGTGTTTTGAAAATGGGTAGCGCGGGCGACTCGCCCGCCTCCGGTCGGCGACCCGCCGACCGGAACGACGGAGAGCGACGCTTGGGAAAAGTGTGGTCCCCACCGACTCCACCCATTGCTCCCATTCCGTCCGGCGAGTCGCCGGACGGCAACAGGCGGGTCGCCTGTGCTACCCAAAACGATTTTCAAATCTCAAAGCTCCAGAGAACCCGAAGCACGAAATCCAATGCCGTGTTAGCGGTGCTATGGGATTTGGTTGTTTGGAATTTCTCTGGAGCTTCGCGCTTTGAACTCTGAGCCCGTATGGATCCGTTTTCGCATCGCGAATGCCAAGTGGCGCCCAGGAGCGCGGCCCTGCGAGCCGCAGCAATATGGGTGTATCGAGGACCTCGCTCATTGCCAAGCCCTTTGACCGAGGACGCAGCCGCGAGTCACACAGTCGCGACCCGGATGCGTGCTCTCCAGGCCCTACCCCGCCTTCCCAAACACGGCCGGTCTAGGC
>JACXTT010014346.1_pt1 | contig 10372 bp, 9 predicted proteins | sample 9270951 | NCBI WGS metagenome assembly JACXTT01 (sample SAMN15532306, study PRJNA645909) | rock metagenome | isolation source: weathered quartz diorite | place: Puerto Rico | collected 2017-06-21
TCACGGCCTCGTCGATGGTCGGCTTCGGTGGCACCGCGGGCAAGAAGGACACCTACTGGGCGCCCGCCAGCCGGCGGGACACCCTCGAGGGGCCGCCGGACTACATCGGGGTCTGGGTGTATGCATTGTTGAGCAGAATCGTGGTCCATCCGATGGCGAGCACGCTGGCCATTGCACCGATGATCAGACCGATCTGCTGCAACCGCGGCGTCGCACCCACAAGGAAGCCAGTCTTGAGGTCTTGCGAGGTCGCGCCTGCATTAGCCGCCGCGATGCACACAACGGCTCCCACCGTCAGTGCGATCGGGGCGAAAACGGCATCTTTCCACCCTAGCGCCACGAAGATCAGGCTGGTTGCCATGAGCGTCGCGATCGTCATTCCCGAAATGGGGTTCGCAGACGACCCGATCTCCCCCACGATTCGGGAGGAAACCGTGACGAAGAAGAATCCGAAGATGATCATCAGGATCGCCGCAGCCAGGAAAATGATGTAGGAAGGAAGCGTGGAACGCAGTAGATACCAGAGGGCCAACGAGAGAACGACCACCAATGCCAGTGAGCCGAGGACCACCAGGCTCATCGGCAAGTCCCGCTCGGTACGCGGGCGCCTGTCCGACGTTCCCTTGTCGGCGCCCGAGGTCGCAATATCGCGAAGGCCCGAGCGGAACGCTTCGACGATGGTGGGCATTACGCGAATGAGATTGATAATCCCCGCGGCCGCAACCGCGCCGGCGCCGATATAGCGCACGTAGTAGTTACGAACATCGCCAGGGCCCATCTCGCCGATTACTTTCGTGGCCGGGTAGAGGATACTCGTTAGTGGATCCCCGAAAAACTTGATGACCGGCACGAGCACCAAGCTGGAGAGAAGACCGCCCGCCACCATGGTCGCAGCGACTTTTGGTCCGATGATGTACCCAACGCCGAGCAATTCAGGCGATACCTCAGCCGTTACCGACGCGCCTTTGAACCACTGGGGAAACGCGTAAGCAGGCCGCTCCTTCCAAAGCCCGCCGATCGATAGCAACGCCTTGTAAGCCGTGCCCAGCACGCCGCCCCACAAAATCATTTTCGCGAGCGACCCTCCCCGTTCGCCCGCAATCAGAATCTCTGCGCATGCCGTTCCCTCGGGATAGGTGAGGTTGCCGTGCTCCTTTACGATCAGCGCGCGCCGAAGGGGAATCATGAATAGGATCCCCAGCCAGCCTCCGGTCAAGGCCAGGAGGAAAGTTCTGTTGAACTCCAAACTGGCCCCCAGGAAGATCAGCGCCGGTATCGTGAAGACCACCCCGGCGGCGATCGACTCGCCCGCGCTACCCGTGGTCTGGACGATGTTGTTCTCCAAGATCGTGGCTCGGCCGCCCCAGAGTTTGCCTAAGCCGCGAAAAATGGCTATCGATAGAACGGCAATGGGAATAGACGCGCTCACCGTCAATCCCACCCGCAATCCCAGATAGACCGTCGAGGCCCCAAAAATCAGTCCCATCACCGCCCCCAGCGCCACCGCCTTGAACGTGAACTCTGGCAGTATCTCCGCGTCGGCGATGAAGGGCTTAAACGCGCTGGGACCCTTTTCGGCGGGTATCGACGCAGAGCTTGTCCCCTTCTTCGTGGCCATTCGTTCCTCCAATGAGTAATCTTTTTTCGCCGCCAGGGAAGGAGCGGCAACGCGCACTTTACGGGAGATCGCCTGGCATTATAGCGCAATCGTTGGTTGCAAGAGAGCCGAATTGGCGCGATCGTTGACACCTCTCTCTCGGCTGTGATAGCGTCCGTCTAGTCGCAATCCAAGATCAGCGGGACTTCGGAGGCTTTTACCGGTATGAAGATTACTGAGCGGAAGAATGGTGATGTTATAATTCTGGACTTGGAAGGAAAGATTTTGCTCGGGGAAGGGGACGTGCAATTGCGCGAGCACATTAATCGCGTGGTCCAATCCGGCGGAAGAAAGATCCTTCTAAACCTTCACGATGTTCCGTACATCGACAGCTCCGGGCTCGGAGAAATTGTGCGGTGTTACACAACGGTATCCAGAGAGAATGGCAAACTGAAACTGCTTAATGTCACCAATCGAATCAAGGATCTCCTTACCATCACCAAACTCATGACCGTGTTCGAGAGTTTTAGTTCAGAGGAAGAGGCGGTCAAGAGTTTCTAGGACCATCCGCTCGTACCCAATTCGTGTGAGTACCGCAGGCCCCACTCCGGAGCTCAGCTAGAGCCGGATCAACCAGCTACTCCCCTATCAGCTGAATGATGACTTTCCGACGGCGCGGACGCACATCGCTATCGATGAGCACGGCCTGTTGCCAAGTCCCGAGCAGAAGTCGATGCTCGCTGAACGGAATGGTGAGCGAGGGACCCAAGAGCGCGGCTCGAATATGACTGTGTCCATTGTCATCGATCCGGTTGTGGCGATAGGCCATTTCTCGGGGAGACCACCGGCGGACGGCCTCGGTCAGATCCTCCACCAGCCCCGGCTCGTATTCAACCGTTGTGACCGCGGCGGTTGAACCTGGCACGAAGACGTGTACCAGACCGGAACGGAGCTTAGAAAGGCTGAGAATCTCCTCGATCCGGGGAGTGAGATCTTCGATCGAATCATTCCCGCGGGTCGAGATCAGGATCTCGGTGGTTTCGACAGGCACGGGGGAATAGTAAAGGCAAAAGGAAAAAGGGAAGGTGAAAGCCCGCCTCGGCGGGCTACGGGCTAGGCGCGGTACCGGTTCTCATGACAGTCTTTGGAGAGCAGCCCGCAAAAGTGAGGCATGAAGGGGAAACCGAGTCCCGGATGGGGCGACAGAGACGGCGCATCACGGATCGTTTTTGTGAGGTCTTGCCGGGAACATCACGCCTTAGCGCTTCCAACCTCTCTTCAACCGTGGCTGATTAGGCGGTACAATTCAGGTATCAAATGGAGGTAGGGGATACGAGCAATAAAATATTGTTGGCCGTTAGCGATCTGTTTTTCGCTGCGCGCATTCGAAACACGGCAGCCCAACTAGGGCTTGAGGCCCTGCCCATAGGCGCCTCGGAGAAGGTGAGCAAGGCCGTGGGGCGCGAGCTGCCCCGGCTTCTCATTGTCGATCTGGATGACGCCCGGTTCGATGCTATTCGGAGCATCGAAGAAATCAAGACGACGTTGTCAACCAGGTCGATTCGCATCCTCGGATTCCTCTCCCATGTTCAAACAGAATTGCGCGAGGCCGCCGTGCGCGCGGGCTGCGACCGAGTCCTGCCTCGTTCTACTTTTACCCAATCGCTCGCACAGATCTTGAAAACGGAGACCGAGGAGCGTTCCCTCTCGTCCGATGCGTGAGGCGCCGGAGAATTGAAGGCGAAGTTCGTAAATCGGATAGTGACTCATTGATGAAAAAACTCCAGATATCATCTCAAAGTATTTATCTGAGCGTCATCGGATTGTTGCTTGGCTTCATCATCGGCTTCTTTTACGCCAACCACTACAATTACAGTCCCGGCGCTACGCCGGGCGCCGGATCAGGATCGGGCGCTTCAGGGGCGACTTCGGCTGCCAGCGACGGGCAACTGCCACCCGATCACCCGCCGATTGCAAATGAGCAGGAGATAAGCCAAGCGATCAAAGCCGCCGACGCCGCGCCCAATGACTATAACCTTCAAATGCAAACGGTCGAGACCTTGTACCGCGCCAGCCGAATCGAGGACGCCCTCAGACTGGCCGAGCGAGCGGTCAAGCTCAAGCCAGACGGATATGATGGGATCGTTCAAATGGGAAATTTGAACTACGATTTCGCAGACCGCCGAATACAGCAGGGCGACAGTGATGGCGCCAATCCTTATTATCTCGAAGCCGCAAAATGGTACGAGCGGGCGCTTAAGCAGCGTCCTGCAGATGTCAATGTGCGGACCGATTATGGCCTGACCTTTTACTTCCGCAAACCGCCTGACCTGGACAAAGCGATCGCCGCCTATCGCAAATCGCTGGAAGTAAATCCTGATCACCCCCAGACACTTTACAACATCACCATCGCGCTGACGGACAAGGGCGAGCTGACCGAGGCCGAGGCCACACTGGCTAAGCTCTCCGCGCTTGCGCCTGGGGCACCGATACTCGGTCGCCTGAGGAAGGGAATCGAGGAGAAGCGCTCGGGAGCCCAGAGCAGCGGACCGGCCCCCCGCCCACTGTCGGTCAAGTAGTCGAGACGCCTATCACGGGACCCCTGCGCACAGCCTCTCGCCCAATCCTGTAATACGATGTCGACGTGAGGACGCTGAATGTGCGTTTACCCGAAGGGCTCGTCGCGGAGATCAAAGCTGAGTCGCAGCTGCGGAAGGTCCCGAAATCCGATATCGTTCGTGAACGATTTTGTTTAATAAGCTCGCGGGAGTCTTAAGGCCTTCACGTTGATTGTCAATAAACGATTGAGAATTTCCGAGGGGTCATGAGAAGGGATGGGAAGCCTTTATACGAGTTCGGGTCATTCCGCCTGGATGGCGTCAACCGTTCGCTGTCTCAAGGGGAAGTGCCCGTGCTACTGACGCCCAAGGCGTTCGACATGCTGCTGTTGCTGGTAGAGAACGCCGGGCGGTTGCTGGACAAAGATGAATTGATGAAGCGCCTCTGGCCCGACACGATTGTCGAGGAGGGGAACCTCACGCAGAACATCTTCGTGCTGAGGAGAGCGCTCGGCGAAAGTCCCGATGGGCAGCGATACATTGAAACGATTCCCAAGCGGGGCTACCGCTTCGTCGCGGGAGTAAAAGAGATTTGGGAGGAAGAGGATACGTTGGTGGTAGCGGAGCAGACCCGATATCGAGCCGTGATCGATGAAGATGTGGTAGTGCCGGAGATCGCGCCAGAAGGATCGGGGATAGAAGCGATTCGGGGCCCGGAGACTGCGGATCGAGGATCGAAGGGAGCTCGACTTGCGATCTTCTCTTCACGATCTTTCATCTTCGGGATAGTGCTACTGGTCGGGCTGATGGCCGCGCTTTATTACTGGGAGATCTCGAGCCGAACGAAGCAGCCCGAGATTGAGGCAAGGGTGAGATCCATCGCCGTGTTGCCGTTTAAGCCATTGAGCGCTGACGGCAGTGATGAATATCTGGGTCTGGGGATGGCCGATACCTTGATCACCAAACTCAGCAACGTACGGCAGCTGATTGTGCGGCCTACCAGCGCCACGCTGAAGTACACGAACCCGCAGCAAGATCCAGTGGCCGCAGGCCGAGAGCAACAAGTGGAGGCGGTGCTCGAGGGGAGCATTCAACGGTCGGGCGAGAAGGTTCGAGTGACCGTACGCCTGCTCAGTGTCGGGGACGGAAGACCACTGTGGGCCTACCAGTGCAACGAGCAGCAGTGCACGGACCTGTTCGCTGTGCAGGACGCAATCTCGGAACAGGTGACCGAGGCGCTGATAGTGAAGCTGAGTGGTGAGGACAGGAAGCGATTGACCAAACGCTATACCGAGAACATTGAAGCTTACCAACTTTATTTGAAAGGCCGCTACTTCTGGAATAAGCGAACTGAAGAGGGGCTGAAGAAGGGCATTGAGTACTTTAATCAATCGCTTGGAAAAGACTCGAAGTATGCGCTGGCTTATGCGGGGTTGGCCGAATGTTACGGCCAGTTGAGTTACTACGGTGGATCCCCGCCAAAGGAAGCGTCCCTCAAAGCCGAGGCTGCCGCGACCAAGGCCCTGGAGCTGGATGAGACGCTGGCCGAGGCTCACACCGCCCTGGCGGTCGTAAGACATCATTACGATTTCGATTGGTCGGGAGCGGAGAGGGAATACCAGCGAGCGATTGAGCTGGATCCCCACTACGCCTCCGCTCACCATCGATATGGCAACTTCCTGGTCAATCTCGGACAGTTTGATCGAGCCCTTGCCGAGTTGAAACGAGCCCAGGATCTTGATCCGCTCTCGCTTGTTATCAACAAAACGGCGGGCGATCCATACTACTTCGGGCGGCACTACGACCGGGCGATTGAACAGTTTCGCCAAACGTTGGAGATGGACAAAAACTTCTACCTGGCGCACATGTTCCTCGGGATGGCGTATGAACAACAGGGCCGATTCCTGGAAGCCCTTGCCGAGTTTCAGACGGCGAGACAACTAAATGACATCCCGCGAGTGGTAGCCGCTATTGGACACGCTTATGCGCTATTGGGCCAGAGAGACCGAGCCGAGCAGACGCTGGATGAGTTGAACCGGCTTGCCGCCCACCGATACGTTTCACCTTACGACATCGCCACCATTCATACCGCTCTCGGAGACGTGAATCGAGCGATCACGTGGTTGCAGAGGGCAAATGAAGATCGGGCGGAATGGTTGGTGTGGATGGGAGTTGATCCCAGGCTGGATCGGTTGCGCTCAGATGTGCGATTTCAAGACCTGCTACGGCGTGTGGGGCTCCCGCATTGAATTGCCAACGATAAGCAGTCCACTGGCCGGGCTAGAACCCGGCCCTGGAGTTTATACAAGCAACATTGGTTGTCGCCATCCTTCAACTACAGCGCGGTGCGCGAAGCTTCCCGCCCGAACATCATCACGGTAGCGGCTCTACATGAACGCGCTTGCCTTGCCCCACCAGATCGAAAGCAGCAACCAACTTCCCCTTGGCATCGAAAATTTCGGTTTTCGCCGGGCCGCTGATTTCTTCTCCGGTTTCATTGAGCCTGACTCTCCACCGGGCCTTGAATGTGCCTTGAAATTCTGGCTTATCGATCGTGCCCACGATAACTCCAAAGAACGTGACAGCAAACTCTCGATCCCCGGTTCTAACCCACGCTCCACGTCCCGGTGTTGACAGCGGGGGGATGAAGTCCAGCAGCGAGTTTTCCGCAAAGGTTCCGTCGGCGTGGAAGCTATGGACAGCCATAAACTGACCGCCCGGCGGACCAATAAGCCAGGTCCCCGTCAGGTCGTTAGGTTGCTGAGCGATTAACGCGGTATCACTTTTGGACTGATCATCCGCGGTGATGCCAAGCTCGGCCGGTCGGGCGCCGACCGCCTGTTCTGGACGGAACATCAATCCGGCCCATCCTGAAATCTTCTGCTGAGGCTGAGCGTTGCCTACCGCAGCGATAATCCCTGTGATGCTTAAAGCCATGAAGATTCGTTTCATGTTCATGGTCGCACCGCTTTTATTTGGTTGAATGTGAAAACTTCTGATCCTAGTTGTCAGCAATTTTATCTCATGCATTGTCCGTCATCTCCTTTTCAGAATTCAGTGATGAGTGACAAGTGACGAGTAAAAGCGGCTCGTCACTCATCACTTGTCACTTGTCACTGCCGTTAATGAATTGAGGCAGATGAGGAGCCCGCCATCCTGGATTTCGGTAGAGTGAACCCTTCCTGCCTCAACCAGAGCGTAGATGGTCCGAAGGCTCAAGCTGGCGAGGACGGCCGCCTCCTGCACTGAAACCATCATGCCCCGCTCGGTACATCTCTCACAGCGGGTTGCAACGAGGGTTCGGCGCCGGCGAATAACCAGGGTGCGATTGGTTTCAACCGTGATCTCGGTTCTCTTTTTTCTCCCCATGCTGCCTCCGAGCGACTAGGATGGCATCATCCGCCAGAAGCGGCTTAAAAGTCCTCAAGGGGAGATCAAGTTTTTCTCAGGGATTTCTCAAAAGAATAATGGGCTGTTCTCCAAAAAGTGTGATGCCATCTAACCAGTTCTGGAAGTTGATGATGACGACGATGAACTTCATATCGAGTCTTGGGCTACCCGGCTTGCTCCAGAGGAACAAAATGTGGCTCCTCTCCGAAAAGTGTGAAGGCATCTAACGCATTCTTAACGATGATTGGTGGCATTGGTGTCACCCTGTCAGAAGGCCGTGTTACCGGAGATCTTGACGGGTTTTGGATTGCCGCCGATGCCAGAGTACAGAAACAGAGCACCAACGGTGCGAAATGATCCAGCCTGGGGCAACGCCCCAGGATTGAGAGTTTGAAGATGACCCTAGCGCTGTAGGCGCGGAATAACTACATGGGGATAACTATAACTACCCGCGTGTCCACTGGCTGCGCCTCATTGCGCCGCGATGCGGCTGGATGTTCTCAACGATCCTGTCCTGGGGCGATGCCCCAGGCTTTTGCATGGCGCGCCGTTGGCGCTGGAGCACCGCAGGAGGAAACCAAGGCCAGGTTGACTTCATGGTCGAGGTTCGACGGAGCCTTCCAAGTTATTTTTGTGAAAACCATCAAGGCCGGGATTGTCGATTTAGGTGAATCTCCGGTCGCGTTAGCGACAAATGAAATAGGATCTCTTACATGAACGCTTGCCTCGGCCTAAGATTAAGCGTCGCTACGCGACGCGGTTGCGTCGGGGCTGGGGACCGGCTTTAAAAAGCCGGCCTAAATTCAATCGCCGCTACGCGGCCGACGCGTGGCCACCTTGTTGCACACTTTTCGGAGAGGAGCCCAAAATGTTTATAGACATGGGAGTAGTAGATGCTCGAGCTCCGTAGGAGCGACATGGGCTCGGGTCTCCTACATGTCGCTCCGACGGAGCTCAAATGGTACTCAAGCGCGGTTACGACAATCATTGCGCTCCTCCGGAGCTGGCGAGGGGGTTATCTGTTTGACGGGTCAGCCGTGGCGGCTATGGGGCAATTTTGGCGATAAAGGCATCGAAGGGGCCGCCACCGTAAATTGGCTGCAACGGATTCGCCGTCGGGAAATTGGGCGAAGCAGTTTGACCCGCCACGTAGGCGTTGCCAGTCGCGTCCACCGCGATGCCCAAACCTTGATCGTCCCCACTGCCGCCGATGTAGGTGGAGTAGAGGGCGGAAGCTGCTGGATTCAATTTCATCACGAAGGCGTCGTTGGGGCCGCCACCATAGGCCGGCTGCAGGGCATTCGCGGTCAGAAGGTCGGTTGAATTGGTACTGCCTGACACATAGGCATTGCCGAACGCATCCACCGCGATGCCAAAGCCTCGATCATCTCCGCTGCCGCCGATGTAGGTGGAGTAGACAAGCGCGGAGCCGGTCGGATTCACCTTCACTACGAAAGCATCGTTGGGGCCACCGCCAAAGGACGCCTGCAAGGGCTTCGCGGTTGGAAAGTTGGTTGAACTGGTCAAGCCCGTCACGTAAGCGTTGCCGGCGGCGTCTGCCACGACCCTTTGCGAAACGTCATTGCCCCTGCCGCCAAGGTAGGTCGAATAGACGAGCGCGGAACCGGTCGGATTTAACTTCGCGACGAAGACATCTCTGTCGCCCCCGCCGTAAGCTGGCTGCAAGGGATTCCCTAAGGGAAAGTTGGTTGAATTGGTTTGGCCGGCCAGGTAGGCGTTGCCGGCAGCGTCCACCCCGATGCCAGCGGATGATTCAGTGCCGCTGCCACCGAGGTAGGTGGAATAGACGAGCGCATTCCCCATGGCATTCACTTTCGCCACGAATGCGTCCTGGCCGCCGCCGTTAGTCGGCTGCAAAGGATTTACGGTCGGAAAGTTGGTCGAAGTAGTCAAGCCTGTCACGTAGGCGTTGTCGGCGGCGTCCACCGTGAGCCTATTGGCAACATCAGTGCCGCTGCCGCCGAGGTAGGTGGAGTAGATGAGCGAGTCCCCCGCGGGATTTAACTTCGTCACGAAGGCGTCAACCGCCCCGCCGATAGCCGGCTGCAACTGGTTCGCTAAAGGGAAGTTGGGTGAACCGGTAATGCCGGCCACGTAGACATGGCCGCTTGCGTCCACCCCGATGCCGCCGCTCTGGTCATCCCCACTGCCGCCGAGGTAGGTGACAAAAATGAGTGCGGAACCAGTGCGATTCAACTTCGCCACGAAGACGTCATTGAGGCCACCGCCATAGGCCGACTGCAGAGGATTCACGACGGGGAAGTTGGTGGAAGTCGTCCGACCCGTCACGTAGGCGTTGCCGGCGGCGTCCACCGCGATGCGGGCTTCATCATGGCCACTGCCGCCCAGATAAGTGGAGTAAACCAGCACCGGATCAATCACCAGCGGCCGGCTGGCATCATACGCGTCCACTTGAAAGCCGACCTCGCGCTTGCCTATTCCCACATAGCCGCCAGCGATTTCCTGCCTGATGCCGCTCACTTCCTGATAGATGACGGGCTTATGCTGTCCGATTTGCCCGCTCGCCGCGTGCAGCACGAGGTCGCCCTGGGCATCAACCTCCACCGTGTCCGCGCCCTCAAAGCCAAGCGTGATTCTTTTGGGGTCGGCACCGGGTGCGACGACGAAGTCGTATTCGAGTTGTTGCTGGTTGCCGTAGTAGATTAGGTCTACCCCAGGATACACATTTTCATATTTGACTTTGGCATAGGTGGGAACATTGGTCCGCCACTGGGTCGGGTCGTTGCCGAGGAAGTAGTTGACCTTGCCGAGCAGTTCCTCCAGCCCGGTCACTGGCGCTTGTGGA
>JACXTT010014347.1_pt1 | contig 10372 bp, 8 predicted proteins | sample 9270951 | NCBI WGS metagenome assembly JACXTT01 (sample SAMN15532306, study PRJNA645909) | rock metagenome | isolation source: weathered quartz diorite | place: Puerto Rico | collected 2017-06-21
GTCTCCTGCATCGGTCAACTGCCTCCCTAAGTCGGCGAAGGGCCAGGCGTAATGGATCTGTTTGCTTTCGATGATTCGGATGGCAGCGAAAAATTCCGCTTGCGCCTTGTCCCGGTCACTGTTCAGCTGATAGACCAGCCCAGCATAGTAGTGCGCTTTGTAATGATCGGGTTGGATACTCAGCACCACGTGGAAGGCGCTGAGCGACTGTCGATATTGCTCTGGATCGTACCTTTCCCAAACACTGGTTGGGTCAAATTCGCGAGATGGCGGAGAGGCCGCCGCGCGCTTCGTTATTCATCCTGGGCGCTACCGGCCCCGCCTGCACAATTCCCGTCCGTTGTGCTGGCGAGGACCTTGCATTCATGAGCTTACGTTTGCGTTGGCGCTCAATTCGCATCCCCTCTGGCCTACACATCGATCTCGGACTCCTGGTGGCGCTGGTCATTGTGCTTGCCATCTTGATCAGGGGGATTCGGATTGAGCCGTGAACGGCGGATGTACTGCCGGCCTTGCGCTCGGGAAGCCTTAACGCGAGGCTCTCCGCAGTCAAGATCCTGTCCAGATGAGGCGTGATTCGCTCGTAGCCAGTGTTAAGCTCGCATCGTTCACCGGATCTTGCTCCACATGCTGGGCATTGGGCCGCCAACACCTGCTTCTCGTAGTTGTCCGCCATAGGGGCCAGTTTGGCACAATGCCGGCCTTAGTGCTGTTTACTTTTGCTCACCGGGCTGGCCCGCTTGCGTGTGACGCATCCGGCGAGGTACGCCTTCGATTGCTCGCATCGCAGGGCTTCTTTCCAGTAGAACTGGCTCAGCCGGTGCAGCTCTTTCTCTTCCTCATCGGTCAGAATCGTGAACGGCATGTTGCATAAGGCGTTCATCAAGAACCACGCGGTGGCGACCTATTTCGGGGCCCGAACGCGCCTTGACTAGAGCACCGGCCAACGACAGGGCTACTCCCATCTAAGGGGGACATTCGCCGATTCAATTTTTTACGCTGGCAGAGAAAAGTTCGTGAGAAAGGTGATCGCGGGCCACAGCCCGAAAAACATGATAATAGTGGATCAGTTGTGCCTGGGAAAAGTCTTGTTGCCGGGGTGGCGTTTTTCGTTTTCGATAGCATCTTTCTGGTTGCGCAGCAGCCCTCGCCCGAACTCGCGCTCCATGAAGCGGCCCGGGCGTTCGAGCAAGGGAAAACCGCGGAAGCCGAACAGAAGCTCCGCCCCGTTCTAGAGAACCATCCTTCCGACCTCCGCGCGCTGCTTCTTGAGGGTGCGGTCCTCGATTCCGCCGGGCGCTACAGCGAAGCTGAGGGGTACTACCGGCGCGCGCTGAAGATTGCACCGGCTTCCGCTCAGTTGCTCAACAATCTCGCCAACCATTATTTAGCACGCGGTAACCGCAGCCAGGCACGCGAATTCTACCTGAAGGCTGTTGCCATCGATTCGGAGCACCCGAACGCTAATCTGCAACTGGCGCGCATGAGCGTGGAAGAGAAACGTGGCCGGCAGGCGCTGGCCTATTTGAATCGCCTTGGAAATTCTGGAAGCGGCGATCCCGTCATGCTCGAGTTGCGGGCCCGGGCCATGAGCCTAGCCGGCGAATGCTCCGAGGCTAGTGAAATCACGAGCAAGTTGGAGAATAACGCGGCCGCCGACTGGCGAGTCCATTTTTCCGCAGGAGCAGTTTATACCGAATGCAGGCTGTACGCTCAGGCAGAGGCGTCATTTTCTCGCGCGCTGGATGCCGAGCCGCGAAACTTCGACATCCTATACAATTTGGGCCTAGCCGCCTTGCATGCCGGCCACACAGAACGCGCCACGAGCGTGTTCGAGGTCGCGTTGAACGAGCGCCCGGATGATGCCGATTGCCTTCATGGGCTTTCCCAGGCATATCTGCAAGGACAGCGGCCGGTGGACGCTGCTGCGCTGCTGACCAAGGCCGAAAGGCTCGCACCCGGGCGTACCGACATTCTCCTGCTGCTCGGGCAAGTTTCCGCACAGCTCGAGTTCTATCAGGACGCGGCGGCAACCTATGACCGCTATCTCAAATTGAAGCCCGCGGACGAGGTGGCTCGCCGGGAACGCAGTTTCGTGCTTGCCAGCGACGGACAGTACCAGCGCGCGCTCCCAGACCTCGAGAGGTACGTGCACAGGCATCCTCGCGACGCCATGGGTTTCTACGAGCTGGCCATTGCACAGGCTTACGTGGACCGCAGCAAGGCCATCGAGTCGCTCGACCATGCGCTGACGCTCGACGCCGTGTTGACGCAGGCGCGCTATACCCGCGCCATGCTGAAAATTGAGGATGGGAAGCCAGCGGCAGCCATCGATGACTTGCAGATCCTGCTCGACCGGGATCCCCGCAACCATCACGTCCTTGCCCGGCTCGGGCAAGCCTATCTGGCGTTGGACCGGGCCGGTGACGCCGCTCCTGTATTAAAACGGGCGCTCGAATTGGCACCCAGCACTCCATCCGTTCTCACGGTTTACCTCAGAGCCGTCGAGAAGCTCGGCGACAAGCAGGAAGCCGCGGTGGTTCTCTCCCAACTGAAACAGCTTGGAACGTCTCGACAGGGCTCACGACCTCGGGCGGGGCTCATCGATTTTTTGAGCCTGTCCCCTGCCGAGCAGCGCGCGCGATACCTGGCGAACCTGCGTAAGAGCACTGCCACTGATCCCGCGAATTTCCGGTGGCGGATCAGGCTAGGAAAGGAGTTGCTTGCCGATGGAAAGACTGCCGAGGCTCTGGAGGTTTTTCGCGAGCTGAAGTCTGCCACCTCTGATCCCGTTGTCCTGGGCGATTGTGGAGCGGCTTTGCTGCAATTCGACCAATTTGAGTCGGGGCGCCAGTTTCTGGAATCTGCCATCGCGACCGCTCCGGCTCTCAGCGACCTTCGGCTCGACCTGGCCACGGCCATCTTTCATCTGCAGGGCGCCGAGGTGGCTCTGAGGGAACTGGACAAGACCCCGGAGGCAGACCGAAAAGGCGACTACTACTTGCTGCGGGCCCAGCTTCTGGATTCGCTGGGCAGGATTCCAGAGTCCGCCGACGCCCTAAATCTCGGTATGCAGGCGGCGCCAACAAAAGCCAGCCTCTATTTTCAGGCTGCCTCTTTTCTGCTGAAGCACCACCAAAACAGGGAGGCGCTGGCTTTGCTCGAACAGGCCAACAGCCTCATCCCCAATGTGCGCGAGTTGCTCCTAGCCCAATGGGTGACACTGATTTTGCTCCAGCACGACATCGATGCCAAGAAGCTGCTGTCGAGGATTCAGGCGCGCTGGCCGGAGTGGGACCACCCCTACTTGTTGAACGGGATTTTCCTCGAAATGCTGCTCCATTCAACGGAGGCGCGACAATCACTGGAGACGGCGATTGCTTTGGGCGCCAACACCCCGGAAGTGTTTTATTATCAATCCCTTGCCATCACGCACTCGGCTCCGGACGATGTGGAAGCCGCGGAGAATGCAATCACACGCGCGTTGGCACTGGCTTCGAAAGACCCATGGGCCTACTTGCTGGCAGGAAAAATCTCCCTTACAAGAAAGGACTACTCCACGGCAGTCCTGCGGCTACTTGAGGCGACACGTCTGCAGCCAGCATTGATCCCGGCCCACTACGCACTGCGCAACGCGTACCAAGCGCTTGGAGACGAGCAGAAATTCGCTGCCGAACTCGAAGAGATCAAACGCATCGGACAGGACAACGCCGTCTCAGATCAGAGGCCCGTGGCCGACTTTCTCTTCACCGTGCGACCGCCCATGTGACCGTCGACGACACGCGAAGTAGCGCAGGCGGTGGATATCAGCAAGGTACAAATTACACAAATTACGCTTTCATACCTTCGACTAAAAAAAGACGGCACTGGTGCAAGAATTTTCCCCTTTGCGGTATAAAATCCGGTAGTCAATCGTCTTTAGTAGAAAGACATGAGGGGATGTGATCCGCCGGAATCTGACCGGAGGGAGGGGTGTGGGATCAAGGCCCTTATTTTCAGCGTGCCCAAGGCCGTCTAGCAGGGTTGACGGGATAGCAATGGAAGAGAGCTACGCTGCATCCGAGGGAGTCCCGCTGGTCGCTGAACTCTCGTTCAGCATCAGGAATAGCTCCGCCCTCAAGCAAAGGGTCACCAAGGTCTTCGAGCTCTTGCGCGACCCGGTTTATCGATACTTGTGCAGAATTCTCGGTGATCCGGTGAATGCAGAAGATCTGACCCAGGAGGTCTTCTTGCGGTTGTACAGTCATCTCCGCGGCGGCGGTGGAGTAGCGAACGTGCGGGCCTGGGTCTTTCGAGTGGCACACAACCTCGCGATTGACCATCAGAAGAAGAAGGTTCATCTGGAGCCGTTCGACCCTCCTACTTGGTATCAGGCCCTCGACCCTGCTCCATGCGCTGAGGATAGGGTCTTGGAGGACGAACGCCAAAGAAGGCTGCAGCGCGCGCTCAGCGAATTATCTAATGAGGAAAGGCACTGTTTGGAGCTAAGAGCAGAAGGCCTGTCCTATCAGGAGATCGCAGACGTTTAGACATCCGGCTACCCACGTTGGTCAAGTACTTGGGCCGGATTATCAGGAAGCTAGTGAGACAGACTGCCTATGTTTAGTTTCTGGCGTCACCGGTTATTCCGGCTGACCTGGCATCCGTCATTTGAAGAACTGATGCTCCATCTGGACGGCGAGTCAGTTCCCAAGGGGGACCGGGTTGGGACGCACACGAAGAACTGCTGGTCCTGCCGGCTGAGGCTCGAAAAGATCGATCACGCGATTTCGGAATTCATGGAGTCCCGAAACGCATCGTTCGCGGGCCCGCCGGCGCTCCCCAGAAAGGCCTTGCAGAGCTTTGCGGCCAGACTGGACCGGCTGGATGACGAATGTGGTTCTCCCGCGCTCTTCTCGGACCTAGTCCGCGAGTATGCCGGCGGGCTTCTTGCTCCGCGAGTTTCGGTTCGGCTGGCGATGTTTCTGACATCGCTTGGCCTACTGGCTGTAATCTTCATGCGGTTGAATCTGACGCAACCGGTCTCGGCCCAAGAGATCTTGTTTCAGGTGAGGCAAGCCGAAGCCCGGCAGATGATGCGAGTATCCGCGCCAGTCATCTACGAGAAATTTCAGTTACGCCGCAGTTCCCGAAGCCGTCTGGAAGCGGTTACCTGGGAGATCTGGAATGACACGCGAAACAATCGCATGCGGCAGCGCGTGAAGGATACCCGGGACGGGGCAATACCTGCAGCCTCCGCTTCGGCGTCAAGACCTGTTCCTCCGGTTCTCGAAGACTTCGGAGAAGTGTGTAGGAATCACCAGGCGGATCTGCGACGGCCGCTATCTCCCGTCAACTATGAAGCCTGGCGGGGTTCGGTTCCACAGGAATCCGAGAAGGTGCTGCAGGGCACGCTGCCTGATGGCGACAAGGCCACGATCCTCAAGGTGTCCGGACATGGACCTTTTCCGCTTGGCCCAATCGTCGGTGTCGAATTCACCGTGCGCGCAGCAGACTGGCACCCGGTTGGTCAACGCCTTCTGGTTCAGACGAAGGATGAGATCGTGGATTACTCGCTAGGAGAAGCCGCTTTCGACGTGATGACGCTGGATGCGGTGCCTTCTTCGATATTTGCCGAACCGGCCCGGGCGCGTGTGCAGAACTTCGAAACAGCAGTGCGGCGGCTCATGCCAGTTCCGGTCTCGATCGACTTGCCCGTAAGGGAAGCGGAGCTGTTGCCCACAGAAGCCGACTTGACAGCCGCGGAAGTCGAGGCCCGATACGCTCTGCACAACATCACAGCTTGCATCGGAAGACCAATAGCTGTGCGCCTTGGTGTCGGCGGGATCGAAGTCGAGGGAGTGGTGGATAGTCACGAGCGCAAGACGGAGGTATTGCTTGCTTTGCGCGGGATCCCGTACGTGGCTGCCGCGATCCGGAGTGTCGCCGAGGAGGCGGCCGTGCCACCCGCCGCGAACCCGGATGAGGCTCCCCTCCATTCTGCCGGTCGCATCCAGTATGGCGATCAGGCAGAACAGCCAAAGCTGGCGATTGAAGGCCTGCTGAAGCAGTATTTCACCGAAGGCAAGTGTGCGGACCGCCAAGGCAGCGATCAGAGCACCTGCATACAAGAAGAGATTGCAAACTTGTCTCGTGAGGCTCTCGCCCATTCTGAAAGGGCGCTCGCTCAGGCCTGGGCGGTGCGTCGTCTGGTCGAATGGGATCCTTTTCTCAAGAGAGAGAAGTTACGGATTTCAACGCGGCGGCTGCTACAGCTCATGGTGCAGGATCACATGCAAGCGTTGCGAAATGAACTGCAGAAGTCGCAAGCGCAGTTGAGGCCGATTCTCTCTACGCTGCTCCGGCGCGACTCCTCCGAACAAGAAAACCAGCCGATCGGGATGCAGAATTTGCAGGGTGACTGGGTAGCCGGTGCGCTTCTAGATCTCTGCGCCAACGTGGAAGAGACCGTGGATCTGACTCTCGGCACGTTTGCGGAAACCAACCGGCCCGTCCGCGATCCTGAGCGGGCCATGAAGGATCTGCTGTCTAAACTCGACCTGTTGCACTCAGAGTTTCCGAAGCTGGAAATGGGCATAGGCGCGGAATTGTCGGGCTTCTCTACGACTCTGGTATCGAGTGAGCGGGTTGAACGGAAGTAGCAACCAGTGATCATGGGAATGTTCACGCGGTTCGAAGGCCGGTCGGGGGATATAGGAGATAGTATGTCGAGAAGACGTGTAACGGTATGTCTGATTGCTTTGCTGGGGCTCGTTGCCCTGATTCCTGCCTCGATGCGGGCGCAGGTTTACACCGGCTCTTTGACGGGTTTGGTCACGGACCCTTCGGGAGCGGCCGTACCGGCAGCTGCGATCAAATTGACGGACGTCAATAAAGGCTATGACTATACTGCACAGACTAACGAGTCTGGTAGGTACCTGCTGCGGTCACTCCCACCAGGTACATACCGTCTTGCCGCCACCGCGGCTGGCTTTAAGGCCTCGGTACGGGAAGGAATTGTCTTAGACGTGGATCAAAACGCGAGTCTCAACATTGGTTTGGAGGTCGGGGAACCGCAGCAGACCGTGCAAGTCCTTGGGGAGGCTCCATTGTTGTCCACTCAAGATGCGGTCGTAGGACAGACGCTGAATCGCGACTTCGTCAATGATCTGCCTTTGTTAGGGCGCAACCCTCTCGATCTCGTGCGTCTTGCTCCCGGAGTCACTCGTGTCGCAGGTGAAGGATATGGGACAGGTGATAATAATAACGTCGTTGTCAACGGCAGCCGCAACTCCAATGCGGATGTTCTCGTAGATGGTCTGACTACTAACATTACGATCTCACACGGTGGTGTTCAGGGGTACGTCGAGGTTCTCGAACTGGATGCAGTGCAGGAATTCAAGGTCCAGTCCAACTTCAGCGCTGATGTTGGTGGCTATAGTGGCAATTCCGTGATCAATTTGATCGTTCGCTCGGGGACCAACGAATTCCACGGAAGCGCGTGGGAATTTTTGCGCAACGATAAACTGGCGGCGAACGACTGGTTCAACAATTTGTATGGCAACCCGCGGTCACCTCTGCGCTACAACCAGTTTGGCGGTACCGTCGGAGGACCCATCAAGAAGAACAAGACGTTTTTTTTGGTGATTACGAATCTCTGTGGCAAACAAGCCCGGGCAACACCACAGGCGGCGTCCCCAGCGCTGCCGAGCGCAAAGGCGACTTTGGTGAAATCTGCGGGCCGGGTTTTGATGCCAACGGTATGTGCAAAGATCCAGAGGGGCAATTATGGGACCCCTACACGGGTGTTTATGATGCCAGCAAAAGCGGTCCGGTGCGTTCGGGTTATATCCCTTTCAACAATGTGATGACCTATCAAAGCCCGGGTAGTCCTAAGTTAGCAGGAACTCCCTACCAGCCCCCTGCCGGGCCGGGGAACCTCATAGATCCGGTGGCGCTCAAGGTGATGTCCTACTACCCGCAGCCTAACATTAATGTGGGTACGCCAGCCTACAATCGTTTGACAAACTTCTTCCCTTCTTACTCGACCCCGTCGAAGTGGAACAAGTATGGTATAAAGATTGACCACTACTTCAGCGAAAAAGATAGGCTGAGCGTAAGGTACAGTTGGCGAACCCTACATTCCGACACTGTAAATGTTTACGGAAACCCTCTCGATCCCCATGGTTTGGGACTCACGAGGTTCAACGCATATAACGGCGTCGTGAATTATACGCATGTCTTTAACCCCAAGACTTTGCTCAATATTTCTCTGGGATATGTTGTCAACCCCGTGAAGGATGGTCAGGGCGTGCTCGATACCAGCTATCCGAAGTTCGACATATCTAAGGATCTGGGATTCCCAGAATACATGAAGACGTCAGGGCTTCATGCGGTGCCGGCGATCACTGTTTCGAATTATACTAATGGTTGGGAAAGTATCGGTAATGTTGGCTGGGGATTTTTCTGGCAGACGCCGGAAACGCATCACTTACTTGTGAGTCTAAGCAGATTGGAGGGTCGGCATGACGTCAAATTCGGCTACGAAGGGCACCTTCGCCGCGTCAGTTTCTTACAACCTAACTCCGCAACTGGCACTTTTGACTTCAGTTACACAGGTACCTCACATTTTCCCGTAACAGGCGGTGGGGACGCCATGGCGAGTCTTCTTATGGGCGTGGGCGACTCCGGGAGTTACGAGATCCCCGTCAGGCCCGCCACACAGAGTTTCCAGCATGCCGGATTCATCCAGGACAACTTCAGAGCGACCGACAAGCTCACGCTCAATTTGGGGATGCGTTACGATATCAGCCTGCCGCGCACGGAGCGTTTCAACCACATGAACTATCTCGATCCGGCTGTGGCATCTCCGCTCCAAGTGCCCGGACTTCCCAATCTGCACGGTGGTTTGGTTTATGCCAGCGCCAGTCATCGGAATGTCACTGGTCTAGATTACAAGAACTTTGGTCCGCGGTTTGGTTTTGCATATACTCTGCAGCCGAAGTTCGTGATCCGCGGCGGTTACGGAATCTATTATGACCCTCCACGAAACGGCGTCGCCGGAACCGTGGCGTCCGGATTCCAGGGGTTTTCGCAGACGACACCCTGGATAACCACCTACCAAAATGACCACGCCACACCTTGGGCGCGGTTGAGTGACCCTTTCCCGGGCACTGGCCCGAATCCTCCCATCTATGACTCTCAAGGGCTCTTATCTTTCGTGGGGGACAGCGTGCAAGGGCCCTTCCGTAGTATCCACGCAACACCCTACGAACAGAGCTGGAACTTAGGGTTGCAGCGGCAGATGCCGGGCAACCTTGTTTTGGAAGCCGCTTACGTGGGCATGAAAGGGACGCGTCTTTATTACGGCGGAGCTGAATCGTTCAATCACCTTCCCGAAATCGCGGGAGCCTCCCCAACTCAGATCACCGCCCTCAACCAGCAGGTGACGAATCCTTTCAACGGGATTATCAAAACGGGCGCGCTGTCGGGCCCGGAGGTTTCGGCCTACCAGTTGCAGTTGCCTTATCCGCAGTTCACCGGTTTCTCTGTTGATTCACTGCCTGTCGCCAATTCCATCTATCATTCCCTGCAGTTGCGTGCGGAAAAACGCCTCTCGAGGGGAATCCAATTTCTGGTGAGCTACACGTTTTCCAAGTCTATTGATGACTCCTCAGGTCAGGGCTTGACCAGTTGGTTGGCCCCTGGTGGGTTTAACAGCCTGCAGGATCCCAATAATCGCGCCCTGGAACGCAGCCTTTCCCAGTTTGATGCCACTCACGTGCTGAATATCAGCTACGTTTGGGACATCCCGATTGGCCGCGGCCAACTCGTCGGAAGCAACTGGAACCCAGTGGTGAACGCAATACTGGGAGGCTGGAAGACCAATGCCATCTGGCAATTCGCCAGCGGCCAGCCGCTTGGTTTGAGCCTTGCGAACGGACAGGCTCTTCCCACCTACGGGAGCCAGCGGCCCAATCTGCTAGGCACGCTGAAGAAGGCAGGCGGAGGCGACGGCCAATGGGTGAACCAGTACTTCGCCAATCCTGAAGTCGCTGTGGCGCCTCCACCGTTTGCTCTGGGAACCGCACCCAGAATGCTGCCCAACCTGCGGTCGCCCGGGGTCAATGTTGCAAATCTTTCTCTCTTCAAGGAATTTTCGCTGGGTAAGATCCGGGAGGGAATGAGGCTCGAATATCGGGCGGAGGCGTTCAACGCCCTGAACCACCCACATTTCTGCGCGCCGGACACGAACGTCAACGACGGGACCTTCGGTTGGGGAATCCGGGGCAAGATGAACGCGATTCCGGGATGATTCCGAACGGCATTCCGGGATGATCCCGAACAGGATTCCGGGATGAAAGCGAACACCGATTCCGCGATGAAGCCGAAC
>JACXTT010014348.1_pt1 | contig 10371 bp, 11 predicted proteins | sample 9270951 | NCBI WGS metagenome assembly JACXTT01 (sample SAMN15532306, study PRJNA645909) | rock metagenome | isolation source: weathered quartz diorite | place: Puerto Rico | collected 2017-06-21
TTGGCTTACGTGGCACTGGTCCCGCCCTCGAGCCCCGAATGGCGCATCCACGATCTCGCCAGCCTCACGCGCTACGTCCTGGTCATGATGGATTACGGCATCCTGCTATACGCCATGGTCCTTCTGATCCACTACGCGGTGGAGTATTACGCGCGCTATCAGGAGGGCCGCATCCGGGCGTCGCAGCTCGAGGCGCGCCTGGCGCAGGCCCAGCTCCAGGCGCTCAAAATGCAGCTCCATCCGCATTTCTTGTTCAACACGCTGCACAGCATCTCGAGCCTGGTGCAGGAAAATCCCGAAGCCGCCGAAGCCATGATCGCCCGGCTCAGCGAACTGCTGCGATTGTCACTCGAAAACACCGGAGCGCAGGAGGTTCCGCTCAGCACCGAGCTGGAGTTTGTCGAGCGTTATCTCGAAATCGAACAGATCCGGTTTTGCGACCGGCTGCAAGTCCGCTTCGACATCGACCCCCAGACCCTCGATGCCGAGGTGCCTAACCTGATCCTCCAGCCCCTGGTGGAAAACGCCATTCGCCACGGCATCCTCCCCGACTGTACCGGCCTGATCGAGATTCGCTCCCGGCTCGACGGTGGGAAACTCTTGTTACAAGTGATCGATAACGGCCCGGGTCTGGCCTGCGAAAACCCTTCCAGTCAGTCCGGCTCGGGCGTCGGATTGAGCAACACCCGGGCACGCCTTACGGCTGCTTACGGTAAGGAGCATGACTTTATTCTTCGTGCTGCGTCTAATGGTGGCGTAGAGGCGGCTATCCTGATTCCTACGCGGGCGCCGTCCTCAGTGATACGCCATGACGGGAACGGCAAAAATCAAGACGCTCATCGTGGATGACGAGACGCTCGCTCGCCGCCGGATTCGCCGGCTTCTGGCGGCGGAAAGCGACATGGAAGTGATCGGGGAATGCGGTGATCCGCAAAAGGCCATCACTTTCATCCAGGAGCGGAACCCCGACCTGGTGTTCCTGGACGTTCAAATGCCCGGCGTGGATGGTTTTGGCGTCCTCGAGTCCCTGCCTCCCAAAACCGCGCCCGCCGTGATCTTCGTCACAGCCTTCGATCAGCATGCGCTGCGCGCCTTCGAAGTGCAGGCGCTCGATTACCTGCTCAAGCCCTTCGACCGTGCGCGCTTCCAGAAGGCGCTCGGCCGCGCGCGGGCGCAGATCCGGCAAAGCACCGGCGCCGCGCTCGATCCTCGGCTCACCCAATTGCTCGACACCCTTGGCAACCGCCCCAAGCCAACTGACCGCGTGGTCATTAAGTCCGCCGGCCGCATCATGTTTCTGCGCACCGATGAGATCGACTGGGTCGAGGCCGCCGATAACTATGTGCGCCTGCACGTCGGCCCGGAATCGCACCTTCTGCGCGAAACCATGGGCGCGCTCGAAGCGCGGCTCGATCCCACGAAGTTCCTGCGCATACACCGCTCCACCGTGGTGAACATCGACCGCTTGAAAGAACTACAGCCTTGGTTTCACGGCGACTACATCGTCACGCTCCAGGACGGCACGCGCCTCAATCTCAGCCGTACCTACCGCGACCGCGTCATCGATCTGCTGGGCGAGATCTTCTAGCGATCACACCAGCTGAAACGCCGTGATAATCGGCGTTTCCACCGCTATTTCAGGCCAGACATAAATCTGGCTCAGGTCTATCGTGTTCAGCCACTTTGGATCGCTGAGGATCCAGGTGTCGGAGCGGCCGTTATCGGCGCTTCCATCCCAATTGGGCCACAGCTCGGTGAAGGAGGCATCGGCGATGTTGCCCGACGCGGCCGCCATGGCAGCACCGCCGATGGCGATTTTGCCCTCCTGCCCGGGATGCGCCTGAATCCGCACGTGCGTGGCAAACTGCGGCGTGCTGACGAGCGGAGCGACGCCGTTCGGCTGGCTCGACGTATCGAACGGACCGGTGAGAATTGTGACCAGCTGCGTACCGCGCGATCCGCCGGCGGGACCGTTGAACGCGATGTCTCCCCGCAACTGTCCGATGACCAGGGCCGCGGCTCCCGCGCCGAATGCGTTCTTGAAAAGTTCGCGACGGTTCATATGGTTTGGTAGGCAAAAGCCTCGACCATGGGCGTATCGCCCGGAATGGTCGCATACACATAAATCTGGCTAAGGTCGATCGTGTTCTGGCCGCCCTGGTCCTGCACCACGAACGCATCCGCCTGGCCGCCGTTGGGCACCGGATACAGGATGGCCATGGCGTTGCTTTCATCGGCCCCTAGGTTCGGACCGCCAATCAAAACCTTGGACCACTGCCCCAGCCTCGGCTTGATCGAGAGTTGATTCACGAGCGTGGGGGATGTCGAGATAGGCACAGGCGTGCCCGAGACTGTGAGCGGGCCCGCCGAAGTCGATGGGGACAATACCAGCATGCGTTGATTTCTCCTTTATGATTTTCCGTGGGCGGCGTGAAGTTCCGCTGCCGGTCCGATGTAGACCAGCCGCCCCTCGGCGTCAAACACGCCGTGCGTAGCGCCGGAATGCCTGGCCAGAAAACCCGCGAGTGTAGCCGGGTAACTCCCCTTGGCGCTGGGAGCCTTCACATAAGTGCGGTACGTGCGCTCGGTCAATCGTGCGACAGTGACTGGATGTTTCAACTGGGCTCTCCTTGCAAACAATTGAGTGAGTGCGCGACTTGGTTACTCTCCGAAGCAGGAAAAGAATTGATACTTAGCCCTGTTGAAACGGCAGGGAGAGTCTTTGATTCACCGGATCGTCCTATTCACCGCGCGCGCCCTTCTGCGGTTGGCCGCTGACCAGCAGTTGGCCCGGTCTCAGATCGACGCGGCGCGTCGGCGGAATACTTGAGAGGCATGGTAGACCACCCGTCAACAGATTCTTTCGTGAAGGTCCGGCGTTCGATATCCTGTAAGGAGGCCTCAACAATGGGAATCGAGCTACTCAATGAAACGCGCGAGGAGATCCAGCGCATCGCCGCGAAGCATGGTGCACACAACGTACGGGTGTTCGGCTCGTTCGCTCGTGGCGAGGCAGGCCCTCAAAGTGATTTGGACTTGCTGATCTCAGTCGGGCCGAAGACCACGCCTTGGTTCCCGGGTGGCTTGGTTTCTGATCTCGAGCAACTGCTCGGCCGGCGCGTAGATGTTCTTACTGAAAATGGCCTCAGCCCGCTCATCCGTGACCGCGTTCTGAACGAAGCCGTCCCGCTATGAGGGATGATCGCGTCTATCTTGAGCACATCCTCCAATGCATTCGAAAAATTCAGGACGATGTCAAAGGCGGTCGCGATCAGTTTTTCGCCTCGCACACCATAAATGATGCCGTAATCAGAAACCTACAGGTTCTGGCGGAATCGACGAAACGGTTGTCGGACGAAGTTAAGTCGGCACGTCCCGAAATCGAGTGGGCGAGTATCGCAGGTCTCCGGAATGTCCTTGTCCACGCCTATTTCGAGGTCGATCTCAACGTCGTGTGGGGAATCGTGAACACCGACCTGCCAAGGTTGAAGGAGGCGGTGCTGGCGATGCTCGGCCCGACCCAGAATCAGCACTGATTTCTGCTGAGCCATCCCTCAACTACACCCGCTAGTCCCCCCGCAATTCCCGCACTTATAGCAGCTCCCGTTCCGGGTCATGATCGAGCCGCACTCCGCGCACACGGGCGCGTCGGAGACTTGGGCCGGGAAGGGAAGCGCCTGCTGCGGGTCGGGCTCGGTGGGGCGCAGCGCCGTTGTCTCGCCGACCTCCACCGCCGGCGCGTCTTCGGCGCCCAGGAAGCGCAGTGCCAGCCACCGGAAAATGTAATCCGGAATCGACTTGGCGTATGGGATCTTCGGGTTGCCGGTCCAGCCGCTCGGCTCGAACCGCACGTGCGCGAACTTATCCACTAGAAACTTCAGCGGCACGCCGTATTGCAGGCAGTAGCTGATGGACGTCGCGAAGCTGTCCATCAGGCCCGAAATCGTCGAGCCTTCCTTGGACATGGCGATGAACACCTCGCCCGGCGTTCCGTCCGGATACAGGCCCACCGTGATGTAGCCTTCGTGGCCGCCGATGGAGAACTTGTGGGTGACCGAGGCGCGCTCATCTTCCAGCTTGCGACGCACCGGCCGGAACACCACCTTCTCGACGATCTTCTCCACCGTCGTGGGCGCCACGGCCGCAACCGCCGTCGCCTTCTTCTCGCCTTTGCCTGAACCGGAGCTCAGCGGCTGCACGCGCTTCGAGTTGTCGCGGTAAATCGCCACCGCCTTCAGCCCCAGCCTCCAGCTCTCCGTGTAGGCGTTCATGATTTCTTCCACCGTCGCCTCTTCCGGCATGTTGATGGTCTTCGAAATCGCGCCGGAGATGAACGGCTGCACTGCCGCCATCATGCGTACGTGCCCCATGTAGTGGATCGACCGCGTGCCGTTCTGCGGCCGGAAGCTGCAATCGAACACCGGCAGGTGCTCGGGCTTCAGGCCCGGCGCGCCTTCGATGGTGCCGGTGGAATCGATGTGGGTGACGATTTGCTCCACCTGCTCGGGCGTGTAACCCAGCTTGATCAGCGCCTGCGGCACGGTGTTGTTGACGATCTTGATCACGCCGCCGCCCACCAGCTTCTTGTATTTCACCAGCGCGAGATCTGGCTCGATGCCCGTCGTGTCGCAATCCATCATGAACCCGATGGTGCCCGTGGGCGCGATTACCGTCACCTGCCCGTTGCGGTAGCCGGTGGTTCGGCCCAGCTCATAAGCCTGGTCCCAGCAGTCCTTCGCGCCCTGGTAGAGGTCGGTCGGGATGTTGGTGCGCGTGATGCGGCTCACCGACTCGCGGTGCATGCGGATCACTTCGAGGAACGGCTGCTCGTTCTTGGCATAGCCGGAGAACGGGCCGACGGCGCCCGAGATGCGCGCGCTCGTCAGATATCCCTGGCCGCACATGATGGCCGTGATGGCGCCCGCATAGTCTCGCCCTTGATCGCTGTCGTAGGGGATGCCGAACGACATCAGCAGCGCGCCCAGGTTGGCGAATCCCAGCCCCAGCGGCCGGTAGTTGTGCGAATTCTCGGCGATCCGCTCGGTCGGATAACTCGCGTTATCGACGATGATTTCCTGCGCCATGATCATGGTGTCGCAGGCGTGCCGGAACGCTTCCACGTCGAACTGGCCGCCCGGCGCGACGAACTTCATCAGGTTGAGCGACGACAGGTTGCACGCCGAATCGTCCAGGAACATATATTCCGAGCAGGGATTCGACGCGTTGATGCGCGCCGTATTCTTGCACGGGTGCCAGCGGTTCACCGTGGTATCGAACTGCATGCCGGGATCGCCGCACTGGTGCGTGGCTTCGGCGATCTGGTGCATCAGGTCCCGGGCCTTATAGCGCTTGATCGGCTGGCCGGAAACCACGGCCTTGGTCCACCACTCGGCGTCGTCCACCACCGCCTGCATGAATTCGTCGGTGGCGCGCACGGAGTTGTTGGCGTTCTGGAAAAAGATGGAGCCGTAGGCATCGCCGTCGAGCGACGAATCGTAACCCGCCTCCACTAGCGTCTGTGCCTTTTTCTCTTCCTTGGCTTTGCACCAGATGAAGCCTTCGACATCGGGATGGTCGGCGTTCAGGATCACCATCTTGGCCGCGCGCCGCGTCTTGCCGCCCGATTTGATGACGCCCGCGAAGGCGTCGAAGCCCTTCATAAACGAAAGCGGGCCCGAAGCACGGCCGCCGCCCGACAGTATCGCGTCCTCCTCGCGCAGCGACGACAGGTTCGAACCCGTTCCGCTCCCCCATTTGAAAAGCATGCCCTCGGTCTTGGCCAGGTCCAGAATAGATTCGAGTGAATCCTTTACCGAGACGATGAAGCACGCCGAACATTGCGGCCGCGTCTGGCCCACCAGCTTGGTGACCATGTCGGCGGCCTCGTCCCACACCCATCCGTAGCCCCGCGCCTCACGCACCCCGACGTTGAACCAAACCGGGGAATTGAAGCAGGCCTTCTGGTGAAGCATCAGGTGCGCCAGCTCGTCGCGAAAATTCTCACCGTCCTCGGCAGTCAGGAAATAGCCGCCCTGCTTGCCCCAATCGGCGATGGTATCGACCACCCGGTGCACCAGCTCCCGGACGCTGGTTTCGCGATCGGGTGTGCCCAGTTTGCCGTGGAAGTACTTGCTCGCAACGATATTGGTGGCAGTCTGCGACCAGTCGGCCGGCGCCTCCACGTCACGCTGCTCGAAGATGACGGCACCCTTGTCGTTGCCGATCGACGCCGTCCGTGTCTCCCACGCGACCTCGTCGTACGGCGTCTTCCCCGGCTCCTGACGGGCCGTAAAATGACGCGGAAACTGGACGCCGGTGCGCGCCCGTTTCTCATCTTGAGCCTTCAATAACCCCATTTTTGCACTTAATGCCGTCGCTGGCTGGGCCATCTGGCAGTCTCTCCTTAAGAATGCGCGATCTGTAGCGCATTTGAAATAGTGCCCCAACATATAGTGGCCCGTCAAGAACTATATCTATATACGGTACTATAACTTACGATAGCGCAGTTTTCGGCCTCGCGGCAAGCCGGTTGAAAATGCGGTTTTTAGCGATCGTTACCTGATGCTGGAACTCAAGCGCATTGGCGGCGCCTTCACCGGCGAGCTGAAAGAGGGCACGCTGGCCGGCGAGTGGACCCAGGGTCCGGGGACGTTCCCGCTGGTATTCAAGCGGCCGGCGAAGTAGTTCCGCGGGCGGTGTATACTCGCCTGCTATGAACCGCACTGCTGTCTTCTTACTCACCACCTGTATTTCCGTTCTAGCGCAGCGGCCGCAGCCGATCGTGTCGCCGGAGGTGCATCCGGACCATAGCGTCACTTTCCGTCTCCGCGCGCCTAACGCAAAGGAAGTCGTCCTCGACATGGAGGGCGGCAAGAAGATGCCCATGCAGAAGGACGAGCAGGGCGTGTGGAGCGTGACGACCGACCCGCTGGAGCCGGATTATCACAGCTATTCATTCGTGGCCGACGGCGTCGCGCTTCTCGATCCTTCCAATTCCAATATCGTACCCAACCTGCTCGACCCAGCGAGCGAGGTGCACGTACATGGGCCGTCGTCGCTACCGTGGGAAGTGAATAACATCCCGCACGGCGTCGTTCACCGCCATTTTTACAAATCGAATGTCGTGGGCGACGACCGGGATTTCTACGTTTATACGCCGCCGGGTTATGATCCCACGGCCAGGCATTTATACCCGGTCTTATACTTGCTGCACGGTTTCAGCGACGATGCGAGTGCCTGGACGGCGGTGGGGCGCGCGAACGTGATTCTCGACAACCTGATCGCCCGAGGGAAGTCGAAGCCCATGGTCATCGTTATGCCGCTGGGCTATGGCGCGCCGGAGATCCTTTTGCGGCGCGGTCCGGGTTCCAGTGACCCTGTTTTGCGGCAGCGTAACTACGATAAGTTTCGTGAAGCGCTGGTTGCCGAAGTCATGCCGCAGGTGGAGAAGGCCTATCGGGTTTCAAAAGATCGAAATGAGCGCGCTATTGCTGGACTATCGATGGGCGGTGCGGAGTCCTTAAACACCGGACTAAGCACTATCGATCGCTTCGCGTGGATCGGCGCTTTCAGCGCGGGCAAGGTGGCTGACGACTTCAACGCGCAGTTTCCGCGGTTGGATTCGAGCGCCAACGCGAAGCTGCATCTTCTATGGATCGCTTGCGGCACCGATGACCGTCTGATCGAGCAGAACCGCAAGTTCCGCGAATGGCTGAAGTCGAAGGACATCCGGCATACGGATATCGAGACGCCGGGCGCGCACACCTGGCTCGTGTGGCGGCGCAATCTGGCGGAATTTACGGCGCTGCTGTTCCGGGTTAAAGGCAACTGAATCGGGAAACATTCGCCGACGATGAGACTTGCTATCGCGCTATTTCTTATGGCGGCCGGGCTTCCGGGCTCTGCACAGGCGCCGCGCCCGATAGTGTCGCCGGAAGTGCATGCTGACCGCAGCGTCACATTCCGGCTCCGCGCGCCGAACGCTGAAAAGGTTTTTCCGCGTTTGGAAGGCGCAAAGAGCCTACCGATTCAGAAGAATGATGACGGAATCTGGAACGTTACGATCGAGCCGGTCGAACCGGACTATTACGGTTATTCATTCATAGTGGACGGCGTCAATCTCTCGGATCCTTCAACTTCGGCGATCGAGCGCAACCTATGGAGGCCTCTAAGCGAGGTGCATGTACCTGGGCCATCGTTGCTGCCGTGGGAGGTGAAAGACGTTCCGCACGGCGCCGTTCATCATCATTTATACAGATCGCGCGTTGTGGGTGACGACCGGGATTTCTACGTGTACACACCGCCTGGTTACGATCGCGGCGCGAGGAAGCTGTACCCGGTTCTATACCTGTTGCACGGTTTGAGCCATGACGCGAGTAGCTGGACCGATGTCGGACGCGCGCACGTCATTCTGGACAATCTGATCGCGCAAGGGAAGGCGAAGCGGATGATTGTCGTCATGCCGCTTGGCTATGGTGCGCCGGAAATACTTTTGGACCGCGCTCCGGGCCCTGGCGACCTGGTTCTCCGGCAGCGCAATTACGAAAGATTCAGTGAAACGCTGCTTGCCGAAGTCATGCCACAGCTGGAAAGTACGTATTGGGTTTCAAAGGATCGGAACGAGCGCGCCATCGCGGGACTGTCGATGGGCGGCACGGAGTCGCTGTTGACGGGGCTCAACAACATCGACCGCTTCGCCTGGATCGGCGCTTTCAGCTCTGGCGGGATGGGCGACGACTTCAACGCGCAGTTTCCGAAGCTGGATTCGAGCGCCAACGAGAAGCTGCATCTTCTGTGGATCGCCTGCGCCACCGATGACAGCCTGATCGAGCCGAACCGCAAGTTCCGCGAATGGCTGAAGTCGAAGGACGTCCGGCATGCGGATATCGAGACGCCGGGACACCATACCTGGATGCTGTGGCGGCGTAATCTGGCGGAATTTACGGCGCTTTTGTTCCAGGGGCAAGGCAACCCAGCCCACTAAATTCAGGAATCGACTGCAACCTGTGGGGGTTCCGCTGACGTCTCCTCTAGTCAAAGGAGACAATCATGGACCACGAATGGGACAGGTTTGCGCCGACCAGACGGAGCCTGCTGACGCTGGCGGCTGGGGCGGGAATCACCGGCTGGGTCCGGTTGTACGGGTCGAGTCCCGATTTCTGGAACAAGAAGGAGCCGGCGGAGTGGTCCGCTGAAGATGTCGAACATCTCACTACGAAGTCGCCGTGGTCGAAAGAAGTGAACGCTCAAGCCAGTATGGACCGGGACCAGAACGGCGGTGGTTATCCCGGCGGTGGTTATCCAGGGGGCGGCGGTGGCTATCCTGGCGGTGGCGGTGGTTATCCGGGTGGAGGCGGCATGGGCGGTGGACGCGGAGGCATGGGCATCCCCGGAATGGGAGGCGGTGGCATGGGCGGTGGGCGCGGCCGCGGCGGGCGTGGCAGACCAACTGCGGAATCGTACAAGGGCACAGTACGCTGGGAAAGTGCCAAGCCGATCATGGAAGCCATCAAGACGCCGCTTCCGGATGTGTTCGCCAATCGCTACGTGATCAGCGTGAGCGGGCTTCCGTTGTACGGCGAGAGCCATAGCCGGTCGCAGGACGATAGCGACTCGAACTCCTCAGATTCCAATCAAGACATGCTGGACCGGCTGAAAAGTCTCACGTACCTCGAGCCAAAGGGCCGCGAGGGCGCTCAGCCGGGCATCGTGCAGCAACAGCCCAGCGCCGGAACCAGAAGCATCCTGTTTGGTTTTTCCAAAGAGATGCTGGCCCTGAAGCCGGAGGACAAGGAGGTCACGTTCTCCACTAAGCTGGGACGCCTGATCGTGAAAACGAAGTTCAGCTTGAAAGAGATGACGTATCGCGGGGAGCTGGCGCTCTAGCCGCTACCGGGCCCATTTCTGCACGCGCCAATTCTTTATTTCGCTGACGTAAATGGCGCCGGTCGAATCGACCGCGATATTGTGGGCGTAATCCAGCTTGCCGGGAACGCGGCCCCAAGAACTGAGTACGCCCTGGACCTCGCCATCGAGATTTAACTTTACGATGCGGTTGTTCTCGCCGTCACACATGTAGATGGCGTTCTCTTTGGCGGCGTAGGTGAGGCCCCAGGGCTGGCCGACGTCGGTCCACTTGCCGAGGTAGCGGCCCGCGGGATCGAAGATCTGGACGCGGGAATTCGAGCGGTCCGCCACATACACGCGCCCTCGGGAATCGAGCGCGACATCGTGCACCAGGTTGAACTCGCCGTCGCCGGTGCCCTTGTGTCCCCACTGCATCACGTACTCGCCCTCGGGATTGAACTTGACCAGGCCCGAATTCAAGATTCCATCAGAGACCTAAAAGCCTCCGAAGCCGGGTGGTCTGTT
>JACXTT010014349.1_pt1 | contig 10371 bp, 9 predicted proteins | sample 9270951 | NCBI WGS metagenome assembly JACXTT01 (sample SAMN15532306, study PRJNA645909) | rock metagenome | isolation source: weathered quartz diorite | place: Puerto Rico | collected 2017-06-21
TGCAATTTTCGGCTTTATCGAACAGGTCGCCGAACCAGAAGTAGCGAGTGTGTGGTTCGGCCCACGTGGCTTCGAAGAGCGACACGGGGTGCCCGCCAAGTCTCTCCGATTTTGGAAGGTCCATTAGATAAAGCAACGAGGAAATTATGTTGGCGTGACTCGCGCGAAATCCGCTATCGAAGCTTTTGCCGTCGCGCGCGATGACGAACAGAGGAACGTTGGCCTCACTGGGCGCCGTATCCAAAGATGTTCCGCAGTGAGTATGTCGCTCGCCGTGTTCACTCAATGTCTGCCCGTGGTCTGAGGTGTATAAGATGGTCGTGTTCGTAGGCCAACTCTGCATGTCGAGCGCGCGAAAGAAGGACTCAAGATTGTAGCGAACTGCATTATCGTAGGTGTTGATGAGCTGTTCGCGTGTTTCTGGATTGATCGCGCTCTCAACAGTGTCGCTTGGCTGCCACTCGGCGGAAGTCGTCGGAAAGCTTGTCGTATAAGGAAAGTGAACGCCTCGTTTGATTACCCAGATAAAGTGACCGGTTGAGGCCCGTACGACTTCGCTTATCTTTTGGGCAATGACCTTGTCGCGGTCAAAGTCATCGATTGCGGAAAAGCTCGAAGCTGGTTTCCATTCATCCAGATAGGTCGTGTCGAATGATGTGCCCAACCAATACGTCTCTTTCTGGCCGTCAAAAAAATGAGTTTGATAACCCATTGCCCTAGCGTACTCAAATATGCTGGCCCGCTGGCGAATCTCATAGTTGGTGTCGGGCAGTTCGCTGATGGTCATGCCAGTTAACAACAAGCTGTCGGACTTTTCACTGCATGTGGCACCTGACGCTGTCAGACCCGCATTATGAAGCAGTCCCTGTTTCAATAACTCCTCAAGATATGGCGTCGTGTGACGCGAGTAACCATTGATGCTGAGATGGTCACCACGAATGGACTCGTCGATGATGAAGACCACATTGTTCGAAGGTTGCTTGGGCGAATGGAAGTTGATTGTTTCTCTTGGGCCATGATATCCGCTTGACCACTTCCATGGGCTAAGTATCGCGGTGCGAAGGAAGGCGTTGAAAGAGATGGTTGGAAACTGTCCGGTTGTGTATGGCGAAACCAGCGAGAAGAAACAAACTAACGCGAGTATGATCGCTGTGATGCCTTGCCAGGAATAAGACCGGCGCAGACGAAAGCGCCAGAACAGCAGCCCATAAGCCAGGCACGGTATAGCCGCGCGCCAATCCATGTAAATGCGAATGCTATTCAACCGCTGCTCGTTGTTAGCATCGAATAAGGCGATGCGAAAATCTTCAACGGTGGCAAAATGTCCGAACGCGTTCTGATATCCGTACTCAAGAAATTCAGCGAGGATAAACAAGATGACGCAAAGAATCTTAATGGGATATTTTGAATCCAGCGAAACTCGGAAGAATAAGACTGCCCAAATCCAGAACCCTAGAATGATGAAGAGTCCGCTGATCGCGCTGAAGTATTGATGCTGCTGCAGGAACAGAACATAGGGTCGCAGAGTAATAGAAAGAGAGAATGTTTCTAAGAGTGTCAGGCAACACGCGAATCCTAGAGCGACCGCCATCTCTTTCGACAGAACCAACTGCTGAAGAGTGTTAAAGGCTTGCTGCCTCAACATTTTCACGCGGGCCGAATTCTTCATAATTCGTGCTTGATAATACTACCTAGTTGCTCTCGACGACTTATATGACATCAATCTCCAAACTGCGATTTGCGCCCTTGCACCATCGCCAATTAAGATGCACGTGCCTTTCGCGCGCCAGCCAATGCTCAGAGACTTCGACAGCGTTGTAAAGCCAGGTTCAGCCGACCAAAAGTTACTCGCCTCCATTGATTGGGAGCGGTTGCCCAGGCAGGTAGCGATCATCATGGACGGCAACGGGCGCTGGGCGGCGCGCCGCGGCCAGCCGCGTATTGCCGGACATCGCGCGGGCGTGGAAGCCGTGCGGGCCTCAGTCGATACAGGCGCGCGTTTAGGCTTAGGAGCCTTGACGCTCTACGCGTTTTCGACGGAGAACTGGAAGCGACCGCGCTATGAAGTCGATGCTCTCATGCGTATGCTGCGCAAATATCTGCGTCTCGAACTCGACGAAATCAATCGACAGAATATTCGCTTCCAAACCATCGGCCGCACAGAGGTACTTGCGCCACGGGTTCGCGAAGAAATTGTCAGAGCGTCCGAACGAACCGCCTCAAACACCGGTATGATTTTGAGCGTTGCTTTGAATTACGGCGGGCGCGCCGAGATCGTCGATGCGTGTCGGGCGGCAATTCGGAAGATGGTTGCGGCGGGCAGCGCGGTCGATCAAATTGATGAAGAGGCGATAGCGCGAGAGCTTTATACGAACAATCTGCCTGAACTCGATCTATTAGTTCGAACCAGCGGAGAGATGAGGATTTCAAATTTCTTGCTGTGGCAAGTCGCGTATGCAGAGATCTACGTTACTGATACGCTGTGGCCTGATTTCCGACGTCAGCAATTGTTAGAGGCCATCGTTGATTACCAGCAGCGCAGCCGTCGCTTTGGCGGATTGAAGCTGGTTCGGGAACCGCGCGCCGCGATTGGTTAGCGTCGCTCCAGTAAAGGTCAAAGCACACTCCAACTGTTTGAAAGCTCAAAGACCAAAACCGAAAGCTGACTCACTTCTTGCCAAGATTCCGCCGTCAGTTGCGCGCATTCTTACGGCCGTCGTGTTGTTGCCGGTTCTGATCGCTTCGATCGTCATGGCGAAACTCGCGCTTTTGTTTGTGGTCCTCACGGCGTTAGCGATCCTTCTCGGCGTAATCGAGTTTTGGATCCTCGCTCGGAAACAACAGATTCGACCAGACATCGCGGCGGGGTTATTAAGCGCGGTGGCCTTGCTTACCATTTTCTACTTCACGCAACCGGGTAAGCTGCCAGACCTGCTAATGATCGAGATTATTCTCTTGCTACTGACGGCGGGTTCGTTAACCGCGGCGATGGTGCGCGGGGCGCCCTTCGACAGAATGATTTCGTCAGTGGGCGCTACGGTCTTGAGCGTGATGTACGTCGTGCTGCTCGGGGGGCATCTGATTGCCGTGCGGATTGGCTTCGCGCCTCCGTTGGCCAGGCATCTACTGGGGTTTTTCTTTCTGGTTCTGATGGGATCGGATTCAGCGGCCTACTACGGCGGCCGCCTGTTTGGGCGACACAAGCTCGCCCCGAGTGTTAGCCCGGGCAAGACCTGGGAAGGCGCGATTGCTGGCATGCTGGCTAGCCTGTTGCTCGCCGCGGGCGCGCATTACTGGTTTTTCCTCGAGCTGCCCCTAAAACTGGCTTTGCCGCTGGCGGCGGTGATGAATGTCGTTGGCGTGCTCGGCGATCTCACTGAGAGTGCGCTCAAACGAAGTGCCGGCGCGAAGGATACGACCCAAATCCTTCCCGGCCATGGTGGGATCCTCGACCGGATCGATAGCTTGCTGTTCAATGCGCCGCTCATCTACTATTTTGCCTGGTACTATTTCAACTGGGTGTATTTCAGCCGCTAAGTGAGCACCAAAAAGATCATTCTGATCGTAGTCGGCATCGTCGCCGTGCTCGGACTAATCGTCGCGTTGTTCGTCGGCGGGATTTCGTTTTTCGTTTTTCGCACGATTGGCAACAGCGAAGCGGCAGACGTCGCTCGCACTTTTTTGAGGAACAATGAAAAGTTGAAGCAGGACATCGGCGAAGTTAATGATTTTGGCTCGATCGTGAGCGGCAATATCAATGTCAGGAACGGCGATGGGGTCGCGACGCTTTATCTTAAGGTTTACGGCTCGAAGAAGACCGTGAATGCGCGCGTGGACCTCTCCTATCGGAACAACCGGGCGTGGCGGGTGACCGATGCTTCGTACGAAAGCGACGGTCAAACGATCGAGTTAATGCAGCCTTACGAACCTGCGTCGTCACCGTCGCCTTAGATTTTTATGTCACCTCGCGGAATCTCTATTCTCGGATCAACCGGTTCAATCGGGTGCAATACGCTTCGGGTAGTTGAAGCGCTCGGCATTGATCACTTTCGCGTGGTAGCGCTGGCTGCCGGACGGAATGTCTCGAAGCTTGTCGATCAGATTGAACAATACGCTCCTGAATTAGTCTCGGTTGAATCGGAAGAACTAGCAGCAGAACTTAAATCTGAGCTTCGGCGGCGAAACATTCATCTTCCCTCGATCTCGATCGGCGAAGAAGGTTTGGTTGAGGTCGCCACACATCCGCAAGCCGATTGCGTAGTTTCGGCAACCGTGGGCGCGGTCGGCTTTGTCCCGACGTTGCGCGCCCTGGAAGCAGGGAAACGCGTCGCGCTGGCTAACAAAGAAACCCTGGTCATGGCCGGCGAGTTAATGACCCAAGCCGCGGAGGAATCCGGAGCAGAGCTGTTGCCCGTCGACTCGGAACACAACGCCTTGCATCAGTGTTTGCGCGGCGAGAAGAAGAGCGAAGTGCGGCGGATTATTCTTACCGCTTCTGGTGGACCTTTTCGCACCCGTTCGAAATCGGACTTGAGTTCCGTGACCGTGGCCGAAGCGATGAAACATCCAACTTGGGACATGGGCGCGAAGATTACGATCGATTCGGCGACGCTGATGAACAAGGGGTTGGAGGTGATCGAGGCGCACTGGCTTTTTGGTTTTGACTCTTCCCAAATCGGAATAGTGGTTCATCCTGAATCCGTGGTTCATTCCATGATCGAACTGATCGATGGATCGGTTATTGCGCAGATGGGCATCACCGACATGCGGCACGCTATTCAATACGCGCTGACCTTTCCGGAGCGTTCCCAATCGCGATTGCCACCTCTGAACCTTGCCGAGCTGTCATCGCTTCATTTTGAAGAGCCTGACGTTGAGCGCTTCCCATGCATCTCGCTCGCTTATCGCGCGCTGCGCACTGGCGGGACCTTGCCGGCGGCGATGAACGCCGCGAACGAAGAGGCTGTGCATGCGTTCATTGACGAGCAGATTTCGTTTTCAGATATTCCGCGAGTAATCGAGAATGTCATGGATCAGCACCGCTCGACGAACGCCGGCAGTTTGAGCGCGGTCCTGGCCGCCGATCAGTCAGCCCGGGCCGCGGCGCGGTCGGCGATTGCGAACCTTTCACCTACCGCCCGCGTGAGCAGCGTCGCCTAATCACCACTGCCGGTAACTCTTTGTTTCAAAAAGCCCGTTTGACCCCTTACTTACGCCCACGTAAACTCGTCTTTGGAAATTATGTGCAGCTAGTCTGCCGCATCTAAAAAGTTGGTGGAAGGACGGAATGGTGGGTTTCTTATTCAGTGTGCCGGAAAACTTGGTCTACGTGGTTGCCTTCATTTTCGTGCTCTGCACGGCGGTTGTCCTTCACGAATTCGGCCACTTCATAGTAGCCAAGCTCTTAAGAATTCGCGTCGAAACGTTCTCAGTCGGCTTCGGTCCACGCCTTTGGGGATTCAGGAACGGTGACACTGATTATCGATTCTCGGCGATCCCGCTGGGCGGTTATGTGAAGCTGGGCGGCGATGAATCCAACGCCCCCATTGAAGGCGAAGGCGCGCCGGATATTCCAGCCTGTGAGCGCTTCGATTTGCGCCCGCGCTGGCAAAGAATTCTCGTGGCGGTCGCTGGCCCCATTATGAACATCATTACCGCGCTGGCAATTCCGTTCGCGGGCGCGCTCATTTATGGAGTTCAGGTCGCACCACCGCCAGTTGTCCGTCAGGTGATTCCAGCCGGAGCCGCGGATGTCGCAGGATTAAAGCCCGGCGATCGCATCGTTTCGTTTGACGGCAAACCAAACCCCCGCTGGAAGACCATCGCGGACGATGCTCTGCTTTCTCCGGGCGTACCGATTCCGATTGAAGTCGATCGGAATGGACAGCGCCTGAGTCTGACCATCAAGCCCACGCCACACACTGAACAAGGAGAAACTGCGGGGTTCCTGGATTTCCTTCCTGACTATGGCAACGTGCCGATTGTCGTGCGGGTCGTTGAGCCCAATACGCCTGCCTCTGAAGCTGGTCTTCAAGCTGGTGATCGAATTCTGTCAGTGAATGCGGAATCGGTGAAGAGCGCCGAACAGGTGACGCAGATCATTCGCGACCATAAGGGACAACCGATCACTTTGCGGGTCGATCGAAATCGAAGTCAGGTAGATATAACGGCAACCCCACGCCGGTTAGCTGATGGCAGGGAGCGCCTCGGTTTTCAGCCCGACGAAGAGATTCCGTTTCAGCGCGTGGGCGTGGCCGGGGCGTTCGTGGAAGCGGTTGACAGCAATGTAGAGATTATCCGCGTCACTGGCAAAGCTATCGGACAGCTTTTTGCCGGCAAACGTTCAGTGCGTAACACGATCTCCGGTCCGATCGGCATCTATTCAGCCGTATCCAGCTCTGTTTCAAGACTAGGTTGGGAAGGGGTGTTTAGCATTCTCGGATTCCTGAGCCTGAATCTTGGTATATTCAATCTACTGCCGATTCCGGTGCTCGATGGTGGCGCGATCTTCCTGCTGCTGATCGAAGCGTTACTGGCTTTGATCGGCCTGACGATATCTGCGGCTGTGCGGGAAAGAATTCAACAGGTGGGTTTCGTCGTGGTTATTCTGTTGATGGTGTTTGTAATCACTAATGATGTGCTGAAGCGTTGGTCGATGCGAGAAGCATCCAGCAACAGCGCTCCGGCCGCATCGCCGGCGCCGACGACTCCCGGAAAATAACGAAAAAGATTCATGCGTAAATCAAGACCCGTTCAAGTTAAGCACGTTCAGATCGGCGGCGGCGCGCCGGTGGTGATCCAGTCGATGACGAAGACCGACACCGCCAACGTCGGCGAGACCGTTGCGCAAATTGAACAGATGGTCAGCGCCGGTTGCGAGATTGTCCGGCTCGCGGTGCCCGATAACAACGCGGCAATCGCCCTCAAAGAAATTCGGAAGCGCGTTCCTGAGGTCCCGCTCGTCGCGGACATTCATTTTCATTACAAGCTCGCTTTGATGGCCCTTGAAGCCGGAATAGACAAGCTGCGCCTTAATCCCGGCAACATCGGCAAGCACGAACGCATCGTCGAAGTGGTGCGCGCGGCTCAGGCGCAGAAAGTCCCGATTCGCATCGGCGTGAACGGTGGGTCGCTGGAAAAAGATTTGCTCAAGAAGTACGGCACCGCGACTCCGGAAGCCATGGTCGAATCTGCGATGAGGCACATTCAGATTCTTGAAGACCTCGACTTCACCGACATCATCATCTCGCTGAAAGCCTCCGACGTGCATCGCACCGTCGCCGCTTACCGGTTGCTGGCAGAGAAAGTCGATTACCCATTTCACCTGGGCGTAACCGAGGCAGGCACGGCGTTCGTCGGCACAGTTAAATCGTCAATTGGACTCGGCATCCTTTTGCATGAAGGCATCGGCGACACGATTCGCGTCTCGCTCGCGGCCGAGCCTCAGGAAGAGGTTCGGGTCGCCTGGGAGATCGTGAAGTCGCTCGGCCTGCGTACGCGTGGCGTAACCGTCGTGGCGTGTCCAACCTGTGGACGTCTGGACGTTGATAACTTCGTGGAAATCGTGACCGAGATCGAAAGACGGCTGGCGCACGTCGAAGAACCATTGCATCTTTCCATTATGGGTTGCGCGGTGAACGGTCCCGGCGAGGCTCACGATTCGCAGCTGGGGATTACGTTCGGGCGCGGCGTGGGCATGATCTTCAAAGATGGAGTGCCAATGCGTAAAGTCGCGGGCGAAGATATCGTTGAAGCTTTCGTAAAAGAGACTGAGAAGTTACTTGCGGAAGGACCCGCGGCAAAACCTGAAACCCGCCACGAGTTGGTTACAATTACTTAATCCTGCGCCGGTCGCGTTCTCACGCTGCAGCCATCGACATCAGTAGACCATCACTGGCAATTTTGCGGTTGAGGTTCACCTCGAGCGCGCCCCGTAGTTCTTCGATTTGTACCAGCCAGCGCTCGGCCCGTTCACTTACCAATTCGGTAGAGATTCTCCGCAGGTCTTCAGCCAAATCGATATTAGTAATCGACTCGGCAGGTCTACCCAGCGACAGCGCCCACGCGTCACGAATCAGGGATTCCAGCACATCGAGCGTCTGCTCGTATTGAGCGCGGTCCTTTGCGGTCGCCAGTTCTTCCGCGGAGCGAAGAAGGTTTACGCGATTGCCGGTGATCGTCAAGGCTTTCAGAATATTCAACATTCGCTCGCGGCGCTCGCGGTAATCATCGACATCTCCTTGCAAAGCGTTACCCAGACTCCCACGTGAAGCGCGCGCGAGCAACGCTGCATCCTCGGGCTTCATGGCCTTTCGTCCAATCAAAAAGTGTTCGATTTCGGGAAAGGGAATAGGGGCAAAGCGGATCATCTGACAGCGTGAACGAATGGTCTGCAGCAATGCCATGGGATTTGTCGTGGTGAGGATCAAGTGGGTGGTGGGCGCCGGTTCCTCGAGCGTTTTCAACAGCGCGTTGGCGGCCTGGTCGTTCATGTACTCGGCATCTTCAACAATAAAAACGCGAGAGGTGCCCTCGAATGGGCGAAAGTTAGCTTCTCGTTCGAGTTCGCGCATGGGTTTTACGCGAATGATATGAAGGTAAGGCCTGACCATTGCGACATCCGCGTGTTCGCTCCAAATCATTCGCTCTTTGTTGTCGTCGGCGCTGCCGAAGGGTGGGAATGTCGAATTTGAGATTCGCTTGCACGATGAGCATTCATCACACGCCTCGACGCCAACGCGATTCCGACAATTGAGAGCCTTGGCTAGCTCAAGGGCGAACAGTTTTTTGCCAATGCCCGTTTCGCCGGTGAACAAAAGCGATCCCGGAACACGTCCCCCCGCGAGCAGCTGACGCAGCGCCTGTTTTACTTCTTCATTTCCGATCAGCGTCGAAAACATAAGTCATTCGCTACCGAGTCGGTAACGCTCCTCGCGCATTCAGAAACGGCAATACGATTTGCATTACCAGAGTCTGAGTTTCGCGAACTGAACCACGCGCGTCAATCACTCGCACGCGTTCAGGGTTGGCTTTAGCGATATCCAGGTATGCCTCACGCACCCGCATGTGAAATTCCTGATGCTCTCGATCCAATCGATCGCTAATTTTCGCTTTGTTTCGCCGGCGCGTCCGCACCGCGGATTCCGGGACAGTTAAATCGAACAACAGTGTCAGGTCGGGCGTCAGGCCTTCGGTTGCGAGTCGCACAATTTCGTTGATAAGTTCAGGCTGGAATCCGCGTCCCGCGCCCTGGTACGCCACCGTCGCGTCGGCATAGCGATCGGACATCACGACTTGGCCGGCTGCAAGCGAAGGTCGCAACAACGTCCGGACATGTTGGGCGCGGTCCGCGGCGAACACGAGCAACTCGGTCAATGGATCGACCTGTTCCTTTACGTCGAGCAGTGCGGCGCGCAGCTTTTGTCCCAGCGTCGTGCCGCCGGGCTCGCGAGTTGTCACTACGTCCACGCCCCGCGCTCGTAACTCGCCGGCGAGCAGTCGAAGCTGCGTCGATTTTCCGCAGCCGTCTATTCCTTCAAACGTGATGAAAACCCCAGCCATGCAGAAATCTAAACGGCGGGTGGCTCGGTCGGTTCCGGCGGGTTGTCCGGCGGCGGAGGCGAGGAGTGACGTAGTTCGCCCGTGCCGCGGCGCGATTGCGAAATGGTCGAAATAGCGTGCTTAAAAATTAGTTGCTCCTGGGCGCCGGTCTCGAGTAACAGCGAGAATTTGTCAAAGCTCTTGATACGTCCCAGTAACTTGGCCCCATTAACCAAATAGATCGTCACCGTGGTTTTCTCGCGGCGCGCGAGGTTCAAGAAACCATCTTGAATGTTCTGTGGTACTGCTTTTGAGTCCACGCAATTTTCCTTGAGGGTTGCTTGTTTGAGCGACGCTCAGAGTATAACAGCCTTCCTTAGCTGACAAGGTTTTTTCTTTCTTACTGTTGCGGTTCTGTGCGGCCGGCTAATAGTTCCAGCACGTTGCGCTGCACAACAGGGTCGTCCCCAAAACCTTCTATCCATTCAATGCCCGGCTCGCGCCGGAACCAGGTGAGTTGTCGCTTCGCATAATGCCGTACGTCGAGTTGCGTCTGCTCGATGGCGCTTTCGAGATCTCGCTGTCCGGCGAGATATTCAACCACCCGCCGATAACCGTGAGCGCCCAGCGCGCTGGATTGTGATGAGGCGCCGTTGTTGAGTAGTTGTCGCACCTCGTCTACCAAGCCGTCAGTGAAATGTTTTTGGGCGCGCGCGTTAATGCGCGTGTACAGCTCGTCGCGCGGCGGGTTCAAAGCTACGACGCGAATGCGGTTAGCGGCCTCGGGCGGTAGCGGCCGCCGGGGCCTTTGACGAGAAATACGTTCCTCGG
>JACXTT010014350.1_pt1 | contig 10369 bp, 8 predicted proteins | sample 9270951 | NCBI WGS metagenome assembly JACXTT01 (sample SAMN15532306, study PRJNA645909) | rock metagenome | isolation source: weathered quartz diorite | place: Puerto Rico | collected 2017-06-21
GAAGGGGGGGTAGGGAGTTCGGGGGTGTCTTGGGTGTGGAGAAGGTCGCGGCGTTACGAATGGCCGACGGAGGCGGCAAGGCCGGGGAAGACCGTGGGCAGCTCAAAAGAAAAACGAGAACCCAGGGCGAAGTCGGAAGGATATTCGCGCCCGCCGATGAACTGCCGGTGGCGCAGGTACTCGGCGGCCGGATGATCCTTGACGTAGCCGCGTGGCACGCGCGTCAGCTGTTCGCCGCTCAACTCGCCGACGGCGCGACGGAATGCTGGTGCGGTGACCACACGCCGAAACCGCCGATGGTCTTCGGCGATGGCTGCGCGAATCGCGCTCAGCTCGCTGGAGGAGGGCATGTAGATCCCGCCGCCCATCCAGACCCACTGCGGCGCCACCTCGACATACAGCCCGGCGCCCTCACCCTTCGGGAACTTCCGTGACGGAAAGTACGCCGCCACGTTGGTCTTGAGAGGGCGCTTGTCGCTGCTGAACCGCGTGTCGCGATAGATGCGGAACAGGCACACGCGTGGATCGGACACGAGTTCCGGCGCAAACGCGGGAAGGTCCCGCGCGAGCTGCTCGAGCAGCGCAATCATCGGACTGCGAACGTGCTGCTCGTAGTCGGCCTTGCGCGCGCGGAACCAATCCCGATCGTTGTTCCGTTTCAGCGCCCGCAGAAACGCGAGCGTCTTTCTCGTAAACGGCGATGCCACTTATGCGCGTGCCTGGGCCGCGGCAAACCGCTCCTGCATCTGACGCGTGAGGTGCGGGGTAATGCCGAGCATCCGTTCGATGAGCATCAACTGCCCGCGATGATGCATCTCGTGCTCCTTCAAAGCCATGATCATTTCAAACCGGCTCTTGGTTGGGGGCGGTCCCGCCGGCTGCGTGAACTGCTCGGCGAGGAAAGCATCGCTGAGCGACTCGAGCCACTTCGCCGTCTCCTCACCCCGCTGCTTCAGCAGCGCAACCACCTCCGCCTTGGTCCGCGGCCTGGCTTCCTCGGCCTGCATCTGCGCCACAAGCGCCGGGAAGTTCACGCCATCGAAGTTCGTCCGCCCTTCCTTGTGGAACGTCGCGAAGCCATCCAGAAGTGCGATATGCGTGAGCAGCTTCCGCACCGTGCGAATTCCCGGCGCCGCGGCGAAATCGTATCCGGACTCGGGAATGTCTTCGGCGATCTTGATGGTGTTGTCGCGCACCGTACGAAACGCGCGCGCGAGGTCCTTGCCTCCATAGCAGTTCATCTTGGTCTCCATTCGTGAATGGTGAATTGTGATTTGTGATTTGGTACTTCGCAATCGCCAATCACTAATCGCAAATCACAAATAATACAATCCCTCGATGCCCTCGGTCCTCTCGACATCGATGCGCGAGGCGCTCGTCGCGGATCTGCGCGCATTGATTGGCGATCGCGCGACGACGAATCCGACGCAGCTGGAGCATCACAGCCATGGTGAATCATGGCACGACCATGCACCGCCCGATGTCGTCGTGTTTCCGACCAGCAGCGACGAAGTCAGCGCTCTGATGAAAGTGGCGGCGCGGCATCACGCCCCTGTGATTCCATTCGGGATCGGCTCGTCGCTCGAAGGACACGTGAATGCCTTTAGTGGAGGCATGTCGATCGATTTCTCGAGAATGAATCGCGTCCTGCAGGTGAATGCCGACGATCTCGACGCCATCGTCGAAGCGGGGGTCACCCATCGGCAATTGAACAAGGCGCTGAACAACACCGGGCTCGCGTTCTGGGTCGATCCCGGCGCCGACGCGACCATTGGCGGCATGGCGGCCACGCGTGCGTCGGGAACGACCGCCGTGCGATACGGCACGATGCGGGAAGCGGTCCTCGCGCTGAAGGTTGTGCTGGCCGACGGACGAATCATTCACACGGGGAGCCGCGCGCGAAAATCTTCTGCCGGCTACGACCTGACGAGGCTGTTCGTCGGTTCGGAGGGCACCCTTGGCGCGATCACGGAGATCACCGTGCGTCTGTTCGGCCTTCCGGAAGCGATCTCCGCCGCGGTATGTCCATTCGACACGATGGACGGAGCGGTGCAGACGGTCATCACCACCATCCAGCTCGGGATCCCGGTCGCACGCATCGAGTTGCTGGACGAGGCGCAGATCGATGCGGTCAATCGCTATTCGAAGTTGAACTGCGCGCTGAAACCGACGCTGTTCTTCGAGTTCCACGGCACGAGCCAGCAGGAGGTTTCGGAAAGTGCCAGCGCCGTGCAGGAGATCGCCGCTGAACACGGCGGCCCCGGCTTTCAATGGGCGACGACGCCGGAGGATCGATCGAGACTATGGGCGGCACGGCACAACGCGTTCTACGCCGCCGTGGCGCTGCGACCGGGGTGCAAGCCATGGACAACCGATGTATGTGTCCCGATTTCGCGGCTTGCGGAATGCGTTCTCGAAACTCGCGCCGACGTGCAGAGGGCAGGTGTGCTCGCCCCGCTCGTGGGCCATGTTGGCGACGGGAACTTCCATCTGATTTTTCCGATGGCTCCCGACGACCCGATCGAACTGCAGAAGGCCAAAGAGGTGAATGCGAGGCTCGTCGCGCGCGCGCTCGCGATGGGCGGCACCTGCAGCGGCGAGCACGGCGTCGGCGTCGGCAAGATGCCGTATCTTGAAGCCGAACACGGCGCGTCACTCGGCGTGATGAAGGCGATCAAGCACGCGCTTGATCCCGAGAATCGGATGAATCCCGGTAAGATGATTGAGATCTGAGATGCTGAAATTCGCGAATTCGTAAATGGCTAAGCGGCGATCAGGCCCAACGCTCTTCGATCTCCCCGACAGCACGTCACCTCCTCCCGCGCCGCCCGGCGGACCTGAAGCCGTTGCGCTCCACGAAGCCGCGCAAAGCCGGTATCTGAATTACGCGCTGTCGGTGATTACCGCCCGCGCGCTGCCGGACGTGCGGGATGGCCTCAAGCCTGTTCAGCGCCGCATCCTCTACACGATGTGGCAGCAGAACCTGACAGCGGACGTCAAACACCGCAAATGCGCGAAGGTCGTCGGCGACGTCATGGGCAGCTATCACCCGCATGGCGATGCCGCCCTCTACGAGACGCTCGTGCGGATGGCGCAGCCCTTCTCGCTTCGCTATGCGCTCATCGACGGATCTGGCAATTTCGGCTCGCTGGATGGCGACAGCGCTGCGGCGATGCGCTACACCGAGTGCCGGCTGGCACGCATCGCCGACGAAATGCTGTCGGAGATCGAACAGCGCACGGTTCATTTCCGGCCGAATTACGACGGCACGAAGACCGAGCCGGTCGTCCTGCCGGCTCGCATTCCGAACCTGTTCATCAACGGGACGACAGGTATCGCGGTCGGAATGGCGACGAACGTTCCTCCGCACAACCTGACGGAGATCTGCACCGCGCTCGTCAAATTGCTCGACAACCCCAATTTGAGCAGCGCGCAGCTATGCCGGTACGTCAAAGGTCCGGACTTTCCGACCGGCGGCCAGATTCTGAATTCCGCTGAGGAGATCAGGCAGATTTACAAGACCGGGGCGGGGACCATTCGTCTGCGCGCGACGTGGGAAGAGAGTTCATCGACGCGCGGAGGACGCACGCTGTACATCACCAGCATTCCGTACGCAGTGAACAAGGCTGCGCTCGTCGAGCGGATTGCCGATGTCGTCCTCTCGCGGAAGCTGCCGCCGCTTCTCGACGTGAAGGACGTGTCCACTGACGACGTGCGGATCGCGCTTGAGATCAAGAAGGACGCCGACCCGAAGATGGTGATGGCGTATCTCTTCAAGAACACGCCGCTGCAGACGAATTTCATCGTCAACTTCACCTCTCTGATTCCGACGGAGAACCCTGAAGTCGGACGTCCCGAGCGGCTCGATCTCCACACAGCGCTGATGTACTTCCTGCAGTTCCGCCTGCAGGTCGTCACCAATCGGCTCGAGCACGAGCTCGAATCGTTGAAGAAGCGGATTCACATCCTCGAGGGGTTCGAGAAGGTCTTCGACGCGCTCGACGAGATCATCAGGATCATCCGCAAGTCCGAAGGCAAAGCCGATTCCGCGGAAAAGATCATCAAGCGTTTCGGCCTCGACGCCGAGCAGGCCGATGCCATCCTGGAACTGAAGCTGTATCGGCTGGCGCGCCTCGAGGTCCTCGTCATTCAGAACGAGCTGGCCGACAAGCGGAAACGCGCGCGGCAGATCAACAGCCTGCTGAAGGACGAGGAGGGGCGCTGGAAGGTCGTCCGCGACGAGATCGAGGAGATTCAGCGCGGGTACGGCGGCAAGGAGGACAAGCGCCGCACGCTGATCGAGACGGAGGAGGAAGTCTCCTTTACCGCTGATGATTTTATCGTCGAAGAAGACAACGTCGTCATCGTGTCCCGCGATGGATGGGTAAAGCGCCAGAAGGAGGTTCGCGATCTGTCGACGACCCGTCTGCGCGAAGGCGATTCGGTGCTTGCGGTTCTCCAGGGAAGCACGCGTGCCGCGGCCGTCTTCTTCAGCAACTTTGGCGCTGCCTACACATCGCGCATCATCGACGTCCCAGCTTCGACCGGTTACGGCGAGCCCGTGCAGAAGCTGTTCAAGCTCCGCGACGGCGAGCGCATTGTCGCGGCGTTCAGTCTCGATCAGCGGTCGATTGGCGACATCGCCACGCCCCCCGCGCGTAGAGGCGGACCTTCAGGTCCGCCTGACGCGATTCCCCCGGTTCATGCTATTGCCGTGACGAGCGACGGATACAGCCTGAGGTTCAGTTTCGAACCATTTGTCGAGCCGAGTACGCGCGCGGGGCGGCGGTATGCACGACCGAGTGAGGACGTCGAGGTTGTCGGCGTCGCGCGGGTGACGGGCGATGAGGTCATCATCGTGGCGACCGCGGATGCGCGTGCGCTTCTCTGCCGCGCCGACGAGGTCAACTACCTTTCGGGACCTGGCAAGGGCGTCATCCTGATCAAGCTGACGGGTGATGAGGATCACGTGCTCGGCTTCATCGCATCGAGCGGCGACCGGGACCTGCTGCGCGTCGAGACGAGCCGCGGTGGCGAGCAGACCATCAGCACGGCGAAATACGAGGTCACAGGTCGAGGCGGCAAAGGGCGCGAACTGCTCCAGCGCGGCCAGTTCACGCGGATCATCCCCAATGATCTTGAAAATCCGACTCCGCTCACCGGCGATGCTTAGGTGGTTCGGATCGAACCATCATTTCGCGGCGCCACGCTTTGTGCGCCGCCTATAATTAACCAATCGAATTCAATCCCTCTGATTGAGCCGGGCATCCGTCCGGCCCTCGACTCTGGTCGAGGCAAGTGAAAGTAAACGTGAATATCCCCACAACAACTACAAGCAGTAACCGGATCGCGGTGTTTATCGATTTCGACAACGTCGAGATCGGCGTCAAGAACACCATTGGCGGACAGTTCGACATCGGCCTGATTCTCGAGGCCATCAAGGAGCGCGGCGAGATTGTGACGAAGGTCGCCTACAGCGACTGGAAGCGCGCGGGAGATTACAGCCGCGTCCTCACGCAGCACGCCATCCGGATGGTCCAGCGCAACATGACGCCCGGCGGCGACAAGAACGGCGCCGATATCACCATGGCGCTCGATGCGCTCGAGATGGCGTTCACCCACGACCACATCAATGCGTTTGTGATCGTCGGCGGCGACAGCGATTTCATCTCGCTGGTCGAGAAGTTGAAACAGTACGGCAGGAAAGTGATCGTCGTCGGCGGGCGGCAGTTCACCAGCCTGACGATGCAGAAGAACTGTCACGAGTTCATCGCGTATGAGAACCTCGTTGGCGCGCGCTCCGGCCGAAGCGGCGGCCGCGGCGAGAAGCCGGCCGGCGCGCCTGCAGATATCTCGAAGGCCTTGCCGCTCGTCAAGCGCGCGTTGAAGGTGCTGTCCGAGCGTGAGGTCGCCCCGCAACTTGGTCTGCTGAAGAGCACACTGTTGCAGCTCGACTCGACGTTCTCGGAGCGCGAGTACGGCGCCAACAGCTTCCGCGACTTCATGGAAAAGGTGGCGCAGACGGGCGCGGTCACGTTGAAGAACGCCGGCCGCAGCATGATGGTCGAGTCGCGTGAAGACGGCGACATAGAAATCGCCACGCCACAGGCCGAATCGGTCCCCTCGGCCGGAGTGTCGCGCGACGATGACCGCCGCCCTCACGACGATGGAGGCCGGGTCCTTTCGGACCCGGCAGATGACGAGGACTCACTCCCGCAATCGCCGATGACCATGCAGGACGGCATCCGCGCAGTGCAGCACGCGTTCGCGCAAGCCTCTCCGCCGCCCCGCTGGCCGATGTATGTGCGCCAGGCGAAGCAGTTCCTCAAGGCTCGCATCGAAGGGTTCGACGAACGCAAGTATGGCTTTGCGTCAGTCGTCGACGTGTTGCGTGCGGCCGCCAAGGACGGCGTCTTGAAGCTCGAGCGGGATCGCCATGGCGCCTTCCGTGTATTTGCCGGGCCGAAGCTGACCGCGCCACAGCCGCGCGTGGAAGTGGACGAGCCGCCGCTCGACGTTGCCGGTGAAATCGTCGCGGAGGAACCGCTGACGATCGCTGCAGAGGCGATCGAAGAGCCGCCGATCGTCGACGCGCAGCCTGTCGAAACGCCTGAGACGCCGCTGACTGAATCGGAACTGGAGCCCGTTGCACCGCCGAAGAAAACCGCGCGCAAGCGCAAGTCGCCGGCGCCGAAAGCGCGCGCCGCGAAAGGGACGCGCGCGCGCAAGAGCACGCGTTCGAAAGCTGAAGCCGCGGATCGGTAATCCGGCTACCGGGCCAGCGGATCGGGGCGAAGCTGAATTCTGACCGCCTTCGGCTGGTTGGCTGTTCCGCCTTCCAGGTGGAACATCGTTCGCGTGCCGTAGGTTGACCAGAGCGCGCGTCCCTTCCAACCGCCATTCGGATCGTCGATTCGCGCATCGACGTTCTTCGCGAAGAACCCCATCGGATAGGGCAGCGTCATGTTGATGAATCTGCCGTCGACGAGTGCCAGAATCGAACTATTCAGGTTGCCCATCGCGATCGGGACGTTCGGCCCGAGCCCGAACACACCGAAGCGATCGATCCAGGTGTAGTAGCTCGCCTCGGCGCTGCCAGGATCGGTGACATCTTTCAGCTGAGGGCCGGGTAGTTGAAAGAATGTCCATGCTTCGGCGCACTGTTCTCCCGTCGCCGAAGGCTTCGCGCCTGATTTGCACTTCCGGCGATCGAAGCTCGCGAGATGGCCGCTCGCGAGCGATACCCAGTACACGCCATTGCTGTCGACATCGCCACCACGCGGTCCGAAGCCGGGCGCCGGCGGCTCGTAGATTTCGGTGAGCGCCGTATGTGTGGGATCCGGTCCTGGCACGACGCGCACGATAGCGCCACGGTATCCGACCACCGTTCCCCACACCGAGCCATCTGCCGGACTGACAGCGACCGCGTAGGTGTTGACGGCGACACGTGTGTCTTTCGCGGGATCCATTGGTTGACCAGGATCGACGTACGCATCGCGCTTGCCGTTGCCATTGGTATCAACCACGAAGGGTGTCCAGCCTTGCGAGCGCACCTCGTCGCGCGTTTCCTCGAACAGCTTTCGGTTCAGCCAGCCGATGACACCGGGCCCCCCGATGCCTGCGCTCGTCCACAGCGTCTGATTCGCGTCGCGCGCGAAGTTCAGATGGTGAGTTGGGAAACAGGTGCTGATCAGCGTGAACGTCCCCGTGGAGGGATCGAACATCGACAGATGACGACCGGAGTTCTGCAGCGGAAACGCGCGCGCCGACGGATGCTCGGAGCCTTGCTTGCAAAAATCCGGATTCGCGTCGGGCCGGACGCGCGGCGTGAACCATACGCGGCCCTTCTCGTCCATCATCGGATTGTGATTCAGCGTCTTGCCATCCCAGATCGGATCCGGCCCCCAGAATGCGGAGGGCGCCATCGGGTTTGTCTTCGTCGACGGCGTGTTCGGATCACGCACCGGATGCAGCACCTCGCTCGCGACGTTCGTCCTCGGATCGAGGACTGGAACAAAGTCCGAGCTGTCCTCCGGCGACCCGTAAATCTTCCCGTTGGCGTTGACGCGCGGGTTGCGCGGGTCGGTGGAGATCGCGTCGTGAAGGTACGCGGTCGGGCGGCCCCAGTCCCACTGCGTGATCACGACGTTGCGTTCGATGCCGCGCGGCCGTTCCGGTTTCGCGAACGGCAGTTCGCCTCCAGCAATGCGATCGGTCCAGTCGCCGAATAGTCGGAGTGCGAGCTGCGTGTCGAGGCGCGTGATGTCCCTCGCCATGAGGGCTGACGCCTGCCCCGATCGAAGCCTGCGTTGCCAGGCGTCGGCGGAATTCGCGAACGTGCCGAGCTCCTTCGAGATCGCGCGAGTCCCAGGCGTTCCAAGCGCATGACACGACTGGCACGCTCCGGTCTTGATGATGTTGAGCCATTCCCCCTGGCTTTTGATCTTCTGCAGCGGAAACTCACGCGCAGTGGGCACGTGCATCATCGAGAACCAGTAGATTGGCGGGTAGTACTGCGCCGCGGTCGCCGGGGTCGGCGCGGCGGTCGCGCGAAGGTCCACTGTCGCGCCGGGAGCGGCCTGCACTTTCGCCGAATCGACAAGACCATAGCCGCGCACCCACAACGAGTAGCGCGCGTTCGGCAGGTCCGGCACCAGATAGCGTCCGCGATCGTCGGTAACAACGATCTTTGCGAACTTCGTCGGGAGGTCCGTTGTTTCCGCGATCACCCAGACGCCGGCTTCCGGTCCGTTATTGCCCGTGACCACGCCGCCGATGTCGTCCCGATCTACGGGAACTGACGCAGGTGGAAGCTGTGTCGCGGCTCGGCTCGAGGAAACGGCAGCAATCGCTGCGGTAACTGCGAACGACAGGCCCACGATTGCGCGGAGGTATCGCAATGTCATCTCCCGTGGTTAGTAACTCGTCTCGACGAAGCCGCCATGCGTCGTCCATTCGATGCGTCGTGTCAGACTATTTTGCGGGCTGCCGATCGGTCTGACATATACGAGCACTTCTTCATACCGGGCGCGAAGCGGAGCGACGATTTCCTCGGCAATGCTGCGTGCGTCCTGCGGCTTGTCGGCTTCGACATCGATGACCATCGCGCGCCGTGCAGAGGTCGCGCGCGTGACAATCCACGGCTCGTGGCGCGCAAATGGCGAGGGCGTCGTCATTTTGTTCAGCGCCTTGACGAGATCGGTCACGGCAGGCGGAGTCGGCGTCGGTCGCGGACGCGCAGAATACTCGACGAGCGCCGCAAATGCCCCAATCGCGGCGAGCCACGCAACGCCGGCAACGAGCAGCCGGGTCATGGTGGATTCAGCAGGTGAGAGGTTACAGGTATCAGGTTTCAGCTGTCATCAGGTTTTAGGCTTCAGGTGTCAGGCTGCACGCTGGTAACCTGTATCGTGACAGCCAAGCTACCGACGCCTTATGCCTTACCACTGATACCTTCTGAAACCTGATACCTGATACCTGATACCTGAAACCTTCTGTGGCCACCAACTACACCGCCAAAGACATCACCGTTCTTGAGGGACTCGAGCCGGTTCGCAAGCGTCCTGGCATGTACATCGGCGGCGTCGGTACCGCCGGCTTGCATCACCTCGTGTGGGAAATCCTGGATAAAGCCGTTGACGAGGCGATGAATGGGTAAGCGGCGAACATAGTCCTGACCCTACACGAAGAGGGCAGTTCCGTGACGATCACCGATGACGGCCGCGGCATCCCGGTGGATAAGCATCCGAAGTCGAAGACGAGCGCGCTCGAGGTGATCTTCACCACGCTCCATGCCGGCGGCAAATTCGAGCAGGGGAACTACAAGACGGCCGGCGGACTGCACGGCGTCGGTGCCAGCGTCGTCAACGCGTTGTCATCGGAGCTGCGCGCGAGCGTCAAGCGCGACGGTACCACGTGGGAGATGTCGTTCAAGCGCGGGAAGCCGACTGGAGCGCTGAAGAAAGCCGGCGCCGCACGCGGCACCGGCACGACCGTTTACTTCCACCCCGATCCAACGGTTTTCCCGAAAGTCGAATTCGATCCAGCGATCATTCGCGAGCGCCTCGAGGTGGTCAGCTACATCCACAAGGGCGTGCGCGTGACGTTTGACAACGAAGTCGAAGGGAAGAAGGAAGTCTTCCAGCACGAGGAAGGACTTGCCGATTTCCTGAAGAAGATCGTCACCGAACGTGGTGCAAGGCCGGTCCATGACGTTCCCTTTACGCTTGCACGTGACGCGTCGCCGCGCCTGGACCTGGTACTCCAGTGGACCGAGGCGACCGACGAGCACCTGCGCAGCTATGTCAATGGGATTCCGACCGGATCAGGAGGGACACACGAGAACGGCTTTCGCGCCGGTCTCGGCAAG
>JACXTT010014351.1_pt1 | contig 10368 bp, 8 predicted proteins | sample 9270951 | NCBI WGS metagenome assembly JACXTT01 (sample SAMN15532306, study PRJNA645909) | rock metagenome | isolation source: weathered quartz diorite | place: Puerto Rico | collected 2017-06-21
CACGTGCCGACCGCGCAGCACATCTACATCCGGCTGCATGGCGCACCGCGCGTCTATTATTCCGATTACGAATTGCCCTGGCTGGCGCAGTTAGGCCACGACATGGCGGGCCACATCGCCGCAGGGCGCGCGGTCTGGTGCGTCTTCGATAATACGATGTCGAAGACCTTCGTCAACCAGGCGCTGGCGCTGCAGGACGCGGTGAGAATCGCTCAGGCGCCGGAGCAGGCCAGCGGCACGCTCGACCTGGCGCGCGGCATGCTCGGATAGCCGATCTGGCGCGCCGCGGCATGCGCGTCCTCCAGGCTCAATTGCGGATTGAGCGATTTGACGATGGCCGCGGTCAGCGGCGCATGGGCGTAGATATGCTCGATGCTGGCCAGCGGCGGCTCGCACTCGAAGTAGTCGCTGGCGTAGTCGTAGTAGCAGCCGGCCGGCGCCACCAGGATCGACAGGTAGTCTTCCGAGCCGTCGTAGCGGTGCGCCAGCGACTGGTCGGGATGGGCGACCTTGTTCCAGGCGCTGTCGCCGCGGCGCAGCCAGTAGCAGTAGCTCACCGCGTCCATCGAGAACGACGGCTCATGCAGGAAGCTGTCGAATTCGTCGGGCAGGCCGCGCTGCACCTGCAGCGCCAGCGCGCGCGTTTCGGTGCGCGGCAGCTCCTGCACATGGCCCTTGATCGCCGCGCCGAACTGCCCCAGGTGCAGGAACCAGTGGTCGCCCTCGCCGTTGTGCATCGCGCCCATCTGTTCGTCGTCGCCCCAGGTTGCGTCGTAGCTGAAATAGCGGTACTCGAATTCGGGACAGATGATCGCGTCCAGCATGGCCAGCGCCATGGCCCGCTTTCCCAGGGTGCGCGGATCGGGAAGGGACTGGGGATCGAGCTGCATGGCTGCCTTTGCTTTGCCCGGTTTGTGCAATCGGCATCGGGGCCGATCTTCGCATTCCACGGGCGGTGAGGGGGAATAAGGAAGAGCTATACTCCCATGAAAGCCAAATTCGCCGCAATCACAATTGTGAAACCGCAGGCCCTTGGCGAGCACTTCAGTTGTGCGCCCACAACGCAGTTGGCGAGAGGGCAAGCTCCAGCTGTTCGATCGTTATCGGTTTCGTAAAATGATGCTGGAAGCCGGCGTCGAACGCGCGCTGGCGGTCGTCGGCGCTGCCGTAGCCGGTCAGCGCGATCAGTTCGATGCCGGCCGTCGCCGGATCGGCCTTGAGCGCGGCGGCGATCGCGTAGCCATCCATGCCGGCCAGGCCGATGTCGATGAAGGCGATCTCCGGCTGCGCGCGGCGCGCCAGCGCGATGCCTTGCGGGCCGTTGGCCGCGGCCGTCACGTCGCACGCCAGCATTTCGAGCAGCGCCGCCATCATGTCGCGCGCATCCTCGTTGTCTTCGATCAGCAGCACGCGGCGCCGCGCGGGAGCGGGAGGCGCCACGCTGGCCACGGCCAGCGGCGACTGGTCCGCCAGCAGCGGCAGCCGCACGGTGACGCAGGCGCCCTTGCCGTCGCCTTCGCTGTCGACCGCGACCGAGCCGCCGTGCAGTTCGACCAGGCGCCGCACCAGCGACAGGCCGATCCCGAGACCGCCCTCGATCCGCTGCAGCGACTGTTTGCCCTGGACGAAAATGGTGAAGACGTTCGGCAGCAGTTCGGGCGCGATGCCCATGCCCGAATCGCGCACCACCAGTTGCGCGCTGCCGCCGTCGTGCCGGAGCACGACGTCCACGCGGCCGCCGCGCGGGCTGTATTTGACGGCGTTGTCGAGGATGTTGTCGATCACCTGCACCAGCCGGGTCGGATCGGCATGGACCACCGCCGGCGCAAGGTCGAGGTGGAAGTCGAAGTGCGCGGTGCGTCCGCTCGCCTGCAGCGTATCGACGCAGCGGGCCACCGCGTCGGCCAGGTCCACCGGCGCGCGCGCCAGCGTCAGCTTGCCCATCAGCGCGCGGTTCACTTCCAGCAGGTCGTCCACCAGCTTGCGCAAGTGGCCGGTCTGGCGCCGCACCACGTCGCGCGCGCGCGCGGCCAGGGCATCGTCGAGCGGGGCGCCGCTGTCGAGCAGCTGCACTGCGCTTGCGACCGCCGACAGCGGGTTGCGCAGTTCGTGCGCGAGCATGGCCAGGAATTCGTCTTTCGCCGCGTTCTGGTCTTCGGCGCGGGTGCGCGCCTCGCGCTCGAGCACCAGCAGCAGGTTGCGCTCGCGCTCGGCCGCGCCGCGCGAGCGCACCTCCGCCTGCAGGCGATCGGCTGCCTCGTGAATGGCGTCGTGCAGCTCCGCCAGTTCGACGATGCTGGCCGATGCAAGCGGCTCGACCGGTTCGCCGCGTCCAAGCTGGCGCGCGGCCTGCGACGCGCCGGACACGAAGCGCACCAGGCGGCGCCCGGCCACGATGGCCAGCGTCAGCGCGGCGGCCATCGCGACGAACAGGCCGACTCCGATGGCGGCAACGCCATGCCACACCGCGTGGTCGATCTCTGCCACCGGGGCGCCGACCACGATGGTCCATCCCGATCCCGGTATGCGGTGAAACACGTCGTAGACTTCGACGTCGTCGCGCGTGACATGGCGCAGCACGCCGTCCTGGGCTGAGCGCATCGCCTTGAGCATTTCCAGCGTGGCCGGCTTGCCGATGAACTTTTCCAGATTGTGGCTGCGCGCGATGATCGTGCCGTCGGCGTCGAACACCTGCACCCTCCAGCTGGCGGGGATCGCGCTGCCCGCAAAAGCGCGCGTGAAGAATTCGGGAGAGTAGGCCTGGCCGATCACGTGCTGGCGGCCCGAGTGCGTCCGTACCGGAGTCTCCACCATCACGAAATTACTCAGCAGGACCGAGCCCCAGCGCAGGCCGGAGATGTTGGTCGCGCCGGTCGCCAGCAGGTGCGTGATCTGCTCCGGGTCGGGGCGCACCGGCAGCGCCGTGCCGAATGGACGCCGGGTGTTGACCAGCTGCTGGCCCTTGGTGTCGTACAGGATGATCCAGGCGCCGGCGCCGGCGTTGACGGCGCGCGCTTCCGCGTCGAAGCGGCGCAGGTCGCCTTCGTCCAGCGCGCTCGATGCGCCCAGCGCGCGCAGCACCGCATCGGCGCGGCGGGTGTCGCTGTCGATCACGATCGCAGCCAGGCGCGCGCTGCCCTGGATGCGTTCGATCGCCGAATCGTGCTGCGCGTCGAGCATCACCTTCAGCGCGATCGCGCAGAAAATCGCCGCCGGCACGAGGATAGCCATTGCCAGCAGCAAGTAGTAGGTGCGCAGTTTCATCGGGATCGGGGCCAGGAGGTAAGCGCGCATTCTACAGGAACGCTGTAATGACATCGCTTCATTAACGTCCGCGCTGCAGCCAGCGCGCGCCGAACATCACCGTGGCCAGCGCCGCCACCTCCAGCGCGATGCCCGCCCATTGCCAGCCGCTGATGGAATCGCCCAGCACCAGCATGCCGGAACTGATGCCCACCACCGGCACCGCCAGCGAAAAAGGCGCGACCCGGTTCAGTGGATGGCGCTTGAGCAGTCCGGTCCACAGCGCGTAGGCGAGGATGGTGGCGAACCAGCCCAGGTAGGCCAGCGACAGCCAGGTGGTCCACGGCGCCGCGGTCCAGCGCCAGCGCGTGGCGGGGTCGTCGAAGGCGAGCGACAGCAGCGCGAACGGGATGACCGGCACAAGCGAGCTCCAGACCATGAACGGCATCACGTCGAACTGCGTGGCCGACTGCTGCGCGCGCCGCACCACGATGTTCGACGCCGACCACATCGCCGCCGAGCCCAGCACCAGCACGAAGCCGAGCGGCGTGGTGCCGCCGGCGTCGGCGCCCGGCGACAGGTAGTTCATCGCGAAGCATCCGATGCCCAGCGCGGCGAGGAACAGTCCGGCCAGCAGGGCGCGGCTGGCGTGCTCGCGCAGCAGGACGAAGCCGAGCAGCGCGGTGAAGAACACCTGGGTCTGCATCAGCACCGAGCCGAGCGCCGCCGACATGCCCACTTTCAGCGCCAGGAACAGGAAGCCGAACTGGCCGACGCCTTGCAGCAGGCCGTACAGCACCACGAATTTCCAGTGCAATTTGGGCGGGCGGATGAACAGCACCAGCGGCAGCGCGGCGAACACGTAACGGCCGGCGCCGAGCTGGAACGGCGTCATGTCGTGCAGCGCGAATTTCATCGCGAGGAAGTTGGTGCCCCAGATCAGGACGACGCCCAGCGCGGCGGCATAGTCGCGCGCGCCGAGGGCGCCGTGGTTCATCGCCGCGCCTAGTGCGACTGCGCGCCGCCGAGATACGCGGCGACCACCTTCGGATCGGTCTTCAGGCTCTCGGCCGGCCCATGCACCGAGATGCTGCCGTTCTCCAGCACGTAGCCGTAGTCGGCGACGTTCAGCGCGGCCGCGGCGAACTGCTCGACCAGCAGCATCGTCACGCCTTCGTTTTTCAGCCGGCCGATGATGCGGAATACTTCTTCCACCAGGATCGGCGCCAGGCCCATCGACGGCTCGTCGAGAAGGATTACTTCCGGGTTGAGCATCACCGCGCGCGCCATCGCCAGCATCTGCTGCTCGCCGCCGGACAGCGTGCCGGCCAGCTGGTGCTGGCGCTCCTTCAGGCGCGGGAACAGTTCCAGCGCCTTTTCCAGGTCGTGCTTGATGTCGCCTTTCGGGCGGGAGCGGGTAAAGCGCGGGAAGGCGCCCAGCAGCAGGTTGTCGGTCACGCTCATGGTGGCGAACACGCGCCGTCCTTCCGGCGAATGGGCCAGGCCGGCGCGCGCGATCTTGTGCGATTCGAGCCCGGTGATGTCGCGCCCGCCGAGCGTGACGCTGCCGCCCCTAGGCCGGATCATGCCGGAGATGGCGCGCATCGTGGTGGTCTTGCCGGCGCCGTTCGAGCCGATCAGCGTGACCAGCTTGCCCTTCGGGACTTCGAGCGAAATGCCGTGCAGGACTTCAACCTTCCCGTAGGCCGCTTGCAGGTTCTGGATCGATAACATGGCTGTCCTTTCAGTGCGCCGCGGCGTGCGCGCTGTCGCCGCTGCTGCCGCCGAGATAGGCTTCGATCACTTTCGGATCGTTCTGGACCGTCGCCGGCGTGCCTTCGGCGATCTTCTGGCCGAAGTCGAGCACGGTGACGGTATCGGAAATGCTCATCACGACATCCATGTGGTGCTCGATCAGGATGATGGTGATGCCGTGGTCGCGGATCTTGCGGATGATCGCCATCAGCTCCTTGATGTCGGGCGCGGTCAGGCCGGCGGCCGGCTCGTCGAGCAGCAGCAGGCGCGGGTTCAGGCCCAGCGCGCGGCCGATTTCGAGCAATCGCTGTTTGCCGTAGGGGAGGTTGCGCGCCTCCTCGTTGGCCAGCGACGACAGGCCGACGAATTCGAGGATGCTGGCGGCCCGCTCGCGCGCGGCCTTTTCCTCGCGCCGGTAGCGCGGTGTCTGCAACATCACGTCGAGCACGTTGGAGCGGAAGGTGTGGTGCAGGCCGACCAGCACGTTTTCGGTGGCCGTCATCTCGCCGAACAGCTGCACGTTCTGGAAGGTGCGGGCGATGCCGCCCAGCGCGATCTGGGACGGCGTGCGGCCGGTGATGACCACGCCGTCGAAGGCCACCTTGCCGTCGGTCGGCTGGTAGATCCCCGTCAGCACGTTCATCATCGTGCTCTTGCCCGAGCCGTTCGGGCCGATCAGGCCGTGCACCGAGCGCTGCGCGACATTCAGGTCCACCTTGTTGAGCGCCTTCAGGCCGCCGAACTGCATCAGCACCTGGTCCACCTTGAGCAGCGTGGCGCCGGCCGCGCCGCCGTCGGCGCCGGCAAATGGATCGGCGCCGGCCGCGGCCACCGCCAGCGAGGCGTCATGCGCCGCACCGCGCCCCATCAGCGAGCGCAGGAAGCCGACGATCCCGTCCTGCAGGTAATACACGACGAACAGCGTCATCAGGCCGAAGATGGTCAGGCGCCAGTCGATCATGTTCTCCAGGCGATAGGAGAAGAACACCATGCCGAGCGTGGCGACGACCGGCACCAGCACGCGGCCCGGCGTGCTCTTTTTCTTTGCCAGCGCGATGCCGGCGCCCACCACCGCGAGCACCGCGGCGCCGATCGCAATCATGCGGAACAGCGCGATGTCGGCCAGGAGGCTGGGCAGCATCACGACGATGATTGCGCCGATGATCGCGCCCGAGCGGGTCTTGCGCCCGCCCATGATCACCGCCAGCAGGAACAGGATGGTCAGTTCGAAGTTGAAGGTCTGGGGCGAGATGTATTCTTCCGAATACGCGAACAGGCTGCCCGCCAGGCCGGCCAGGCCGGCGCTGATGACAAAGGCGTAGACCTTGTAGCGGTACACCGACACGCCCATGCAGTCGGACGCGATCGGGCTGTCGCGCAGTGCCTCGAAGGCGCGGCCCAGGTTCGAGCGCAGGATGCGGTGCACCACGATCAGCGAGATCACCATCAGCGCGGCGACCAGGTAGAAGTAGCCCACCTCGGTCAGCTTGGTCCCGAACAGCACCGGCTTGGCGATCTTGATGCCGAGCGGGCCTTCGGTGAGCCAGGTCATTTCGTTGAGCAGGATCTGGATGATGGTGCCGAACGCCAGCGTGACCATCGCAAGGTAGGGGCCCGTCACGCGCAGCGCCGGGAGCGCGAGGATCGCGCCGAACAACGCGGCGCCGCCGATACTGCCGATCATCGCCAGCGGCCAGGGCACGCCGAGCTTGAACACGAGCACGCCGGTGAGGTAGGCGCCGATGCCGAACAGGCCTGCGTGTCCGAGCGAGACCTGGCCGGTGTAGCCGACCACGATGTCGAGACCGAACAGCAGGATCGCGTAGATCAGGATGGTCTCGGCCAGGTGAATGTAATACGGATTCGGAACCAGGACCGGATAGGCGATCAGCGCCGCGATGCCGGCGAGTCCGATGACTAAGTTTTTCTTATTCATGGGTCAGACCTTCTTGATCGCGGTTTTGCCGAACAGGCCGGCCGGTTTGATGGCCAGCACCAGCAGCAGCAGCAGCAGGCCGGGCACTTCCTTGTAGCCGGTCGACAGGTAGAAGCCGGTGGCGGTTTCAGCGATGCCCAGAATGAGGCCGCCGACGATGGCGCCCATGCCCGACGTCAGGCCGCCGATGATGGCCACCGCAAAGGCCTTGAGACCGAGCGAGGCGCCCATGGTGGCGCCGGTAAGCGTCAGCGGCGCGACCAGCACGCCGGCGAAGGCCGCTGTGGCCGACGACAGCGCGTACGAGAACGTGATCACCATGCTGGTGTTGATGCCCATCAGGCCGGCGGCGTCGCGGTCGTTGGACGTGGCGACGACCGCCTTGCCGTAAATCGACTTGCGGTTGAACAGTTCGACCGCGAGCATGATGGCGACGGCGCCGATCACCACCGCGATCTGCATCGGCTGCACGTTGGCGCCGAAGACGTGGAAGGGCGTGGTGGAAAGCGGGGAAGGGAAGGTCAGGTCGTCCTTGCCCCAGATATTTTCTGCGACGTTCTTGAAGATGATCGCCAGCGCGATGGTGGACATGATCCAGCCGAATTCGGACTTGATCTTGATGGCCGGGCGCACGCCGATCCATTCGACGAACATGCCTTGCAGCGCGCCAAACACCAGCACCACCGGGATCATCAGCAGGTAGCCCATGTAAGGGCCGCCGTGGATGTTACTGACCAGGGACAGGCCGACCAGCGCGCCGAGCATCAGCGCCTCGCCCTGGCCGAAGTTGAGAGTGCCGGAAGTGGCGAAGGTCAGCTGGTAGCCGAACGCGATGACGGCGTAGATCATGCCGAGCGCGATGCCGCTGAAAATAATCTGAAGCAGGATATCCATGATTTCACCCGATGGATGGCGCGCGGGCGCCACCGGTCAACAAGAAAATGGCCAGGCTTGAATCCTCAAGACTGGCCATAGATGGCATGAATCGAAGCGCTTACTTCGCCAGGACCACCTTGCCGCCCTTGACTTCGCCGAACACGGTGTTGCCGAAGTCGATCGCCTCGTGGTCGGTGTGGCTGTACGGCTTGTTGTAGGTGGTGACGACGCCTTCGACCTTCTCGTTCAGGTTCTCCAGCGCGTGCAGCACTTTCGGTCCTTCGGTGCTGCCGGCCTGCTTGATCGCCGCGGCCAGCAGGTAGATCGAGTCGTAGCCCTGGGCTGCCGATACGCCCGACGGCATGCGGTCGCCGGCCGGCTTGTAGGCCTTGATGTAGGCGTCGATGAAGGCCTTGCGCTTCGGTGTGCTGGCGTCCTGGATGAAGGTTTGCGGCATGCGCGTGCCGTCGCCGTTCTTGCCGGCGTTGTCGATGAAGTTACCCATCGCGAGGGTCCAGCTGCCGATCATCGGCACCTTCCAGCCCAGCTTTTCCATGCCATTGGCGATCTGCGCCAGTTCAGGGCCGATGCCGTAGGTGAGCACCACCTCGGCGCCGGCCTGCTTGGCCTTGAGCAGCTGGGCCGTCATGTCGACGTCCTTGAGGTTGTATTTTTCCACCGCGACCGCCTTGATCTTGCGCTTCTCCAGCGCCTTCTCGAGGTCATCCTTGCCGAGCTGGCCGTAGTTGGTGGAGTCGGCGAGGATCGCCACCTTCTTGAAGTGGCGGCGGTCGACCGCTTCCTGCACGATCATCTCGGACTGGATCGTATCGTTGGCCGAGTTGCGGAAGATGTAGTTTTCCGGGTCCTTGGCGAACTGCTGGGTGATGACCGAGCCGGTGGCCACGTTGTTCATGACCGGGATCTTGGCTTCCTGGTACAAGCCCTGCGAAGCGAGCGCCACGCCGGTGTTGATGTAGCCGACGGTGGCGACGACGTGTTCCTTGTTGATCAGTTCCTGGGCGACCTGCTTGCCGCGCGGCGGGGAGGCCTCGTCGTCGCGCTCGACCAGCTGGATCTGGCGGCCGAGGATGCCGCCCTTCGCGTTGATCTCGGCGACGGCCAGCTTGACGCCGTCGCGCATGGACACGCCCATCGGCGCGGAACCGCCGGTGAATGGGCCCGATACGCCGATCTTGATCGGCTCGGCGGCCATCGCCGACATGACAAAACCCAGTGATACGCCCGCAACAATCGCTTTCAACTTGAAATTCATTTTTGCTGTCTCCATAGTGTTTTTCTATTGCCGTACGCTGGTCTGCTGCCCCCATCGATGGTTCATTGTATGGGAGCATTTTGCTAACAGCAATCGTTTGCTATGACGCAATGCACCATGCATACCTGTAAGGAATCGGTAAGGAAACAACTGTAGGAAGATCAAGTACTTACAGCGCAAATACAAAGGCCGCCTGAGGGGGCGGCCTTGTTAAATTGGTGCAAATCTACAGACGCTTACGGCCAGTGCGTGCCGATGCCGATGCCGCCCCAGTTGCGGCCGTGGCGGCCGCCCCAGCTGTGCCCGAAGCCCAGGCTCAGCGAGATGGGCGGATAGTAATAGGCTGGCGCCGGGGCGTAGTACATCGGGGCCGGGGCATAGTAGACCGGCGCCGGCGCGTAGTAGACCGGCTGCTGCACGTAGACCGGGCGGGATTCGACGATCGGCTGGGACGTGGACTGGACGTACTTGCCAGGCTCGGCGCCGAGGCGCGCTCCCGTGCCCGGCGCGACCGGCGTGACGGAAACGGTGTGCCACTGGCTTGGGTCGCCGGCGGCCGGATAGCGCTGCGCGTACGGGGCGGGCGGCGGGTAGGCGCAGCCGCTCAGCACGGCCACGCAGAGCAGGGGAATCAAGATTTTCATGGTGTCCTCGCGGAATGGGCGCTTATCATATGACTACTATATGAAGTTTTCGGTTTTCTTGCCGCGCAATTACAGCTTGTTACACTCACCGGGACAATGGAAATAATGGCGGACCAGACACCCATTCTCAGAGTGGCGCTGGCGCAGGATGTGGCGGTCTTGCAGGCACTGATCGAGCGTTCCGCGCGTACGCTGAGCGTTGGTTTTTACACACACGACCAGATTGCGGCGGTGACGCGCGAAGTGTTCGGCGTGGACAGCCAGCTGGTAGCTGACGGCAGCTATTACGTGATCGAATGCGGCGGCGAAATCGTCGCCTGCGGTGGTTGGGGCAAGCGCTCGACAAGCTATGGCGGCGACCAGGCCAAGTCAGAGCCGGAGCGTCTGCTCGATCCGGCGACCGAGCCGGCAAAGATCCGCGCGTTCTTCGTCGATCCGGCGATGGCGCGGCGCGGGCTGGGGTCGATGCTGATGGCGCATTGCGCGAGCGAGGCTGCCGCCGCAGGCTTTACGCGACTCGAACTGGTTGCCACGATGCCGGGCGTGCCGTTGTATGAGGCGCTGGGGTTCTCACCGGTCGAACAGTTCGATCTGGCGCTGGGGCAGGGTAGTGTGATGGTGCCGGTTCTTCTCATGCG
>JACXTT010014352.1_pt1 | contig 10367 bp, 8 predicted proteins | sample 9270951 | NCBI WGS metagenome assembly JACXTT01 (sample SAMN15532306, study PRJNA645909) | rock metagenome | isolation source: weathered quartz diorite | place: Puerto Rico | collected 2017-06-21
GGCGCCAACACCAGTGCCTTCAAGCCCGGCATGTTTGCGCGCGGGGAATTTGAACTGGGCAATTCGGGCGCGCTGACGGTGGTGAATACCGCCATCGTGGTGCGTGACGGCTTCAGCTATGTCTACCGCATCGCCGCCGACAACCGCGTGGCGCAAGTCAAGGTGCAGACCGGCCGCACGCTGGGTGACCAGGTGGAGCTGCTGGGGGGCGTCAAGCCGGAGGACCGGCTGGTCGCCAGCGGCGCCAGCTTCCTCAGCGATGGCGATCTGGTAAAGGTCGTGGACTCCAGCACAAATACGCCTGCAGCCCCCGCAAAACCTGCGCAACCAGCTAGCAAATAAGGAGCAATTCCGTCATGAATGTCTCCGCCTGGTCAATCAAGAACCCCATCCCCGCCGTCATGCTGTTTGTGCTGCTGACGCTGGCAGGGATCATGTCCTTCAAGGCCATGAAGGTGCAGCAGTTCCCCGACCTGGAACTGCCCACCGTCTCGGTGTCCGCCACCCTGCCGGGTGCCGCACCGGCCCAACTGGAAACCGAAGTCGCCCGCAAGCTGGAAAACGCGATTGCACCGCTGCAGGGCCTGAAGAACATCTACACCAGTGTGTCCGACGGGCTGGTCACGGTGACCGCCGAGTTCCGCCTGGAAAAAAATACCCAGGAGGCTGTGGACGATGTGCGCAGTGCCATCCAGCAGGTGCGCAGCGATCTGCCCAGCGACCTGAACGATCCCATCGTCAGCAAGATCAACCTGTCCGGTGCGCCTATCCTGGCCTTCACCATCCGTTCCGGGCAGATGGACGACGAGGCGCTGAGCTGGTTCGTCGACAACACCATCGCCCGCGCCCTGCTGGGTGTGCGCGGCGTGGGCTCGGTGGCCCGCGTCGGCGGCGTGACCCGCGAGGTGCAGGTCGCGCTGGACCCGCTGAAGCTGCAGGGCCTGGGCGCCACGGCAGCCGATGTCTCGCGCCAGCTGAAGCAGGTGCAGACCGAGAGCGCCGGCGGCCGCGCCGATCTGGGCGGCTCCGAGCAACCCATGCGTACGCTGGCCACGGTGGCCACGGTGGACGAACTGTCCCGCCTCGAACTGACGCTCAGCAGTGGCAAGCGCGTGCGCCTGGATGAAATCGCCAGTGTCAAGGACACGGTGGCCGAGCAACGCAGCTTTGCGTCGCTGAACGGCAAGCCGGTGGTGGGCTTCGAGATCACCCGCAGCAAGGGTGCCAGCGAGGTGGAAGTGGGCGCAGCGGTGAAGGTGGCACTGGATGCCCTCAAGGCCCAGCACCCGGACCTGGAGCTGACGCAGGCGTTCGACTTTGTGACCCCGGTGCAGGAGGAGTTCGACGCCTCCATGGCCATGCTGTACGAAGGCGCCGTGCTGGCCGTTATCGTGGTGTGGTTCTTCCTGCGCAGCTGGCGCGCCACGCTGGTGTCGGCCGTGGCCTTGCCGCTGTCGGCCATCCCTGCCTTCATCGGCATGAACTACATGGGCTTCACCACCAACATCGTGACGCTGCTGGCGCTGTCGCTGGTCATCGGTATCCTGGTGGACGATGCCATCGTGGAAGTGGAAAACATCGAGCGCCACCTGCGCATGGGCAAGACGCCGTACCAGGCCGCGATGGAAGCGGCCGACGAGATCGGCCTGGCAGTGATCGCCACCACCTTCGCGCTGATTGCCGTGTTCCTGCCCACCGCCTTCATGAGCGGCGTGGTCGGCAAGTTCTTCAAGCAGTTCGGCTGGACCGCGGTGTTCGCGGTGTTTGCATCGCTGGTCGTGGCCCGGATGCTGACACCCATGATGGCGGCCTACCTGATGCGGCCGTCCACGCATGTGCATGAAGAGCCGGCGTGGATGCCGCTGTACCTGCGCGTCACACGCTGGACGCTGGAACACCGCTGGACCACCGTGGCGGCGGCGGTGGCCTTCTTCATCGGTTCGCTGTTCCTGGTGCCGCTGATCCCCAGTGGCTTCATCCCACCGGACGACAACTCGCAGACCCAGGTCTATCTGGAGCTGCCGCCGGGCACGACGATCACGCAGACCCGTGCCACCGCCGAGCGTGCGCGGGAAATGATAGGCAAGATAGCCCATGTGGAAAGCGTCTACACCACGGTGGGCGGCGGCTCCGTGGGCTCGGACCCGTTTGCCGGCGGCGCCACCACCGATGTGCGCAAGGCCACGCTCACCGTGCTGCTGGCAGAGCGCGGCCAGCGCCCGCGCAAGCAGGTGATTGAAAACCAGATGCGCGCTGCACTGTCGGAATTGCCGGGCGCCCGCTTCAAGGTCGGCCTGGGCGGTTCGGGCGAGAAATACCAGTTGGCCCTCAAAGGCGAGGACCCGGTCGCGCTGACGCAGGCGGCTGCCGCCGTGGAGAGGGACCTGCGCAAGATCCCGGGCCTGGGCAATATCTCGTCCAGCGCCAGCCTGACGCGCGCCGAAATCGCCATCCGCCCGGACTTCGCCAAGGCCGCCGACCTGGGCGTGACCAGCGCCGCGATTGCCGAGACGCTGCGCATCGCCACGTTGGGCGACTACGACGCGGCGCTGGCCAAGCTCAACCTGAGCCAGCGCCAGGTGCCCATCGTCGTCAAGCTCGACACCGACGCGCGCCAGGACCTGGAAGTGCTGGGCCGCCTGATGGTCTCCGGCGTCAAGGGCCCGGTGATGCTGAGCCAGGTGGCCACGCTGGAAATGTCCGGTGGCCCGGCGGTGATCAGCCGCCTGAACCGCGTGCGCAATGTCAACTTCGAGGTGGAGCTGTCCGGCGTGCCGCTGGGTGAAGTGACGGCCGCCGTGGCCAAGCTGCCCAGCATCGTGAACCTGCCTGCCGGTGTGCAGCAACTAGAGGTGGGCGACGCCGAAGTCCAGGGCGAAATGGTGGCCGGCTTCGGCATGGCCATGCTGACCGGCGTGCTGTGCATCTACATCGTTCTGGTGCTTTTGTTCAAGGACTTCCTGCACCCCATCACCATCCTGCCGTCGGTGATCCTGTCCTTTGGCGGCGCCTTCATCGGCCTGCTGGTCACCGGCAAGATGCTGTCCATGCCGTCCTTCATCGGGCTGGTGATGCTGATAGGCGTGTCGACCAAGAACTCCATCCTGCTGGTGGAATACGCCATCATGGCGCGGCGCGAACACGGCCTCTCGCGGGTCGAAGCGCTCCTGGACGCCTGCCACAAGCGGGCGCGCCCCATCATCATGACCACCATCGCCATGGTGGCGGGCATGCTGCCGCTGGTGATCGGCCTGGGCCATGCCGACAACAGCTTCCGTGCGCCCATGGCCGCGGCGGTGATCGGCGGCCTGATCACCTCCACCGTGCTGAGCCTGCTGGTCACGCCCAGCTTCTTCACCATCGTGGACGACATCGAGCACTTCGTCGGGCGCCTCAAACGCAAGCTGTTGCGCCAGCAGACCGCCTAACCGCCGAAAAGCCAAGTAATACCGTTTTTGCCAAAACGGTTGCTGTCGGCGCTGTGGACTGCCGCTCAAGAAAGGTGCATAACTGTCGATAGCACAGGGGAATGATCCAGCTTGTAACGAGGCACCATGCACCCCACTGATGATTTGACCCGACCTGTCCGACTGGGCGCGCTGAGCATGGCAAAGGTCATGCGTGCCCTGATGGATGGGCCGTGCAGCATCCAGGAACTCAAGATCATCAGCGGCCTGAGCATCAACACCCTGCACGAGTACATGCGCGCCCTGCGCAAGGAAGGCGTGGCCCACATCGGTGCCTGGGAGAAGGACGCTACCGGACGCGACAGCCTGCGGGTCTACAAGCTGGGCAACGGCAAGGATGCGCCGCGCACCCGCAAGTCCAAGGCCGAAGTCGCCCGTGATTGCCGCAAGCGCAAGCAGGACGCGCAGCTTTCGCAGTCCTTTGCCGTCATCGCCCCGCCCCCCGCACACCACGGCAAACCGATGCGCCAGGTCAGCGCCCGCAACGCGCTGGAACCGGCGCTGCCCTGAGCGCCTATTTGCGCCGCGCCGCGTACTGGCGCACGATGGCATCCGTCTTGCCGTCCCGGCGCAGCTTGTCCAGCGCGGCCTGCAGCTTGTGCGCCAGTTCTTCGTCGGAATGCAGGTTCAGTGCGAAGTAATAGGCGCCGCCATCGCTGAGTTTCATGAGTTTGGTCACACTGGCGCTGTCCGCACTGGCGCCGCGCAGGTACCAGGCCATGCCGACCTCGGTTTCCACCATCGCATCCACCATGGAGGCCGACAGCATGCGCAGCACATCGGCATTGGAGCTTTGCACCGACAGCGCGGACTCCGGCACGCCAGCGTCCAGCAGGTCCTGCAGCGCCGCCTCCTCGCGCACCACGCCAACGTGGTATTGCGCCAGGTCCTTGAAGCTCTGGATGTTCTTTTCCAGCCCGCTGCGCACATAGACCCAGGTGGTGCGCGGCAGTACCGGGCCGATCCACACGAAGTCCTTCTCGCGTGACGGCTTGCGTGCCGTGGTGTAGACCAGTGTGTTGGGGTTTTCCAGCGCAGTCTTGTAGGCCCGTGCCCAGGGCACCAGCCTCAGTGTGCAATTTATCCGGGCCTCCTTGCAAGTGGCCCGCAGGATGTCACTGGCGATGCCGCTGACCTCGCCCCGGTCCAGGAAGTTGTACGGCGCCCACTCCTCGGTGTACGCGGTCAGGCCGGCAGCCCGCACGGGTCCCCACAGGGTGCCCATCGCCACGCATGCCAACAGATATCGCCACATCCGCCCCATTCTAGTGCGCGGCACCCCGGGAATAGAGTCCAATAGGGGCATGGAAAACCCCACCACCACCGACCGGCGGCTGACGGATCTGGAGATCAAGGCCAGCTACACCGAGGACCTGCTGGACAAGCTGGACCAAGTCATCATCCGCCAGCAGCAGCAGATCGACCTGCTGCTGCGCGAGGTGCGCGAACTGCGCCAGCAGGCCCCCGAACCCGGCACCACCCCGGGCCGCAACCTGCGCGACGAGCTGCCGCCGCACTACTGATCAGGCGGCCAACTGGGCCTGCAGATCGGCGCAGGCCTGGCTGACAAATTCACGCAGCAGGCGCAGCGCCGGCGTCAGCTGGCGCCGGTCGGGCAACACCATGTACAGCGGCACGGCTTCCGTCTGCCAATCCGTGCACAGCGCCACCAGCCGCCCGGCGTGCAGGTCCCGCGCCACGTCCAGCCAGGCCTTGTAGGCAATGCCATGGCCGGCCAGCGCCCAGCGGCGCACCACGTCGCCGTCATTGGTCACATGGCCACCACGCACCCGCACCGACAGTTGCGCACCATCGCGGCTGAATGTCCAGCGGTCGTTGACGTCTTCGCCCAGCATGAAGCACAGGCAGTCGTGGGTCTCCAGGTCCTGCGGCGTGGCGGGTGCGCCATGGCGCTGCAGATAGGCCGGTGCGGCGCACAGCACACGCCGGTTGTCCGGCGCCACCGGCAAGGCCACCAGATTGGAGTCACGCGGCTTGCCATGGCGGAAGGCCGCGTCCACCGGCTCGCTGTACATATTGGCCAAGCGGTCCGACAGCTGCAGGCGAAAGCGCACCTGCGGGTGCTGGCGCTGGAACGCGTCCAGCCACGGCAGCAGCACATTGCGGCCCATGTCGGACGAGGCCCCCAGGCGCAGCACACCCTGCACCTGGGTGCGGCCGGTGGCCAAGGCCTTCTGCCCCTCCTGCAGCGTGGCCAATGCCGAACGGCAGTGCTCCAGAAACAGGCTGCCTTCGGGCGTCAGCCGCAGGCTGCGGGTGGAGCGAACGAACAGGCTGGCCTGCAATTCGGCTTCCAGCCGCTTTAGCGCAGCGCTGGCGGCTGCGGGCGTGATGTCCAGCGCACGTGCCGTGGCCGACAGGCTGCCCGAGTCCACGGTGCGCACAAAGATGTCTAGGTCTTGCAGGGCTTTCATCTTCAAATTTTATTTGAAGATGAATTCAATTGACAGGCTATTTATCCAAACTTCAATGCAATCCATGATCCAGCCGTCGTTCAACCACTGCAAGGAAACTTCCATGAAAGCTATCGGCTACCAACACCCCCAAGCCATCTCGCACGCCACTGCGCTGCAGGACATCCAGCTCCCCGCGCCCGAAGCGATGGGCCACGACCTGCTCGTGCACGTGCACGCCGTCTCGGTCAACCCGGTGGACACCAAAGTGCGCGCCAGCGCCGCACCGGCGGCCGGCCAGACCCACAAAGTGCTGGGCTGGGACGCCGCCGGCATCGTGCGCGCCGTTGGCCCGGAAGTGAGCCTGTTCAAGCCGGGCGACCGGGTCTACTACGCCGGCTCCATCACCCGCCCCGGCACCAACAGCGAACTGCACCTGGTGGACGAGCGCATCGTCGGCCACATGCCTGCGTCACTGGACTTTGCACAGGCCGCCGCCTTGCCGCTGACCACCATCACCGCATGGGAACTGCTGTTCGACCGGCTGCACATTGCGCCCGGCAAGAAGCCCAACCCGCAAACCCTGCTGGTCATCGGCGCGGCCGGTGGCGTGGGCTCCATCCTGGTCCAGCTGGCACGCCGCTTGACGGCATTGACCATCATCGCCACCGCTTCGCGGCCGGAGACCCAGGCCTGGGTCAAGGAGCTGGGCGCGCACCATGTCATCGACCACCGCAAACCGCTCACCCAGGAGCTGGCGCGCATAGGCATACCGCAGGTGGACCATATCGCGAGCCTGACGCACACCGGCGACTACCTGGCACAGATCGTCGAGGCCCTGGCGCCCCAGGGCCAGTTGGGCGTCATCGACGACCTGCCGGTACTGGACGTCATGCCGTTCAAACGCAAGGCTGCATCGGTGCACTGGGAGATGATGTTTGCGCGCGCCATGTTCGGCACGCCGGACATGATCGCCCAGCACCATCTGCTCAACGAGGTGGCACAGATGGTGGACGCAGGCCTGGTCCGCACCACACTGGCAGAGCGCTTTGGCAGCATCAACGCCGACAACCTGCGGCGTGCCCATGCCCTGGTGGAGTCCGGCACGGCACGCGGCAAGGTGGTGCTGGAAGGCTGGGCCTGAACGCTAGACCTGGCCGCCAACGACCTCGTTCGCGGTGCGGAAGGCTTCCACCGACGCCGGCACGCCGCAGTAGATGGCGGCGTGCAGCAGCACCTCCTGGATCTCCAAGGCAGTCGCGCCATTGTTCAGCGCGCCGCGCACATGGCCCCTGAGTTCGTTCTGTTTGCCCAATGCGGTGAGCATGGCCACGGTGACCAGGCTGCGGGTCTTCAGGTCCAGCCCCGGGCGCTGCCAGGTGTCGCCCCAGGCGGCACGGTTGATGTGGTCCTGGATGGGCTGGGTGAAGGGCGTGGTGTTGGCGAATGCGGCCTCTACAAAGGCTTCGCCCATGACCTGCTTGCGGGTGGCCAGACCGGCCTCGTAGGCTTGGGAAGAGGAATCCATGTCGGGGTCTCCAGGAAGAAGACCCCGAGCATAGCGTCCACGCGGCGGCTTACAGGTCGAAGCGGTCCAGGTTCATGACCTTGGTCCATGCCGCCACGAAGTCACGGGCCAGCTTTTCCCGGCCGTCCGCGCTGGCGTAGACTTCGGCGTAGGCGCGCAGCACCGAATTGGAACCAAAGACCAGGTCGGCCCGGGTGCCGGTCCAGCGGACTTTGCCGGTCTTACGGTCCCGGCCTTCGAACACTTCGCCGCTGCCGTCGGCGGCCTTCCAGGCGACGCCCATGTCCAGCAGGTGGACGAAGAAGTCGTTGGACAGCACGCCCACCTTGTCGGTGAACACCCCGTGCGTTCCGCCGTCGGCATTGGCACCCAAGACGCGCAGGCCGCCGACCAGCGCGGTCATCTCCGGGGCGGTCAATGTCAGCAGCTGCGCCCGGTCCAGCAGCAGCGCTTCGGTGGCGGCGCCAATGGGACCCTTGCGGTAGTTGCGGAAGCCATCGGCCTGCGGTTCCAGCACGGCAAAGGAGGCGACATCGGTCTGCGCTTGCGTGGCATCCACGCGGCCCGGGGTGAACGGCACGTCCACCGCCACGCCGCCGGCCTTGGCGGCCTGCTCCACGCCCACCACACCGGCCAGCACGATGACGTCAGCCAGCGACAGCTTGCCGGCGATGCCCTGCAGTTTGGCCAATGCCTTGACGGCGATCTGGTTCACCGCCCAGTCCTTCTGCGGCGCCAGCGCCAGGCGTGCACCATTGGCGCCGCCGCGCTTGTCACCGCCACGGAAGGTGGACGCCGAGGCCCAGGCCACCGAGACCAGCTCGGACACGCTGAGACCGGATGCCACGATCCTGGCCCGGGCGTCGGCGATGTCCGCCGCCGTGGGCTTCAGCGTGGCTGCAGGCAACGGGTCTTGCCAGAGCAGGTCTTCCTTGGGCACTTCGGGGCCGAGGTAGCGGGCCTTGGGGCCCATGTCGCGGTGGGTCAGCTTGAACCAGGCGCGGGCAAAGGCTTCGGCAAAGGCCTGCGGGTCTTCGAGGAAGCGTTTGGAGATGGCACCGAAAGCCGGGTCAAAGCGCAGCGTCAGGTCCGTGGTCAGCATCGTGGGCTTGTGGAACTGGCCCTTGACATGCGCGTCAGGGATGATGTCTTCGGCGTTCTTCGCCACCCACTGCTTGGCACCGGCCGGCGACTTGGTCAGCTCCCATTCGTACTTGAACAGGTTTTCGAAGAAGTTGTTGCTCCACAGTGCGGGCGTCTTGGTCCACGTAACTTCCAGGCCGCTGGACACGGTGTCCTTGCCATGGCCGCTGCCAAAATTGCTGTTCCAGCCCAGGCCTTGTGCTTCGAGGCCCGCCCCTTCGGGCTCCGGCCCCTTGTGGGATTCGGGCGCGGCGCCGTGGGCCTTGCCGAAGGTGTGGCCGCCGGCGATCAGCGCCACGATTTCTTCGTCGTCCATGGCCATGCGGTAGAAGGTGGTGCGGATGTCCTTGGCCGCGGCCAGGTAGTCGCCGCTGGCGTTCGGGCCTTCGGGGTTGACATAGATCAGACCCATATGCGTCGCAGCCAGGTTCTGGTCCAGTTCGCCCTCACCCTTGTTGCGGTCACCACCCCCACTGAAACGCTTGTCGGCCGCAAGCCACGAGGTTTCGGAGCCGAAGTTCACGTCCATGTCGGGTTCCCACACGTCTTCACGACCGCCGGCAAAGCCGAAGGTACGAAAGCCCATGGACTCCAGCGCCACATTGCCGGCCAGGATGAACAGGTCGGCCCAGGAAATCTTCTGGCCGTATTTCTGCTTGATCGGCCACAGCAGTCTGCGCGTCTTGTCGATGTTGACGTTGTCGGGCCAGGAGTTCAGTGGCGCAAAGCGCTGCTGGCCCCGGCCGCCGCCGCCACGGCCGTCCAGCGTGCGGTAGGTGCCGGCGCTGTGCCAGGCCATGCGGATCATCTGCGGGCCGTAGTGGCCGAAGTCGGCCGGCCACCAGTCCTGGCTGTCGGTCATCAGCTTGACCAGGTCGGCCTTCAGCGCTTTGTAGTCCAGCTTCTTGAATTCTTCGGCGTAGTTGAATGTTGCACCCAGCGGGTTGGACTTGTTGCCGTGCTGGTTCAACAGGTCCACATGCAGCTGGTGGGGCCACCAGTCCTTGTTCGTGGTGCCGCCACCGGCTGCGTGGTGGAACGGGCATTTGGCTTCGTTGGACATGAGGTCTCTCCTGGGGTTGTGGATGATGGACTGACCGGGTCAGTGTAGATTTCAGCCATCTATCAATCAAGTAGGTTTTATTAATGAAATCTATAGGCAGATGCAATTCAAAAGCCTTCCTGCGCGATCGATGCGCGTTGGAGCCTTAGGATGTAGCCAGGAGACACCATGCAGAGCCCCACACCCCGCTACCCCCTGCCCGACCTCAACAACCTGCCCGAAGACATCCGCGCCAAGATACTGGAGGTGCAGGAGAAATCCGGTTTTGTGCCCAATGTGTTCCTGGCGTTTGCGCGCCGCCCCGCCGAGTGGCGCGCGTTCTTTGCGTACCACGACGCCCTGATGCTGCGCGAGGGCAGCAGCCTCAGCAAGGGTGAGCGCGAGATGATCATCACGACCACCAGCGCGGCCAACCACTGCCTGTATTGCGTGGTGGCACACGGCGCGATATTGCGCATCTACGAGAAGAAGCCCCTGGTCGCCGACCAGGTGGCGGTGAACTACCGCAAGGCCGACATCACGCCGCGCCAGCGCGCCATGCTGGACTTCGCGATGAAGGTCTGCCTGCACAGCGACACGGTAGAAGACGCCGACTTCGACGCCCTGCACGCACACGGCTTTGACGACGAAGATATCTGGGACATTGCCGGCATCACCGCCTTCTTCGGCCTGTCCAACCGCATGGCCAATGTCACCAGCATGATGCCCAACCCGGAGTTCTACCTGCTGGGCCGCGTGCCCAAGGCCAAGTA
>JACXTT010014353.1_pt1 | contig 10367 bp, 12 predicted proteins | sample 9270951 | NCBI WGS metagenome assembly JACXTT01 (sample SAMN15532306, study PRJNA645909) | rock metagenome | isolation source: weathered quartz diorite | place: Puerto Rico | collected 2017-06-21
GGCGGCGGCGACCGCGACACGTCCGCGCGCGCCGAGCGCACGCCGCAGGCGGCGGAAGCGAAGCCGGCGAAAGCGGGCGGCGGCAAGTTCGACGATTTCGAAGACGACATCCCGTTCTGACCGCTTGAAAACGCGCACACCGTCTCTACTTAATGGGTGGAGCACACCTCTAAGAAAGGCCTAAGGCGTCGTCCATGAAACGCGTCCTTCTTCTCATCGTCACCAACGTCGCCGTGATGGTGGTGCTGAGCATCACCGCCTCGATCCTCGGGGTCGACCGCTACCTCACCGCGAACGGGCTGAACTTCGGCGCGCTCATCATCTTCTCGGGGATCATCGGCTTCGGCGGCGCGTTCATCTCGCTGCTGATGTCGAAGTGGATGGCGAAGATGAGCGTCGGCGCGCAGACGATCGACGGCACGGAGAACGCGGACGCGCAGTGGCTGGTCGCCACGGTACGCAGGCTCGCGCAGACGGCCGGCATCGGCATGCCCGAGGTCGCCGTCTACGATGGCGCGCCCAACGCGTTCGCGACCGGCGCGTTCCGCGACTCCTCGCTCGTCGCCGTCTCGACGGGGCTGCTGCAATCGATGTCGCGCGACGAGGTCGAGGCCGTCCTCGGGCACGAGATCTCGCACGTCGCCAACGGCGACATGGTGACGCTCACGCTCATCCAGGGCGTGGTAAACACGTTCGTGGTGTTCCTGTCGCGCGTCGTGGGCTACATCGTCGACAAGGCCGTCTTCCGCAACGAGCGCGACGAGGTGGGCATCGGCTACATGCTCACCGTGTACGCGTGCCAGATCCTCTTCGGCATCGGCGCCTCGATCATCGTCGCGTGGTTCTCGCGGCAGCGCGAGTTCCGCGCGGACGCGGGTTCCTCGCGCCTGCTGTCGACGCCGCGGCCCATGATCGCGGCGCTGCGCCGCCTCGGCGGGCTGGAGGCGGGCGAGATGCCGCAATCGCTGCAGGCGTTCGGGATCGCGGAGAGCAATCGCTTCCTGGGCCTTTTCGCGAGCCATCCGCCGATCGAGGAGCGCATCGCCGCGCTGGAGTCCCCGCGGGTGCAGTAAGCCGCGGGATGTCGGTCGCGCCGGTCGTCGTCACGACCGTCCTCGCGCACGCGGCGTTCAACGGCACGCGCCTCACGATCTCGCTCGACGCGCTAGCGCTGGGCGCTTCCGCCTTCACCGTCGGCGTGCTGATGTCGCTCTTCGCGGCGCTGCCGATGCTGCTCGCCGTGCCCGCGGGACGCCTCCTCGACCGCGTGGGCGTGCGCATTCCCCTCATCGCCACGACCGCATGCCTCGTGCTCTCGGTGCTGCTGCCGGCGGCGATGCCGGGCATGGCGATGCTCTATGTCGCCTCGGCGGCGGTGGGAACCAGCTTCATGCTCTTCCACATCGGCGTGCAGCACGCGATCGGCGAGATGAGCGCGCCGGAGAAACGCCGCGACAACTTCGGCTGGCTCGCGCTCGGCTTCTCCATCTCGAACTTCGCCGGGCCGACGATCGCGGGAACGTCGATCGACCACCTCGGGCATCGCGCGACCTTCTGGCTGCTCTCGATCTCGGCGCTGGCCGCGCTGGCGCTTCTCGTGTGGCGCCGCCGCTCGTTCACGCACCGCAGCGGCGCCGAGGCGCAGGCGCCGCCGCGCAGCACGCTGGACCTCCTCAGGAGCCCGGAGCTGCGGCGCATCTTCATCGTCTCCGGCATGCTCGCCGCCGCGTGGGACCTCTTCCTCTTCGTGATGCCGATCTACGGAACTTCGATCCGCCTGAGCGCAACGACGATCGGCCTCATCCTCGGCGCGTTCGCCGCGGCGACGATTCTCGTGCGCCTCGCGCTGCCGTGGCTCTCGCGCCAGGTGCGCGAATGGCCGATGATCACCGCGACTTTCGCGATCGCGTCCGTCGGCTACGCGATCTTCCCCATGATGCACGAGGTCGCGCTTCTCGCCGCCACGGCGTTCCTCCTCGGCCTCGGCCTCGGCGCGACGCAGCCGTCGATCATGGCGCTCATCTACGCCACCGCTCCCGCGGGACGCGCGGGCGAAGCGGTGGGTGTGCGCACCGTCGTGCTCAACGGCAGCAGCACTTTCCTGCCGCTCGCTTTCGGCGGCATCGGCGCCGCGCTCGGCATGCTGCCCGTGTTCTGGACCATGGCGAGCGCGTTGGCGGCCGGCGGGCTGTTCGCGAACCGGCGCCGCCGAATGCAGGAGCGACCCTCTCCCCCGCCTCTCCCAGGGGAGAGGTGAATTTGCGCAGCGCACAAAGCGTTCCAAGTCCTTGTGTTAAAATTGATTTTTGCCGTTCGGGGAGCCGACACAAATGCCGATCTACGAGTACCGTTGCGACAAGTGCGGCCACCAGCAGGAATTCCTGCAGAAGGTGTCCGACGCGCCGCTGACGGTATGCACGAAGTGCGGCGCGCCGTCGTTCTCGAAGCTGGTCACCGCCGCCGGCTTCCAGCTCAAAGGCAGCGGCTGGTACGCCACGGATTTCAAGAACAGCGGCAAGCCCGCCGCGAAATCCTCGGGCGAGCCGGCGAAAAGCGACGCCGCGCCCAAAGGCGACAGCAAGAGCGACAGCGGCGAGAAGAAGGCCGCTCCGTCGTGCGGCGCGGGCGGCTGTCCCGCCTGCTCCTGACCACCGCGAACACGCGCTGACCTTTTCGTGGCCACGCTGAGGCGCTATTTCGTCGCCGGCCTCCTGGTCTGGATTCCGCTCGGCATCACGCTGTGGGTGTTGAAGCTGCTGGTCGACGTGATGGACCAGTCGCTGCTGCTGTTGCCCGACCGCCTGCACACCGAAGCGTTCTTCGGATTCCATGTGCCGGGCCTCGGCATCCTCCTCACGCTCGCCATCGTCGTCGCCACGGGCGCCCTCGCGGCGAACATCGTCGGCCGCCATCTCCTCTCGTTCGGCGACTCGGTCCTCACGCGCATCCCGATCGTGCGCTCGATCTACGGCGGCGTGAAGCAGATCAGCGACACGCTTTTCTCGCCCGAGGGCAAGGCCTTCCGCCGCGCAGTGCTGGTGCGTTATCCGCACGCAGGCAGCTGGACCGTGGCGCTCGTCACCGGCAATCCCGAGCACGAGGTCGCCGACATCCTCGGGCGCGAGCAGATCGCGGTCTTCGTGCCGACCACGCCCAACATCACCGCCGGATTCTTCCTCATCGTGCCGCGCTCCGAGACGATCGAGCTCGACATGACGGTCGACGACGCGCTCAAGTACATCATCTCCATGGGAGTCGCAGAGCCGACGGCTCGTAAAATCAACCCGTAGAGCCGTCGTCCCCGTGTCGACGGGGACCCAATCACCAATGCGCACCGAATACTGCGGTCTCACCGACACCCGTTTCCTCGGCAGGAGCGTCACGCTCTTCGGCTGGGCACACCGCCGCCGCGACCATGGCGGCGTGATCTTCATCGACCTGCGCGACCGCGAAGGCCTCGTGCAGGTGGTCTGCGATCCCGATCGCGCGGAAACCTTCGCCGCCGCCGATCGCGTGCGCAACGAATACGTGCTGCGGGTGCAGGGTGTGGTGCGCCGGCGTCCCGAGGGAACCACCAATCCGGCGCTGAAGAGCGGCGAGATCGAGGTCCTCGCGCACCAGCTCGAGATCCTCAACCCGGCCGCGTCCCTGCCGTTCATGGTCGACGAGGCGCACCTCTCGGAGGAGGTGCGCCTCAAGCACCGCTACCTCGACCTGAGGCGCGAGCCGATGCAGCGCGCGTTGCTGCTGCGGCACGCCGCCGCGCGCGCGACCCGCGGCTACCTCGACGCGAACGGCTTCGTCGACGTGGAGACGCCGGTGCTCTACAAGTCGACGCCCGAGGGCGCGCGCGAGTTCCTCGTTCCGTCGCGCGTCCACGACGGCCACTTCTACGCGCTGCCGCAGTCGCCGCAGCTCTTCAAGCAGCTGCTCATGGTCGCGGGCTTCGACCGCTACTACCAGATCGTGAAGTGCTATCGCGACGAGGATTCGCGCGCCGACCGCCAGCCCGAGTTCACGCAGATCGACATCGAGACCTCGTTCCTCTCGGAAGACGAGATCCGGGAGCTCATGGAGGGACTCGTGCGGCACGTCTTCAAGGAAGTGCTCGCGGTCGACCTGCCGCGCTTTCCGCGCCTCACGCACGCCGAGGCGACGTCGCGCTACGGCAGCGACAAGCCGGACCTGCGCGTGAAGCTCGAGCTCACCGAGCTCACCGACCTCATGAAGAACGCCGGCTTCAAGGTGTTCAAGGGCGCGGCCGAGCTTCCCGACGGCCGCGTGGCGGCGCTGCGCATTCCCGGCGGCAACGAGAAATTCACGCGCAAGGAGCTCGACGACCTCACCCCGTTCGTGGCGATCTACGGCGCGAAGGGGCTCGCGTACATCCGCGTGAACGACCCGGCGAAGGTGAACGAGGAAGGGCTGCAGTCGCCGATCGTGAAGTTCCTGTCGCCGGAGATCCTGCGCGGAATCCTCGAGCGCACGGGAGCGAAGGCCGGCGACGTGATCTTCTTCGGCGCCGACCGGCGCAAGGTCGTGAACGACGCGCTCGGCGCGCTGCGCATGAAGATCGGCCACGAGAAGGGCTACGCCGAGGAAGGCTGGCGGCCGCTCTGGGTGCTCGATTTTCCCGCCTACGAGTACATGGAAGAGGAGAAACGCTGGGGCGCCGCGCACCACCCGTTCACGAGCCCCAAGGACGAGCACGTGCAATTCATGGAGACCGATCCCGCGCGCGTCCTCGCCAAGGCCTACGACATCGCATTGAACGGCTGGGAGATCGGCGGCGGCTCGGTGCGGATCCATCGCGCGGAGGTGCAGCAGAAGCAGTTCCGCGTGCTCGGCATCGGCGAGGAGGAGCAGCGCGCCAAGTTCGGCTTTCTCCTCGACGCGCTCTCGTACGGCGCGCCGCCGCACGGCGGCATCGCTTTCGGTTTCGACCGCCTCGTCGCGCTCATGGCCGGTGTCGACAACATCCGCGACGTGATCGCGTTCCCCAAGACGCAGCGCGGCCAGGACCTCATGGTCGAGACGCCCAGCGCCGTCACCGAGGCGCAATTGCGCGAGCTGCACATCCGCCTCAGAAACCCGAAACCATGATTCGCCAAATTCTCCCTCCCCCTTGGGGGAGGGTCGGGGAGGGGGACGCATGGCAATCGCGTTGATCGCGCACGGCGGCGCCGGCAACTGGCGCCCCGGCTCCGAGAGCGACGCGGTCGCGGGGATGAAGGAGGCCGTCGAGAAGGGCCGCGCGATCCTCGTCGCCGGCGGAGCGGCGCTCGATGCGGTGTGCGCGACCGTGGTCTCGCTCGAGGACAACCCCATCTTCAACGCGGGCACGGGCGCCGTGCTCAACTTCGACGGCTTCTGCGAGCTGGATGCGTGCGTCATGGAGAGTCGCGGCAATCGCGTCGGCGCCGTCGCCGCGCTGCGGCGCGTGAAGAATCCGATCCTCGTCGCGCGGAAGGTCATGGAGGAGACCGACCACGTGATGCTCGCGGGCGAGGGCGCGTTGCGTTTCGCGCGCGTCATGGGCTTCGGCGACCACGACCCGATCACGCCCGCGCGCCGCGCCGACTGGGAAGACAAGCGCAAGCGCCTGGACGAGGTGCTCGGCAAGCACAGCCTCAAGATGCGCCGCTTCCTCAAGGACCATCCGGAGTACGCCGGCGGCACGGTGGGCGCAGCGGCGGTCGACACGAACGGCATCCTCGCCGCGGCGACGTCGACCGGCGGCGTGACGATGAAGCTCGTGGGCCGCGTCGGCGATTCGCCGCTCGCGGGCGCCGGCAACTACGCCTCGGGCCGCGTCGCGGCCTCCGCCACGGGGACGGGCGAATACGTGATCCGCTCGCTCGCGGGACGCGCGATCTCGGAGGCGGTCGAGCGCGGCGCCGCGCTCGCCGGCGCGATGAAGGACGTGCTCGACAAGCTCGGCCGGGATTTCGACGCCGACGTCGGCATCGTCGCCGTCGACAACGCCGGCAACGCCGCGGCGCAGCATCGCACGCGCGACATGCCGCACGCGTACTTCACCGGCACGGGCGAGATCGTCGCACGCATGCGTGCGTGACCAGCGACGCCGCGCTGCGCGCGCACAAGATCCCGGTCTCCGCTCTCGTCGTCATCCATACGCCGGAGCTGGAAGTGCTGCTGCTCGAGCGCGCGGACCGGCCGGGCTACTGGCAATCGGTCACCGGCAGCCAGCACGAAGGCGAGAGCTTGCGCCAGACCGCGATCCGCGAAGTCGGAGAAGAGACGGGCATCGAGGCGAAGCGCTACAAGCTCGAGGAGTGGAACTTGCAGAACGTCTTCGAAATCTATTCCATATGGCGCGGCCGCTACGCGCCAGGCGTCACGCACAACACCGAGCATGTGTTCGGGCTCGAGGTACCGGCGCCGTTGGACGTGCGCCTCGAGCCGCGCGAGCACCTGGCGGCAGCGTGGCTGCCGTGGCGCGAGGCCGCCGACAAGGTCTTCTCGTGGAGCAATCGCAAGGCGATCCTGATGCTTCCCGAAAGAAAGCCCTGACATGCCCGCGAAGGCGGTGAACGTCGTCACCTACAACATCCACAAGGGCCTGTCGCAGTTCAACCGCCGGCTGGTCCTGCACGACATCCGCGACCGGCTGCGCGAGCTCGGCGCGGACGTCGCGTTCCTCCAGGAAGTGCAGGGCAAGCACGACGGCAACGCGCGCCGCCACTTCATGTGGCCCGGCATCGCGCAACACGAGTTCATCGCGCACGAGGGCGCGCACTGCATCTACGGCATGAACGCCGTGTACCAGGACGGCCACCACGGCAATGCGATCGTGAGCTGCCATCCGATCCAGGCGTGGGAGAACGTCGACGTCTCGCACCACCGGCTGGAGAGCCGTGGGCTGCTTCATTGCGAGATCGAGGTCCCCGGTTGGCGAGAGAGATTGCACTGCATCAACGTGCATCTGGGCCTGTGGGCGCGCAGCCGCCGTTTCCAGCTCGAATGGCTCACCGACCGCATCCGCGCCGCGTGCCCGAAGAAAGGACCGCTCGTCGTAGCCGGCGACTTCAACGACTGGCAGAGGAAAGCGAGCCGCTATCTCGCCGACGAGCTGGGACTCTTCGAGGTGTTCGAGCACGCGGAAGGGCGCCCCGCGCGCAGCTATCCCGCGCAGATGCCGATGCTCACGCTCGACCGCATCTATGTGCGCGACCTGTCGGTGGATGGCGTCGAGCGCCACGTCGGCGGGCCGTGGGCGCGGCTCTCCGACCACGTCGCGCTCGCCGCGCGCTTGTCGCGCTGATATTTCTCCCTCCCCCTTGGGGGAGGGTCGGGGAGGGGGTCGCTATCGGTGATTCGCGCGGTTCGCCGAGGCGCCGCGGATCAGGGTGCCGACGCCTTCGCTCGTCAGCACTTCGAGCAGCAGCGCGTGCGAGACGCGCCCGTCGATGATGTGGGCGCTCTTCACGCCGTTGCGAACCGCATCGAGCGCGCACTCGACCTTGGGGAGCATGCCGCCGGAGATCGTGCCGTCGTCGATCATCTCCTTCACCTTGGCGGAATTGAGGCCGGTGACGACCTTGCCCTCCTTGTCGAGCACGCCCGTGGTGTTGGTGAGGAGGATGAGCTTCTCGGCCTGCAGCGTGATGGCGAGCTTGCCCGCGGCGACATCCGCGTTGATGTTGTAGGCCCTGCCGTGCTCATCCGACCCGATCGGCGCGATCACCGGGATGAAGTCGCGCGAGTCCAGCAGCTGGATGATCTCGGGATCGATCCGCACGACCTCGCCCACGAGGCCCACGTCGATCTTCTTCTTCTTGTCTTCCTTGCTCGGGAGCTTGAGCTTGCGCGCATGGATGAAGTGTCCGTCCTTGCCCGTGAGGCCCACGGCCTTGCCGCCGGCTTTGTTGATGAGGGTGACGATGTCCTGGTTGATGAGGCCGCCCATCACCATCTCGACCACGTCGAGCGTCTCCTCGTCGGTGACGCGCATGCCCTGGATGAACTCGCTCTGCTTGCCGAGCTTCTGCAGGAGCGACCCGATCTGGGGCCCGGCGCCGTGAACGACGACCGGATTCATGCCGATCAGCTTCAGCAGCACCACGTCCTCGGCGAAATCCTCCTGCAGCGCCACGTCGGTCATCGCGTTGCCGCCGTACTTCACGACGATGGTGCGGTCGTAGAACTTCTGGATGTAGGGCAACGCCTCGACGAGGACGTCGGCCTTCTGCGACGAGCTGAGCCTAGGTGGCATCTAGGGGAAAACCGGCGAAGGAGAGGCGTTATTGTAGAGCGGTCCGCGTCCGTCGAGGGCAAAAAAAAGCCCGGGAAGCTCCCGGACCCTTCACGTGTCGCACCCTGTTTCAGCTCACCTGGATCTTGCGGACGCTGGGCGCCTTCTTCGGCAGCACGAGCTCGAGGACGCCGTCGGCGAACCTTGCTTCGACCTTGCCTTCGTCGACCTCGGCCGGGACCGCGAAGCGGCGCTCGGTCTTGCCGTGGAAGCGCTCCGAGCGGAGCACCTTCTCACCGTCCCTCGCCTCGGACTCGCGCTTCACCTCGGCCGCGATGGTGACGGTGTCGCCGTCGATCTCGATGGCGATGCCGTCCTTCTTCACACCCGGCAGCTCGGCGTGCACCGTGTAGGCGTCGTTGGTTTCCTTGACGTCGACGCGGATCGTCGCCACGTAGTCGCGGTCGCCGCGCACCAGCACGGGCCGGAAAAAATCGTTCAGGAGCCCGTCCAGGTCGGTGGCCAGGCCGTTGCTGCGCGTCAATGCGTACATGTCTCCTCCGGAAAATGTGGGGGTCCACGACCCCATGCGAGGAAGATGGGGTCCCGGAGGCGCCTTTCAAGCCTCCGGCGAATCCTTCAATGGTAAGATTCGGCGGATCCCGCGAGGACTCCCCATGTCGACCCACGAGAAGCTCCTGGCGCCGGCGATCGCCGCGCTCATCGCGCTCGGAGCGGCGCAGAACGCCGCCGCCGAGGACAAGGCCCCGAAGGACAAGTGCTACGGCATCGCCAAGGCGGGCCAGAACGACTGCGGCACCGCGCGCCATTCGTGCGCCGGCAAGGCGACGCGCGACAACGCTCCCGACGAATGGAAGTACGTCGCCAAGGGCACCTGCGAGAAGCTGGGCGGGAAGGCGAGCCCGGGCGGCGAGGCGAAGCCCGGCAAGGCGGGAGCGAAGTAAGCGCCGTGGACGGCGTCGACGCGCGGCCGCCGGCCGCCACCGCCGGCATCGGCCTCAGGGCCCCGCACTATCGAGAGATCGCCGAGCGGCTCCCCGCGGTCGGCCTCCTCGAAGTCCACAGCGAGAACTTCTTCGGCGACGGCGGCCCGGCGCTCGCCTGGCTCGAGCGCCTGCGGCGCGACTACGCGCTGAGCCTGCACGGCGTGGGCCTTTCGCTCGGCTCGGTCGATCCGCTCGACCGGCGCCACCTCGCAGCCCTCGCCGCGCTCGCCGATCGATTCGAGCCGGCGCTCGTCTCCGAGCACCTCGCGTGGTCGTCGTGGGGCGGCCGCCACGCGAACGACCTGCTGCCGCTGCCGTTCACGCGCGAATGCGCCGACCATCTCGTCGCGCGCATCGCCGAGGTGCAGGAGTCGTTGCGGCGCCCGATCCTGGTGGAGAACGTGTCGTCCTACATGACGTTCGCGGAATCCACGCTCGGCGAGGCGCAATTCGTGACGGAGGTCGCGCGCCGCGCCGGCTGCGCCATCCTCCTCGACGTGAACAACGTGCACGTGAACGCGATGAACCACGGCTTCGACGCGCGCGCCTACATCGACGCCATCGATCCGCGGCTCGTGGGCGAGATGCACCTCGCGGGATTCGAGCGCGACGGCGAGCTCCTCGTCGACACGCACGGCGCGCGCGTCGCCGCGCCGGTGTGGGAGCTCTACGCGCGCGCGGTCGAGCGCATCGGAGCGCGGCCGACGATCGTCGAATGGGACACCGCGATCCCGCCGCTCGACGTGCTCCTCGACGAGGCGGCGAAGGCACGCGAGGCGCAGGCGAGGGTGGCCGCATGATCACGCTCGCCGCGCGCCAGCGCGAGGCGATGGAGACGATCTTCGGCGATAGCGAGCCGGCGCCGCCGTTCGCGGTGTACCGGCGCAACGTGCTCGCGAACCTGCGCGGCGCGCTCGCGGCGACGTATCCGGTCGTGGCGCGGCTCGTCGGCCGCGCGTTCTTCGACGAGGCGGCGCGGCTCTTCGCGCTCGAATCGCCTTCCACCAGCGGCCACCTGCACGAGTACGGCGCGGATTTCGCGGCGTTCCTGGCGCGCTACGAGCCCGCCCGGCCGCATCCCCATCTTCCCAACCTCCCGCGGCCCGAATGGGCGTGCCACCCGCGCCCTCCTCCCGCGGGCGCCC
>JACXTT010014354.1_pt1 | contig 10367 bp, 9 predicted proteins | sample 9270951 | NCBI WGS metagenome assembly JACXTT01 (sample SAMN15532306, study PRJNA645909) | rock metagenome | isolation source: weathered quartz diorite | place: Puerto Rico | collected 2017-06-21
GGGACCTCCTGCAGGCCCTCCCGGTCCGCCGGCGGCAGGACGCGCTCACTACGAACCTCGACGCTCCCGTTGCTCGCCACGTCCTTGATCAAGGCCTGCAGCTCCGAAGCGGCGAGCGGAGCGGTCGGTCCTCGAAGTAGCTGCCGCGCCTCCGAATCGAGCTGCTTCGTGACCGCGTCGAGCTCGGCGGTCAGGTGCGACTGCTGCCCGACCAGCAGACGGCGCCGCTCGAGCGAAGCCTCGCGGGCCCGCGTCAGACCTTCGGTCTCCCGACCGCGCACGACCAGCGGCTCGACGATGTAGAAGTAGACGCCCAGGGCCAGCGCGGTTGCCGCCGCGAGCCCGAGCAGACGCCCTTCGCGAGGATTGAGCGACATTATCGTGTTAGCGCGCCCCCGGCACCTTCCCGGACCCCGGCGTCTCCCAGGCCGCCCGGATCTTGAATTGCTCCTTCCCCTGGCTCTTCGTAACCGGGGAGGTGAACTCCACCCGCTCGAGCCAGCGAGACGCCTCGAGCAGGGGGATGAGCTGGCTGGCCGCGTCGGCCTGCCCGCTCAGCTCCACGCCGTCCCGGTCCATGCTCAGGAACTGCAACCAGGCGCCCGCCGGCACGGTTTCGGTGAGATCGGTCAGAACCTCGAGCGCCTGGATCCGGCCTTCCCGGATCGAGCGGAGGGCCGCGATGAGGCGCTTCTTCCTGCCTAGCTCGTCGGCCAGCGCTTCCGTCGTCCTGGCTTCCGGCTCGAGCCGGCGGATCTCGGTCGAGAGGCGCCCGAGATAGCCCTCCGCCTTGTGCTCGCGCACGAGGACCAGGCTCGTCCCGAGGAGGGCCGTCACCGCGACGGTCCCGAGGGCCAGCGCCTGGATCAACGAGAGCGTCCTGGGCCGCTGCTCGGGCGGTAGCAGATTCAGGACGGGCCGGCGAGAGCCGGCGGCGACCGCGAGCGCGAGCAGCCCGGCGCCCTGGGCGTCCACCGGTAGGCCGGCTATCCGCGCCGCGTGGTCGTCGCGATACGGTGGTGCGCCGGCGGGGGCTCCCACGCTCTCGTTCAGCGGCCGGGCCTCCCTCCAGTCCGCCGCGCCGTCACCGGACACCCATAGCCGATCGCACCGACGCCAGCCCACCAAGGCGAGAGTCCGCTGGATCTCGTGGGCGAGCCTCATGGGATCGTCGGCGACGATCCGTCGGCTCATCAAGAGCACCCGCCCGTCGAGGAGCAGCAGATCGGCCCGATCCTGCTGGCGGTGGGCCCAGACCGTGTGCCCGCTCGGAAGCAGGCGCGGCAGGAGAGCGGGCAGGTCGTGGCAGGCCACCGTGACTGCGGCGGGGCGATAGCGGGAGCCGGACAGCGAGCGGATCGCGCGATCGACAGTGCGCCGCTCGCACGCGGCGATCAGGACGCGATGTGGCGCGTCGGGCTCGCTCGGCAGCTCGACCCAGTCGCTCCGCATCTCCTCGGGCCGGAACGGCACCTGACGATCCAGCTCGAAGGCCACCATCCGGTCGATCTCGGCGCCGCCGGCGCGCGGCAGGTCGAATGATTTCACCGTCGCCATCGCGCGGTCGAGCCCGACCCTGATGCGCCGCGACCTCACCCGGTTGGTCCGGAGTTCCGCGGTCAGCGCCTCGGGATCATCGGCGCCGTCGACCACGAAGTACTCGAGGCGATCTCCCCGCACGTCGTAGGCCACAACGGTGAGCCGATCGCCGTCGCGGAACGCCCCGGCCCGCTCGCCGATCATCGGCCGACCGCGGGGGCCCAAGACAGGATCGAGAAGCCCAGTGCATTCGTCCGGCTGCCCCGCTGGACGATCGCGGTGACCCGCCGCCGGGTGTCGTTGACCACACCGACCGCCTCGACGCGGAAGGTGGCGCTCCCGACCGCCAGGCCACGGGTCGCGAAGCGAGCCGGTACCGTGAAGTACGGCGTGTGCGCTCGACTCTCGACGATGTCGGAGACCTCGGCGTCCGAGAGGCCGAGTGCCTTGAGGACGGGGCCGGGCGCGGTATTGAGGTTCACTGAGTTGCCCCCGACTACCGTCACCAGGTCCACGAGTCCCGGGCGCTCGGCGCTCCCGAGGTAGAACTCGGCGGTGATTCCGCGGATCTGCCGCAGCTCTCCCGGATCCTGCAGGTTGCCGTTCCGCGAGCGGTACGGGACCGGGAGCCGCAGATAGTAGTCTTCGCTCTCCGCACCGTTGAGGCGGCGAATCTCATCGCGATCGCGCCAGTCCTGTACGGAGTCGACGATGACGTCTCGTTGCGCCTTGTCGAGACCGAGCGCGGCCAGCAACCGATCGAACCGCTGGGGATCGGTCCCGTTCACGTTGAGTCGGGCCGACTCGTCGAGGATCCGGTAGGAGAACTCGCCGGCACCGAGCCGGACGTGCCGGCGAGGCAGGGCCGGCAGCCTGGCCGGCAGTCGCTGTCCGGGGACGGCGCGATAGAAGACGAGATCGCCGTCGTCGTCGAGGGCCGCCACCTGGGCCTGGGCCAGGATCTCTCGGATCGCCTGCTGCACGCCCGCATCCGCCAGATGGGCGGCCAGCGAGCCGTCCCGGTAGGAGCGGATCATCGACGCCTCGAGGCGCATCGAGTGCGCGAACTCGACGACGACCACGGAGAGGATCGTCAGGACCAGCATCACCGCCAGCAGCGCGAACCCGCGCTCGCTTCTCATGGGACGACCGCGCGGATCGGAATCGTGAGCGGGCTCTGCTCGGCCGCCCGCCCGCCCACGTTTACAGTGAGAACCACCTCGACCGCGCGGGGGAGGCCATCCTCGACCGCCGGATCCCACTGCGCCTGCCAGGCCTCGGTCGCTTCACCCAGGTATCGGAGTCGCAAGCCGATGACGAGCGGATCGACCACGAGCGGATCGACCCGATCCGGCGCGACGGGATTCGGCATCACCAGCTGGCGAAGGGTCAGGCCCGCCGGCTCCCGCGAGATGGATACCATCACGAACGGCGCGGCCAGAGGCGGCGGAAACGGCGGCGACAGCGTCACGAACGTGAGCCGGTCGGGCCGCCCGTCGAAGACGATGCCCGTGCCGGCCCCGCTCGCCGAGAGATACGGAAAGGCCCCGGACAGACCGTGCCCGAGCAGCGCGGGCAGGCTGCGATCGTGATCCAAGAACGCGGCACGCTCGTTTCCCCGACGCCAGGCCGCGAGCCCGACCCGGAGGCCCCCGAACATGATCACTACGATGGCCGCGACGATTGCGAGTGCGATCAGGAGCTCGACGAGCGTGAAGCCGGACCGACCGGGGGGGCTCACCGGACCGGACCCGAGGCCGCGATCTCGTCGGGCACCACGGTCCGCAGGTCGGCCAGATCGAGGGCGTGACCGCGGCCCCAGTGCACTGCGATGGAGACCGCGTAGAGCCGTGGCAGTGGTCCGGACGGCGGAGCCAGGTCGTCGGGCACCGAGACGACGGAGATCCGCCGCTCCCAGCGGTAGGCGCCAACCCGTCCCGCCACTTCGCCCTCGCCGAGAAAGTCGGTCGCGCCCGCGAGACTCTCGGCGAGACGGACCGCCTGCTGGTAGTCGTCCGCGAGGCGGAGCAGGCCAAGGCCCCGCGAGGACAACTGGAGCAGTGTCACGATGGCCAGGCTCAGGATGACGAGGGCCACCAGCACCTCGAGCAGGCTGAAGCCGCGGCTCACGAGCCGACCTGTTGGGTCGACACCCGACCGGTCAGGGCATCCACCGTGATGCGGTATCGACGACCGCCCGGCCCGTCGACCTGGACTTGCCCGCCCGTCGACGTTCCCTCGGGCAGGAACGTGATGCGGGTCGTCGTCGCGACGCCGTCGCCCCCGAGACGGAGCAAGGGAGAGAATCGCCGGACCACCGAGACCTGGCGTACCGACGCGTCGCCTGCCGGCGCCAGCCGAGCGAGGCGCGCCGCGGGCTCGAAGACCACCTCGTAGGTGGATCGCCGCTCGACAGCTTGCTCGTGGGCCGCGCGCAAGAGCGCGGCGAGCCCGGCGACCTCGGCCCGGGCACGCAGGCCTTCCATCGCGTTGCCGACGGCCGGCACCGCCACCGCGGTCGCCACCGCCAGCACCGCCAGCACGATCACCAGCTCGATGAGCGTGTATCCGTGCCCGGCACGCGCTCGCCGGCGGAAGCGGCTCATCGCGCGTCCCAGGAGGTTACGTCCGCGGCCTCCCCGTCCCCGCCCGGCGTCCCGTCGGCGCCGTAGGTCCAGATGTCGTAGTCGCCGTGCTCGCCGGGACAGCACTTGTATTGGTACGGATGGTTCCAGGGATCGAGAGGGACCGTCGGTTTCTTGAGATAGGGCCCGTTCCAGCTCGCCAGGTTGGGGTTCTGCACGAGCGCCTGGAGCCCGAGCGTCCCCGGCGGATAGGCGCCGACGTCCAGCCGGTACTGATCGAGCGCGGCGCCGAACAGTTCGATCTGCGCGCGGGCGGCGGCCTGCTTGCTCTGACCCACCCGGCCGAACAGCCGGGGCCCGACCAGCCCGGCGAGCAGGCCCAGGATGATGATGACCACCAGCAGCTCGATAAGCGAGAAGCCGCGCTGGTCCTGCAGCGACCGCGTCAACCCCGTCCGCCTCATATCGGAATGTCGGTGACGGAGAGAATGGCCAGCAGCATCGCCACCACGATGAAGCCGACCACGAGCCCCATGACCAGGATGATGGCAGGCTCGACCAGGGCGAGTAGCCGCTTCACGAGGCGCCGCGTGTCCCCCTCGAGCGTCACCGCAACCTGCAGTAGCATCTCGTCGAGGCGGCCGGTTTCCTCGCCGACTCGAACGAGATGGACCGCAAGGGGCGGAAAGGCAGCCGCCTGCGACATCGGCAGCGCGAGCCCTGTGCCGCGCCGCACGCCGTCGGCCAGAATCGCCGTCGCGTCCTCGAGGGCGCGATTGCCCAGCGTCTCGCGGGCCATCGTCAGAGCGGGAATCATCGCGACCCCGCTCCGTAGCAGCGTGCCCATGACTCGTGAGAAGCGCGCTGCCTCGGTCTTGCGAATGAGGTCACCCGCGATCGGGAGACGGAGCAGCGTGCGATCGACAGCGAGACGGAACCCGTACCGGTCCAGCCCGGCGCGCGCGATCAACGCGGTCACGATCGCCAGGAGCGCGAGCATCCACCAGTACCGCTCCATGAGCTCACTGATCCGGAGCAAGACCAGCGTGGGGAGCGGAACCGTGGCTCCCATGTCGCGGAAGATGAACGCGAACCGGGGCAGCACGAAGGTCATGAGGAACACCACCGCGGCCGCTCCCACCCCGCTCAGCAGCACCGGGTAGACCAGGGCGGAGCCCAGCGCCTCCCGGAACTCCTGCGACTCCTCAAGGAACTCCGCGAGTCGGCGCAGACTCGCCTCTAGGACGCCGCCCTTCTCGCCGGCGCGCACCATGTTGATGTACAGGCGAGAGAACGGGTGGGGATGGTGCTTGGCCAGAGCCTCCGCCAATGCCCCGCCGGCGCGCACGCTGCGGCGGACGTCGTCCAGGATCGCCCGGAGTCGCGCAGTAGGCCCGAGCTCGGCCTGGATCGCGAGGGCCCGATCGAGGGGGATCCCGGCCTCGAGCAGCGTCGCGAGCTGACGGGTGAGGGTGACCAGATCGCGCCCCGAGACGCGCAGCCGCCGAAGGCGCGGCCATCCCAGACCGAGTATCCGCGTGTCATCCCCCTGTGGGGAGATCGTGATAGGAAAGTAGGCGTCCCGCTGCAGGCGCTCCGCGACCGCGCCCACGTCCGCCGCCTCCATCACGCCGTCGATGGTCTGGCCGCGCTGATCGCTCGCACGGTAGGTGAAGACGGCCACGTCACGCATCCTCCTGGGTCACGCGGAGGATCTCCGCCTCCGTGGTCTGGCCGTCCAGCGCCTTGGCCCACCCATCGTCCCTCAGCGTCACCATCCCCTCGCCCACCGCGTGCCGTCTGAGCTCCGACAACGGGGCCTTCTTGAGGATCAGCCGCCGGGACTCCTCGGATATCCGGAACAGCTCGTAGATGCCGATGCGCCCGCGATAGCCGGTGCCGCGGCACTCGGGACAGCCCTTCCCGACGAAGAGCTCGACGTCGACGCGGTCGGTTAGGCCGAGCGCGAGCAGGTCCGCCGGGTCGGCTCGATGAGGGGCCCGGCAGCCAAGGCAGATGCGGCGGACGAGACGCTGCGCGAGAACGCCGCACAGCACCGAGGAGATCAGATAGGGTTCGCACCCCATGTCCTCGAGCCGGGTGACCGCTCCCGGCGCGTCGTTCGTGTGCAGTGTGGAGAACACCAGGTGCCCGGTCAGGGCGGCCTGAATGGCGATCTCGGCGGTCTCCAAATCCCGAATTTCGCCGACCATGATCACGTCGGGGTCCTGGCGCACGATGTGACGGAGGCCGGAGGCGAACGACAGCCCGATCTTTGGCCGAATCGGGATCTGGTTCACCCCCTTGAGCTGATACTCGACCGGATCCTCTACCGTGATGATCTTGAGGTCCGGCCGATTGATCTTGTCGAGCGCCGCATAGAGGGAGGTCGTCTTTCCCGAGCCCGTCGGCCCGGTGACGAGCACGATTCCGTGCGGCCGACGGATGAGTGCCTCGAAGCTGCTCGCAGTCCCCGCCCTGAAGCCGAGCCGATCGAACGGCAGGAAGACCGATGAGCGGTCCAACAGCCGCATCACGATTGACTCCCCGTGGACCGTGGGAATCGTGGACACCCGGATGTCCACCGCGCGACCTCCGGCGGCCGTCACGCGGATCCGCCCGTCCTGGGGAAGGCGTCGCTCCGCGATGTTCATCTCCGCCATGATCTTGATGCGGGAGGTCAGCGCCGCCTGGAGCCGTCGCGGCGGCGCCTCCTGCTCGTAGAGCAGCCCGTCGATCCGGTAGCGCACTCGCAGCGCGTCCTCGAAGGGCTCGATATGGATGTCAGACGCGCTCGCGGCGAGCGCCTCCTCGATGAGGAGATTCACGAGCCGGACGACGGGGGCCTCGAAGGCGAGGTCGCGCAGGTGGTTGACGTCCTCGTCCTGGGTCTCATGCGGACGCTCGCCGGTGGGCGCGATGCCTTCGACGATCTTCTGCAGCGCCGTGCTCGCGCCGTACGTGCGCTCGATCGCGTCACAAATCGCCTCGGCGGGAGACACGCACAGTCCCACGCGGAAGCCGAGGGTTTGCTCGAGGTCGTCGAGCAGCGCGAGGTTCGTCGGGTCCGCGGTGGCGAGCTTCATCGCGGTCCCGTCGACCGAGATCGGGCACGCGACGTGCTGCCGGAGATACTTCGCGGACAGGTGCTTCACGAGCGGGGGACTCGACGGCAACTCGTCCGCGGGAACGAACGAAATCCCGTGCTGGACGGCGAGCGCGCGCAGCACGTCGGTCGAGCCACACAAGCCCATCGAGACGAGCGTGTCCCCGAGCCGCCGGCGCAGAGACGACGCGCGCTCCAGCGCGTCGGCGAGCTGCTCGGGCAACACCACGCGCATTTCGACGAGCACGGCGCCGAGCAGACGCACTGGCACAGGCGCGATGTCTTGGCTCACGGCGCGCGCAAGTATGGAAGGCGCGCTCGTGGCCGTCAACGGGCGCGGGAAACTTCTCGCGCTTGTCACCGCCGTGTAACCGAGGTGATACGGAAGGAGCGCGCAACTCCGCGAGTCGACTTCGCTGCCCACGAAATGGGCGGGGGAGCGGACGCAATCTGGGAGTTCCCCACAAGTCATGCCCACGTCATTCCGCGGACACCAAACGCCGCTATAGTGCGCCGCGCAGTCGGGGCGTTGGTGCCCGTGGCCATCCACCTCGTACGACCGCTCGCCGAGCGGGAGGAGCGCACATGGTTCAGCGGAGAGACTGGGGAGAGCGAGTGCGAAGCGCCGCGGTGGGTCTGGCGGCCGCCGTCGCCGTCACCACAATCGCAGTGGTGACAGCGCCGCCGCCGTTCGCATATGCAGAGGACGAAGCGACACGCTCGGTCACCACGACCCCGATCAAGCACGTCGTGGTCATCTTCCAGGAGAACGTCTCTTTCGACCACTACTTCGCCACGTACCCCGACGCGGCGAACGGCCCGGGCGAGCCGGTCTTCAAGGCCAAGCGCCTTACCCCCGCGGCCAACACACTGAAAAGTGCGGGGCTCCTGGCGCCCAACAACCCCAACTCGGTCCAGCCCTTCCGTCTCTCGCACGCTCAGGCCAACACCTGCGACCAGGACCACGAGTACACCGACGAGCAGACGGCCTTCAACAACGGCGAGATGGACAAGTTTGTGGAGACCGTCGGCGTCGGCGGCGGCACCACGGGGTCCTGCAAGGACTACGGACACGGCACTGGCATCGTGATGGGCTACTACGACGGAAACACCACGACCGCGCTGTGGAACTACGTGCAGCACTTCGCGATGAACGACAACTCCTTCGGGACGACCTTCGGGCCGTCGTCACCGGGAGCGATCAACCTGATCTCCGGCCAGACCCACGGAGCTATCCCCGCCGACCTGCCGACCGCCTTCGGTCCCGACACGGTCTCCGGATCGGTGATCAGCGACCCGCAGCCCTTTTTCGATGACTGTACGACCCGCGACAACGTGCAGCTGACCGGCACCAACGTGGGCGACCTGCTGGGCGCGAAGAACGTGACCTGGGGCTTCTTCCAGGGCGGGTTCAAGCCCTCCACCCCGGCCACCGCTACGACGAAGGCGGTGTGCGCGACGTCGCACACCGGGAGCGACGGCAAGCCCAAGGGTGACTACATCCCCCATCACCAGCCCTTCCAGTACTACGCCTCGACCGCTAACCCCAAGCACCTGCCGCCGAGCGCGGTCGCCCTCATCGGCCACACCGACCAGGCGAACCATCAGTACGACCTGAGCGATTTCTGGGTCGCCGTGGACGCCGGGCACCTGCCGGCGGTCAGCTACCTGAAGGCGCCGGGCTTCCAGGACGGGCACGCCGGCTACTCCGACCCCCTGCTCGAGCAGGGTTTCCTCGTCGACACGATCAACCGGCTCCAGCGGAGGCCGGAGTGGAAGGACATGGCGATCATCATCGCCTACGACGACTCCGACGGATGGTACGACCACGTGCCGGGGCCGATCGTGAATGGCTCGCAGACGGTGAACGACGCCACGATCTGCTCCGCCCATCGCCCGCGGCTCGGAACCTACCAGGGTCGCTGCGGCTACGGCCCGCGCCTACCTCTTCTGGTGATCTCGCCCTTCGCGAAGAAGAACTTCGTCGATCACACCCTGACGGACCAGTCGTCGATTCTCCGCTTCATCGAGGACAACTGGCGGCTCGGACGCGTCGGCGACCACTCGTACGACCAGATCGCGGGCTCCTTGCTCAACATGTTCGACTTTGGCCGTCCGCGGCACGTCGGCCTCATTCTCGATCCGTCGACCGGCCTGAAGGTGGGCGGCCACCCGGCCGAGCCGGACGAAGAGGACGACAACTAGACTCTGGCCTGCCCGGCGCCTGGGACGTCGAACCGGGCGCCGGGCCAGTCGCCAGGACGCCTCGTCTCCAACGAGGGAGCAAAGGAGAGCCCATGGCAACACACGGCCTCAGAAGGGTGCTGAGTTGCGTCGCCTTGGCCACGCTGCTCGCCGCCATCGCCGGCTACGCCCCGCAGACGCTCGCCGACGATCGGAATCACAAGCCGAGTCCCCCCTGCCGCCTCGGCTCGGCGGACGGGAAGATCGAGCACGTCATCTACTTCCAGTTCGACAACACCCACTTCCGCCGGGACGTGCCGAACGTCCCTTCGGACCTTGAGCAGATGCCCAACCTGCTCAACTTCATCCGCAACAACGGCACGCTCCTGACGAACGATCACACGATACTGATCTCGCACACGGCCGGCGGAATCCTCTCGACTCTCACCGGGCTCTACCCGGACCGGCACGGCCAGACGGTGTCGAACAGCTACGTCCGGACTTCCAGCAGCGGTGCCTTCTCGTTTCCGAGCTCGTTCGGCTACTGGACCGATCCCGTCGCCACCGGAGTTCCCAACATGGTGACCCCGGAGGGCCAAAACGTCCCCGCCCCGTGGGTGCCGTTCACGCGCGCCGGCTGCGACGTGGGAGCGGTGGCGGCCGCCAACATGGTCCTGGAGAACACGGGAACCGGGCTCACCGGCGACATCACCAAGGTCTTCGGTGCGGGCTCGCCTCAGTTCGCGGAGGCGACGGCCTCGAACGCGGCCGCGCCCGGGACCGCGGCGCGAAACAAGGGCCAGACCGACTTCGTCGGGCTCGCAGTTCACTGCGCGGTTGACTCGGTGGTGTGCACCAGCGGGCAGGCCGATCTGCTCCCGGACGAGCCCGAAGGGTACAGCGGGTTCCGGGCCCTGTTCGGCGCGCAGCAGATCAATCCCTTCCTGACCGGG
>JACXTT010014355.1_pt1 | contig 10367 bp, 8 predicted proteins | sample 9270951 | NCBI WGS metagenome assembly JACXTT01 (sample SAMN15532306, study PRJNA645909) | rock metagenome | isolation source: weathered quartz diorite | place: Puerto Rico | collected 2017-06-21
CCTGGCCACCGGACCTTGACAATACCACACGCATTTGCCGGAAGAGCCTAATGTTATAAGATAGCGTTCACCCCCCCTGCCAGTTGATCGGTCCCACCGACCCGCCTTCGCGAGAGACCCACCATGCTCACCCTTCACGAAAACGCACGCCTCTCTCGCCGTGAACTGCTCCGCATCGGCAGCCTCGCGCTGGGCGGACTTTCGCTCTCGATGTTGCTGGAGGCCCGTGCCGCCGCTTCATCGAGCACCATCACCGGCAAGTCGGTGATCTTCCTTTTCCAGCAAGGCGGGCCGACCCAATTCGAGACGTTCGATCCGAAACCGGACGCTCCCGACGGCATCCGCACCGTCACCGGGGTCACGCAGACGTCGCTGCCGGGCGTCCTTTTCGGCGACACCATGCAGCAGACCGCCCGCATCGCTCACAAGCTCTCGATCGTCCGCTCGTTTCAGACTGGCAACGCAGAGCACAACATCATCCCGATCGTCAGCCCCAATTCGCTCCAGGCCAATATCGGCTGCCTCGTCTCACGCGTCCTCGGCGCCACCCATCCGATCACCGGCATGCCCACCAATGCCGTCCTATTCCCGCAATCCGCTTGTGCCGACGTGACGCGCGGCGGCGCCCGCGGCAATCTCCTGGCTACCGGGTCGGTCGGCGGCAACTATGTCCCCTTTGTCCCCGGCGGCAATGGGCAGCTCCTCCGCAATCTTCGACTCAACCTCCCCCCCGAACGTTTCGCCGATCGCCGCGAGCTCAACGCCCAGTTCGATCGGCTCAACCGCCAGTTCGACGATCAAGGCTTCGACCGCACCCAGCGGCAAGCGGCCGAGGTCCTCCTGAGCGGGCACGTCGCCAACGCGCTCGATCTGTCGCGCGAAGACCCACGCGTCGTGGCAGGCTACGATACGGCCCGTTACGTCCCGGCGCACAACTGGACCAGCGCCCAACGCGGCCAGCGCGGCTACTACACCGGCGCCGCCAAGTCGATCGGCAAGCTGCTCCTGATGGCGCGTCGCCTGTGCGAGGCGGGCTGTGGCTTCGTCACCATCCACGCCGACTATGAAGGCGTCTGGGATTTTCACGCCGACGGCAACAACCTCAACGTCGTGGACGGCATGGCCGCGGTCGGCCGCTCGTTCGATCATGCCGTCGCCGCATTCGTCGCCGACACGGAGGCACGCGGACTCGACGACAAGATCATGCTGATCGCCACCGGCGAGATGGGCCGCACGCCGCGCATCAATCGCACCGGCGGCCGCGATCACTGGGCGCGCCTGGCGCCGCTCATGATCTACGGCGGCGGCACGCCCGGCGGCCGCGTCATCGGCCAATCGACGCGCGACGGCGGCGAGCCCGCGGTCGAGGCGCAGACCAATCGCAACCTGATCTCGACCATTCTGCACACCGTCTTCGACATCGGTCAACTTCGCTTGCAGCCCGCCTTCGGCCCAATCGCTCGGCTCGGCGAGGTGCCGCCGATTCCCGGGTTGTTCTAACGATCAGGAATCAAGGGTTGTAACCAATCAGGCACCGGCTCTACCAATGCGATCAGCCTCTGCTGCTCGTACACCGCGACCTGGCGAAACGGCATCGCCAGATTGCTGTTGTCGAAGACCAGGACATGCGGCAAGCGTTGGATCGCGCGGCCGAGGTTGGCGACGGTCCGCGGGAACCGTTCGAGAAGCTTTTCGTCGGGGACATCATGTCCGCCCTGGGAAACGCGCATTGCTACCCGCTCGATGGATATTTCTGCGCGAACGATGCCGATGAAGCACAAGACGACGGTGTAACCCGCCTGCCCCGCACTCTCAAGAAAGGTGATCTTGTCGCCGACCGGGTCGGACAGGACGGTCTCGAAGACGAAACTCTCCCGCAGACGCACGAGTTCCCGGCGTATTCCATTCGCGAGATCGGCAGCGGCGTAGGGATCGAGGTCGAGATCGCGACTCAAGTAGTCGGCGTTGACAAATCGAAGCCGCGTGGCTGCCAAATGCGCGTGAAAGAAGGTGGTCTTGCCGGCGCCGTTGGGCCCGGCGATCGCCACGATTATTGGTCGCTGGTCGAATGCGGAGTAGTCCATGCAGGGCTCGGTTGAAATTCGCGATTGACAAATTGACCCAGGGTTCGCCTGCCGTCGGCGTCAATGCGAATCAGCATCCCTGGCGTGTCCGAGGCCGGCTCGTAATGCGGAAACGGCAACGTGCGTAGATAGGACAACACGCGCTGCCGCCCGACCTCCGAGTCGGCAGTTGTCAGGCGCTCCGATAGCGGCGCGGCGTCCAGTTGGGCGCCCACGGCATCGGAGTGAATGAGGATTTCAATGGCGCGGCCAAGTCGTGCCCATAGTTCGATTTGCAACGCCACCGACCGATCGGTGCCGTCGGCGCTTTGCTTGGCATCGCGCACCAGTTGATCGGGAAGTTCGACCGTGGTTGCCATACAACTATCATAGCCATCTTTTCATGCAAGTGCAATCGGCAGGAACGGCGTTTTCCATGACCCAAACTCGCGAATACATCCTCGGCCAATCCGCGCTCGCCGCCCGCCGGCTGGCGATCCAGGACGCGCATTTCGGGGACACGTCCGAGCGCTTGCTCGACGATCTGGCGCTCAAGCCCGGCGATCGCGTAGTCGAACTCGGCTGCGGTCCTGGCAGCTTCAGCCGCCGTATCCTTGCCAGGCTCGGCGAGCGCGGCATGCTGGTCGGCGTGGACGCCAGCGATAGCCTGTTGACGCAAGCGCGCACCTTGCTGGCCGAAAAACGCTTCGTGCCGACGCTCGCCGACATTACGACATTGGGTTCGTGGCTCGACGGCGCCGATGTCGTCGTCGGTCGAGCGGTCTTGCATCACGTGCCGATGGCGGAGTTATTGCTCGGCCGGCTCCGCGCCATGCTGAAGCCGGGGACGCGCGTCGGCTTCATCGAGCCCGACTTCCGCACGCCGCTCGCCCGCCTTGCCCACTTGCAATCGACCGGCCGGCCGGAGCTGGCGCCGCTGGGTGTCTGGGCCGTCGCGATCAACAATCTGTATCTTGCGAATCGGATTTCGCCCGAAGTCGGCGCGACGCTGGCGCAGACGCTGCGAACCGCGGGCTTTGCCAACGTCCGCGGCGATTGGTCGGAGTGCCGCTCGGACAGCTTGATGATCGAGAACATGCTGATGTTCTACGACGAGGTGCGCGGCCGGCTCGAGACGCTGGGCATCCTGACCCCCGCGGAGATCGCCGAGCAGCAGCGCTTGCTGCGCACGCTTGCCCCCGACAAGCTGCCGGCGGCTTGGGGCATCTTCCGCGTGGCTTGTGAGGTGTGATGCGGCTTGCGGCGTAGCTGGGGCGCATGCTGCGCCGCAAGCGGCTCAAATTTCCTCGAACTTTGCCGTGAAGTGCCTGAGCGTCAGCGGGGCTTCGATGATGCGCAGGCCGCGCAGCTTTTTCCGCTCTTCGAATATCTCCATGATCGCTTCAATCACGTAATCCATATGGCTCTGCGTGTAAACACGGCGCGGCACTGCCAGGCGTACTAGCTCCATCGATGGCCGGGCCGACTCGCCGGTGTCGGGATCGATGGCGCCGAACATGACGCCGCCGATCTCGACGGCGCGAATGCCGGCGTGGCGATAGAGTGCGCATACCAGGGCTTGGCCGGGATACTGTTCGACGGGAATGTGCGGGCAGAACGCGGCGGCGTCGATGTAGATAGCATGGCCGCCGGGGGGCCCGATGATCTGGATGCCGGCGTCGAGCAGGTGGTCGCCGAGATAGGCAATGCTGCGGATGCGATATTCGAGGTAATGCTCGTCGAGCACCTCGATGAAACCTTGCGCCATTGCTTCGAGATCGCGCCCCGCCAGTCCGCCGTAGGTGACGAAACCCTCGGTGAGAATCAGCAGGTTGTTGGCGCGGGCGGCCAGGGCGTCGTCGCGCATCAAGAGGACGCCGCCGATGTTGACCAGACCGTCCTTCTTGGCGCTGATGGTGGCGCCGTCGGCCAGGTCGAACATCTCCCGCGCGATGTCGCGAGCGCTGCGGTCATGTTGCCCGGCCTCGCGCAGCTTGATCAGGTAGGCGTTCTCCGCGAAGCGGCAGGCGTCAAGAAAGAATGGGATCCGGTGCGTACGGCAGGTGTCGCGAACGGTGCGTAGATTTTCCAGGCTCGCGGGTTGGCCGCCGCCGGAGTTGTTCGTCACCGTCATCATGCACACGGGGATGCGCTCGGCGCCGACCTCGGCGATGAGCCGATTCAGCTTGCCGAGGTCCATGTTGCCCTTGAAGGGATGCTTGCTTTGTGGCTGCGTGCCTTCGTCGATGACGAGATCGACGGCTTTCGCGCCGGCGTGCTCGATGTTGGCGCGCGTGGTGTCGAAGTGGTTGTTGCTCGGGATGACCTTGCCGGCGCCGCCGATCAGCTCGAAGAGGATGCGTTCGCTGGCCCGCCCCTGGTGTGTCGGCAGAATGTGCGTCATGCCGGTCAGCTCGCGCAGGACCTTTTCGAAGTGAAACCAGCTGCGCGCGCCGGCATACGATTCGTCGCCGCGGATCATGCCGGCCCATTGCTCGGCGCTCATCGCGCTGGTGCCGCTGTCGGTGAGCAGGTCGATCATCACTTCTTCGGCAGGAATCTGAAAGACGTTGAAGGCCGCCTGACGCAGAATTGTGTCGCGCTGTTCGCGCGTGGTGAGCTTGATCGGCTCGATCATCTTGATCTTGAATGGTTCGATGATGGTCTTCACGGCAGCGCCTCCGGCGTGAGTAAGTTCATCTTACCACAAGCACCGATACGGCGCGCGTCACTGGATCAAGATGAATTCCTTGCTGTTGATAAGCGCCCAGAGGATATTCTCGTACGCCAGCTTCTTGTTCTGGCGGTATTCATCGACCTCCTTGAGGGCCGCGTCAAGCTGCTCTGGCGTGGGTTGGCGCGCGAAGGCGCCGACGAACAGCTCCTTGATCTTGTCGGCATCGGGGCGTGGATCGCGCGCCAGCAACTCGGCCTTGCCGCCGGCGCGCGCCAGCTTCGCCTGGATGTCGTCGGAATTGATCAGGTGCAGCGCCTGGGCGATGTTCGCCTCGCCGACGCGCTCGCATTCGCAGGCGCTGATGCGTTGCGGCCGGCTCATCACGTCGAGGAAGTACGATTTGAACGATTCATCCGGCAGCATGATGCCGCGCGTCGGCGCATGCCTGTCGGTCGGCAGCCCCGCAAAGACGGCCGGGCTGCCGGTCACGAGATTGACGGCGTCGAAGACGACCTCGGCGCGCATGCGCCGTGGATAGTAGCGAGCATACGCACGCTTGTCGTCACGGTTGAATTCGTTGGGCAACGCGCTCGACTGATAGGTTCGGCTCTTGACCATCGTCCGGATCAGGTGCTTGAGGCTGTACTGGTGCTCGACCAGATCCTTGGCAAGTGCGTCGAGCAGCTCGGGATTGGACGGCGGATTGGTGACGCGCATGTCGTCGAGCGGATCAACGATGCCCTTGCCGAAGAAGTGGGCGAAATAGCGGTTGGCGATGGCGCGGGCGAAGAACGGGTTCTTGGTATCGACCATCCAATCTACCAGGCGCTGGCGCGGGTCGTCGCCTTCTTCGAGCGTGATCGGCTTGCCGTCGAGCGGCTTCATGACCGCCGGTTTGTCGGTGCGCGGGTTGACGACGAAGCCGTTCGACTTGCCGTAGATCGACTGACGCAGCAACGGCTGCCCGTCCGCCTCTTCGCCGATCACCGGCGTCAGCCTGCGGCCAATGCGCGTGAAGTACGCGGCCAAGCCCCAGTAGTCGTCCTGGCTCCATTTCTCGAACGGGTGATGATGGCACTGGGCGCACGCCATGCGCACGCCGAGAAAGAGCTGGGCGGTGTCGTCGGCGAACTGCTCCGGCTTGAGCAGGTCCTTGTACCACACGACAGGCGGCGTTTTCGCCTCATCGCCGGTGGCAGTCAGAATCGCACGCACGAACTGATCGTAGGGCATATCGCGCTCGATACTCGCACGCAGCCAATCGTGGAAGGCGAAGGTACCGAAGGCGCGCTTTGGCTGGCCGGCGCGGCGTACGCGCAGGATGTCGGCCCATTTGCTGGCGAAGTAATGGCTGTACTCCGGCGTCTCGAGCAAGGCGTCAATCAGCTTGTCGCGCTTGTCGGCGCCGCGCTCGTCGAGAAACGCCTTGACCTTGGCAGGCGCGGGGAGGGTGCCGGTGAGGTCGAGCGAGACGCGGCGGATGAAGACCTCGTCGGCGCACAGCTCGCTGGGAACGATGCCGAGTTCCTGGAACTTTTTGTGCGTGTGCGAATCGACGAGCGTGAAGTGGTCGAAGGAATAGGCTGGGATCTTTCTGCCAAGCGGAATGGCGACGCGTAAGACGGCGACGTGTCCCTGGTAGCGCGTCATGATGGCGGCCTCGCCGCTGCTGTCGAGCGAGCGGACCACGCCCGAGCCGTCCACGATGGCGACATCGGGGTCGTTGCTTTCGTATTGAGCGCGGCGGGTGACGTCGGCGACGCTGCCGTCGGAGTAATGGGCATGCACGGCGATCTGCTGGCGGTTGTTGTGCGTGAGGACGCGCTGCTCGGGATAGACGGTGATCTTGGTGACGACGGCGTCGCTGGCGCGCAATGGCGCATGGAGCAACCATACGCCCAGGAGCAAGCAGCAGAACACGAAGCGCATCGCGGTTTCTCCACGTAACGACGAACGGTTACGAAAGCAACTCGCGCACCGGATCGCGGTCGTCGAGGATGTGCCGCGGTCTGCCGGTGGTGTCTTGCACGTACTGCGTCGGGTCGATGCCGACGGACTGGTAGATGGTGCTGAGAATCCGGCCGACGGTGCAGCGCGCTTCGAGCGGGCGTTCGCCGCGGCGGGTGGTGGAGCCGACCGCCTGGCCCACGCGCAGGCCGCCGCCGGCGATCAGGCAGCTCATGGCGGGGGTCCAGTGGTCGCGGCCGGCGGCGCTGTTGACGAACGGCGTGCGGCCGAACTCGCCCCACATGACGGTGACGACGTCGCGGGCCAGGCCGCGCTCGTGCAGGTCGCCGATGAGATTCGCCACGCCCTTGTCCACGAGGGGCAACTGGCGGCGCAAGGTTTGGAAGTTTTGGCCGTGCGTGTCCCAGCCGCCGTTCGACAACGTGACGCAGCCGACGCCGGCTTGCACGAGCCGCAGCGCGGTGAGGAACTGCTCGACGCCTTGGTAGCGCTGGCGAACGGCCTGGTTTTCGCGAGTAAGATCAAGAGCGGTGCGGACGTTGCCGGAGGTGATCATGCCGATGGCGCACTGGTTAAAGGCGTCCAGGCCGGCGATCTCGCCGCGGGTGTCGAGTTCCCGCCGGACGCCGTCGAACGATTCGAGCAGGTTGCGGCGGCGCTGGAGGCGTTCACCGCTGACTTGCGGATTGGGGCGCAGGTTGTTGAGGCCCTCGTCGCTGGTGGTGAAGGGACGATGGGCGATGCCAAGGAAGCCGGGCTCCGTGCCAGGGGTCATGCCACGCAGGCTGATGAAGGGGGGCACGTTGCCATTGCGTCCGCCGCGCAGGCGCGAGACGACGGCGCCGAACGACGGGTGGTTGGCGGTGCGGTTGTCGCGTTCGCTATGGCCGGTCATGACGAGCGAATCGCTATGTTCCTCGGCGAGATTGCCGATGGAGCGGACACAGGCAAGTTTGTCCCACATGCGTGCCTGGAGCGGGAAGTGCTCGCAGATCTGCACGCCGGTGACGTTGGTGGCGATGGGGCGAAACTCGCCGCGGAATTCGGCGGGCGCGTCGGGCTTGAGGTCGTACATGTCCAGGTGCGACGGACCGCCGGGCAGGTAGATCATGATGGCGGATTTGCTGCTCGTCGGCGCATCCTGAGAGTTGGCCTGCGCGCGGAGCATGTCGGCCAGCGTCAGGCCGGCGCCGAACGCGCCGATTTGCAGGAAGCTGCGGCGGGTCAGGCCGTCGCAGAACTTCTGCTTGTCGCCCCAGAGAGTGAACATGGATTGATCCTCCGTAATATCATGATTCCGCTGGCGGCTTCGCATTCGCATGGCGCTGCGCGAACGTGAAGCCGCAAGCGGAAATTCGCTTTACTCCTCGCGACCTTCGGCCGGCGGCGTGCGCAGGTAGAGCACGCGGGTGCGGTCCGGCGTCAGGATCAACTGCGCCTCGGCGCCGACGGCGATGCTGTCGAGCTTGCCGTCCTTGCCGTTGATGAGGATCTTGGCGTCCTTCTCGACGGTCAAGCCCAGTTCCGCGCCGCGAACCATTTTCAAGAGCAGCGTTCCTTTCTTGGCGTCCACGTCTTGCAAGGCGCCGCTGACGTGAGGCAACTGCACGTCGATGGTTTGCACGACTTTGCGTTCGTCGTCGAGTTGTACCGTCACGACCGCCTTGGCGGGCAGATCGGCGCGCTTGAGTTCCTTGAGCGCGCCCGGGGCACCCTCGCGGCCGCCGCCCTGGCCTGGCAGACGATATTGGACTTTGACATCCTTGGACATGGCATAGGTTTCGCTCTTGCCCTCGCCGTCCCGACTGCTGGCGGTCAACGTGATCGACTTGGCGTCAACCTCCGACACCGTGCCATAGGCGGTCGTCGAGATGGTGATGGTGATCGTCTGGATGATCTTCTTGGTCTCGTCGAGGCGAACTTCGACGTTGGTCTTGGGCTGCACATCTTCGATCTTGCCGTCTTTGACGAGCCGGCCAGTGCGGATAACGACCTTGACATCCTTGGCGATATCGAAGGTTTGCACCTTGACCGGTTCACCGCGGCCGCCACTGTGGAAGCTCATGGTCTTCTTGGCGAGATCGATTTCGGCGAGGTGGCCCCGGAAGGTTCGGCCGTCGTCGCGTCCGCCGCGCTCGCCGGGGGCATCGGGCGCACGTTCGCCTTGAATCTCGATGATCGTCACGACCTTCTTGGCGTCGTCCAAGATCAGCGTGACAGCCAGTTTCGGCTGTACGTCGGCGAGTTTCTTGATCGTCAGGTCGCGGCCTTCGCGCTGAAGGATCTTGACGTCCTTGGCGACCTCGAATGATTGGCTGACCGGGTCCCTGCGGCCCACAAGAATGTCGATCTTCTTGTCGTTGACGGCCTCGACGATGCCACTGACGGTCGGCGGTTGCTTGCGTTCCTCGCGTCCTTCGCGCTGGGAGACGAATTCGGAGGCGTTCGCCGCACCGACCGGCGTGTTGTTGTTGCGCACCTCGGCGATATCGGCGCCGGCGAGGGCTTGATGGGTGACGTAGCCGGCGCCGAGGCCGACGGTGAGGACGGTCAACACGACCGCGGCGGCGAATTTCAGTTTGCTCATGAACATGGCGTGTAATGCTCCTTGGGCGAGGGTTAGTGCTTGGGTGGAAACGACTGCGGTAGTTTGTCCCGCCAGCATGGCCATGCCGGCGCGAACGGTTTCAATCCCCAGGGTCAACGGCACCGCAGCCTGGGCGCCGGCGGCGGTCAGCAAGGTGGCGGCGAGGGCGGCGGACAGCGCCAGGCCCCGTTTCGCCAGTCGGCTGCGGAGAATCTCGCGGCCGCGCTCGAGCCGGCCTTTGAGACTGCCGACCGACCAGCCGAGCTGGGTGGCGGCTTCATCCCGGCTCTTGCCTTCGAGACAGCACAGGATGAGCGGCAGGCGAAACTTGGCGGGCAAGCGATTCAACTCCTCGTCGAGCACCGGCTTCAAGTCGCTCCAGGTCGGATCGGCGGCGGCCGTGACGGGTTCGTCCGTCATCCTTTCACTCGATTGATGGCGTGCTTTTTCGCGCCGAACCTGAAAGGCGATGCGACAAGCGACGCCGTGCAGCCAGTTGGCGACCGAATCTTGCCAGACAATCTTGCCGGCCTTTTTCGCGAGCACCATGAAGGTGGCCTGGAACGCGTCTTCCGCATCTTGCGTATGTTGCAAGACCCGCCGGCAGACGCCCAGGACCAGACCGCCGTAGCGATCGACCAGCGCGGTGAACGCCGTCTCATCGCCGCCGGCGAACTGCTCCAACAGTTGCCGATCGTTCGATTCGCGGGCCTTGGAGAGGCCGGCGAGAACGCGCGTGCGGGTGATCGCATTTTGCAGGCCGCTGGACATCGACGAACGCTCCTTGATTGCTGTCCCTCCATAATCGCAGATTGGCCCCCGCGCGGCACGGTTATTTCGGAAAAATTTGGCAAAAGGCGACGAAATCGGCAATACTCGATTCTTCGTTTATTAGCGCCCGCGCGGCCCCTTGCGGGGGCTAAAAGAGGCTCATCCGGGGAATGGGTGTTTATTTGCCGTCCGGCGTTTTTGGTGGTATCCGGCTGGTGACGACCCTCTCAGGAGAGCTAAAGGTCAAGATCTGCTGACCCTCAGGATATGGCATTTTTCCAGGGATTATGGCAGATTTTGC
>JACXTT010014356.1_pt1 | contig 10367 bp, 10 predicted proteins | sample 9270951 | NCBI WGS metagenome assembly JACXTT01 (sample SAMN15532306, study PRJNA645909) | rock metagenome | isolation source: weathered quartz diorite | place: Puerto Rico | collected 2017-06-21
CCCCCCCCCGGAACCGGGTCCCGGTCCCCGCCCAGTGTCCCGGGCCGCCCACCGAAGGCCCGGACTACGCCCCGCTCGACATCCACCGCCCGGTTGTCGCCGATCGACGAGCCCGTAATCACGAGATCGGCCGCAATCGCCGGCGGCGAGGTCACCTGGTAATCGCCGCGGTCGCGCAGTTCGATTCCACGCGTGAGATCCACCGCTCCATGCGCGCCGAAATCCTGGCACGGCTTGCCCGTTAGCGCGTCGAGAGCCATCAGCCGAGCGTCGATCGTGCCGATGAAGATGCGCGACCGGCAGGCAGACTGAGGCTTCGCTTTTCTGTCGGTCCATGCCGACACCCCGCGCGACGTCACTTCGGAATAGCTGGCCCCGCGATCAACGTCCGGATCATATCTCCACCGCTCGGCGCCGGTGGCCGGGTTGAGCGCTATCACCTGGTCGAAGGGCGTGCTGAGATAGAGGCTTCCTTCGAACAGAATCGGTGTCGCTTCGAACGCTGCTTTGTGATTGAGATCGCTTTCCGGCTCGAGCGCGCGCGTGTGGTAGATCCACGCAACTTTGAGCGCGGCAACATTGCCGGTATGGATCTGCTGGAGCGCCGAAAAACGCGTGCCGCCCGCATCGCGCCCGTACGCGGGCCAGTCATCGGCGCCCAGAGCCAGCCCGGCGCTTAGCGCCAGCAGGAGGACCAAGGCTATTTCTTCGCGCCTGCGGCAGCCGGCGTGCTGCGCCCCTCGCTCGATGGCGGTACCAGGCCCTTGATCCGCATGTACGTCACGAGGTTGCCGTAGTGCTCGTTATTGTGAGCGCTGTTGAAGGAAAGCACCGCCAATTTCGCGTAGTCGCGCCCGAAGAACTTGACGATTTCCGCCGCGTGCGCGTCCGTCATCCCGTCATACGCCTTATCGCAATAGGCGAACGCGTCGTTCAAAGCCTGCACCAGATCCGCCTTGGTGGTTTTGCTCTTCTCAACACCAGGCTGGGGATTCGCCTGTCCAAGCACCGGGGAACAAAACAGGTACTGGGCGTCCGCTATATGCCCGACGATCTGGCCGAAACTGCGCACGTCGGGCGTCGGCTTGAACGAGTAATTCTCTTCCGGCATCTTCTCCGCGGCCTTTACCAGGTTGCCTTTGACCAGGTTGTAGAGGCCCTTCGTGCCGGCACTGAGTGGATCTGTTGGAGCCTGTGCTTCGAGCAGCATGCCCGTCAGCGGAAGGGAAAGCAGCAGAACTATCGTCTTCATCGGTAGCACCTCCAGGAGATCATGCCACACCAGACGCCGGTTTGGCGCCCTCCGGCCCAAAGATCGAGAGCTTGTGCCCGTCCGGATCGTTGAAATTCGCCGCCCACATGGGGCCCGTCACGGTGCGGGGCTCGTGGGTAAATGCGACGCCGCGCGCGCGAAGTGCCTCGTGAGCGCCCCGGACGTCGTCGACCGAGAAAACCACCTCCGTCGCTCCGGGAATCGGGTCCCCGAGCCTGCCCAGCGCTTCGCTCAAGCACAACATCACGCCGCCAGTATCGAGGAATGCGAATCCCTCATTCTGTCCCTTGAGCCCCAACCCGAGCTTGTCTCGATAGAACGCCAGCGAACGACCCATCTCGGTTACCCCGAGCATCACTACGCCAATCTGCTTGAGCTTGAAATCTTCCACGCGCCGCCCTCCGGCCTAATATTGTACTCGCGGGCACACATCGCCCCCCATGCATGGCGCTGTGGTGGAAAAAGAGACTAAGTTTTTGGTGGTAAGACGCGGACGCTGCTGGCGGCCATCTTGCCGGCGCGGTCCATCCCCAGTTCGTAGATGACTTTGGTGCCTGGCACGAGGTCGCTCGCCTGGCCTTCGTTCAGCCGCGAGATGTGGAAAAACACATCGCGGCCGCCGTTATCGGGGCGCAAAAAGCCGAAGCCTTTTTCCTCGAAATAGGTGACCACCGAGCCTGTTTCGGCGGAAGGCGTATCGGAATCGCCTCCTCCCGCGCCAGCATCGGCCGACATCGGACGGCCGGACTTATCGCCCACTCCCTGCTTGATCAGAGCCAGATCTTCTTCGGTCCAATTCGTGACCGGTTGCACCTCTGGCATTTTCAAGCTGGGATTCTTTTTGCGGGCATCTTCAAATAGACGTTTTTGTCTTGCGTTCAAGGGGGATCGTTCCTGGATGGCTAATGAGCTGCCGTAACTGGCGTAACCGCCTTCTTACGGCGCGCAGCGCGCTTCTCGGCGGGCGGCTTCCGGTCGCTCTTCTTGAGCGAGGCAACAACCATGGGGGTGACAAACTTCTTTTCACCGTGATCGTCAAACTTGATCACGATCCGTTCTTCATTAATCGACATTACGGTTCCCAGGCCAAAAATCGTGTGTTCTACCTGAGCACCCTGGTTATACGGATTAGCAGCCATAAGGCTACGTTTGGCTCCTTTTGATTCGCGTTGCGGGAGAGTTCAGACCAAGCACCGGTGAGAGCTAACTAGCACAACTCGTCAGCAAATAGAATACCAAAATAAGGCGGGGGTGTCGATAGCCATAGCGTTAGCCTAATGGCCTCAAGTACTTCCAGGGGTGTCGCGGCTAGCCAAACTCCGGCGCAGCCGCGACACCCCAGCGGGAGCCTACCTGCAATTACCGCCGTGCTAGTTCCACCTTGGGAGTCGCCAGATATCCGACAATGTGATCCTTCGTGATTTCGTTGACCACAATCTCGTACGGCTGGCGGTATTTCGAGACGTAGAACTGCACCGGCTCGTTTATGGTTCGGTCGCGCTTCTCGACGGTCTTGTCATCCGCCTCCACCTGAACGGTGAACCGGCTTCGCTTGGGATCCGTCTTCTTCAGCCAGAGCTGGACGCCCGCCACTTTCTGCGGCGTTTTCGACTTGGCGATGTTGAACTCGAAATAATTGCGCTCGCCGAGGGTCCGCAGGGCCGCGAGCTCCGTGCCGTTGGTCGCGATGCGGTCGCTGAGCACGCCCATATCGCCGCGCACCCGTTTCAAATCCGCGACCGTATTCGCAAGCTCTGACTTGGTGCTGGCGACGTCGGTTTTCGTGGCGGCGACGTCGGTGGTCACATCGGCCAGCTTGCTTGTTGCGGTGGTAGCCGTCTCCTTGACCTCCGTCAGCTCGGACGCCACCTGCTGCTGCTCATCGGCCAGTTGCTTGGCCAGTCGATCGGCATGCTTCAGCGCTTCCTGTTTCGCCTGTCCGGCGGTCATGGCCGCCTGGCGGCGCGCCTCTCCCAAATCGGCTTGCAGGGCTTCCATGTTCTTGAAATGCGTGGCGTCGCTGGCTGTCACGGTATCGTGAAGGGCCGCAATCTGCTGCGACGTTGTAGCGTTCCACAGCGACGCTTGCGTCTCCAACCGGTGCACACGCCAGAACAGGAACACATTGGCGGCAGCCAAAACCACGGCGATGGCGATCCAGACAAACGTTTTCGAGCGCTCGTTCGCGATCTGATCTTCCCGGGCAAAGTACTCTTCTCGGTTCTCCATACCTTACGTTCCCCTCTCGCGGCTGCTATCAGCATCGGCCGCCGCCGCAACAGTGAACGCAATCGCACTTCCATTGCTGCGCCGAGCCGAATCAGCAGATTTGACAAAGCTGCGCGGCGCAGCCGGAAAATTTGACCCGCCACGCGCGGTAGAAAATCTATGCTCGGCGGGTCTCTTGTGTTTTTCTTCACAGAACTTCGGGCGCCTTTGAATGGCGCACGGCGAGTCGCACCGTCTGTGTCGGGGCTGTGCGCTCCTTTTCTTTTTTTGATATAGTGCTGGTTTCACAGCCAAAATCTTCGCGTTAGAATCCAACTTTAGAAGGATGCGAAAGGAAGGTGTCGAGTGAGTTCCAAGAAAGACCCTGATGCTCCCCGAAAACCCCGAAACGGATTTTCACGGCGCGGCTTCATTCGCGGCGTGGGCATCAGCACGGGCGCGCTGGGGAGCGGGCTTCTAGAGACGGCCGCCCAAGCGGCGCCGGCCGGCAATGTAGCCGGCCCCGGAGCAGTCCCGGTTACGCTCAAGATCAACGGCAAGCCTTACAACCTGACTATCGAGCCCCGCGTCACTCTCATCGACGCGCTGCGCAATCATCTGGAACACACCGGATCCAAGAAGGTCTGCGACCGCGCAACCTGCGGCGCCTGCACCGTCATCATGGACAGCAAGGTGGTCTACGGCTGCACGGTGCTGGCCATCGAGGCTCAGGGCAAAGAGATCCAGACCATCGAAGGCATCTCGGAAAATGGCAAGCTGCATCCGGTCTCGGCAGCGTTCGTCAATCATGACGCGCAGCAGTGCGGATACTGCACCCCGGGATTCGTAATGGCAGTTAAGGGATACCTTGATAAGCATCCCCACCCGACTATGGAAGACGTCGAGAAGGGGCTGGGAGGCAATCTGTGCCGGTGCGGAACCTATGTGGGGGTCCGCCAGGCCGCGCTCGAAGCCGCCCGCGATATGAAGGGAGGACGCAATGCCTGATACGCCAAACTATAGCTGGCCTCCGATGGAAAAACGCCGAGTAATCGGCAAGGCGACCAAACGCATCGACGGCGCCAATAAGTCCAGCGGCCGCGCCAAATACGCGTCCGACTTCACGCAAAAGGATCTGTTGTTCGGCGCGATCCTCAGTTCGCCGCACGCACACGCGCGCGTTACCAGCATCGACACTGGGGATGCGGAAAAGCTCCCGGGCGTTAAGGCTGTGCGCGTCATCGCGTCACCCGGCTCGGAACTGATGTGGGAAGGCCAGGAAGTGGCCTCCGTCGCGGCGGAAACCGAAGAAGTCGCCAAGGACGCCACGCGTAAGATCAAAGTGCAGTATGAGGTTCTGCCGCACCTGGTCCGCGAAGACGACCTCGCCAAGGCAGGCGCGCGCGCGAAACCAGCGGGTGAAAAAGTAAAGGGCGATCCCGACAAGGCTTTTCAGGACGCTGAAGTGACGATTGAGGGCCAGTACGGCATCCCGGTAATCACCCACTGCTGCCTCGAATCTCACGGCAACGTCATCGAGAACAAAGGCGATCGCATCAATTTCTACCCCTCGACGCAGAATGTTTCCGGTATCGGCGGCGACCTGGCCAACAGTCTCAAGGTTCCTCCGGCTGGTATCAAGGTCAACATGCAGTACATCGGCGGCGGGTTCGGCAGCAAGTTCGCCACCGACCTTTGGGGCGTGGAGGCGGCGCGGCTTTCCAAGGCCGCCGGCGGCCGCCCGGTGAAGCTGTTTCTGGACCGGGCCACCGAGTTGATGATTGCGGGCAACCGGCCATCGGGATTCGCCAAGATCAAGGTGGCGGCGAAGAAGGACGGCACCATCACGGCGTGGCAATCGGAATCGTGGTCGACCGGCGGCATCGGCGGCGGCGGCAGCCCGCCCCTTCCCTATGTGTTCGACATTCCCAACCAGCGGTTGAACCACACTGCGGTTTCCACTAACTGCGGCGGCGTGCGCGCCTGGCGCGCTCCCAATCACCAGCAGGCGTGCTACCTGACCAATACGGCGCTCGAGGATCTGGCGGCGAAGCTGAATATGGATCCGCTGGAGTTCTACGACAAGAACGCCGGTCTCACGGCGCGCGCCGACGTCTATCGCGCGCAGATCAAGAAAGGCGCGGAGCTGATCGACTGGCAGAAGCTGTGGCATCCGCGCGGCCAATCCGGCTCCGGCAATGTGAAGCGCGGCCTGGGCCTGGCTCTGCACACGTGGGGCGGCGGCGGACACAACAGCCAGTGCCGCACCAACATTCATCCCGACGGCACGGTTGAAGTCGAGCTGTGCAGCCAGGACCTGGGCACCGGAACCCGCACCATCATCACCATGGTCGCGGCCGAGACGCTGGGTTTGCCGCTCGGCGCAATTACGCTCAAGATCGGCGACAACTCTCTTCCGCCTTCAGGCGCCTCGGGCGGCTCGACAACCGTAGGCGGAGTTTCGTCCTCCACCCTCAAGTCGACGACGAACGCGCTCGGCAAGCTCTTCGATGCGGTATCGCCATCACTAGGAACCACGGCCGATCAGCTCGAAGCCGTAGACGGACGCATTCAAGTGAAGGGAAATTCCGCCAAGAGCCTGACATGGAAAGCGGCCTGCCAGAAGCTGGGGGTAAACAAAATCTCCGAAATGGGAGAAAACAACCAGCGCAATCCAGGCGGGCTGAACTCGAGCGGCGTCGGCGGAGTTCAGATGGCCGACGTTTCAGTCGACACCGAAACCGGCATCGTCAAGGTCAACAAAGCCGTGGCGGTGCAGGATATGGGCCTGATCATCAACCCCAAAACGGCCGAGAGCCAGATCCATGGCGGCTGCATCATGGCCATCTGCGCCGCTTTGTACGAAGAGCGCGTGATGGACCAGCAGACCGGCCGCATGCTCAACGCTGACATGGAGTTCTACAAGCTGGCCGGCATCGGCGATATCGGCGAAATTATCGTCCATCTCGACATCACGCCGGAGCACGATAAGCGCGGCCCGGTCGGGCTGGGCGAGCCGGCGTCTATCTCTTTGATTACGGCCATCGCCAACGCCACGGCCAACGCCATCGGAGTGCGAGTGCCGGAGGTGCCGCTCACGCCCGACCGGGTGCTGGCGGCGCTCGAAAGGAGGAATGCGTAAAATGCAAGCCTTCGAATACGCCAATCCAACAACATTGCAGGAAGCTCTGGGACTGTTGGCCAGCAAGTGGGGTGAAGCCGACGTGCTGGCCGGCGGCACGGACCAGATCAGCCTGATGAAGGACTACCTGGCCACGCCCAAGCGCCTGGTGAACATCAAAGGGATCAAGGAGTTGGGCGGCATCCAGAACACGAAAACGGGCCTGCGGATCGGCTCGACCGTGACCATCGAGGACCTGTTGGAAAATGCCGACGTACGCAAGGCTTTTCCGGCGCTGACGGATGCAGCCCGCGGCGTCACAAGCCCGCAAATCCGCAACATGGGGACGGTGGGCGGCGATCTCTGCCAGCGGCCGCGGTGCTGGTATTACCGCCAGGGCTTCGGTTTGCTGGCCATGAAGGACGGCGAGGCGTTGATACCCAACGGTGATAACCGCTACCACGCGATTCTGGGCAACTCGGGACCGGCATACTTTGTAAGCGCCTCGAGTCTCGGCCCGGCCCTGGTTGCATTGGGGGCCAAGTTCCGGCTGGCTTCGGCATCGGGACACCGGGAAGTGGCGGCAGCGAAGTTCTTCGTGACGCCGCAAAATGAGCACACACGGGAAATTGCGCTGCTGCCGAACGAGATCCTGACCGAGATCATCGTGCCCCACGAGGGGTCGAAGAACGCGACCTACGAGGTACGGCAAAAACAGGCGCTCGACTGGCCGCTGGCTGCGGCCTCAGTTGCGCTGAAAATGAAGGGCAGCACGGTCTCCTCGGCGCGCATCGTTCTGGGGCACGTGGCGCCGACGCCGTGGGCTGCCGCTCAGGCCGAACAGGCGCTGACCGGGAAAGCGGTTACTCCGGAAAACGCCGAAGAGGCCGCTAAAGCCGCCGTGGCCGACGCTAAACCATTGAGCCAGAACGGGTACAAGGTCCAGCTGGCGAAGGTGGCGGTGAAGCGGGCGCTGCTTGAGGCCGTAAAAGCGAGGGCGTAATGCCGCAGGCTTCAGGCGAGCGGTCCGGGCTGACCAATATCGGCCAGGACCGGTGCGCCAACCTGCGCTGGAAAGGCCTGTTCATCGAGGCCGCCTGGGACCCGACGGTTCCGCACGGCAACGACCGCGCCTTTTGGTGCCAGCACACGTACAACTGCCTGGGTCCCGACAGCAAGCTGGTGGACGATTACGAGTGCAATCCGGCCCGAAAATGCTACGAACCCCTCTGATCCGGCATTTGTTGTGACGAATTTACGTCGCGCGGCATCTATGGGGGTGTATACTTTTGGTAGGAGGCTGGGATGAAAAAGGTTTTGTGGACGGTTATGGCGATGTCCCTGGCAGCCTGTTTGAGTTTCGCCGCTGGCATTCCAAGTAATAGTATCTACGGCAATTACGTTGAGGCCCGCACTGCGGACGTCTATACCGGACCCTGTTTCGCCAACTCCGAAGTCGGCCTGGAGGGCCAACTTGCGGTTTTGGGCTGGAAAGTGACTAAGGGATCATGGAACGGCGTCAGTCTCGACGATCTCGGTGTTGTGGGCGTGGTACGCGCCACTTCCACCCTGGGGGACGTTTATCACACTGCCTATCCAGTAAAGGCGGTGCTGATTGTGGACGAGCGCGCCAATCCCGAACAGCGCATGGCCCTGCAGAGCTTCGCCAAGCGCATGGGCGGCGACCTGTTGCAGGACGTGGTGCGCGTCGACTACCGGCCAATCGATTTAAGCTTCGCCAATGACGACCTGCACAGCATGAAGGCTACGCTGACGGCAGGCAATCTGGCGAAGATCCAGACTCGCGCCATCAACGAAAACGATCATATCTGCCGCAACGAGGAAGTATGGTACCGACCTCTGACCAAAGTGGACCACGCGATGCCCGCATTCGCGGTGGCTAACACTTTTCAGGGCAAGGGCCTGGACGAAACCTGGAGCAGCCCCGACAAGCGCAGCGCTTTCGTGGCCAACTTCGTCGTCCCTTCCGAATAACAAACTCCGACTGCCTGTTCCTTCTCGACCCGGCGAGGTCCAAACTCGCCGGGTTTTCATTTTTGCGCGGCATTCCTCGCCGGCTAACCAAACTGTCATCTCTCCGTAATTCGGCTGCAATAGTCAGCCGTTAGCATGGGAACTCCGAATTTTTTCAGTCAAGCCTTTTCAAGGAGATATCCATGCGACGACTATATCCGGTGTGCCTTCTGCTTCTGCTCACACCCCTGCTCTCCGCGCAGGACCGGGCGGCGTTGAACGGCACGGTGACTGATGCGACGGGCGCGGTGATAGCGGCCGCCGCTGTAACGCTGCAATCGCCGGACACGGGACTGCATCGCGAGACCCTGACCAATGGGGCCGGGATTTACGAAATCACTTCTCTGCCGGTGGGCAGCTATATTCTGACTATCAAGAGGCCCGGTTTCAAGCCGTTCGAGACGCGCCGGATCGATCTTCTGTTCGGACAAACCCGAACCATCGATGCCAGGCTCGAGGTGGGGAACGTCGCGGACACGGTGGAAGTAACTGCGACGGCGGAGGCATTAAACCGAACCAATGCGGAGGTCGGGGGTGTGGTGGAGGCTCCTCAGATTCGCGAAATCCCAATCGATGGCCGGAACTGGGCGACATTGATGACCCTGGCGCCAGGCGCGGTCAACACGGGGGACGGCGCGCAAAGAGCCATTAACTTCAACGGGCACTCGCTGGACGACAGCAATTTTACGTTTGACGGCATCGATACCAGCGGCGTGCAGGAACAAACGCAAAAGGCCGATACGCGACTGAACGTCTCGCTCGACTCGATTCAGGAATTCCGCGTCAGTTCCGCCGTGTACACGGCCGAATCGGGCGCGGCCGGCGGAGCGCAGATTAACGTAGTGTCGAAAACCGGCAGTAACGATTATCACGGCTCGGTGTTCGAGTATTTACGCAACAACGCTCTGGATGCCCGTTCTCCCTTCGATCCGACGGATATTCCTCCGTTCCGCCTGAACCAGTTCGGCGCGCAATTCGGCGGAGCGATCATCAAGAACAAAGCATTCTTCTTTGCGAATTATGAAGGGTTGCGCCAGGAACTGACGAACACGATGATCGGATTTGTGCCCAACGACGCATTCCGGTCTCAGGTCACGGCTGTTTCACCGGTGCTGGGGCCGATCGTGAACGCCTACCCCAAGGGCCAGACGCCGGTGGACGCGAACACGGACCAGATTACAGTTGGAGAAAAGAACACCACTCGCGAGGACTCGGGAATGTTCCGGTTCGACTATCGCTTCTCGGACAAATCGACGGCTTACGCGCGCTACAACATTGACAACGCCTATATCGACAACCCGACTGACGCGCTCGGCACCCGCAACGTCATTCCGCACGTCCCGCAGAATCTGGTCCTGGAGTTCCAGCGCATCATCTCCCCGAGCATGCTCAACGAGGTGAAGTTCGGCCTGAATCGCGCCAATTACCACAACTGGACTTATGGAACGTCGCCGGTCACGATGACTACCGAGAGCTTCGATGGTTTGAGCGATAACACGTTGGATTCGGAAATCGGCACAACGTTCTCCTTCATCGATAATTTGAGCGTGGTGCGCGGCCGGAATAATTTCAAGTTCGGCATCGATATCCGGCGCATTCGATTGAATAATTCGGGCAACACCATCCGGGATTCCTCGATCGACTTCGCAACGTTGGACGATTTCATCCATAACCGGGCCGACGATGTCCAAGTGCTCGAAGGCGAGGGGATTCGCGGCGACCGCCGCACTT
>JACXTT010014357.1_pt1 | contig 10367 bp, 12 predicted proteins | sample 9270951 | NCBI WGS metagenome assembly JACXTT01 (sample SAMN15532306, study PRJNA645909) | rock metagenome | isolation source: weathered quartz diorite | place: Puerto Rico | collected 2017-06-21
CTTTGCTCGTCGCTGTCAACAATCGCGACCTGCATACGTTTCCGGTAACGCTCGAAACGTCGCTGCGTCTCGCGCCGCGTATTCCGAAAGGGGTGCTCAAGGTCAGCGAGAGCGGCATCCATTCCGCGGCCGATGTCCGTCTGCTCGCCGGTGCCGGATACCAGGCGTTCCTGGTCGGAGAGCACCTAATGAAATCCGGCGACGCGGTTGCTTCTCTACAGGCCCTGGTGGGGTCGGCATGATGGTCAAGGGCGTCATGGTAAAGATCTGTGGAATCACCAACCGGGAGGATGCCCTCGCCGCCGTTGCTCAAGGCGCTTCGGCGCTGGGCCTCAACTTCTATCCGCAAAGCCCGCGTTTCGTGACTCCCGCGCAAGCCGCCGCGATCGCAGTCGAAGTTCCGGACGGCATTCTGAAAGTAGGCGTCTTCGTGAACGAAAGTCCCGCGCGCGTCGCGGAAATCGTGAGCCTCGCCGGACTCGACGTCGCCCAGCTTCACGGCGAAGAGAACCCCGCCGATTATCCGGCCGGCCTGCGTATCTGGAAAGCGCTCCGGGTGGGCGCGGATTTCGATCCCGCCGCCGCGGCCGCGCTTCCGGCGGAGGCCCTTCTGCTGGACGGCCCGGCGGGTGCGCTCTATGGCGGCTCCGGCGAAAGCTTCGACTGGTCCCGCGCCGCCGGCCTTCCACAACGCGTCATCATCGCCGGCGGCCTGGACGCGTCGAACGTCCGGCGGGCCATCGAAATCGCGCGGCCGTGGGGCGTCGACGCCTGCTCGTGCATCGAGAAACAGCCCGGCTTGAAGGATCACTCAAAAATGGCGGCCTTTGTGCAGGCCGCACTGGCCGCTTAAAAGAATCTATGTCCTCCGCTCCTTTCCAATCCGAGCCCGATGCAGGCGGCCATTTCGGGCCGTACGGCGGGCGCTACGTCCCCGAAGTTCTGATGGCCCCGCTCGAAGAACTCGAGATCGCTTACCGCGAAGCACGCCGCGATCCGGCCTTTGAGGTGGAGTTGAAGCACCTGCTGACCACTTACGCCGGCCGGCCGACCGCGCTTTACTACGCCAAACGCCTCTCCGAGTCGCTGGGCAGCGCGAAGATCTACCTCAAACGCGAAGACCTTCTGCACACCGGCGCGCACAAGATCAATAACGCGCTCGGCCAGGCGCTGCTCGCCCGCCGGATGGGGAAGAAGCGCATCATCGCCGAAACCGGCGCCGGCCAGCACGGCGTCGCCACCGCCACGGTCTGCGCTCTGTTCGGCCTGGATTGCACGGTTTACATGGGCGAAGAAGACATGCGGCGTCAGCGGCTCAACGTCTTCCGCATGCGGCTGCTCGACGCGCGCGTGGAAGCCGTCAAAACCGGAAGCCGCACGCTCAAGGACGCCATCAGCGAAGCCATGCGGGACTGGGTGACCAACGTCTCGACCACGCATTACCTGCTCGGCTCCGCGCTGGGCTCGCATCCATATCCGACGATGGTCCGCGACTTTCACCGCATCATCGGCGAGGAGTCCATGCAGCAGATGCGCGCCGTGGAAGGCCGCCTGCCCCACCGCGTGATCGCCTGCGTGGGAGGTGGCAGCAACGCCATCGGCATCTTCCATGCCTTTATTCCCGAAAGCCCCGTGAAGCTGATCGGAGTGGAGGCCGGCGGACGCGGGCCGCAGCTCGGCCAGCACGCCGCGCGATTCTCGGGCGGATCTCCTGGCGTGCTGCACGGTTCCTTCAGCTACCTGCTGCAGGACTCCGACGGCCAGATTGCGCTGACGCATTCGGTCTCGGCGGGCCTGGACTACGCTTCCGTCGGCCCCGAGCATGCCCGCCTCGCCGACACCGGCCGCGCCGTGTATGTCTCCGCCACTGACGCCGAAGCGCTGGAGGCGGCGCGCACCCTCAGCCGCACCGAAGGCATCATCCCCGCGCTCGAATCCGCCCACGCCGTCGCCGAAGCCATGAAGGAAGCGCCTTCGGCGCCGGGTGAGATCCTGCTCGTCAACCTTTCCGGACGCGGGGACAAGGACATCGATATTTACCGCGAAAACTTCAAGGAACTCGATACCGAGGCATGACCCGCATCGAATCTCTTTTTTCCCGCCTCAAGCAGCGGAATAAGAAAGCATTCATCGCTTACCTCACGGCCGGCGATCCTTCGCCGGATCGCACTCCGGCATTAGTCGAAGCCATGCAGCGTGGCGGCGCCGATCTCATCGAACTGGGCGTGCCCTTCTCCGATCCCATCGCCGACGGCCCGGTGATCCAGCGCGCCGGCTACCGCGCGATCGAGGCCGGCACGACGCTCGCCCGCGTGCTCGACATCGCGCGCGACATCCGCCGCCGCTCCGAAATCCCGCTGCTGTTGTTCACCTATCTGAATCCGGTAATGCGGTACGGCGTCGAAAGGCTAGCCCGCGAAGCCAGGGACGCCGGAATCGACGGCTGTCTGCTGACTGACGCCAGCGTGGAGGAGGCCGAAAGCTATGTGAAGGTAATGCGTGGCGCGGGCCTCGACACCGTCTTCCTGGGCGCGCCCACCAGCACCGAACGGCGGCTGAAGCTGGTGGCCCAGTACTCCACCGGCTTCGTCTACCTGGTCTCGCGCACCGGCGTCACCGGCGAGCATGATACGCTGTCCAATTCGGTGGAGCCTCTCGTCCAGGCGATGCGCAAGGTGACCAGCCTGCCCCTCGCCGTCGGCTTCGGCATCTCGAAACCCGAGCACGTCGCCGACGCGGGCCGCCTCGCCGATGGAGTAGCGGTGGGCAGCGCGATCGTCAGCCTGATTGAGCGTAACGCGCAAAACACCTCTCTGGAGATTCAGTTGGAATCCTTTATCCGCGAATTGAAGCGCGGATTGGACGCTTCGAACGAATGACCGAAGAACAGGCCAGGCAGGCTCTCGCCGCGTGCCGCGTCAAGATCGACGAAGTCGATCTGCGCTTGCTGGAGCTGCTCAACCAGCGCACGCGCATCGTGGAAGAGATCGGCCGCATCAAAGGCGAGTGCGGCCTCCCCATCTATGAGCCCAAGCGGGAGGATCAGGTCTTTCAGAACGTGATGGAGCATAACCACGGCCCCATGCCTTCCGACGCCGTGCGGCGCGTGTTTGAGAGAATCATCGATGAGATGCGCAAGCTGCAGCGCATCAGGATGGAAAAGTAGCTTCGTATGCTGGTCGTAATGGAAGAGGGCGCAAGCGAGACGCAGATCCAGGAGGTCATCGACCGTCTGGTCGGCATGGGCTTCGACGTCCACCGCTCCTCGGGCGTTCGCCACACCGTGCTCGGCGGCGTGGGCGCCAAGGACTTCGATCCGGCCGAAGTAGAGGTGATGGCCGGCGTCAAGGAAGCGCACCGTATCTCATCGCCGTACAAGCTGGCCAGCCGCAGCTTCCGGCCGCAAGGCAGCGTCATCCGCGTGCGCGATGTGGACATCGGCGGGGACCGCGTGGTTGTGATGGCCGGCCCGTGCAGCATCGAGACGCCGGAACAGATCGAGATCATCGCGTCGCTGGTTGCCGAGGCCGGCGCGCGGGCCATCCGCGGAGGCGCGTTCAAGCCGCGCAGCTCGCCTTACAGCTTCCAGGGCCACGGCGAGGAAGGCCTGAAAATGATCCGCGAGGCCGCCGACCGCAACGGCCTGCTGGTGATCAGCGAGGTGATGGACCACATCCAGATCCCGATGATGATGCCCTACGTGGACATCTTCCAGGTGGGCGCGCGCAACATGCAGAACTTCAACCTGCTGCGAGAGCTGGGTAAACTGCGCAAGCCAGTCCTTTTGAAGCGCGGCATCGCCGCCACCATCGAGGAGTTGCTGCTCTCGGCCGAATACATCCTGGCCGGCGGCAACTACGACCTGATTCTCTGCGAGCGTGGAATCCGCACGTTTGAGACTTATACGCGGAATACGATGGACATTTCTGCCATCCCCGTGGTGAAAAAGCTCTCGCACCTTCCCATCGCCGCCGACCCGTCGCACGGCACCGGCCGCCGCGACAAAGTGGCGCCCATGGCCCGCGCCGCCGTCGCCGCCGGCGCCGACGCGCTGCTGATAGAAGTCCATCACGATCCCGACAAGGCCTGGAGCGACGCCGCCCAGACCGTGGGTCCGGAACAGTTTCGCGAGCTGATGAAGCAGTTGCGGATGATCGCCCCGGCCGTGGGAAGGAGCCTTTGAAGACCGTCGCCATCGTCGGGACCGGCCTGATCGGCGGATCGTTCGGCCTGGCTTTGAAGCAAGCCGGCTTTTCGGGCGAAATGATCGGCGTCAGTTCCCCGGCCGCCCTGCGTGAGGCCCTCGCCGCCGGCGCCGTGGATCGCGGAGCGCCGCTGGCCGAGGCGATTCCCGCCGCCGACCTGGTCTTCCTGTCGCAGTCCGTCGGCCGCATCATGGACACGCTGCGCCGCCTGGACCCGCTGGTGCGGCCGGACGCGCTGGTCACCGATGCCGGCAGCACCAAGGCCGAGATCGTTGACGCCGCGCTCGAACACATGACGCGCGCGCAGTTTCTGGGAGGCCACCCGATGGCTGGCAAGGAGACGCGCGGCGCGTCTTCCGCCGATGCCGGGCTCTTCCGTGGCCGCACCTGGGTCCTCACGCCGCTCGATCCGGCCGATCTGGAGACGGCCTCGGCGCGCGAGTTTCGGGGATGGCTGGATCGCATCGGCGCGCGAACGCTGGTGCTGGACGCCGGCGTGCATGACCGTGTGGTCGCCTTGACCTCGCACCTCCCCCAGTTGCTGTCCACCGCTCTGGCATCCACGGTCGCCGCCGGATTGCCCTCCGAGGAGCTCCTCGCGGTCGCGGGGCCGGGCCTGGTCGACTCCACGCGGCTGGCTTTCAGCTCCTACGACCTGTGGCGCGACATTCTGCTCACCAACGCCGGGGAGATCGACCGGGCATTGCAGGCCTTCATCGCCCGGCTGGAGTTCATCCGCGACAACCTTCGGAGCCGCGAACTGGAAGGGGAGTTCGCGGATGCGGCGGCGCTGGCGGCGCGTATTAGGAAGACCTGAGCACTTCAGTCCGGCCTGAGCCGGACCCGCCCATTCCAACGCGTGCATCAATAAGGGCATCCTTCGTGTCACACAGTGAAATATTCGGAAGACTCCGTTCCCGTCGCGCATCAAAACTTCTGGTACACTTTGTAGATGCCCTGTGGTACCCGGGTCAGGTGATATTTTTGCGTTCGCGGCTATCACTCCTATATATCTTTGGTTTCAGTGTCTTGGCCTTTCCTCCGGACGCTCCCGGACCGGATGCGGCAGATCCTATTGTGGACCGCTACCTGGAGGCCGCACACCGTCAGGAATCTCGCCTGAACGGCGCTTCCATGGAGGTTGACATCGCGGCCGAAGTCCCCAAGTTGCATCAAAAAGGCCACCTCCAGGCCCTCCGCAAGATCTCGCAGATCGGGCGCATCACCTATGACGCCCTTCGCTTTGAAGGAGATCGCAGCATCAAGAGCGAGGTCATCGTCCGCTTCCTGAACGCCGAAGCGGAAAGCCGGGAAAAGCCCAACGATTCCATCAAGATCACCCGCGCGAACTACAAGTTCAAGCACAAGGGCACCATGCTGTTCAACGGCCGCACCGTCCACGTCCTGCAGTTGAGTCCCAGGAAAAAGCGGGCCGGGCTGTTTGCCGGCCAGATCTGGATCGACGACCAGACCGCCCTGCCCCTGAAGGAGACTGGGCGCTTCGTCAAAAGCCCGTCCATCTTCCTTAAGAACGTTGAGTTTGTCCGGGAATTCGACATCCGGAACGGCATTTCGGTGCCGCGGCGCCTGGAGAGCTCCGTCGACACTCGACTGGTGGGCAAGGCGTTACTGTCCGTCGCCTACGGCGAGGTAAGCCTGCCCCAAGATTCCGCCGTCGCCGAAGACTCGTCCGGAGACCAACCCGCCAGGGACGTGTTACCCTGAAGGGAAACTCATGCGCACTCTGTTCTTGAATCCGCCTTCTTTTGAAGGCTTTGACGGCGGAGCCAGTTCCCGCTGGCCGGCCTCGCGCGAGATCGAGTCGTATTGGTATCCAGTGTGGCTGTGCTACCCGGCCGGAATGCTGCCGGACAGCAAGGTCGTCGACGCGCCTCCCCACAAGATCTCCATTGAACAGACCGTCGGCATGGCCAAGGACTTCGAGCTTCTGGTCCTGTTCACTTCCACGCCAGGCTTCGGCGTCGACGTGAAAATGGCCGAGATGATGAAGGACTCGAATCCCAACCTCAAGGTCTGCTTTGTGGGTCCCCCGGTCACCGTCGAGCCCGAAAAGAGCCTGCGTTCCGCCCCGGCCATTGACTTCATCATCCGCCGCGAATTCGACCACCAGATCGTCCAATACGCGAACGGGAAGCCCATAGAGGAAATCGCCGGCGCCAGCTACCGCAAGAACGGGCAGATCGTCAATAATCCGGAAGCCCCGCCCATCGAGAATCTCGACGAGTTGCCCTGGGTTTCCAAGGTCTACAAGCGCGACATCGACGTGACGCGCTACAACGTCCCGTTCCTGCTGAACCCGTTCATTTCGTTCTACACCTCGCGCGGCTGCCCGGCGCTCTGCACCTTCTGCCTGTGGCCGCAGACGCACTCCGGCCATCGCTGGCGTCTGCGGTCGGCCGATGATGTGGCCGCTGAAGTCCGCTATGCGATCGAAGCGTTCCCCGAGATCAAGGAAATCTTCTTCGACGACGATACGTTCAATTACCGCAAGGAACGCACGATCGAACTTTGCAAGAAGCTCAAGCCGCTGAACTTCACCTGGTCCTGCACGTCGCGCGTTACCACCGATTACGACACGCTGAAGGCCATGAAGGACGCCGGCTGCCGCCTCCTGATCGTCGGTTATGAATCCGGCGACGCGCAGATCCTCAAGAACATCAAGAAGGGCGCCACGCTCGACATGGCGCGGCGCTTTACCGCCAACTGCAAGAAGCTCGGCCTGCTGGTGCATGGCGATTTCATCGTCGGCCTGCCCGGCGAGACCCGCGAATCCATCCGCCGCACCATCGAATTTGCCAAGGAGTTGGATAACGAGACCATCCAGGTCTCCATCGCCCATCCTTATCCGGGTACCGAGTTCTTCGACTACGCCAAGAAAAATGATCTCATCACTATCGACTCCATGACCGATGAGACCGGCCACCAGTTGCCCAACGTTATCTATCCGGGTTTGGACCGCGCCGAGATGGTGGACTGGGTGGAGCGCTTCTATGGCGAATATTATTTCCGCCCGCGCGTCATCTGGCGCGTGGTCCGCAAGGCCATCTTCAATTCCACCGAGCGCCGCCGCCTGACTAAGGAGGCGCGCGAGTACCTTGCGCTGCGCTCCAAGCGAAAGAAGTTCGTCGCCGAGCACCGCCAGCAGACGGCCTCCGCGAATGCAGGCGACTAACCACCGCCTCAAGACCGCCATCGCGTCGGCGGTAGTGATTCTGAGCAACGTCGCCGGGAACTTCTTCCTCTCGTTGGGTATGCGCCGCGTAGGCGACGTCGGCGCTCCGATCGAATACATCCAGGCGCTGTTTCATCCGCTGGTGGCCCTCGGCATCGGGCTGATGGTGCTCTGGATGCTCTCGCACATGGCTCTGCTGAGCTGGGCCGACTTGAGCTTTGTCCTGCCGGTCACCAGCGTCGGCTACGTCCTCACCGCCGTGGCCGGCCGGTATCTGCTCAATGAAAACATCACCGCCTCGCGCTGGCTGGGCATCGCGCTCATCATGGCCGGCGTGGCCGTCGTCGGCCGCACTCCACCGAGGACTACGGCATGATGACGCGCTGGCTGCTGGTCCTGCTGGTGGCCGCCCTTACCACCGGAACCGAAGTCCTGCGCGCCCTGGGGATGCGTCATCACGGCGAAATCCACGACTTCCGGCCTACCGCCATCGGGCGCGCGCTGGCCGGCCTGGTCCGCAACCGCTACATCATCGGCTCGGTCTGTTGCTCGGCCGTCTCCTTCTTCGCCTTTCTCAAGCTGATCGCCGTGGCCGATTTGAGCTTCGCCGTTCCGGCGACCGCCGGGAGCTTCGTGCTGGAAACAATCCTGGCCAAATATGTTTTGAAGGAGCGCATCTCCCGCGCCCGCTGGGCCGGAGCCCTGATGGTGGCGTGCGGGGTCGCGCTATTGTCCGCCTGAGGTCCGCCTGAGGTTATGGAACTGCTGTGGGCTATCCCCGCTCTGTGCGCGGGCGTGTATTACCTGATCGCCCTGGCCGCTGGGTTGGCCCGCCTGCGCGTCAGCCCGCCGGAAAGCGGCTACGCGCCCCCAGTGTCGATTCTGAAGCCCGTGCGCGGACGCGATCCGCGATTCTATGAGGCGATCCGCTCTCACGCCGAGCAGATTTATCCCGAATTCGAGATCCTGTTCGGCGTGGCCGACCCGGAGGATCCCGCCGTCGACGACATCCGCCGCCTGATGGCCGATTTTCCGAGCGTCCCTATCCGCCTCATCCACTCCACCTCCCGCGCTCCCAACGGAAAGGTGGCCGTATTGGCCGACCTGGCCCGCGAAGCGCGCCATCCGCTGATCCTGGTGAACGATTCGGATATCCTGGTCGAGCCCGGCTACCTCGCCGCCGTCGCCGCACCCCTGGCTGACCCATCCATCGGACTAGTGACATGCCTGTATCGCGCCGCCGCCACGACTATGCCTGGGAAGTGGGAGGCTGTCGGCGTGGCCACGGAATTCGCTCCCAGCGTACTCGTAGCTCCTCTGGTCGGCGTCTCCAGCTTTGCGCTCGGTTCCACCATGGTGCTGCGCGCGGCCGACCTGGCACGCATCGGCGGCTTTCAAGCGCTTGCCGAATACATCGCCGACGACTACCATCTGGGCCGCCTGATCTCGGAGACGGGTCTTCGGGTGCATCTCTCGCCCGTCATTGTCGAAACCAACCTCTCCGGCGGCTCCTGGGGCGAAGTCTGGCGTCATCAGCTTCGTTGGTCGCGCACTATCCGCGTTTCGCGAACGGCCGGATACTACGGCTACCTGATCACCCACGCCACGTTCTGGTCGCTGGTGGCGCTGGCCGGCGATCAATGGGCCGCCGCCGCCTTTGCGCTCGGTGCGCGGCTCACCGCCGGCGCCGTGGTCAGCGGCCCCGTCCTGCGCGATGCGGCCGCTCTGCGCCGCTGGTTTTGGATGCCGGCCCGCGACTTGTGGGGCTTCGCGATCTGGCTCGCCGGGCTCGCGGGCGAGAACGTAGAATGGCGCGGGGTGCGCATCCGGCTCAGCCCGGATGGCCGCATTTTGCCCAGGTAGTGAGGGATAGAAGTATTAAACGTGGGCCGCCGCAATTGGGCGTCAGAATTTGGGGGATAGGATGACAGCCATCGCATTCGTGCTTTTGATATTGGTTCTGCCGGCGGAGGTGTTGTCCGGCAAGGACGCGAAAGTCGCGAAGGTAATGGTCTAGCGCGATGGCGTGGTTTCGCTCGAAAACCTGGAAACGGCTGTCTGGTATTTCCTGGAAGATCCTAAGGGAAAGCCGCACTCGAACGTCGGACCGGTGATCAGAACCCTGGTAGAGGCTGGAATGCCCATCCGCCTTTGCGCCCGGGCTGACTGCACGGAGGTAGTTGGGGACGATGGCCGCGCTCATCCCGCGCGTTGAGCTACTCTGCGAAGCGCTACTACCGGATCCACCCGCGCGGCCCTGCGCGCGGGTACATAACCCGCCAGCGCCACTACCGCCAGCATCAGCCCGCATGACGCGGCCAGCGCGGCCGGATGGGTTACGGTCAGCCCGTAGAGCATCCCGCTTACCAGCCTTCCCAGCCCCAGCGACGCGACGAGGCCTGCCGCCACGCCCCAGTCGGTGAGTGCCAACGACTCGCGCTGCACCATCCACACCACTGCGCGAGGCCGCGCTCCCAGCGCGATGCGTATGCCGATCTCGTTGGCGCGCCTCGAAACGCCGTAAGCCATCAACCCGTAGACGCCCGCTGACGCCAGCAAGAGTGCCAGACCCCCAGGTGGTCGAGCCATCCCCACCGGTTGACAGTCGCGCGTAACCTCGGCGACCAGCGCCACGTTTCCGAGGTCGCGCCGGGCCCCTGCCCGCGCATCTTCGATGGCTTGGCCATCAGCGGCTCGCTGTTGCGCTTCCGTCTCCAGATGGAAGCGGATCTCTTCGTCGAGATCCTGGTTTTTCGCCCTCCGCCGGATGAGCCATTTCATGTTAGTAGTAGAGTATCTACGACAATATAGCAGACTGTCTACCGGATGGCGCGGGGCTCGCCCACCCAAGCAGAAACTTCGCATGCCAAGCTTGGTCAACGGTTCAGGCCGCCTAAACATTGGGAAAGCACGATAACCGAGGCGGTAGGCAGATTCGCATACTGGTTTTTCGGGCTGGAATAGCGGAC
>JACXTT010014358.1_pt1 | contig 10366 bp, 3 predicted proteins | sample 9270951 | NCBI WGS metagenome assembly JACXTT01 (sample SAMN15532306, study PRJNA645909) | rock metagenome | isolation source: weathered quartz diorite | place: Puerto Rico | collected 2017-06-21
ACACGATTGCGGGAGGAATCCAGTCCCGTTAGGGACGACACAAATGGATTGTGCCGCCCCTACGGGGCTTGGTTCTTCCTGCCGAACAATCCACGGGCTGCGCCCGTGGCTAAGATTGTCTCGCCGCTACGCGGCTTCTTTGGGCAACACGCCGTCACGCCCGTGGCTGAAATTGTCCAGCCGCTACGCGGCTGAGTTGTGCAACACGCGTTTTATTTCGGGCCGTAGTTCTTCACCAGATACTCGATCAGAGTCATCGTGTCATCTTCGGAAAGTTCGGCACCCTTTCCCTTCATCCGCTCGACGATCGTCATCCAGTCATCTTGGTTAAGGTTCTTGGTCTGAACCCGATTGAGGTTGTGACAAGCCGTACAAACCGTGTCCAACATGCGCTTGGCCGGATCGACTGGGGCCGGGGGAGGCGCAGCTGCCATGATCACAGCCATATCGGGAACCGGCTTGTTGATGGCCTTGTAGAGATCTGCTCTGGTCGCCGCACCGGGCCCGTGAAGCGGAAGAATAGTTTCAAAATCGAGTTTCAATTTTTCTACATTCTCCGCAGTGTTCACCGTATTTGGATTGATGGCGGCATTCGCGCCGGCCGGGTTCTGTGGAGTGAACACATCGGCTTCAATCAAAATCTTTTCCTTTGGCAAAAACGCCATCAGGACGCCGTCATTGTGTGGATTCCCCTTGATCAGGTGAAGCTCCATCGTACGTGTGCTGTCACTGAACACTTTCTTGTCGGCAAAAGTCTCGATGTTCGGTTTTTTCTGTGACCGCGACAACCTGTCGGGATTCAAGGTTCGTGGTGCCGTCAGCGCCTGCTGGTAAAACGCCTTGTTGGTGTCGTGTGTGACGATGGTGACACCCTCGTCAACATACGTGCGAAGCCCCCCCGAATGATCGAAGTGATGATGCGTGCTGACGAGATACCGGATTGGCTTGTTGGGAATGGTCTTCTTCACCGCGGCGATGACTGCAATCGAGCGCTCTTCATTCAGCGGAGCTTCGATGACGGCAACGTAATCTGCAAACTCCACGGCGACGCTGTGATGAGTTCCACCTTTGAGGTAAAAAACTCCATCTACCACTTTTTCCACTTGCACGGACACAGGCTGTCCCGCATTCGTCGCTGCAGTAGATGCTGGAGGTTGAATGCTGACGCTTGCGTTGGGCTTCACGTCGGTGACGGAAAGAATTAGGACCGGAAAGCCGCCTTGCTTTTCGATAATAAACGTAGGAAATTTCACGCCGCCAAAATCTTTGTAAACGTCATAGGAAGTCTCAGCCAACATGTCGCCGAGAACATCGTTATCGATCCAGGTCTGAACTCGTTCCACCAGATTCTTATCGTTGATGTACCCGACCACGTTGTACTTGTTTTCCAGCCGGAAACTGACGACGTTGTATTTGGTTCCTTGGATCGTCTCGGACTTCACACTTGCATTGTTAGCTGCGGCTCCTTTGAGAAAACCGAAAGGCGTAAGCCAGAAACTGAATTGTGAATCCCAGGAAGAAGCGGCGGATACGTAGCGGTCCTGAGTCTGGTCCGCGCCATTTTGAACGCGCACGAACTGCACATGCGAAGCGGTCGCCGTCAGGTCGATCTCTTGAGCGTATGTCTTGACTCTTACCAGCGGCCATCTCGTGTACGGATTCGTATTTTGACCTATGCCGGCGTTCGAGCCCGTACCGGAAAACTGAATCGTCCGAAGATTATCAGCACCCATTGTTTTGGAGACGTTGGCCAGGGTCGTTCTAGCTTCTTGCGCAAGATTGCCGGCAGGAATGGCGACCAGAACCGAGGCCAGGCAAAACACGGCTGAACGGATCTTCAGCATAGTCCCTCCTTGCAACCGACATTTTGCCAAGATTATGCTGCGTACTCATGTCAAAACCTACTCTTATCGTTACGTTGAGTCTGTTCCTGGTTACTTGCAGTAAACAGCCTGCTAATGAACCAGCAAAGGCCACGAAGCACACCTCGGGAATTGAACTGGCGAATTTCGACAAGTCGGTGCGCCCGCAAGACGATTTTTATCGTTATGTCGTCGGTAGCTGGCTGAAGACCACAAAGATCCCGGCAGATAAAGCTGACTATGGCGCCTTCGCCAAACTTGCGGACGATTCTGAAATGAGGCTGCGCGGCATTGTGGAAGAATCTGCGGGCAAGGTGCAGAAAACTCCTGGGAGCGACGAACAGAAGGTTGGGGACTTGTACGCGAGTTTCATGGACGAAAAGAAACTGGATGAGCTCGGACTGAAACCGCTTGAAGCCGAACTCTCACGCATCGATGCAATCCAAACGAAAGAACAGATCGCGTCATTGATGGCGCATCTCGGCCGCATCAATGTCAGGAACCCGATCGGGGCTTACGTCAATCAGGATGATAAGAATCCGTCGCAGTACATCGTTTACTTGTTCCAGTCCGGCCTCGGACTTCCGGACCGCGATTATTATCTGCTCAACGATAAGAAGTTTTCCGAGATCCGGAAACAATACGCGGATCACGTCGAAAAGATGATGGCGCTCGCCGGCGACAAGACCGCCACGCAGGACGCGAAGGCAATCATCGAACTCGAGACCGCAATTGCTAGAAAGCAATGGACGCGTGTCGAATCGCGTGACGCGGACAAGACGTACAACAAGTACGAGATCGCGAAACTCAAGACGATCTCACCGGCCTTCGATTGGGATACGTATATCAAGGATTCAGGCATCACGAGCCCCGCGGTCATCGTGGCCCAGCCCAGCGCCTTTGCCGGCTTTGCCGAGCAACTGCTCAGGACTCCAATCCCCGTGTGGAAGTCCTACTTCAAATGGCACTTCATCAGCAGTTACGCGCAGTACCTGTCGAAGCCGTTTGTCGATGAAGACTTCGCCTTCTACGGGCAGACGCTCGAGGGCATCAAGGAAAACCGTCCTCGATGGAAACGAGCGGTTGAAGCCGAAGAGAATTCGGTAGGCGAGGTACTGGGGAAGATTTATGTCGCAAAATATTTTTCACCTGAAGCAAAAGGGCGGATGGAGGCGCTCGTCAAGAATCTTCTCAAAGCGTACGAGCAGAGCATCCAGTCTCTGGACTGGATGAGTGAGGAAACCAAGAAACAGGCGTTGGCGAAGCTCGCCAAGTTTACGCCGAAGATCGGCTACCCCAACAAGTGGCGTGACTATTCGGCGCTTTCGATTTCGCGCGATGATCTTGTAGGCAACATCATGCGCGCCGCCGAGTTTGGAACAAACTATGAGCTCGGCAAGCTCGGCAAGCCCATCGATCGTGGTGAATGGCATATGACGCCGCAAACCGTCAATGCTTACTACAACGCGAACATGAATGAGATCGTGTTTCCGGCCGCCATCTTGCAGCCGCCATTTTTCAACATGGATGCCGACGATGCCGTCAACTACGGGGCAATCGGCGCCGTGATCGGGCACGAGATCGGCCACGGCTTCGACGATCAAGGTTCCAAATACGACGGTGACGGTATGCTCAAGAGTTGGTGGACGGAACAGGATCGTAAGAAATTCGAAGAACGAACCAAAGCGCTCATCGAACAATACAACCAGTACGAGCCCATCAAGGGATACAAGGTGAATGGAGCATTGACCATCGGCGAAAACATAGGGGACCTCGGCGGCGCCGGCATCGCTTACAAGGCGTATCAGATCGCCCTCAACGGGCAGCAGCCGCCGGTCATGGACGGTTTCACAAGCGATCAGCGATTCTTCATCGGCTTCGCCCAGGTTTGGTCTTCATTGAGAAGCGACGAATTCGCTCTGGAGCTACTCAAGGCGGATCCCCATTCACCGCCGGAATTCCGGCTCAAAGGTGTCGTCGTCAACATCCCTCAATTCTATACGGCATTCGATGTCAAATCCGGCGACGGTATGTTCTTGGCACCTGAAAAACGCGTGAAGATCTGGTAATGACCGGAAGTCCCACCGCAGCTACTTTTTGGTTGCGAGTCAACGAAAGACAGCGATAGAGTCCCGCGTAGAAACTCCGTTTAAAAAAATTGTTGCGTGGTCTATGAGCTCGCTAAGGAGGACTACATCATGAAAACCCGCCGGCTATTGGTCGTCGCTTGTCTGTTGTTGTCTGCAGGGACCGTGTTCGCGCAAACGGATCGCGGCACGATTACGGGCACGGTTGCGGATACAACAGGCGCCGTCATTCCGGGTGTGGCCATCGAGGCCAAGAATGTCCAGTCCGGTATCGCATACCAAGCAGGATCTTCGGAGACCGGCAATTATGTTTTGGCGCAACTGCCCGCGGGGACCTACGAGGTTTCGGCGACGCTTCCTGGATTCAGGAAGTTTGTCCGCACCGGAGTCATCGTGGCCGTCGCGACAGTGTTCCGTATCGACGTCACGCTTGAAGTCGGAGCCACGGACCAATCCGTCACAGTGGAATCGGCTAGCCCGCTCTTGAAAACGGAAAGCGGAGAAGTCAGCCATAACATTAGTTACGACAACGTGAACAATCTTCCTGTTCTGACTCTTTCGCAGTCCGTCGGCCAGGCTTCGACATTGGGGAATGTCCGTAATCCATTACAGGTTTTAAATCTCGTGCCGGGGGCGAGCTTCGCCAATGACAACCAACTACGGGTTAATGGAATGCCTTCGGCCACGCAAGCCATCCGGATCGAAGGTCAGGACGCGACGAACGGCCGGCATCGGCAATACAACCAGGGCGTTCAGGCAAGTGTCGAGGCCATACAGGAGGTCGCGGTTCAAACCAGCAACTATGCCGCAGAGTTTGGCCAAGCCGGAGGCGGCTACTTCAACTACACGATGAGGTCAGGGACGAACCAGTTCCATGGCGGATTCTATGATTACTTCGTGAATGAGGCTCTCAATGCCGGCACTCCATTCACCGACAGAATCACCACGGGTGACACCGGAAGAGCGGGACAGCACATCCGCAACGCGCAACGCAGGAATGACTACGGATTCACGTTCGGCGGGCCGATCGCGTTGGGAAAGCTCTACGACGGCCACGGCAAGAGTTTTTTCTTTTTCAATTTTGAGCAGTACCGCGAAACCCAATTCATCAATACCGGAATTGCAACGGTTCCGACACTGGCTTACCGCCGCGGAGATTTCAGCCAGGCGCTGTTGCCGCAACTCACGGTAATTGACCCAACAGATCCGGCAGGACTGCGCCGCATACCGGCCGTAGACCCACTCGGACGCCCAGTGTTCCAAAATGCGATTTACGACCCGAGAACCACAACACTCGCGCCAGACGGTTCGAGGATTAGGAATCCATTTCCGAACAACACCATCCCACCGGAGTTGATGGACCCCGTTGCGCTCAAGATTCAATCGATGTTTCCGTTACCGACCAACAACAATGTGACCAGCAATTATTCGATACCCGGTTACACCAACTTCAGGCACACGACGATCCCATCAATCAAAATCGACTATAACTTCAATCAGAAAAACCATCTCTCCTGGTACTTTCAGCAGACCCACACAGTGTCGCCCAATGCCAACGGCTTCACTCAGCCGTTCTCCGACGCAATTTCACAGGACGAGATGACGTACATCACGCGTTTGAATTACGACCGCACCATCTCGCCCACGACCATGCTGCACGTGGGCCTGGGCTATTTCCAATACAACTGGCCTCAGGAGCTTCAGCGCTTTGATCAGAGCAACCTGGGTTGGGCAAAGAATTATTACGTCAATATGTTCCCGAATGTCGGCGGCATCTTTAACGCCGCCAGAGGCGGCTTTTCCCCAGGTATCGGCCAGACGTTGCTGGATAAATACCTTCTGGATATCAAGCCCACCGCGAACACCAATCTCACCATGGTCAAGGGCAACCACAGTTACAAGATGGGCGGTGAACTGATCATTGAGGGGTTCCCAACGGTGACGTATTCGCGTGTCACCGGCGTCTACACGTTCGGAGCGCAGCAGAGCAGCCTTCCCTGGGAGGACGGCCAGCCGTTGAATGGCACGACAGGATTCGGTTATGCCAGCTTTTTGCTCGGTTATGCGAATTCGATGAACCTCGCACAAGTCACGAATGTACGGATGGGTAACCACTCCCTCGCCGGATACTTTCAAGACAGTTGGAAAGTCACGCGCAAGCTGACGCTCGAATACGGTCTGCGTTACGACTTCGTCACATTGGTCAGAGAGCAGTACGGCCGCATGCAGAGTGCCGACTTCAAGAAACCGAACCCGCTCGTGGGGAACTTACCGGGCTCGGTGATCTATGAAGCGACGTGCGGTTGCAGCTTCAACCGCAACTATCCCTACGCATTCGGACCGCGTTTCGCACTTGCGTATCAGATCGGGTCCGATGCCAAGACGGTACTGCGCTTGGGTTCCGGAATCATTTACGGAACGGCGCCCAACCTCGGCAACGTTTCGCGAAGCGTCGGCGATTTCTACACGCTTGGAGTTCCGGGATACGGATTGACCAACAAATACGCGCTGTCGGACGGCAATCCATTCGCGGAGGGTAACGCGTTTGGCAACCCGCCAATCTTCTTCCCGGACTTCAGGCAGAAGTATCCTTATGAGATCGCGCCCGGCTTGCGGCCGCCTCAATCGCCGTTCATCTCGATCGATCGGAACGCGGGACGTCCTCCGCGGCAAATCCACTGGAGCATCGGTCTGCAACGTGAAGTGATGCCCAACTTGATGGTCGAGGCTTCATATGTCGGCAACCGCGGAGTCTGGTGGGTGGCACCGCTGTTGGGCAAGGAAAACTACAACTCTCTTACACCCGAGAGCCTGAAGGCAACCTGGGGCCTTGACATCACCAATGCTGCAGATCGCGCTCTCTTGACGACACCCATTCGTTCACCCCAGGTCATCGCCCGCTTTCCGAACCTTGCCAATCCGAACAACGTCTATCCAGGATTTCCGTCCGATCAACGCTTGATCCAGGCGCTGCGGCCTCACCCGCAGTGGGTCGGAATACCGCCATTCCTCGGACCACCGCTCGGCGATACCTGGTACGATTCGCTGCAAGCGAAAGCGACCCAGCGTTTCTCGCGCGGGCTGACCGGGCAGGTGGCATTCACGTGGCAGAAGGAATTTGTCCTCGGCACAGGTACGGACACATCCTATTTAACGCCGGGTAACGTCATCATCAACGACATCTTTGACTACAAGCAAAACAAACAGATTTCGCCCTTCAGCAGGCCATTGATGTTGGTGATCGCGTTCAACTACACCACTCCTGGTTTCAAGTTCGGAGATAGCGCAGCGTCGAAGGTGTTGTCGTCCGTGGTGCGCGACTGGACGATCGGTTCCGTGCTTCGCTATCAGAGCGGGGAAGTGCTTCGCGTTCCCGCTTCAAACAATAACCTGCTGACGCAGCTGGGACGTGGACCGGACAACAACCCCGCCACCTGGGGAGGAGGGACGACGTTGTTCAATCGAGTTGCTGGTGAGCCTCTGCTGCTGAAAGATCCCAACTGTCATTGCATCGATCCAACCAAGGATCTTGTCTTGAATGCGAAAGCTTGGGTCGATGCGCCTCCGGGACAGTTCGGAGTGACGGCGCCGTATCTCAACGACTACCGCTGGCAGCGACAGCCCGCGGAATCGATGAGCGTGGGCCGTAACTTTTTCGTGAACCGCGAACGCAACGTCAAGTTCGAGGTCCGGGCGGAATTCTATAACGTGTTTAACCGTCTGTTTTTGTCCAGTCCAGAGCCCGTCAAGCTCAGTGGGGGCGGCGGCGGAATATTGGCAGGCGCCAATCCAGCCGCGCCTCCGACCTTTGATACTTCAGGCCGCCGGACAGGAGGCTATGGCTTTGTCAATTGGATCAACGGCGCCGGAGCGCAACCTCGATCCGGCCAGGTTGTCGCGCGTCTGACGTTCTGAAGTCGGGGGAATGCAATGACTGCCGCTCGACCAGGCCGAGTGCTCTACGACGGTTGATAAACGCCGCGATAAAGCTTCGACTTATTGGTGACGCAACGCGATCAACGGATTTAGTCTCGTTGCACGGCGCGCCGGAAGATAGCACGCCGCGAGCGCTACGACGATCGAGGCAATAGTGACGCCGAACACTGCAACGGGATCCCACATAGGCAGTGCCGGGATCGCAGCAATCATCAGTCGTGACAAGGCGTAGGAGCCGACGAAGCCGACGGCTGCACCGACCAAGACGAGAGTCGCGCCCTTGCCCAGTACCAGCCGAATCACATCACCGGCCTGCGCGCCGAGCGCTGTTCGAATACCGATCTCGCCGGTGCGTTGCACGACGCCGTATGAAGTCACGCCATAGATACCGATGACAGCGAGGATCAGTCCTAGGGCCGCGAATGCTGCCAGCAAACGACCAAGCAATGCGACATTTCCCAGACCGCGGTCGACGAGACTGCGCGCGGACCGCAAGCGAGACAATGGCAGCGCGGGATCCAGTTCGGCCACAACTCGCCTCGATACGTCCGCTAGCGACTCAGGATTTGAGACAGCACGGAGCGTAATGTTCACATTCCCTACTGCCGCTTGTGCGAGTGGGCGAAACGCTTGCAGGCGCGTGTACGGCTCGCTCATGCTCCCGGGGAATTGCAGGTCATCCACAACACCGACTATCTCGAGCCAGACGGGTTGATTGCTCTGCCGAGCCATTCGCTTGCCGAGGGGGTTCTGGTTGGGCCAGAAGCGTCGAGCCATCGCATCATTGATGATGACTACCTGGGGATGGCCGGCCGCATCCGTAGATGTGAAGTCGCGTCCCGCCCGAACGCGAACACCCAGCGTCTTGAGGTAATCCAAACTCACTTGCTCGAAAAAAGCCTCTGGATACTGGCCCGGGGCAGGCTCCGGCTGGCCCTCGACGATCATGCCGGTACTGCTGTTAAAACCCCACACAGGTGGCTGCGAAGCCGAAATGGCGATTCCCTGTACGCCCGGCAACGACCGGAGACGTTCTCCAAGCCGATCGTAAAACGTGAGGCGTTGCGCAGCGGTCACATACGCGGGGCCCTGAAGATTGAGCTGTGCTGTGAGCAATCCATCGACTCTCCAGCCAGGATCGCGCCCGACGAACCGCTGAATTCCACGCAACAAAAGGGACGAGCCCGACAGCAATACGACCGCGAATGCGACTTCAACAAGAATGAGCGCATTTCGCGCGCGGTGAGGTGAGTGTGTCGTCGCACCGCGCCCTTGTTCCTTCAACGCGAGATTCACGTCTGCGCGCGATGCCAGCCAAGCCGGAATCGAACCGAAGACGAGACCCGTGAGAACCGAGCAGAATAGAGAAAAGCCAAACACGTTCGTGTCGATGCTTACTTGGGCACCAGGCAGGTCCTGGAAAAGCTGTCGGCTGATGAACTGAACTCCTCCGAAAGCCAGAACGACGCTGAGCGCACCACCCAGGCAGGCGACGACAAGACTTTCCGTCAGCGATTGACGAAGCAAACGAAATCGCGCTGCGCCGAGCGCTGCGCGGACCGCATGCTCACGGGCAGAGGCTGCCGTTCGGACAAGTTGAAGATTTGCGAGATTCGCGCAACCGATGAGCAGCACAAATCCGGCCAAGCCAAATGTCAGCCACATCACGTTGCGTGTTTTGTCTGTTGATCCGACGATTTGGAACGGTTCCAATCGAAGACTTTCGTCTTTGTTGAACGACGTCTCACGCGAAAGATCGGCGGCCAGCTTAACCATGGCCTGTTCGGCTTGCGACCGCGATACGCCCGGCTTCAATCTTGCGAAGGCGCGAAGGTAATTGTTGCCGCGATTCTGACGCTGCTCCGGCGTGAAAGCTAACGGACGCCAGAGATCCACCTGACCCCACAGCAACGGGTGATCGAAGCCCGGCGGCATCACGCCGACGACCTCAACGTCTTCACCGTCGAGTCGCATTTTGCGCCCGATAATGCCCGGATCGCCACCGAACCTGCGTTGCCAAAACGGATCGCTCAAGACAACGACTCGATGGTCGCCAGGCCGATCTTCCTCGGGAGTGAACCAACGTCCAAGCGCCGGGGGCACGCCCAACGCGGGAAAGAAGTCCGCCGTCACCGCCAGTGCTTGCAGCCGTTCGGCAAGCTCACCCTGCTGCGTCAAGCTCGGGCCAATCCAATTGACCGCAAACATGTGCTCGAACACGGTGTTTCTCTCCCGGTAATCCAAGAAGTTGGCCGTCGAATGCGGCCAATTCTGTGAATGGATCGACGTCCGAAAGACGGTGACAAGACGATCCGGATTCTTGTAGGGCAACGCGCGAAACAGGTACGTGTTCAATATGCTGAACATCGCTGTATTGGCTCCGACACCAAGTGCCACCGTTGCAATGGCAATAACAGTGAAACCTGGAGCTCGCCGAAGCGATCTCAGCGCGTACAGGACGTCCCGCACAAGATCTTGCGT
>JACXTT010014359.1_pt1 | contig 10366 bp, 9 predicted proteins | sample 9270951 | NCBI WGS metagenome assembly JACXTT01 (sample SAMN15532306, study PRJNA645909) | rock metagenome | isolation source: weathered quartz diorite | place: Puerto Rico | collected 2017-06-21
CCCACTCCCAACGTGGCGATTGGCAGGAGGGGGTTCCGCGGGGGAGGACATGCGTCCTCACCCGCGCTTTCAGATTCGAGTGGAGCGGAAGGCCGGATTCATTCCGGCCGTCACCAAGCTGCACTTCCTACCCACTCCCAACGTGGCGATTGGCAGGAGGGGGTTCCGCGGGGGAGGACATGCGTCCTCACCCGCGCTTCCAGATTAGTGTTTGAAATGCCGCCGGCCCGTCATGACCATGGCGATGCCGGCCGCGTCCGCCACAGCCACCACCTCAGCATCCCTCAGTGAACCGCCCGGTTGAATCGCCGCGGTGATGCCGGCGCGGATCCCCTCTTCCAGCCCATCCGGGAAAGGGAAGAACGCGTCGGACGCCATCGCCGAGCCGACTGCGCGGCCGCCTGCTCGATGGGCCGCGATCTGCACCGCCTCCACGCGCGACATCTGGCCCGCACCGACCCCGACCGCCGATCCATCTTTGAACATCACGATCGCGTTCGACTTCACGTGCTTCACCGCGGTCCACGCGTAACCAAGCTGCTCCCACTCGGCCTCCGTCGGCTGGCGCCTGGACGCCACGGTGCACGACGCGCGATCGAAACCTTCACGGTCCCAGTCCTGGACCAGAAAGCCACCCGGTACGGATTTGACGTCGAGATCGAGCAGCGCGTGCTTGGCCGCCTCGGCGACGAGCACGATCATCGACTTTCGTCGGGCGAGCACCTCGATCGCCTCGTCGAGCACCTCCGGGGCGATGACCACGTGCGTGACGATCTGCACGATCTGCTCGGCTGTCGCGCGGTCCAGCGGCCGGTTGACGGCGACGATCCCGCCGAACGCAGAGACGCGGTCGCACTCGTAGGCCATTCGGTAGGCGACATCGATCCCGTCCGCGACCGCGAGACCGCACGGGTTCATGTGCTTGATGATCGCGACGGCCGGACGCATGAAGTCGCTCACGAGCTGCATGCCCGCAGATGCGTCCTGGATGTTGTTGAAGCCGAGCTCCTTGCCCTGGATCTGCCGCGCGCTGCCAAGTCCGCCGGGGTCCGGGCCGAAACGGTAGAAGGCTGCCTGCTGGTGCTCGTTTTCGCCGTACTTCAACGGCTGGGCGAGACGGCCGGCGAATGAGATCTCGATCGGAAAGCCGGCGGGCTCCATGCCCCTCATGAAGGCTGCGATCCATGTGTCGTACGCGGCCGTGTGCGCGAACGCCTCGGCGGCCAGACGGCGCCTGGCCGCGGCATCGGGTCCGCCCGCGTGCAGGTCCTCGAGGATCTGCGTGTAGCGTTCGGGTCGCACCACCACCACGACCGACTCGTGGTTCTTGGCCGCCGCTCGGATCATCGTCGGGCCGCCGATGTCAATTTGCTCAACGGCCTCTTCGAACGACACGCCGAGGCGAGTGACAGTCTCAACGAACGGGTACAGGTTGCAGCACACCAGGTCGATGGTCTTCAGCCCGTGCTCCTCGAGCGCAGCCAGGTGCTCCGGACGGTCGCGCCGCGCCAGCAAGCCCGCGTGCACCCCGGGATGCAACGTCTTGATGCGCCCGTCCATCATCTCGGGGAAGCCAGTCAGGTCGGTGACCGGACGCGCGTCGACCGCGGCGTCCACGAGCACCTGCAGCGTGCTGCCCGTGGCGTAGAGCTCGAAGCCCATGCGGTGCAAGCCGCGCGCGAAGCCGGCGAGGCCGGTCTTGTCGCTAACCGACAGAAGTGCGCGCAATTCGCCGCTCCAGCTTGAAAATTGCGGCCGGCAGGACCCTGTACTCCGCCTCGTGGACGCGCTGGGTCAGGGTGTCGAGGGTGTCGTCCGGCAGGATCGGGACTGCTTCCTGCATGACGATCGGGCCTGCGTCGAGGTCATCCGTGACGATGTGCACGGTGACGCCGGTGCGTTTGACGCCCGCGCGCAACGCCTGCTCGATGGCGTCCATCGCGCCGCCGAACTCCGGCAGCAGCGAAGGATGGAGGTTGATGATCCGGCCCGCGAATGCCGCCACGAACGGTGCCATGTGGACGCGGTCATAACCTGCGTCGACCACGAGCTCGACCCTCTGCACGTTGAAGAAGTCGCGCATGGCGGTGTCGCGGGCCTCCGCAGATTCGAACCGCTTCTGCGGGAACTCGCCGAGCGGGAGGCCGTTCTTGCGCGCGAACGCCGCGCCGCCGCACGATGGCTTGTTGGTTGCGACCGCGACTATCTCGAACCCGCGGTCGAACAGGTTGCGCAGGTTCGTGCCCTGACCGGAGACGCAGATGCCGAGTCTCATTCGGTTGCGATCAGCCGATCACCACTCGATCGGTGCCGGATGGCCGCACCACCTCGCCGACCACGAGCGCGTCCGCCGGCACATCGGCCGGGTCGACCGCAAGGATCATCCCGAGTCCCATGTTGAAGGTCGCCCACATCTCGTCGTCCGACACGCGCCCGAGCTTGCGGATCGTTTCGAAGATCTCCGGCACCTCCCACCTGGACCTCTGCAGGCGGGCGCCCAGTCCCTCGGGCATGCAGCGCGGCAGATTGCCCAGGATCCCGCCGCCGGTGATGTGCGCAGCTCCTTTCCAGCGGATGCGGTCGAGGTCGCGCAGATAAGAGGTGTGCGGCGCGAGAAGCGCCTTTAGCTGGGCTTCAGTGGGCTTCCTGGTTTCGAAGACTTTGCGCGCGAGCGAATAGCCGTTGGTGTGCAGTCCGTTCGATAGCAGCCCGATCAGCTGGTCGCCCTCCTTGACCGCGCCGCGGTGGGCGCCGGCTTCGACGATCCCCACGATGAAACCGGCAAGGTCATAGTCGCCCAGCGCGTAGAGACCAGGCATCTCGGCGGTCTCGCCGCCGAGGAGCGCGCAGCCGGCCTCGCGACAGGCTTCGGTCATGCCCTCGACCAGCTGCTCGAAGACCTTGGGGTCGAGCTTGCCCGTCGCGAAGTAGTCAAGGAATAAGAGCGGGCGCGCCCCGGCGCACGCGATGTCGTTGACGCAGTGGTTGACGATGTCGGCGCCGATCCCGCGATGCTTGCCGGCCGCGATCGCGACCTTGATCTTGGTGCCCACCCCGTCGGCGCTGGCGGCGAGATGGCTGCCGTCCGCCAGCCGGTACAGGCCGGCGAATGGGCCAACTCCCGCTGCCACCTCGCGGCCATGGGTCGCGGCGATCAGCGGCTTGACCTTCTCGAGCGCTCGCTCGTACGCGCCGATGTCGACGCCGGCCGCGGCGTAGGAGAGGCCCTCAGCCGACATCAGGTGCGAGCGGCCGGCCCGGTGGGCTCGAACTGCATTTTGTCCATTTCCAGCTGTTGAGGCACGGGCACTGGATATGAGCCGTCGAAGCACGCGCGGCAGAACTCCTGAGCGGGGCCGCGCCCGATGGCGCGCACGAGGCCAGGGATCGACAGGTACTCGAGGCTGTCCGCCCCGATGTGCTTGCGGATCTCCTCCACCGTCTTGCCAAAGGCGATGAGCTCTTTGGTCGAGCCGATGTCCACGCCCATGAAGCACGGGAATCGCATCGGCGGACTCGAGATGCGCATGTGTATCTCTTTGGCGCCCGCGGCGCGAAGGCGGTCGATGATGCGACGCGATGTCGTGCCGCGCACGATCGAGTCGTCGACCGCTACGAGCCGCTTGCCCTTGATGGACCGTGGCAGAGGGTTCAGCTTGAGCATCACTCCGGACTCACGGAGCGACTGGTCGGGCTGGATGAAGGTGCGGTTGATGTAGCGGCTCTTCATCAACGCCTCGCGGAACGGAATGCCCGAGGCCTCGGCGTAGCCGATGGCGGCGGGCGTGCCCGAGTCTGGGAAGGGGATCACCATGTCAGCCTCGACTGGCGCTTCTTTGGCCAGCTCGTGGCCCATCCGGATGCGTGCCTCCTCGAGCTCGCAGTTCTTGAGGATAGAGTCAGGACGCGCGAAGTAGATGAACTCGAATACGCACATAGCGTGCTTGTTCGAGGTCTGGAAGGTGACGCTGTGCACGCCATGCTCGTCCATCAGCACCATCTCGCCGGGCTGCACCTCGCGCACGAAGGTCGCGTGCACGGTGTCGAGAGCACAGGTCTCGGACGCGAGAACATGAGCCGGCTGACCGGCGAGCGGGATGAAACCGATGCAGAGCGGCCGGAAGCCGTATGGGTCGCGCAGGGCGATCAGCTGGTTGGGTGTGATGACGCCGCACGAGTACGCGCCGACCACGCGTGCGAAGGCACGGCGGATGACCTCCTCCCACGTTCGCCCATGCGTGTGCTCGATCAGCCGAGCCATCACCTCGGTGTCGAGACCGGACTCGAAGGTCGCCCCTTCTTCCTCGAGCTGCCGGCGCAGCGCTTCGGCGTTGAGCAGGTTGCCGTTGTGCGCGAGCGCCCCCGGGCCAAGCTGCGGGTGGTGGAAAGGCAGCGGGTGCGCGTTCTCGGCCCGGCTGGCGCCGGTGGTCGAGTAGCGAGTGTGGCCGAGCGCCAGGATCGTGCCTTCGCCCAGGTCAAGCACCGTGGCGGGCGAGAACACCTGTGCCACCAGGCCCATGCCGCGGTGCACGCGAACCGACTGTCCGTCGGAAACCGCAATGCCCGCTGACTCCTGGCCACGGTGCTGCAGGGCGAAGAGCCCGAAGTAGGTGAGGTTGGCGACGTCCACGCTCCCAGGCGCTGCGCAGATTCCGAAGACTCCGCACATCTAGGAGTGTTGCGGACCCGGGATCCGAAGTGAGATTCGCGGCATAGGCGGCCGGTGCCAAGGAAGGGGTGGCGCGGCTAGGAGCGCATCGGCAGATGCGTGACAACGCAGCGCCGGGCCCCCTGACGCCGGCTTCAGCGCCGCAGGCGCCCGGCCGCATAGGCCGCGAAGGCGCGAGGACATCCGGGTTCGCAACACTAGGCCAGACCTCCTTCCCACGCCAGGCGAAGGTCCGCCAGGGGGACGCGCAGCTGGCCTTCCAGTTCGAGCACGTCGCCGCCGGCGAGTCCGAGCAACGCGATCTCGACGTGATGGCGGCGCGCGAGGGACTGCAGCTCGGGCATCGCACGCGACGGCGCGCTGACGATGTAGCGGCTGGGCGACTCGCCGAAGAATGCAGCATCGAGGCGAAGGGGGGGCTCGGGGTCAAGCGCCGGACCGCGCATACCGAGCCCACCCAGCATGCACGCCTCAGCGAGCGCTACCAGCATGCCGCCGTCTGAGCAGTCATGGGCGCTGCGGAGCAGCCCACCGCGTGCGGCCGCCAGGATCAGCTTGTTCACCGCGCGCTCGCGAGTCAGGTCGAGGGCCGGCGGCCGGCCGGCGACTATGCCGTGCACCACCTTGAGGTACTCGCTCCCTCCCAGGTCGTTGTGGCTGGAACCGATAAACAGGACGAAGTCGCCGTCGTGCTTGAGCCCGGCCTGCAGGCGGTGCCCGTAATCCTCGATGTGGCCGACCATACCGACAACGGGCGTCGGATAAATCCCCGCCCCGCCGGCCGACTCGTTGTACAGGCTGACGTTGCCGCTGACGATCGGAATCTCGAGCACCCGGCATGCATGCGCGAGGCCGTCGATGGTCTCCTCCATCTCCCAGTACACCTCGGGGCGGTCTGGGTTGGCGAAGTTGAGGCAGTCGGTCACGGCCATCGGCTGTGCGCCGGTGGCGATGATGTTGCGGGCCGCCTCCGCGACCGCGAGCTGCGCGCCGAGGTTCGGATCAAGGTGGCAGTAGCGCGCATTGCACGACGTCGTGACCGCAAGCCCGATGCGGGTGCCCTTCACGCGCAGCATCGCCGCGTCACCGCCCGGCTCGATCACGGTCGAGTCGCCGACCATGTGGTCGTAGCGCCTGATGACGGGCCGGCGGCTGCAGAGGTTCGGGCTCGCGAGCATCTGCAGCAGCGTCGCGCCGGCGTCGGCGATGGGCGCCAGAGCGTCCAGGTTCACCGCCGGCCCAGGCTCAGGCGGCATACCGATCAGCCGCCGCAGCGGCGCGCCCTCGGTCAACAGCTCCACCGGCAGCCGCGCCACCTCGTCATCGCCATCGAGCACTGTCACCAAGCCGTCGTCGGTGACCTCGCCGATCACGGCCGAGGTCAGGTCCCACTCCCTGAAGATGGCCTCGACCTCGGGCTCGCGGCCGCGGCGGACGACCACGAGCATCCGCTCCTGCGACTCGGACAGCATCACCTCGTAGGGCGTCATGCCCCGCTCGCGGCGAGGCACGCGCGATACGTCGATCAGCGCGCCGGCGCCTTTCACCCGGCCGGCGCACTCAGCTACCGAAGAGGTCAGTCCGGCGGCGCCGAGATCCTGGATCGCGATCACGGCGTCGGTGCGCGCGAGGTCCATGCACGCCTCCAGCAGGCACTTCTCGAGGAACGGATTGCCCACCTGCACCGCGGGCCGGCGCGAAGAGCTTTCCTCATCGAGCTCGAGCGACGCGAACGACGCCCCGTGGATCCCGTCCCGACCCGTGTCAGCGCCCACCAGCAGCAGCCGGTTGCCAGTGCCCTCCGCGCGCGCTCGCATGAGCTGGTCCGCGCGCACCAGGCCAACGCACATGGCATTGACGAGCGGGTTGCTGGCGTAGCAGTCCTCGAAGTACACCTCGCCGGCCACGGTCGGCACACCGATGCAGTTGCCGTAGCCGCCGATGCCGGCGACCACACCGTCGAAGTGACGGCGCGAGCCCGGTAGCGGGCCGAACCGCAGCGAGTCGAGGAGCGCGATCGGTCGTGCTCCCATCGCAATGACGTCGCGCAGGATGCCGCCGACGCCGGTGGCCGCGCCCTGATAAGGCTCGATGGCCGACGGGTGGTTGTGGGACTCGATCTTGAACACGACCGCCCAGCCGTCGCCGATGCTCACTGCGCCTGCGTTCTCGCCCGGCCCCTGCAGGACGCCGGCGCCGGTCGATGGCAGCTTGCGTAGCAGCGCCTTCGACGTTTTGTAGGAGCAGTGCTCGGACCACAGCACGCCCAGCATCCCGAGCTCGACGTCGTTGGGTACACGCTTCAGCGCCCCGACGATGACGCGGTACTCATCCGGCGTCAGCGCGACCTCGCGCAGGCGGCGCTCGTCGATGGATTTCAGGCTCATACGGTCAGAACCTCGACCGCGGTGTGCATCACCGAGCGAAAGAGTTTGAGCCCGTCCGTGCCGCCCAGCTCAGGCTCAGTGCAGCGCTCGGGGTGAGGCATCATCCCGAGCACGTTGCCCTCGCCGTTGACGATGCCTGCGATGTTGTGCAGCGATCCATTGGGGTTGGCGCTTGGGCGCACGCGTCCCTCAACGTCGGCATAGCGGAACACGACCTGGCCGTTCTGCTCCAGGCGGGACAGCGTGGCCGGGTCGGCGAAATAACTGCCCTCGCCGTGAGAGATGGGAATGCGCAGCACCTCGCGCTCGTCGCAAGCAGATGTGAAGGGCAGGTCCGTGCGCTCCACGATCAGGTTCGTCCACTCGCAGCGGTACTCCAGCAGGGAGTTGCGGATGAGCGCGCCCGGCAGGAGACCGGCTTCGCAAAGGATCTGGAACCCGTTGCAGATGCCCCACACCAGGCCGCCGCGGTCGGCGAATTCGACGACCTTCTCCATCACCGGCGCGAATCTCGCGATCGCACCGGTGCGCAGGTGGTCGCCATAAGCAAAACCGCCAGGCAGGATCACGCAGTCGCAGCCCTTCAGGTCGGCGTCCTTGTGCCAGAGGTAGCGCAGGTCCGCACCGAGCACCTGGTCGACGACCCAACCACAGTCCCGGTCCGACCACGTCCCGGGAAAGACCACAACACCGAACCTCACAGGGGGAACCGTCGGCAAAGGCGTTGCGGGGTCCCCACGAAATCGAAGATTTTGCGGGGTGCAAAGACCACGACCCCAAATCTCAAGTACGCGCTTCCGCCTCGACCTCGAACCGGTAGTCCTCGATCACGTGGTTCGCCAGCAGCAGCCGGCACATGGCCTCGATGCGCTCGCGCGCGTCTTTCTCATTGCGCGCATCAAGCCGGACCTCGATGTACTTGCCTACACGAACATCAGACACCTCGCCGAACCCCAGCGTCGCGAGGCCCTGGCGCACCGTGATGCCTTGCGGATCGTTCACGACCGGCTTCGGAGTGACGATCACCCTTGCCAGCACTGAGGCCATCATTGGTTCCTTGCCTTTTTCGGAAACAGCGGCTTGCCGACCAGGCGAAGGTACGCCGTCAGGTACCGCTCGCGGGTCTGGGCCACGATATCCGGCGGGAGCTCTGGCGGCTCGGAATCCTTATCCCAGCCCGAATGTTCGAGCCAGTCGCGCACGAATTGCTTGTCATACGACTGCGGCGACGTCCCCACCACGTAACTCGCCGAATCCCAGAACCGCGAGCTGTCGGGTGTCAAAGCCTCGTCGATGAGGATCAGGTTGTCATCGATGAGCCCGAACTCGAACTTGGTGTCGGCCAGGATGACGCCGCGCTGCTCCGCGTGCCCCGAGGCGAACTTGTAGAGCTCGAGGCTGGCGTCGCGCAGCTTGTTCGCAAGCGCATCGCCGATCTCGTCCTTCATCCGATCGAACGTGATGTTCTCGTCGTGTCCGGTCTCGGCCTTGGTTGCCGGAGAGAAGATCGGATATGCGAGCTTCTCGCTCTGGCGCAGGCCCGGCGGCATAGACTCACCGGCCAGCGTGTGCGACTCCTCGTACTCCTTCCATGCGCTGCCGGCCAGGTAGCCGCGAACCACGCACTCGTAGTCGACGCGCTTCGCTTTCCGGACGATCATGAAGCGGCCCGCGAGCTGGTCGCGTTGGTCGCGCAGCGACACGGGAAGGTCGGGGACCTGGCCCGACACCAGGTGGTTCTCCTGGAAGGTGTGGGTCAGCGAGAACCAGAAGATCGACAGCTGGGTCAGCACCTTGCCGCGGTCGGGGATGCCATTCGGCAGCACGTGGTCGAACGCGGAGATGCGGTCGGTGGCGACCATCAGGAGCCGGTCATCGGGCAGCTCGTACGTGTCGCGCACCTTGCCCTTGGCAAAGAGCTTGAGCGGCAGCTCGGTCGTTGTGACGGCCGGGCCGGCAATCAACTCGTTTTCACTCCCAGGCCGAGGCGCTCGAACGCCAGGTCGGTGTGCTCGAGGCCGACCCACGGGTCGAACACCTGGTCCAGCTGCTCCCCGATGCGTGTCTTCACGTCCGAGTCCTTTTCTATCACCGACCGGAATCCCGGTCCGCCTTCTTCGAGCGACTGCATCGCCGCGCTCTGCACGACCGCATATGCGTCCTCGCGCGCCATGCCCGCGTCCACCAGCGCGGTGAGCACCCGACCCGAGAACGCGACGCCGCCGGCGAATTGCAGGTTGCGCAGCATCCGCTGCGGCCGCACCTCGAGTCCTCTCAAGACTTTGGTCATCTCGATGGCCATGAAGTCGACCGCCGCGCACGCGTCGGGAAAGACGATGCGCTCGGCGGAGGAGTGGCTGATGTCGCGCTCATGCCACAGCGCCGTGTTCTCGAGCGCCGTCACGAGGTGCCCGCGCACGACGCGAGCCAGCCCACACACGCGCTCGGTGAGCACCGGGTTGCGCTTGTGGGGCATGGCCGAGCTGCCCTTCTGCTGTCGCCCGAAGGGCTCGAAGACCTCACCTACCTCGCTGCGCTGAAGGTGCCGGATCTCGGTCGCGATGCGCTCCAGGGCGCCGGCGACGGATGCCAGGGCGTACATGAGGGCAGCATGAATGTCACGCGCGATCACCTGCGTCGAGACCAGGTCCGGACGCAGGCCCAGCTGGGCGCACACGTACTCCTCGACGCGCGGATCAACAGTTGCGTGCGTACCCACGGCGCCGCTCACGCGTCCCACCGCGACCTCGTCGCTCGCGCGGTCGAGTCGCTCCCTCACACGGTCGAGCTCCGCCACCCATCCGGCCACCTTGAAGCCGAACGTCGTCGGCTCCGCGACCACGCCGTGAGTGCGGCCCGCCATCAATGTGCGGCGGTGCTGCACGGCCAGGCCGGCGGCCGCGTCGCGGACTGCGGCGAGGTCGCCGGCGATCACCTTCGCCGACTCGACGAGTTGCACCGCCATCGCGGTGTCGTTGAGGTCCTGGCTTGTCATCCCGAGGTGCACATAGCGCGCCTCTGGCTGGCCGATTGACGCGTTGACGTCGGTCAGGAAGGCGACGACGTCGTGGCCGACGCGGCCCTCGATCTCAGCGATCCGCTGCGCGTCGAACGCGGCTTTGCGGATCTTCTGCAGGGCCGATGCGGGGATGCGGCCGAGCTCGGCCCAGGCCTCACAAGCCAGGACTTCTATCCGCAGCCAGAGCTCGAAGCGGTGCTGATCCGACCAGATCGCCTGGACGGCAGGCGGACAGTAACGCTCGATCAAGAGAGGGCAGAATTCCCAACGATCACGGGGACGCCGCGATTA
>JACXTT010014360.1_pt1 | contig 10364 bp, 5 predicted proteins | sample 9270951 | NCBI WGS metagenome assembly JACXTT01 (sample SAMN15532306, study PRJNA645909) | rock metagenome | isolation source: weathered quartz diorite | place: Puerto Rico | collected 2017-06-21
GAGGAGGCCCTGCCGTTGTACCGTTTCTGGACAATGTTAATTGATCTTTGTCGCAAGTGGTGGCTGGAACCCAATTGCTACTTCAGCCTGTGCGACGTAGCCAAGGGCGTGAAGCACTTTCCCTACTACGTCGATGAACGAGACGGTGCCACCGTGCAAACCGTGGACGTGCCCGTGCGCCTGGGTTTGACCGAATACGTCATGAAAACAGGCTTGCCCCAACGCGTAGACCAAGCCCGTATGGCGCAGTTGAAAGCCGATGGTCTGGTGACACAGGCCCAGGGCGACCTCGGTTTCAGCGCCTGGCTTGGGGTGCCGCTGCGCATCCGGGGCACCGTCGATGGTGTGCTGGCCGTGCAAAGCTATGACGCGGGCGCCGTCTACACCTTTGCGGACGAAGAAATCCTGTCCCATGTAGCCCACCATGTCGGTGCCGCCATCGAGCGCATGCAGGCCTATGCCGCCATGCACCGCTCAGAAGAGCGTTATCGCAATGTGATTGAGCAAGTGGGCCAAGGCATGATGGTGCTCGACCAGGACCAGGTGCTGTTTTCCAACCCCCGTGCCGTCAGCATGTTGGGCCTGGGTGGCCCGGACCAGCCACAACAAGGCTGGACCGACTACCTGGACCCACAAGACCGCGTGCGGGCGCTGGATGCGCTGCGGGGCTTGACGCTGGGCGTCGACAGCAATTTGCGGCTGGAGCTGCGCATCAACCCACCCGATGGCGAGCCCCGGTGGGTAGAGATGGGCGCCACGCGCGTGCACTGGGAAGATTCCTTAGCCACGCTGGCCTTTCTGTCCGACATCACGCAACGCAAGCAGTTGGAGCTGGCGCTGCGCCGTACCTCGTTCGAACGCGAAGCCATGCTGAACACGGCCCTGGTGGGCATCAGCTTCAATGTGCAGGAACGTATCGTTTGGGTCAACGAGAAGTGCGCCGAGATGTCTGGCTTTGCGCGTGACGACCTGATAGGCCAGTCACCCCGTATTTTTTACGAATCGGACGAGGCCTTCTATGCCGAGAAACAGAAGTCCGAAGCCAGCCTGCGCCGCACCGGCACCTACAACAGCGAACGCTATACCCGGCGCAAGAATGGTGACGTCATTTGGGTACTGATAGCGGGGCGTTGCGTCGAAGGCCATGACCCGGATGCTGGCGTCATCTGGACACTGCTGGACGTTACCGCGCGCCGACGCGCTGAAGATGACATCCGCGAAGAGCTGGAGCGGCAGCGCGAACTCAACGTGCTGCGCACGCGATTGGTGGCCATGACCAGCCACGAGTTCCGCACCCCGCTCGCTTCCATCCTCTCGGCTGCGGAGTTGCCGCGCTATTACAGCGAGGGCGTGTCCGTCGACGAACGGAAGCGATTGCCGCATTCCCTTGACACCGGTTTTCAACGCATTTCACGCAGCCCTGACCGCATCTTGCTGATTGGCAAGGCCGAGGCCGAAATGCTGGAGTTCCGGCCCCAACCCTTGGACTTGAAGGCACTGTGCGAGGAACTGATCAAAGATGCCTGCGTGCAGCACCCACAGGCCAAGAGCCCCATTGGACTGGACTGGCAGTTGCCAGCCACCACCGGTGCCTTTGACGAAAAATTGTGCCGCCACATATTCAGCAACCTGCTGTCCAACGCCCTGAAATACTCGCCAGCAGGCGGGGCCGTCAATATGTGTGTGCAGGCCGACCAGGGTAAGACCCTGTTTGCCATCCGCGACCAGGGTATCGGCATACCGGCCGATGAATTGCACCACTTGTTCGACTCCTTCCACCGTGCCAGCAATGTAGGTGCCATTGCGGGTACTGGCCTGGGACTATCCATCGTCAAGAAATCGGTGGAACTGCATGGTGGCTCCATCTCGGTCAGTAGCACCTTGGGGGAAGGCACCTGCTTTACGGTCGTTTTGTAGAACATTTGCACTTCAAGGCCACTCTCCATTACAGTCGCTAGGACACAGTTAGCCGCACGCCATGCCACCCACGCCCGAAGCATCGGTAACCCCATTGCAGTCTCAGTCCGCCACTGGGTTTGCCACACTGCAGGCCTTGCAACGGTCGGTAGAGCACCTGCAGGCACGCGAAAGCCACTTATTGAACTTGCTGAGCCTGGCGCGCGACGCCGTGGTCGCCATGGATACCCAGGGCCTGGTGACCGACTGGAACCCTGCTGCTGAAAAGCTGCTCGGCTACAGCCGGGAGCAGGCGATTGGCGCCAAGCTATCGAATCTCATCATTCCCGCCGCGCAACGCCCTGCCCATGAGGCAGGCTTGAAGCGTTTCTTGGCCACCCGCCAAGCCACCATTCTGAACCGGCTGATCGAGGTGGAGGCGCAACACCGCGATGGCAGCTTGATTGCCGTGGAACTGGCGGTATGGTCATTCCCATCAGGCCAAAGCCTGGGTTTTGGTGCCTTCATACGCGATATTTCGGACCGCCGGGCGGCACAGGAAGCGTTCAAGCTGTCTGAAGACTTCAATCGCGTGGTCGTGGAACATCTGGGTGAGGGCATGTGCATCCAGCAAGACGGTGTTGTGGTTTACGTCAACCGCATGGCACAGGAAATCCTGCGCCGGCCCTTGCACACACTTGTGGGGCAGCCCATGTTGAACTGGGTGCACGCAGACGACCACACATTGCTTTCCGACTTCGATCGGCGACGGCTTAACGGTGAGGCCGTGCCCGACCGCTATGAGATGCGTTGCTCGCATGGGGACGGCGGCACGCGCTGGCTGGAGGCCCATGCCTCGGTAATTCCATGGAAGGGCCGCGATGCCACCATGACCTTCTTCTCCGATATCACCGAGCGCAAGACCATGATCGACTCGTTGCACCGGTCGGAAGAACGGTACCGGCTGGTGATCGAAAACGTCGGCGAAGGCATGATCGTGTTGCAAGGTGACCATATCGTGTTTGCCAACGCACGGGCAGCCGAAATTGCCCGCATGCCCCATGAAGAGTTTCTCCGCATGGGCTATTTGCACCGCGTGCATCCCGACGACCACGCCATCATCCAGGAGCGCCGTAGGCGGCGTCTGGCTGGCGAAGACGTCATCAACCATTACCAGATCCGGCTGCTGCAACCCGATGGCACGATCCAATGGCTGGAAATCGGTGTGACCGTCGTTCCATGGGAGGGCCTGCCGGCAACGCTGACCTTCTACACCGACATCACCGACCGCAAGATGCTCGAGCAAGAGCTGCAGCGCACCTACTTTGAACGCGAGGCCATTCTCAACACCGCCCTGGTCGGCATTGTGTTTTCACGGGGCCGTGACCATGAATGGGTGAACGACAAATTTGCAGAGATGGTGGGCTACCGACGCGAGGAGCTGATTGGTCAGTCCTCGCGGCTGGTACATGCCGATGAAGCATTGTGGCGCCAGCTCGGTGAAAAGACCCGTGCCGGGCACAAGAAGTACGGAACCTATACCGATGAGCGGCAGTTTCGACGCAAGAACGGTGAGTTGTTCTGGGCCCATCTGGCCGGTCGCTGCGTACGCCCGTTGGACCCGGACTCCGGCGTCATTTGGACCTTTCTGGACATTACCGAGCGCAAGCAAGCCGAGCAGGACATTCGCGAGGCATTGGAACGCCAAAAAGAACTCAACGAATTGCGCTCACGTTTCGTTGCGATGACCAGCCATGAGTTCCGCACCCCGTTGGCGACCATCATGTCCTCCGCAGAACTCTTGAAATACTATGGCGACCGGTTGCCCGAGTCGGAAAAAGTTGAGGTTTTGCAGAGTATTGAAAGCAGCGTGCAACGCATGACGCGCATGCTCGATCGCGTGCTGTTGATTGGCAAGGTCGAGGCGCAGATGCTGGAATTTAGACCGGTGCAACTGAATCTGGTCCCACTGTGTCTGTCCTTGGCTGAAGAAGCCCGGGCACAGCACCCCAACTCCGGCTGCACGCTGCAAACCGTCTTCGCCGGTGAGGCGATGCCCGGCCTCTACGACGAAAAGCTGTTGGGCCACATCTTCAGCAACTTGCTGTCCAATGCCATCAAGTATTCGCCCGACGGTGGGGCGGTTCACTTCAAGGTTTTCCCCGAAGGGGCGCACACGGTGTTTGAGGTTTCGGACAGCGGAATCGGCATTCCCAGCGATGAGATTGGCCATCTATTCGAGTCTTTTCATCGATCCAGCAACGTTGGCAACATCCAGGGCACTGGTTTGGGTTTGGCAATTGTCAAAAACGCGGTAGATTTGCACGGAGGTCGCATTGAAGTATTTAGCGTTCAGGGGCAAGGCACCCGCTTTCGTGTCACACTGGCAACCGGTCTAGCCCCCAATGATTGAGGTATTACATGGCACGCATTCTTGTGATTGATGACGAAGCGCCGATTCGCGAGAATCTGGTGCGCTTCTTGGTGCTGGAAGGGCATCAGGTCATACAGGCCGTGGACGGCCGGTTGGGCCTGGAGGCCATTCGCGAACACCGGCCCGACTTCATTCTGTGTGACGTCATGATGCCGCAGCTCGATGGGTTTGAAGTGCTGGCCGCCACCCATGCCGACCCCGCGTTGCGTGGCATACCGTTTGTCTTTCTGTCCGCCAGTGCAGAACCGGAGAAGCTTGAACCCGCACTGAAACAAGGCGCCACTGGCTACGTTACCAAACCTTTCAATCTGGCTCATTTGCGCCAGTTGCTGGCAACGCAACTGGGAAAGACGCCGCCCGCAGCTGACGCAAAATGACACGCCGCATCGTCATCGCCGAGGACGAAGCCGATATTCGCGTCAACCTGACGCGCCTGCTCACGCTGGAAGACTACCAGGTTTGGGCGGCACCCAACGGCCTGGAAGCCTTGGAACTGGTACGCGAGCATCTTCCAGACATCGTGCTCAGCGACGTGATGATGCCGGAAATGAGCGGCCATCAACTGGTCTTGGCGCTGCGGGCAGATCCCTTGACGGCGCACATCCCGACGGTTTTGCTAACCGCCAAAGCTGACCGCAGCGACGTGCGCGAAGGCATGAACCTCGGGGCCGATGACTACCTGACCAAGCCTTTTCAACGTGACGAACTGCTGGACTGCATACGTTCACAACTGGACAAGGCCGAAGCCCAGCAGGTGATAGCCCGCAAACTGGCCACGCAAGCGCACCAGATGGCGCACTTTGACGCCGTCACGAACCTGCCCAACCGTACCCACCTTTTGCTGTTGCTCAGCCACGCGCTGAACGACCCCAAAGACCACGTCCCGGCGCTTTGGGTGGTGGGCCTGGACAGCCTTCCGCAAATGACACAGTTCATGGGCGTCGGCCTGTTGGACGATGCGGTTAGCCAGATGGCGCAACGCCTGAGCCTGATCGCCAACGACTCTGAACATTTGGCCGATTGTCGCTATACGGTGGCTCGGCTGGGTGAAGACCGACTGGCCCTGCTGGCGTCCAACTGGCCGGTGGGCCGTGCGGTGGACGCTATGGCCCTGGAACTGCTGCAAGACATGTCGGTTTCCATTTCATTGGACGGGCAGGAGCAATTCCCGGTCATTTCCGTTGGCGCCTGCGTGCAGACGATAGAACGCGAACGGCCGGATGCCATGCTGGCACGCCTGGATATTGCCTTGGCAGCCGCGCGTAGCCAGTCCGCGCAGCGTGTGGTGGTGCATGAGCCCACGTCCGCATCCGAGTTGTCAGCGGCCTTCAGACTGCACAACGACCTGCACCGTGCGGTCGACCGGCGCGAACTGGAGGTGTATTTTCAGCCCCAGGTCTTGGCTCACGACAGCAGCCTGATTGGCTTTGAAGCGCTGATGCGCTGGCGACATCCGCAGCTCGGATTGGTGTCGCCAGTACGTTTCGTCCCCATGGCCGAGGACAACGGGCAAATTGTTCCCATGGGTGCCTGGGTCTTGCAGGAGGCCTGCCGACAGGCCATGCAATGGCAAGCCCACCGGCCAACCAACGCAGCGCCCCTGCGTGTGGCGGTCAACCTCTCCCTTCGCCAGTTCAGCGACCCCCATCTGCTCGACCACGTGCATGAAGCACTAAACACCTCTGGAATCGGCCCGACCCAGCTGGAGTTGGAAATCACCGAGAGCACGGCCATGCTCGATCTGCAGCATACATTGGATGTACTCAAGCAACTCAAGGCCTTGGGTCTGAAACTGGCGATTGACGATTTTGGTACCGGCTACTCCAGTCTGGCGTACCTCAAACGCTTCCCACTGGATGTCTTGAAGGTGGACCAATCCTTCGTGCGTCAGCTTTGCACCAACCGTGAAGACCAGGCCATCGCCGGCGCAGTCATCAACTTGGCGCACAGTCTGGGGCTGGATGTGATTGCGGAAGGCGTGGAAACCCAAGAGCAGCATCAGCTGCTGTTCGAAATGGGTTGCGACCAGATGCAGGGCTATCTTCACGGCAAACCCATGCCGGCAGACACTGTGGCGCAATGGTTGCAAAATCGCGGACAAGCGCTTGCATCCGGCTAGCAAGGGTTGGTCGCGCTTCGCTAGGACAAGGGGGAAGAATTGCTGACACCTGCAAATGCCAAGATCCTCGTCATTGAAGATATGGGTGAGATGCGTGACATCTTGCGCCGCTTGCTTGCTGTTTTGGGGTTTGCCAGAGTAACGCTATTGACCAACGGCATTGAGGCCTGGGAACAATTGCAGGTTCAAGAGTTTGACTTGGTGTTGTGTGACTGGAACATGCCCAAGATGTCGGGCCGCGAACTGTTGGAAAAGGTGCGCGCCGAACCACGCCTGGCCCAACTGCCTTTCATCATGATCACCGGTGAAAATGCCGCCGAACGGGTTCGAAACGCCATTGCCGGCGGCGTCTCCGATTTCATCGTCAAACCATTTACGGGCGCGCTGTTGGAACACCGCATCAAGCATATCCTGGAGCGCACCGGCGCGTCCGCCGCTGCCAAGACGGCTCCACCTCCCAACGACGGCACCACTTAGAGCCGGGGCAGCCGCACCGTAAAGACCGTTCCCTGGCCCAAGGCACTTCGAACGGCGATCGTTCCACCGTGCAGATCCACCGAGCGCTTGACGATGGCCAAGCCCAGCCCCGTCCCGGCAATGTTGCCAACATTGGTGGCGCGGTGAAACGTTTCAAACAGGCGTGGCAGGTCCGCCTCTGGAATGCCAATGCCCTGATCGCTGACCTCGAACCGGAACTCATCGTCTCCGCAGTCCACGTCAAATCGCACCACACCACCCTGCGGCGAGTATTTGATGGCGTTGGACAACAGATTGCCAAAGATGTGGCGCATCAGTTTTTCATCGAAGGCGCCCTGTGCTGCGCCGCCGCCAATCTTCAGGTCCAGGCTGTGTCGTTTGGCCCCGGCGTCGAAAAGCTCCAGTGTCTGCTCTTGCACCAGGGCCTCGCACAGGGCATCCAATGCCAGTGGCACGGGGTGGCACTCAATCCGTTCTTCCTCGTCCTTGCCAATCACCAAAATGTCTTCCAACATCTTGGTCATGCGCTTGACCGCCAGATTGATGGAGCCGAACAGTTCAGAACGCTCGTTGGCCGGCAGACGCGCGTAGTAGTGCGCCAGCAAATCGGACGACGACAGGATGGTGGCCAGCGGTGTACGGAATTCGTGGGACGCCATGGACACAAAGCGGGACTTGAGCTGGTTGAGCTCTTTCTGCTTCTCCAATGAGGTTCTTATTTCTTCCTCGGCCATACGCCGCTGCGTGATATCGCGGATAAAGGCACAAAATTCAAATTGGTCGGGATCGTCCAGCGTGACCCGCGTAATCGCCAACTCAATCGGAAACTCACGCCCCGACTGGTGCAGCGCAGAAATCTCAATGCGCCGATCAATAACGCGCGATTCTCCACGCGCCATGTAGCGAGCCATACCCTGCACATGGGCTTGGCGCAGACGCTGCGGAATGATGGTTTCATGCAGCGCCCGACCCAGGGCTTCCTGCGGGCTCCAGCCAAAAATGAGTTGGGCCTGCGCGTTCCACCCGACGATGGCGCCTGCGGAATTGACACGCACCACCGCGTCCAGCGCGGTATCGACTATGGCTTGCAGTTTTTGCTTGCTTTCGGCCAGCATGGTCAAGGTGCTGCGCATTTCCTGGGTGCGTCGCGCAATGCGGGCCTCCAGATCGGAATTGAGCTCTTGCAGCTCGCGGTCAATGCGTTCGCGGTGTTGCATGTCCTGCACCAACTGCGCCTGCGTCACACGGAGCTCGGCATTTGCCTGATCGGCCTGCTGTTGAGCGGCTGCTGCGGCGGCATAGGCCGACGCATTGTCCAACGCGATCGCGCCGTAGGCGCACAAGGTGTGAAAGATAGACCGCTCGCGCTCGCCATACACTTTGGCCCTGGGCGACTGGATCGTCATCACGCCCAAAAGGCGCTGCCCCACCAGCAGCGGCATGTACAGCATGCTTTGCGTGACCAAGGTGCCGGGGATCCAGCTGCCGGTAACCACACCGGGTTCCATTTCGATCAACACCGCGTTGCGCTCTCGGGCGCAGCGCGCGGACACGGCCGTCGGGCTTTCCATGGGTACTCGCGACAGGGGCAAGGGCTGTTGCGCCTCAATGCCAAATGCCATTTTCAGGAACTGCTGGTTGGGCTCCAGCAAATACACGGCAAAGGCTGTGGCATCCAGCAGCTCATGCACATGCCGATGCAAGGCCTTGAACACCGCATCCGCGTCCAGGCTGGCTGTAATGTCGCGGCCAATGATGCCCAGGGTTTCCAGTGTTGCGGCCGTCTCCTTCAAAGTCACCGCCAACTGGCGGTGGTGCTCTGTATCTGCACGGGCCTGCTCCACCTCCTGACGAACCTGCAAGGCCAGGGCACGCCGTTGTGCCTCGTGACGCCGCGACTTGTTGCGCGCCGCGTTGGCGGACACTGCGTTGGCGTACGCAGCCTGGAAGTTGCCGGCTGCCGCGTACGCCGCAGCCACCTGTTCCAAAAGCTCCGGTGCAACATCGTAGCCCCCCATGGCCGAGGCAATGGTCAATGCCTGGTCGAGGTAGTGCAACGCCGGGTGAACAGCCACCATGCCTGGCGGTGGCGGCAGTGTGCGCTGCAAATGCATATCGGCAAATACGCGCAAGATCTGGATCTGGGCTTCAGCGTTGCCTTGCTTTTGCGCGAGTTCCAAGGCGGCAACGGCTTTTTCCTGGGCCTGCGCAATCCGGCCGAGCAGAAACAGGGCGCTGGCCTGACCGCGCCATGCCCGGACGACGAGGTCGGGCTCGGCGTGCGACTGCACATGCTCTTCCAACTTGGAAAACGACTCCAGGCCAGCGCCATAGTCGCCCACGTCCAGGGCCAGCTGCCCCAAATTGGCCAGACCCAATTCATAGTTGCGCGACCCCGTTTGCGCCGCCATCAGGCCCAAGGCCTCGCGCAAATACTGTCGCGACTCATCGTGGCGCCCCAGTAGACGCATCACGTCGCCCAATTGCATGAGCGAAAAACCTATGCTGGCCGGCCACCCGGTGGCCCGGGCCAATTGCAAGGCGCGCTCGCTCCACTGCAACGCAGCGTCCAAGTCGCCCAAGGTTGCGAACGATTCGGCGGCGTTGGTGACGGATACCAGGGCTTGACGCGTTTGCCCACTGTCCAGCGCCGCGTGGTAGGCCAGCAGGTCATGCTTGATGGACGCACCAGGGTCATTCGTCAGTCCCGCCACATTGGCCCGCGCCGCGGAAATCCAAGCAGTGACGCAGCCGGGGTGTTCTTCTTCCGCAGGAAATTGGGTCTGTAGCGCCTGCGCCGTACCCGCCGGATCGCGAAACGACAGGTTGACCAGTCGGCGGGCCGCTGCTGCCGCCTTGCGAACAGGATCCGGGCACTTGGCATATGCCGCAATTGCCTGGCCAAGGCACTGACCGACCTGTGCACCATTGCCGCGATCGACCCATATGGAAGCCTGCATCCAATGCACGTCACCACTGCCCTCGGCATCTTGCAGACGTGCAAATTCGGCGCCAGCAAAATCGAGTAATTGCTGGGAGGTGGTGCTATTGCCAAACAACAGCTCAATCTCCGCTTGCAGCAGCGTCAGCCGAGCGGCGATCCGGGCACGTTCGTCCTGCGCAAGCCCCGGATACTGCAGTAGCAAGTCCTGTGCTTCGCGGGCCAGCGCCAAGGCGCGCTGGCAGTCGCGCTGGCGCAGATGCCATGCCAACGCCACCAGACTGTTCAGCCGGGCATCGCCTGGGGCCATTTCCAGCGCTCGCGCCAGCGCGGCAATGGCATCGTTAGCTATGAAAAGGTCCATTGCCAAAGAAGTGAGGGACAGGGCTTGCATCATACAGGGCAAGCGCGCCGATCCAAAGCAGCCCCCACTATGCGTCACGCCAGCAGCAATTCAGGGTTCAACTCCCGCGCCCCCCCCAACAACCCCCCTTTCC
>JACXTT010014361.1_pt1 | contig 10364 bp, 8 predicted proteins | sample 9270951 | NCBI WGS metagenome assembly JACXTT01 (sample SAMN15532306, study PRJNA645909) | rock metagenome | isolation source: weathered quartz diorite | place: Puerto Rico | collected 2017-06-21
CGCTGGCGCACACGCCCGCCGCGCCTTCCGGCCTGGCGGTGCTGGTGGTGGACGACAACGAGGACGCCGCCCGCGTGCTGGGCGAGATGCTGGCCCTGCAGGGTCACCGGGTCGAACTGGCCTTCGATGGTCCCGGCGCACTGGCCGCGGCGCGCCGCGTCCGCATCGACGTCGGCCTGCTCGACATCGGCCTGCCCGGCATGGATGGCTACGAGCTGGCCCAGGCCCTGCGCGCGGACCGCGCGCCCGGCCGGCCGCCCCTGCGCCTGTTTGCCATCACCGGCTACGGCCAGGAAGCCGACCGCCAGCGCGCGGCGGCGGCCGGCTTCGACCGCCACCTGGTAAAACCGGTCGATTTCGCGGCGCTGGCAGCGGCGCTGACGCTGCTAGAAAACAAAGGTCATTAATCGTCGGCATTGCATTACGGATGTTGTGTTACACCGCTTGCGCGCCACGCCTGTCGGCATTTTTTACAGCTTTCCAAATGCCATCTAGCGCCGAAAAATGACAACTGTTTATATTCAATCGCTTGCCTTGCGAGGCGTGAAATTTGCTTGCCTGTATGGAGAGGTTCCGCAGCCGCGGGATCCTGACTGGAAAATTTAACGGTTCGATTTCGTCACAACAATGCGCCTGCGGGCAGCATGCCTGAACAGGCGAACGGATCGGCCGTGCTTTTCCACACTCCTGAAAGAGGCACATCATGAAGATACTGCACTTGTTCCGAGAGGCCATTGCCGCCGTTCTGATTTTTGGGGCGGCGGCAATGGCGCACGCCGATGTCATCTACAGCTTCAACCTCAAGGATCCGAGTCTTGCAATCGGTGCCGGACCTTACGGGACCGTCACTTTGCATCAGGTCGGCGCCAACATGAACGTGACGGTCAGCCTGCGTTCCGACCTGAACTTCGTCAACACGGGCGGGCAGCATACGCTGTTCTCGTTCAACGCCACCGGCGTCGTCAAGGGCGACATCAGCAATATTTTCTTCAACGGCGTCGCCGACCCCAACGTCACGGTGATTGCGCCGGGCAGCAATCCGCCCTTCAATGCCGGTTTCACGCTCGGCATCGATTGCACGGGCGGCGGCTGCCAGAACGGGGCGCCCGGGCAGCATGTCGATCCGCTCACCTTCACCGTCGCCAATGCCGTCTACACCGATTTCGGTATCAGCATCGGTTCGCCGGCAACCTTCTTTTCCGCCGACGTCATTTGCGTGATCGGCACGTGCAACGGCAACACCGGTGCGGTCGGTTCGAACTTGCTGTTGGACCAGGGCGGCGGCGACAACGGCAATCCCGCGCCGGAGCCGGGCGGCATCGCCTTGCTGGCCCTGGGCCTGGCGGCGATGGCGGGATCGCGCCGGCGCCGCTGAGCAGGCGCTGCATCGGCACTAGCTCCTAAGGATTAGCCGGCGCGGCGGCACGCTGCCCGCGCCCGGTTTCCTCTCTGCCGCGCTAAGCGGGCGGGCCGGTCAGGGGCGCGCAGGCACGCAGAGTTTGCCAATTGCGAAATGGCAATTTGGGCCGGCGAGCAGGTATAGTATGGCTTGTTCGGCGCGGCCCCTGGCCGGCCCATTGACTGTCCATACCGCGCCCGCGTCCATGTTTCGATCCGTCTCCCTGACCCTGCGTCAATTGCTGTTCCTGTTGACCGCGCTTGGATTGCTGCCCGTCGCCGTGATCGGCGCCTGGAGCATCCACGCCGCCGTGGCCCGCCAGCAGGCCGACTTGAGCCACTCCATCCAGGCCCTGTCGCGCGCCCTCGCCAGCGCGGTCGATGCGGAACTCGACACCACCGTGCATGCCGTGCAGAGCCTCGCGGCCCAGCCCAGCCTGGCCGCGCACGACATGCCCGCGTTTTATCAGGCCTCGCTGCGCGCGGTGGCGGCGCAGTCGGACTGGCGCGCCGTGATTCTCACCGACGTCGATGGCAAGGTGCTGTTCAAGTCGAGCCGGCCGCTGGGCCAGGCCGATCCGGGCATCAGCGATCCGCCCAGCCTGCGTACGGCCATGTCGGTGCTGCGTCCCGTGGTGGGCACGGTGGCGCGTGGGCCATCGGGCCGGCCGGCGGTGCCGATCCGCATTCCCGTGGTGGTGGGCGGACGCCTGCAATACGTGGTCACGGTGGCGCTGGCGCCAGACCGCATGCTGCGCATCCTGCAGAACCAGCGGGTGCCGCCGGAGTGGCTGGTGTCGATTTCGGATGCGTACGGCATGCGGGTGGCGCGCACGCGCGACCATGATGGCACGGTCGCCACGCCAGTGTCGGAGAACGTGGCACGCTTGATCAAAGCGGGTGTGGCCGAAGGGGTGGGCACCCTGGTCAACGCCGATGGCCAGCAAGTGCTGGCCACGTACAGCACCGTGCCCGGGTACGGATGGCACGTGACGATCGGCGCGCCCACCGCCCATTTCGCCGCGGTCTTGTGGACCACGCTGGGCGCGTATGCGATGGCGATCGCGCTGGCGCTTGGTCTCTACGTGGTGCTGGTGGCCTTCATCGCCAAGCGCCTGGTGCTGTCGATCGACCATGTGAAGGAACAGACCGCGCGGGTCGGCCATCGTCTGCCGGCGCGCATGCAGCCCAGCCGCGTGCGCGAAGTCAACGAGATCGGCGAGAGCCTGATCAAGGCATCGAAGGAACTCGAAGCGGTCGAGCGGGAACGGGAAGCGCTGGTGGTGTCGCTGCAGGCGGCGCTGGTGCGGGCCGAAAAAGCCGCCGCCACCAAGGACAATTTTCTGGCCGTGCTGGGCCACGAGCTGCGCAACCCGCTGGCGCCCATCGTGATGGCGCTGGACCTGATGGACGTGCGGGCCGGGAGCGAATGCCGGCGCGAGCGCGACACCATGCGCCGCCAGGTCAACCACATGCGCCGCCTGGTCGACGATCTGCTCGACGTTTCCCGCATCACCCAGGGCAAGCTGACCATGGTGCAAGAGCCGGTCAGCCTGTCGCAGGCCGTGCGCCAGGCCATCGACACGGTGCGCCCCGCCATGGACGGCGCCAACCGCCTGTTCGTCACCGAGGTCGATGACGTGTGGGTGCTGGGCGACGAGACCCGGCTGGTGCAGGTGGCGATCAATCTGCTGTCGAACGCGCTGCGCTACGGCGGCGCCGGCAACGTCAGCGTCTGCGTGCGGCGCGAGGGGGGAGAGGCGGTGCTGGCGGTGCAGGACAGTGGCGTCGGCATGGAGCCCGGCACCGCCGAGCTGATTTTCCGGCCCTTTTACCAGGCGCCCCAGCCGCTGGCGCGTTCTTCGGGCGGCTTGGGACTGGGCCTGACCATCGTGCTGTCCATCGTTGAACTGATGCAGGGCAGCGTGCGCGCGGCCAGCGCCGGCCTGGGCCAGGGCAGCCGTTTCGAAGTGCGCCTGCCCGCCATCGACCACGCCGAGACGGCGGCGCCGGTGACGGCGGGCGCACCGGCCGCCAGCGGGCGGCGCATCATGATCGTCGACGACAACATCGACGCCGCCCACACCACCGCCGAAATCCTGTCCCTGCTGGGCCACCAGGTGCGCGCCGCCCACGACGGCAAGGCGGCCATGGCCCTGCTGCAGAAAATGCAGCCGGACGTGGCCATCCTCGACATCGGCCTGCCCGACATCGACGGCTTCGAGCTGGGCCGGGCGGTGCGCCGCCAGGGCTTTCGCGGCACCATGCTGGCCCTGACCGGCTACGGCCAGGAGCGGGACCGCCAGAAAGCCCTCGACGCCGGCTTCGACCAGCATCTCACCAAGCCGGTCGACGTCAACGAACTGCAGCGCGCCATCGCCGGCACCGGCCACCCCCACAGCAGCGCCAACACGCCCGCCTGACTTTAGCGCCGGGCTACGCAAAACGGCCTTTCTGGTATCCTTGGCGTTCGATGGATGGAGGAGTTTGCCGATGAAGGTAGCACTGGTGGGATCGCGGTTCTTTGCCGCATCCGTGTTCGAAGCCCTGCGCCAGGAAGTGGGCATCGAGTTTGTCGGCGTGGTTGCTCCCGCCGAGGACGACCGCCTGGCCGTGGCCGGCCGCGCCGCCGGCCTGCCCGTGCACGTGCTGCAGGACGTGCGCAAGGTGCCGGCCGAAGCCATCCCCGAAGGCACCGATCTGATCATCGCCGCCCATACCCACGCCCGCGTGCTGGACGAGGCGCTGGCCCGCGCCCGCCTGGGCGGGATCGGCTACCACCCTTCGCTGCTGCCTCGCCACCGCGGCATCGCCGCCGTCGAGTGGACCATCCTCGAAGGCGATCCGATTGCCGGCGGCTCCGTGTACCACCTGGCCGATGGCTGGGACGCGGGCGCCATCGCAGCCCAGGACTGGTGCTTCGTACTCAAAGGTGAAAACGCCCGCCAGCTGTGGGAACGGGCGCTCGCGCCAATGGGCATCGCCCTGCTGGCCAAAGTGGTGCACCAGGCCCGCGTCGACGGCGTGCTGCCCGCTTTCCCCCAGGACCAGCGCTTCGCCACCCAGGCCAAGATGATCCGCCGCGCCGTCGTGCTGACGGAAGAAACGGCGCCGGACACGGTGCCGCTGGTGGTGACGGTGGTGGGGCCGGACCGGCACGGCATCGTCAGCATGCTGGCCGACCGCGCCCAGCGCTACGGCGCCAACTGGGCGGCCAGCCGCATGACCCGCCTGGCCGGCGAATTTTCCGGCACCGTGCATTTCGACGTGCCCTCCGCCCACGCCGACGCGCTGGTGGCGGCCCTGCACCAGTTGGCCTCCAGCGGCCTGCAGGTGGTGGTGGCCAGCCGCGGCAGCGCGGTGGTGCCGCCCGGCCTGCGCTCCTTCGAGCTGGAACTGGTGGGCGAAGACCGGGTCGGCATCGTCAGCCGCCTGACCGGCATGCTGGCCGAACGGGGCGTGTCGATCGAATCGATCCACACCGACATCGTGCGGGGCGGCGTGTCCGGCAAGCAGACCTTCAAGATCGGCGCCCATTTGCTGGCGCCCGGCAGCCTGTCGCTGGAATCGCTGCGCACGGAGCTGGGCAGCCTGGCCAGCGACCTGATGGTCGACATCGCCCTCGACGAAAAGCAGTAACGATAAAACGAAACGGAGACTTCCATGCCTGGCTTGCTGCCCGATGTAGACCCCGACGGACTGGTCGAATATTCCGTGGTGTATTCCGACCGCGCCCTCAATCACATGTCGCAGCAGTTCCAGGGCGTGATGCGCGATATCTCCGCGACCTTAAAACAGGTCTACCATGCGGCCGCCGCCATCGTGGTGCCTGGCAGCGGGACGTTCGGCATGGAAGCGGTGGCGCGCCAGTTCGCCACGAACCGGCAGGCGCTGGTGATCCGCAATGGCTGGTTCAGTTACCGCTGGACCCAGATCTTCGAGATGGGCGCCATTCCCGCCGCCGCCACGGTCCTCAAGGCGCGCATGGTCGCCAACGACCATCAAGCGCCGTTCGCGCCCGCGCCGATTGCCGAAGTGGTGGCCGCGATTGCGGCCGAGCGGCCCGCGGTGGTGTTCGCGCCCCACGTGGAAACGGCGGCCGGCATCATCCTGCCCGACGACTATCTGCGCCAGGTGGCCGACGCGGTGCACGCGGTGGGCGGCCTGTTCGTCCTCGACTGCATCGCCTCCGGCACCATCTGGGTCGATATGCAGGCCTGCGGCGTCGACGTGTTGATCAGCGCCCCGCAAAAAGGCTGGAGCGGCTCGCCCTGCTGCGCGCTGGTGATGCTCAGCGACCTTGCACTGGCGCGCCTGCCATCGACCACCAGCACCAGCTTTGCCTGCGACCTGAAAAAATGGCTGCAGATCATGCAGGCTTACGAGGGCGGCGGCTTCGCTTACCACGCCACCCTGCCCACCGATGCGCTGGCGACGCTGCGCGACGTCATGCTGGAGACGGCCGCCTATGGCTACGAGCGGGTCAAGGCCGAGCAGCAGGCGCTGGGCGAGGGCGTGCGCACCCTGCTGCGCCAGCGGGGTTTTAAAAGCGTCGCCGCCCCCGGCTTCGAAGCGCCCGGCGTGGTGGTCAGCTACACCGACGACGACGCCATCGCCTCCGCCAAAAAATTCGTCGACGCCGGCGTGCAAATCGGCGCCGGCGTGCCTTTGCAGTGCGACGAACCGGCCGACTTCAAGACCTTCAGGATCGGCCTGTTCGGACTCGACAAGCTGCACAACCTGCAGCGCACCTTGAAGACGTTTGAAAACGCTTTGGAGAAGATACAGTGAGCAGTAGCGGGGACTGGCACTGGCTGCCTGTCCCCGTCGTAGGACCGCGGCGTTAGCAAAATCGGGCGCGCCGACCGTGACGATGCAGGTCTTCGCAGCCGCCGCATTCCCCCGGCTACGCTGACTCGTCGCCGTCGCTCCAGGTCCGTTTCTCATTCTCCAGCGCCGCCAGATCGCGCGCAAACATCGCATTCAACTCTTCCCGCGACTGCTTCGCCATTGAAATGAACTGCTCCTTGTCCTTATAAAACGGATAAACGTCCAGCAGCGACTGGATGTTGTGGCGCTTGAATTTTTGCGCGGCCTGGCGCGCATGCCAGGCGCCGAAGCCCAGGTGGCGCAGTACGCTCTGGCCCAGTTGCAGGGCGCCTTCAAAGGTCTCGCGCTCGATGATGGTGACGCCGCGGTCCATCAGATCGTAGAGGTGGCTGACGTTGCGGGCGCGCGCCATGATGGGCAGTTGGGGAAATTCGCGCCGCACGGCGTCGACCAGGGCCAGGCTTTCGGCGACGCCGTCGATGGCGATCACCAGTGCGCGCGCCTTGCCGGCGCCGGCCGCGTTGAGCAGGTCGATGCGGGTGGCGTCGCCATAAAACACCTTCATGCCGAAATTGCGCAGCAATTCGATCTGCTCGGGATCGTGGTCCAGCACCGTCAATTTCACCTGGTTGGCGCGCAGCAGGCGGCCGACGATCTGGCCAAAGCGGCCGAAGCCGGCCACGATGACGTGATCTTCCTGGGTCTCGATGATGTCGGCCGGGCGCTGCTTTTTCAAGCCCGTCTCACGCCAGCGGGGCGCCAGCACGCGGTCATGGAACAGCAGCAGCAGGGGCGTGACCACCATCGACAGCGCCACCACCAGCACCAGGATCGACGCGATGTGGGCGTCGAACACCTTGGCGGTTTGCGCCGCGCCGAACACGACGAACGCAAATTCGCCGCCCTGCGACAGGATGAAGGCAAACAGGGCCTGCTGGCTGCGCGGCGCGCCGAAAGTTTTACTGAGCAGGTACAGCACCCCCGTCTTCAGGGCCAGGAACAGGGCGACCAGCGACACGATCAACACGGGCTGGGCGCGCAGCACGCCGAAATCCACCGACATGCCCACCGCCGTGAAGAACAGGCCAAGCAGCAGGCCCTTGAACGGCTCCAGGTCCGATTCGAGAGCGTGGCGGTATTCGGAATCGGCCAGCAGCACGCCGGCCATGAAGGCGCCCAGCGCCATCGACATGCCGACCCACTGCATCAACAGGGCGATCGAAATAATCAGCAGCAGCGAGAAGGCGGTGAACACTTCGCGCAAGCCCGTGTTGGCCATGAAGCGCAGCACCGGGCGCACCAGATAGCGTCCCGCCAGCACCAGCCCGACCAGTACGGCGGCCACGCGCACGCCTTTGATCAGTCCCTGCTCGTTGCCCTCGGCCGCCACCGCCCCCAGCACGGGCACCAGCGCGATCATGGGGATGGCGGCGACGTCCTGGAACAGCAGGATGGAGAAGGCGGCCGAGCCGGTGGGAGTCGCGGTGAGGTTGCGCTCGTCCAGGGTGGCGAGGGCGATCGCGGTGGACGACAGCGACAGGCCCAGGGCGGCGATCAGGGCGGTCTTCCAGTCGACCCCCAGCAGCAGGGCGGCGCCGGCGAGCACCGCCGTGACGGCGGCCACCTGGGCACTGCCCCAGCCGAAGATGGGACGGCGCATCTCCCACAGGCGCTTCGGTTCCAGCTCCAGGCCGATCATAAACAGCAGCAGCACCACGCCGAATTCGGAAAAGTGCAGGATGTCCTGCACGTCCGTGATCAGGCCCAGGCCCCAGGGACCGATGGCGATGCCCGCGATCAGGTAACCCAGCACCGCGCCCAGGCCGAAGCGCTTGGCGATCGGCACGGCGAGGACCGCCGCGGCCAGGTAGACGACGGCGTCGACCAGCAGGCTAGATTCCATGCGCGCCTCCCGCAACCAGCGCCGGCGCGCCGGCCAGCGCGCGCAGCTGCGCTTCGAAGCGGGCCACGTGGGCATCCACGGCGGCCGCATCGACGTCATGGGCGGCGTGCAGCACCAGCGGTTCGAGCCACTGCATGCCGCACACCCGGGCCGTCTGCTGCAAGGGCGCCAGATAGTCGGCGAAGGGGCGGCCGTGGCGGCGGCCCGGTGCGAAATCGGCGGCCGCCGCGCCCGTGCTGGTGGCCAGCCAGCAGCGGCGCGGACCGCCATCGCTGCTGAAGCGGTCCTGCTGCCAGGCGTCGCCCAGCACGACGTCGAACCATTCTTTCAGCAGGGCGGGGCAGCCATACCACTCGGTGGGGTACAGCAGCACCACCGTGTGCGCGCCGGCCACCAGCTTGCGCTCGCGGGGGACGTCGATGAAAAAATCCGGGTAGGTCTCGTACAGGTCGTTGACCCAGACGCCGTCGACCTGCGCCGCGGCTTCAGCCAGGCGGCGGTTCACGCGCGAGGCGCGCGGGATGCGGTGGGCGTACAGCACCAGCACCTGGCAGGCGGATGGGCGGTCCGGCTCGTGCAGGGTGCTGCAGGCATCGATGTGGAACTGCTCATTCGGGCCGGCCAGCTGGACGGAAGGGGCAATAGCGCTGGCGGTGGCGCTGCCGGCAGGCGGCAGGGAACTGGCGGGCAAAGTGGACTCCTGGCATCATGGTTGATGCCATTCTACTATCTGCCGGCGGCGCCGGTGGAGCGGCGTTCTTAGTGCGCCGGTGGGGCATGCTGCGCCCGCCGCAATGGCCAGGACAGCCGTGCCGAGCGGCCCAGCAGATACATGGCGGTGGCGGCCAGGCCGGCAGCGGCCAGCAGGGCAGGGCCGCGCCAGTCCGGGGCGCGGCGGGTGGGAAAAACGGTAACTGGATTCATGGAAATTCTCGCGGGCGAGGGGATAAAAAATGCACGAAATTCGGCACATGCTAACAGTGTGCGCCCGCCGCCGCCACTGCGGCGCGCAAGCTTTGGCTATCGTGCGCGCCCCTGTCCTGGCTTACACTGATATGGTCCTTTTTGAGAGAGGGGAGCATGGAAGCGAGAGCAGGCAGAGCCGTCCCGCCGCTGGCCGTCAAGGCCGCCGCGCCCCATTTGCACGCAAGCATGCAAGCGGGCGACGCCATGCGCACCATCGCCAACAGCTGCATCGCCCAGCTGGCAGCCAATCGCCAGGGCGTGCAGGCCTGCGACGGCGAAAGCGTGCACCAGATGCGGGTGGCGCTGCGGCGCTGGCACGCCGCCTGCCGCCTGTTGCGTCCCCTGATGGAAGTGCCGGCATCCTTGGCCGAAGAGGTCGACTGGCTGGCCGGCCTGCTGGGTCCTGTGCGCGACTGGGACGTGCTGGCCGGCACCACCCTGGTCCGGCTCGCCGCGCAGGCGCCCGATGCAGCCATGGGCGCCGCCCTGGCCGCCTTGCAGGAACGCAGCGGCGCGGAAGCCCGCCGCCGCCAGGATGCCGCCGCCGAGGCAGCCGGCAGCGCCCGTTTCAGCGAGCTGGTCAAAGCAATGGGCGAGTGGATCGACAGCCTGCCGGCCGGCACCAGCGCCGCCCCGGCCTTCGCTCGCGTCGCCATGCAGCACGACCGCAAGCGCCTGCGCAAACGGGCCCGCCACCTGTCGCGCCTGGATGGTCCCGCCCGCCACCGCCTGCGTATCGCCGCCAAAAAAGCCCGCTACGACGGCGAATTCTTCCTGTCTCTGCACGACAACAAGGCCCAGCGCCGCCGCCTGCGCCGCCTGGCCGGCCTGCAAGACGTGCTGGGCGCGCTCAACGACGGCGCCGTCGCGCGGACTTTGTTGGCCGAGTTGCCGGAAGTTGATACCGATCCGGTGCTTGCCAAGGGGGCGGGGTTTGTGTTGGGCACGCTGGGCGCCGGGCAGGATGCCGGGGTGAAACAAGCGGAACGGCTGTGGCGCAAGCTGAAATAGGGTCTGGCGCTTGAGCGACTCCAACTGCGAAGCATGCACTCGCCGGGGACTGGCTCGCGTGTGGCAATGTCGATGTGGCATGCGGCTTGGAGTGCGCGTGCCTGTCCCCATTTTCGCTTTTCCACCAACTTCAAAATGGGGACAGCAACTGTCTTGATCAACCCTCCGCAGCTGTCATCCAATGCGTGTTGTTTTGAACCATGGTGTTCATGGTTGTAAGCAGTTTTCGCATACAGGCGACCAATGCAACCTTCTT
>JACXTT010014362.1_pt1 | contig 10364 bp, 6 predicted proteins | sample 9270951 | NCBI WGS metagenome assembly JACXTT01 (sample SAMN15532306, study PRJNA645909) | rock metagenome | isolation source: weathered quartz diorite | place: Puerto Rico | collected 2017-06-21
TCACGAGGCCGGCACGATGACCGCCCTCGATCGAGATGCGCTCGCGCACGACCAGCGACGGCGGCGGTGCCAGGGCCTGACGCCGGAGCGCCCGCTCGTACCAGTCCTCGCGGCTGGCAAACGGTGCCTCGTCGCGCGCGGGGACGACGAGCGCGATCCGACGGTGCCCGAGCCCGGAGAGGTATTCGACGACCTCCGACGTGGCGCTCGGCCAGTCGACCCACACCGAGGCGACGTGGCGGCCGCGGACCTCGCGGTTGAGAAACACCATCGGTACGCCGGCTCGCCGGGCGAGGGCCGCGAGCTCGTCGGGCCGGCTGCGGGGCGCGCCGAGGATGAGCCCGTCGGCGCTGCGGTCGAGCAGGTGCTCGACGTTGCGGCGTTCGACCTCGGGGTCGCGGCGGCTGCTCGCGAGGAAGAGGCTATAGCCCAGAGGCGACAGGACGTCCTCGGCGCCGCGCACGACGTCGGGGAAGAAGGGGCTCGCCACGTCGCCCATCACGACGCCCACCGTGAACGTCTTGCGGCTCGCCAGGCTCCGGGCGACGTGGTTGGGGTGGAACCCGAGCTCGGCAATCGCGCGCTCGACGCGCGCGCGCGTGGCCGGGGCGATCGAGAGCTCGCCGTTGATCACGCGCGAGACCGTCTGGTGCGAGACGAGGGCGCGCCGGCCGACGTCTCGGATCGTGGCGCGCTTCTTCCTGAGCGAGACCGTCATCGGTGGCACCGCCCGCTGTGAGAGAGGCCTTGTGACCGGTCACAAGCTAGCAGTAGGATCTCCCCGGTGTCAACGACCCCCCGGCCGACGGACGCGCCCCACATCGCGCACGCAAACGTTCGCGTGGACGCCGGCGCGCCGGTGGGTCCGATGCGGCGCATCTGGACGAGCTTCGGCTACGACGAGATCAACTGGACGTCGACGCCGACCGGCAAGCGCCATCTCAAGACGATCGCCGCGTTCGCCGAGCAGCCGTACTTCGTGCGCTCGCACTACATCTTCAACAGCGGGATCGGCTGGTCGCTGCCGCACTGGGGCGCCGGCAACGTCTATCACGAAGACGCCGCCGGCCGGCCCTTCTACGACTTCAGCCTCGCCGACCAGGTGTACGACGCGGTCGTGCACGCGGGACACCGGCCGCTGGTGGAGCTCGGCTTCACGCCGCGCGCGCTGGTGCCGGAGGGCGCTGAAAAGAGCTTTCCCTTCGAGCCCAGCCCGACCCAGTGGAGCCCGTACGAAGCGGGGCTCTGGGCGATGCCGCCGCGCGACTACGAGCGCTGGGGCGGCCTCGTCCGCGCGCTGGTCGAGCACTGCGTGGCGCGCTACGGAGACGGCCACGTGCGCGGCTGGCTGTGGGAGCTGTGGAACGAGCCGGACATCTTCTACTGGCGCGGCACTCCCGAGCAGTTCTGGGCCCTCTACGACGTCACGGCCGCCGCGGTGAAGGCGGCGCTGCCCGACGCGGCCGTCGGCGGCCCCACCACCACCGGCGATCTCGGCCCCGGACGGCGCGGCAACGAGTTCCTGCGCGGCTTCCTCGCCCACTGCGCGCGCACCGGCGCGCCGCTCGACTTCGTGTCGTTTCACACGAAGGGCGGGCGCTTCACGCCCTGGCGCGTCTACGGTCCGCTCGGCGGCCCGGCGCCGACGCGAGAGTCGCCCTCGAGCCTCAAGATGCTGCGCGAGGTTCGCGCGGCGCTCGACGCGGTCTCGGCGCACCCGAAGCTCCGCGACCTGCCGTGCATCGTGGACGAATGCGACGCCTCGGTCCCCGCGCACTGGGGCGTCTACGACAACGCGAACTTCGCCTATCGCAACACCGAGTACTTCCCGGTGTTCCAGTGCAAGCTGATGAAGAAGCTCCTCGACCTCGATGCCCGCGGCGGCGCCCGCGTACATCAGGCGACCACCTGGAGCTTCTACTTCGAGGGCGAGCGATTCTTCGAGGGCACGCGCAGCCTCTTCACCGCGCAGGGGATCCAGAAGCCGATCCTCAACGCCTACCGGATGCTGAGCCGCCTGGGCGAGACGCGCCTGGCCGTCGAGTCGACCGGGGCCTGGCCGCTGGACCGCCTGGACGACGGCGCGGCGGTGGGCATGGCCGAGGAGGTCGACGCGCTCGCCGCCATCGGCCGCGACGGCATGAGCGTGCTCGTCTGGCGCCACGCCGACGACCAGTACGCGCACGACGCGCTCAACGCCGCCGTCACCCTGCGGCTCGAACGCCTGCCGTTCGGCGGCCGCGCACGCGTGAGCCACTGGCGGATCGACGCGGCCCACAGCAACAGCCACACGGTGTGGCGCGCGCTCGGCGCGCCTCAGGATCCGTCGCCGGACGACCTCTCCACCATCGAGGCGCGCCAGGGGCTCGAGGAGCTCGAGCCCGAGCGCACCGTGGCGGTGAGCGACGGCGCGCTGACGTTGCACATCGCGCTGCCCCTGCCGAGCGTCTCCTTGATCGAGGTTCGCCCCGCCTCGCGCTGACGCGGCCGCCGATGCTCACGATGACCCGGCGAGGCGGCTTCGCTCGGTCTCGGCGCGGTCTTGCCACCACGTCATTCCCATGTGGTGGAACATCGCGCCAGCCGCGGTGAGGTGCTCCACGGCCTCTCTACGGTGGCCGGCGCGTCGGAGCACACCGCCGAGGCCCAGTCGACAGTGGGCGACCAGCGGGCGCATGCCGAGCTCGTCGGCCAGGCTGAGCGCGCGTCGATAGGCGTCCCCGGCGCTCGCGACGTCGGGCGTTTCGAGGCCCGCCGCGATGTCGCCTTGCAGCCGGAGGATCCACGGCTGCCATCCGCGCTCGGCGCGCTCGAGCGACAGCGCGAGCGCGCGCTTGGCGACCGCCGCGGCCTCGTGCGGACGCCTGGCGAGCACGTAGGCCTCGCCCAGAAAGCCCAGGACGGGTGCGCCGTGCGAACCGGCGACGTCCGCCGCCTGCTCGAGAAGCTGAATCGCCGCGGCCGCCTGGCCGAGCCCCGTATAGGCGGCGCCGAGGATGGAGGCGGAGATCCCCCACAGCGCGGTGAAGTCGCGACCCCGGCACAGCTCGACCGCCCGCTCGGCAACGGCCCGGGCCTCGGCGAAGTCGCCGCGGCGAAGGTGGACCAGCCCCACGCCGCAGCAGGCGTGCACGAGCCAGTAGACGTTCTCGGCGGCCTCCGCCAGCGCGACCGACTCGCGGGTGCACGCGACCGCCTCGGGAAACTCGCCGAGCTCGGCCAGGCACCACCCGAGGAAGGTCCGCGAGTTCACGACTTGCTTGGACTGCGCGCCCTGTCGAGCCACCGCATCCTCGAGCGCGACGCTCTGACGGAGCAGCGCGGCCCCGCGGCGATAGTCCCCCACCCAGTGCAAGACCTGGCCGAGATAGAAATTCGCGGACTCGGCGAGGCCGGGATCGGCCAGGGTCTCGGCGATCGCGAGGCCCCGCTGCCCCGAATCGATCGCGCCCGCGGAATCGCCCGAAAGAAAGAGCCCGTGCGCCCGATAGACGAGGGCCCATCCCAGGCGCGACCGATCGCCGATGGCCGCGGCCTCCGCTTCCGCCTCCCGCAGATGCTCCAGGAGGCGGCGATGATCGAGAAGGGGCACGCACGACTGGCGAAGCTCGAACCGGAGACCGATCGCGCGGTCGGTCGCCGCCCGGGAGACCGGAAGGTGCCGGAGCGCGTCGAGCGCTTGCTCGAAGCACGCCACGGCCTCCCGGTGCGCCGCCCGCGTGGCGGCGTCGGCACCGGCTCGCGCGAGATAGCCGCACGCGCGATCCCAGACCTCGCCGGCGTGGTAGTGGCGGCCGAGGGCGAGTGCCAGAGGCGCCGGATCCGCTTCGTGCAGCGCCTCCAGGGCGCGCGCGGTCGCCTCGTGCAGTCGCCGGCGGTAGGGCGCCAGCAGTCCGTCGTAGGTGATCTCGCGGATTCGCTCGTGCGTGAAGTCGAGTCGCTCGCCGACCACGTGAAGGATCCGACGGGCCACGAGCTCGTCGACGCTCTCGGCGGTCTCCGTCGCACTCAATTCCGCCGCCCGCTCCAGGAGCGCGAAGTCGAACTCCCGGCCGATGACGCTGGCCACCGCCGCCAGACGCCGGCCGCGCTCGGAGAGCCGCTCGAGCCGGCTGCCGACGAGCTCGCGCACCCGCGGCGGCGTCAGCACCTCGCGGTCCAGGTCGACGCCGTCGGCGTGCTGGAGGGCGCGCACCGTCTCCAGCACCATGAAAGGGTTGCCCTCGCTGGCGCGCCAGACTTTCTCGCCGAATCGCTGGAGGGTGGCCTTCCCGGTTCCCGCCCTCACGAGCGTCCGCACGAGAGTCACCGTCTCGGCCTCGGAGAGGGGGCCCAGGGTCGCCGAGAAGAACCGCGGCTGGCGCCCGAGCTGGGCGATCGTCCGTCTCAGGACGGGCGCGTCCACCACCTCCTCCACGCGGAGGCTGCCGATGATGAGCACGGGCCAGTCGACCACGCGCCGGCCGAGGAACACGAGGAGCCGAAGCGTCATCTCGTCGGCCCAGTGCAGATCCTCCAGGACGATCACGAGCGGAGAGGGCGAGGCCAGATGCTGCACGGCCCTCGCCACCGCCTCGAAGAGACGGACGTAGTCCTCGGCCGCGGCCGGCTCTCGCTCCGGCCGGCCAAGCTCGGGGAACAGTCGAGCGAGCTCCGCGCGCCACTGCTCGTCCAGCTCTTCGATCGCTCCCGGGACGATCTGCCCGGCGCGGAACGCATCGACCCACGGTCCGAGCGGCAAGACCTGCTCGCTTTCGTACCCGCGGCCGGCCAGGACCTGGCAGCCCCCTTCGATCGCGTCGGCGACGAGCGCCTCGAGCAATCGGGTCTTGCCGATTCCGGCTTCGCCCTGGATCAGCCCGATCGCTCCGCGATCACGTCGCGCGTCGCCGAGCCTCTGTCGCAGGGAATCGAGCTCGACCCCGCGCCCGACCAGCGTGGTGCCGGGAGTCGGCACGGGCATCGGCCGACGGCGCTGGCCCTCGACGCGGGCAGCTCGCGGCCGGGTCTGGAGAAGCTCGCGATAGAGCTGCCGGGTCTCGGCCTCGGGCTCGACGCCGAGCTCGCGCTCGAGGGCCTCGACGCAAGCCTGGTACTGCCGGAGCGCGGCACCGCGCCGGCCCTGACGCGCGTGAAGGCGCATGAGCGTCCTGTGCACCGGCTCCTGCGCTGGATCCAGCCCGAGCAAGCGTACGGCGGTCTGCACCGCGCGATCGACCGCGCCGCTGCGGGCCAGATGGCCGAGGAGCTTCGCCAGACCCTCGACGGCCAGCTCGCGTAGCCGCTCGCGTTCGCTGCGCAGCCACTCCTCGAACGGCGGCTCGTCGACGCTGACCCCTTCGAGCAGATCGCCACGATAGAGCGCCGCCGCGTGCTCGAGCGCCTCGGGGCTTCCGTCCTTCGTGAGCCGCTCGAACGCCGCCACGTCGACCTCGACGGCGGCGGCACTGACGCCGACCGTGTCGCCCTCCTCCACGAGGCAGACGGAGGCCCCGCGGGGCAAGGCCCGTCGGAGCGTCACGAGAGCTTGACGCAGGCTGTGGCGCGCGCGCTCGTCGGGCGCGTCGCCCCACAGGAGCGCGGCCAGCTTGTCGCGCGCCTGCATGCGTCCGGGATGAAACGCGAGGTAGGCCAGCAACGCCTCGGACTTCTTCCGAGGGAGCCGGACCGCGGCCCCGGACGGCAGGCGCGCCTCGAACGTCCCGAGCAGCGCGATCTTGAGAGCCCCCATAGGTGCGTGCGCGGACTGTAGCACGCCGAGCCGTGCGGCTGGCCCCAGGGCCTGTGACGTTGCCGTGACGCCGGTGCGTTACTTGGAGGGCATGCGCCAAAGGTGGCTGGAGCGAGGTCGTCTCGCCGTGGTCGCCGTCGTGCTCGCGGTGATGTGCGGCGCCTGGGGATGCGCCGTCAGCGCGCGGCCGACGCCGCCGTCGCTCCCCGACGATGTGCGCTCCCAGCTGAGCACGATCGGGGTATCCGCGCTGCGATACCCGCCGGACTCGAAGCTGCAGGCGGCGACGAGCGGGAAAGGCTGGGGCGCCGTGCACGGAGCCGGGTACGGCCTGGCCGTCGGCGTCGTGCCGGGCCTTGCCATCGCGTCGACCGTTCAGGGCTGCGGCGGGGCCCGGGAGGCCGCGATCGTCTGCGGCTCGGTCATCTTGGCCGGCCTGGGCGTCGCCGTGGCGGGAGGCACCATCGGGGCGCTCGTCGGCAGCGTACACGGCGCCATCACCGCCGAGTCTGCCTCGAGGGTCCGCGCCGCCGAGACCGAGCTCGAGTCCGCGATGGTCGACCTCGACGTGCAGGCGACGTTTCGCGACTCCGTGCTCCGAGCCGCCCGTGATCGCAGCACCCTGAGCTTCGTCGCCGTCGACGACCCCGAGCCCGGACCCGGCGGTAAGCCAGCCGGCGAAAGCGCCTCATCGACCGCCGGTGTCGATGCCGTTCTCGAGGTCCGCGTATCCAGGATCGGTCTCGCCGGGCAGGGGAGCGTCAATCCGCCAATGATCTTGGTCATGACTGCGCCGGTGAGACTGGTCCGAGCGGCCGACAATACCGAGCTCCTCGCGGCGACGTTCCAGTACAGGAGCCTGAGCGCGTACAAGTTCGTGGAATGGGCGCTCGCCGACAGCGCGGCGTTTCGTGAGGAAGTCGAGCGTGGAGTGCGTAGCTTGGCCGACGACATCGTCCGCCTCTTGTTTCCACCGGACGCGACTGACAGTCCACCGACCGAGCCGCCTGCCGACGAGTCGGCTCAGGAGGCGGAATCCCTTCGCTCGACGACGGCATCACCAGAGGAGCAGGCGAGGCGGCACCTGTCGTGCCCCTCTGCGTGCGGCGAGCGTGACCCCGCGACGCGTTGACCGAAGGGCGTCCCCGGGCCTACGCTCGAAGATCAGGGCTGGGAGGTCGACCATGGCTGCCGTCGCCGTCAAGCTTGGCAACATCGGCTCGCACTGGACCACTGCCTGCAGGCAAGCAGTGAGCGACCTGAACGCGCTCTTCAGGCGGAAGGGCATCCACGTCACGCTGGCCGTGAACGGCGCGGGGCCGCTCATCAGCGTCAGCACCGATCCGGGTATCGGCGGCACGGCGGTACACGGCCGGACGCGCGCCGAGACCGACGGGGCGGGCAAGCTCCTCCGGGCCGACGTGCGCCTGCCCGTCAAGCTGACCATCAATTCCCCCAAGGGCATCCGTGACGCCGGCACCGGTATGGCCGAGGTGATCGCGGCCCACGAGTTCGTGCACGCGCTCGGCCACGAGCCGCACAACACGCACCTGATGGCGCAGACCCTGAACAAGGTGCTGGGCGATCGAGCCGCCGGCGACAAGCTGCAAGCCGGCGCGGCCTCGATGCCGCCTCTCCAGCTCTCGGACGAGACGATCGACCTGCTCAAGGGCATCTGGACCTGACGATCCGGACCTGAGCGTCGTCGCCGCCCGTTCCGCTTCGATTCCGGGTACCATCGGGCCAGCTTCGGGCTCCACCGGTCGAAGCGACGACTCGCAAGAGGGGGTCAGCGATGAGTGACAACGCCCAGGACCTGAGCTGTCTCGCCGGCATCCGGATCGTCGACTTCACGCAATTCGAGGCCGGCACGTCGTGCACCGAGGCGCTGGCGTGGCTCGGCGCCGACGTCGTCAAGATCGAGAACCCGAAGACCGGCGACCCCGGTCGGCGGCTGCGGCCGGGCAAGCCCGACGACGATCCCTGGTACTTCCACATGTTCAACGCCAACAAGCGGTCGGTGACGATCAATCTCAAGACGCCGCGCGGGCTCGAGATCGTCAAGGAGCTCTTGAAGAAGGCCGATGTCGCCGTCGAGAACATGGCGCCGGGCACCATCGATCGCCTCGGGCTCGGCTACGACGAAATGAAGAAGATCAACCCGAGGATCATCTTCTGCTCGATCCAGGGCTTCGGCACCGGCAGCAAGTACGAGACCGGGCTGGCGTTCGACATGATCGCGCAGGCCGCCGGCGGCACGATCAGCGTGACCGGCGAGCCCGACCGCCCGCCGGTCAAGCCCGGCCCGAGCTTCGGCGATACGGGCACCGGCATGCTGATGACGGCGACCATCCTGGCCGCGCTGCTCGAGCGGCAGCGCACGGGCACGGGCCGCCGGCTGCAGGTGGCGATGCAGGACGCGATGATCCACTACATGCGCACCTGCTTCGCCACGCAGGCGCGCACCGGCAAGCCGGCGCCGCGCCGCGGCATGAAATCGGTGGCGGGGACGAACGCGCCGTCGGGGCTCTATCAGTGCAAGCCCATGGGCTCCAATGACTGGATCTACATCACCACGAGCCGCGGCAATCCCGAGCACTGGGGGCGGCTCATGCGGTTGATGGGGCGCGAGGAGCTGATCGACGACCCGCGCTTCGCCACCGGCGCCGCTCGGGTCCAGCGCGAGGCCGAGGTCGACGCGATCATCACCGCGTGGACGCTCCAGCACACCAAGGAAGAAGCGATGACCCTGATCAGCGGCGTCGGCGTGCCGGCGGGCGCCGTCTTCGACACGATGGAGCTACAGAACGATCCGAGCTTCGAGAAGCGCGGCCTCATGCAGGTGATGGAGCACCCGAACGGCCCGTTCAAGATGCCGACATGGCCCGTGCGGCTCGACGGCCAGACGGCGCGGATCAAGCCCTCGCCGCTCCTGGGCCAGCACAACGCCGAGGTGCTGCAGAGCTGGCTCGGCATCGGGGCCGACGCGGTCGACGGCCTGAAGAAGGACGGCGTGCTCTAGGGACGTCGCGGCGTGTCCCGCGTCGTCCTGATCAGCCTCGACGGGTTCGCGTCCTTCTACTGGACCGACCCGCGCGTGCGCATGCCGACCTTGCGGCGGCTCGCGGAGCGCGGCGTCGTGGCCGAGCGCATGGAGTGCGTCTTCCCCAGCACCACCTGGCCGACTCACGCCAGCATGGTGACGGGCGTGCGTCCCGACCGCCACGGCGTCGTCGCGAACTACGTGTTGAATCGTGAGTCGGGCCGCGCGGAAGATCTCACCGGCGATCCCATCTACGACGCGGATCGGCTGCTGCGGGCGCCGACCGTGTACGACGCCGCCCACGCCGCCGGGCTACGCACGGCCGCGGTCGACTGGCCGTGCACGCGCCGGGCGGCCGGCCTCGATTTCAACCTGCCGTTCTTCAAGGACCAGCGTGTCTTCGAGAGCGCCACGCGGCCGGACGTGTGGCGCGAGCTCGGAGCGCTGGGCCTGCCGATCGATCGGCTGGGCGAGTGGTCGCAGCTCCCGAAGCGCTTTCTCCGAGACGACGTCGTGGCCGACGTCGCCGCCCACGTGCTGCACCGGCACGCGCCCGATCTGTTGCTCGTGCATTTCCTCTGCGCCGACAGCTTCCAGCATCTGCACGGCCCGCGCTCGCCCGAGGCGTACTGGGCGCTCGAGTACGTCGATCACTGTGTGAGCCGTGTCCTGGCCGCGCTGCCCGCCGGAGCTCTCGAGCGCGACACCGCGGTGGTGGTGGTCTCCGACCACGGCTTTCTGCCTTCGGACCGGGAGATCCGCGTCAACGTGAGGCTGCGCCAGCTCGGGCTCGTGAAGGCCGACGCCGAGGGACGCATCCCCGAGAGCCGCGCGCGCTTCGTCACCAACCACGGCGCGGGCTACGTCTACGTCCTCGATCCGGCTGACCGCCCGTCGCTCGTGCGCGATTTGAAGCCCGAGCTCGCCGCACTCGAGGGCGTCACCGGCGTCTGGGGCGTCGGGGACTATGCCGCGCTCGGGCTCCCGACGCCGGACGACAATCCGATGATCGGCGAGCTCGTGCTCGAGGCCGCCGCCGGCTACGCCTTCGGCGACGAGGCGCGAGGCGAGGAGCCCATCGGCGCGCCGCGTTACCGCGGCAACCACGGCCATCGCCCCGGCCATCCGGACAACGGCGCGTTCTTCCTGGCGGTCGGGGCCGGCGTTCGCCGAGGCGCCCAGGTCGGGGCCATCAAGAGCCGCGACGTCGCGCCGACGGCCGCGCACTTGCTCGGCCTCACGTTCGGTGACGTGGAGGGAAGGCTGGTCGCGGACGCGCTTGCCTGAAGCGGGCGCCGGCGACCCCTGCCGCCCGAGCTGACCGAGCCCGCCGCGCTACAGCGGCTTGATCTGCACCTTGCGCCACTTGATGGCGCCGCCGGGCGCGTTGTTGGGCCCGTTGCCGAACTGGAGGGCGAATGGACCCTGGGCGTGCTGAGTGTCCTGGACGTTCGCGGTCTGCACGCCGTTCAGCACGACGGTGAGCTGCGGCCCCTTGGCGGTGATCTCGTAGGTGTTCCATTTCCCGCCGGCCTTGGGCATCGGCGAGACCTTGGCCACGTTGACGATGCCCCCCGTGCCGTACGAAGG
>JACXTT010014363.1_pt1 | contig 10364 bp, 10 predicted proteins | sample 9270951 | NCBI WGS metagenome assembly JACXTT01 (sample SAMN15532306, study PRJNA645909) | rock metagenome | isolation source: weathered quartz diorite | place: Puerto Rico | collected 2017-06-21
GGGCGTGGAACCCCGGTTTGGACGCCCCGTGGGCGGGTTGGGCTTTGAGGAATATTTCGTGAAGCGCTGGTACCAGGATCCGGTGCAGTCGGGGCGTTACGCGGGCGCTTCGGATGCCGAGCCCGCGCCTGGCGTGATCGACACAATCCGTGCGTCAGAGGCGGTGATCCTCGCTCCGAGTAATCCCGTTTCGAGCATCGCGCCGATACTGGCGGTGCCGGGAATACGCGAGGCGTTGCGCGAAAGCCGCGCCCGCATCGCGGCGGTTAGTCCAATTGTCGCCGGCGCGGCGGTAAGTGGACCGGCTGGCATTCTCATGCAGGCGCAAGGTTATCCGGTTTCCATTGCAGGCGTCGCCGAGTTCTACCACGACTTCCTCGATCTGCTGGTCGTCGATTTACAGGACAGCCAGACGGCGGAAGACGTCCAGAAGTCGGGCATGCGGGTGCACTGCACGCAAACCCTGATGCGCACGCAGGAAGAGAGGATCGCACTGGCCAAAATCGTGCTGCAACTTGCGTTACGGCCTCCGGCAGTGCAGGCCGCTTCGGAGCATCCATGATTCTGGTTCCGGTCAAGAATTTGGCGAATGCGAAGCAGCGCCTTTCTTCGGTGCTCACCCCTGAAGCGCGGCAGGAGCTTGCGCAGGCGATGTGCGCCGACGTGCTCGAGACGTTAGCGCGTTGGCAACACCGGCCCGCGGTAACGGTCGTCACGAGTGATCCATTTGCCCGCGATCTGGCGGCGCGTTTCGGTTTTGAAGTTGTGGTCGACGAAGCAAATCCCGGAGAAACCGGTGCCATCGAAATGGCCACCAGACTTTGCCGGAATCAAGGGGCGGAAAGTACGCTCGTCGTCCCAGCGGATATTCCGCTCATCGAAGGCGCCGAACTGCAGAGTATTGTGGACTCGGCTCCCCCTGAAGGAGCGGTGCTGGTGCCGGATGCAGCCGGGCGTGGCACGAACGCGGCTCTGCGAACCCCGGCGGACCTCTTCCCGCTCCGTTTCGGCAACGACAGTTTTCTGCCGCATCTGGCGGCGGCGAAGGCGACCGGGCTGCCTTGCGTTGTACTCGAATTGCCGGGGATCGCGCTCGACGTGGATCGTCCCGATGACCTGCAGGAACTGGCTGGCGCCGGAGGAGAACGCCGCTCGCAAAGGCTGGTCCGGAGCTGGAACCTGGATGCGCAGGTCTGCCGTGGCTAGTCGGGGCAGGGCCGGGGAGGTTCGCATTCTTCCTGTGCCGGTGGCGGGCGAGATTTGCCCGGGAGACTCGCTGAGCAAGAAGCTGCTGGCGGCGGCAAAGAAAGCCGGAATCCGTTTTCAGGATCGAGACATCCTGGTGGTAAAGCACAAAGTTGTTTCGAAAGCCGAGGGCGCGTTGGTAGCGCTGGATCAGATTCGCCCCTCGGCCGCATCAAGGGTCTGGGCGCGGCGTTATGGGCTGGATGCGCGCGTTACAGGACTGGCTTTGCGCGAAAGCGAGCGCGTTGTGCGCCGCAAGAGCGGCGTCCTGATCACCGAGACCCGGCACGGTTTCGTTTGCGCCAACAGCGGGGTGGACGTTTCCAATGTGGATGGCGGCCGCCACGCGGCGTTGCTTCCGAAAGATCCCGATCGGTCGGCAGCGCGTCTGCGCAGAGAGTTGAAAAGGCAAGTGGGGCGCGAGATAGCCGTGATCGTCAGCGACAGCTTCGGGCGCCCGTGGAGGGAAGGATTAACCGAAGTGGCGATTGGCATTGCCGGGATGCGTCCGCTGCTTGACTATCGCGGCCGGCGCGATTCGCACGGGTATCAACTGCACGCCAGCGTGGACGCCGTCGCCGACGAACTGGCTTGCGCGGCGGGCCTGGTATGCGGCAAGCTGGCTGGCACGCCGGCTTGTGTTATTCGAGGGTTTTCTTACCGCCGGGGCAATGGGACAGCACGCCAACTGATCCGGCCCGCGGCGCACGATCTGTTTCGATAGGAGAACGCTGTGGCCTCGTATTCATCGGAACCGGCACTGGAACAATTCCCGTCGCTTACCTGGGACGACGTTGCGCATCGCACTTCCGCCGAGGTTCGCGGACCTTTGGAGCACGTGCTCGAGCGTCAGGACGGCGCCTGCCTGACCGATGACGAGCGCTACCGCCTGGCTCACAGTGAAGGTGTGGATCTGCTGGCCTTGCTGGTTGCCGCGAATGACCTTCGTCGCGAACTTGTCGGCAACATCGTCACCTACGTGGTCAACCGCAATATCAACTTCACCAACATCTGTTTTGTCGGATGCAAGTTTTGCGCTTTCAGCCGCGGTCCGCGCGAAGCTGATTCGTACTTCCATTCTCTTGACGATATGGCGCGCAAAGCCAAAGAAGCCTGGGATCTGGGCGCGACCGAAGTCTGTATTCAGGGCGGGCTGCCGCACGGTCTGCCGCCGTTCTACTATCGCGACATCCTGCGCGCCGTGAAAAGTGCAACGCCCGATATGCACATCCACGCCTTCTCTCCCATGGAGATGGTCTATGGCGTGGAACTGACCGGCATGCCGTTGCGCGAGTATCTCTCGATGCTGCGCGACAACGGCCTCGACACGCTGCCGGGCACTGCCGCCGAAATTCTGGATGACGAAATCCGTCACGTCCTATCGCGCAACAAACTTTCGACCGCGCAGTGGCAGGAAGTGATTCGAACCGCGCATTCGTGCGGCATCCCGAGCACTTCAACATTGATGTACGGTCACATGGAAACACCCGACCACTGGGTCCGGCAGCTCATGCTGCTTTGCCAAATTCAGAGCGAGACCGGAGGCTTCACTGAATTCGTGCCGCTCGGATTCGTCCATCAAAACACGCTCTTGTTCCAGCAGGGGCTGGCACGCTCGGGGCCGACGCTGGCCGAACATCTGAAGATTCACGCCTTGGCGCGAATCCTGCTCGCCGGGTCCATCCATAACATTCAGGTTTCATGGGTGAAGCTGAATCGCAAGCTGTCGCAGCTTTGTCTGAATGCTGGAGCGAACGACTACGGCGGCACTCTGATGGAAGAAAACATATCGCGCGAAGCCGGAGCGACCGCCGGACAATACACCAGTCCGGAAGATTTCCAGTCCCTCATTCTCGAGATCGGCCGCATCCCGGCTGAGCGCAACACGACCTATTCGCGGATCAAGATCAAGTTGCCCGTCGAAAGCATGACGTCGGAGTGGGCGCTGGTTCCGGAGTTTGCGTGAACCGGGCGATCGCGATCATCGGCGGCACCGGGCCAGCCGGCACGGGCCTTGCGCTGCGTTTGGCGAAGGCGGGCGAGAAGATCATCATCGGGTCACGCGACGCGACGCGGGCCCTGCAGACCGCCGACAAGATCAGAGTGCGGGTGGGCCCGCAGGCGCAGGTTTCAGGACTCGAAAATTCCGCCGCCTGTGCGGCCAGCGATCTGCTCGTCCTCACAGTCCCATTCGAGAGCCAAGCCGAGTTGCTGAAGCAACTGAAGCCGGCAATTCGTCCCGGCAGCATTTTGATTGACGCCACCGTGCCGCTGGCCGCGAGCGTCGGCGGGCGCGCCAATCGGATTCTCGGAGTATGGCAGGGTTCGGCCGCGCAGCAGACCGCCGAACTGGTACCCAAGGGCGTGTCGGTAGTGGCGGCGTTCCAAAATGTTTCTGCGGAAGTGCTGAACGGCGACGAAGATGTGGATTGCGACGTGATCGTGTGCAGCGACGATCCGGCAGCGACACAGATCGCCATGGAACTCGCGGCGAAGATTCCTCGGGTCCGAGCGATTGACGGCGGCAAGCTCGAGAACGCACGCATCGTCGAACAGATCACGGCGCTGCTAATCGGCCTCAACATCCGGCACAAAGGACATGGCGGCGTGCGCATCACGGGGCTGCCGGAAGCAGCGTACAAGGCAGGACCATCTTCGCTCTAGATTGCGCGGGCGAGTCGCCCGCGCGACAGCCGGCGGGGCGCCGGCGCTACTCATGACATCTCCTGCCAGCGACGGTCCCGCGATCATCTTTGATCAAGCTTCTTTCCGGCTGAACGGGCGCGCGCTGGTTCACGACCTGACACTTTCCGTACGTCAGGGCGAAACCCTGGTTCTGCTGGGCCGCAGCGGATCGGGCAAGACCACCTCGCTGAAGCTTGTCAACCGTTTGCTCGTGCCCAGCGAGGGGGAGGTCCGAGTCAACGGCCGCCCGACTACCCAGTGGGACCCAATCCGCTTGCGCCGCAGCATCGGCTACGTCATTCAGGACGGTGGGCTGTTTCCCCATTTCACAGTCGAGCGAAACATTGCGCTCGTGCCGCAAATCGAAAGGTGGCCCCAGGAACGGGTGCAGGCGCGGGTTCGGGAACTGTTGGCACTAGTTGGCCTCAGTCCGGACCTCGCCAGCCGCTATCCGCAACAGCTCTCCGGAGGACAACGCCAACGAGTGGGCGTGGCGCGGTCTCTGGCCGCCGATCCCCCAATCCTCCTGCTCGACGAACCCTTCGGCGCGCTCGACCCGATCACCCGCTCCGAGATCCAGAAGGAATTCCGCGCTCTGCAGCAGCGCCTGAAGAAAGCAGTAATTTTTGTCACGCACGATCTGCGCGAAGCCCTGCTGCTCGCCGATCGCGTTGCTCTGATGGAAGATGGCCGCCTGATTGTGAACCTTCCCGCAGTCGAGTTCCCACATTCGCATGAGCCGCTGGTGCGGGCCTACGTAGAAGCTTTTTCGGACACCGCCGAACCGAGGTGAAGCATGAATTTCTGGCAATTCCTGATTACGAATCGGCAGCAGGTGCTCGATCTGACGCTCGAGCACATCACTCTGGTCGGCATCTCGATTCTCTTTGCCGTGCTAGTGGGAATTCCCCTCGGCATTCTGATCACGCGCGTGCCACAACTCAGCAAAGTCGTGCTGGGCATTGCGAATGTTTTGCAGACGATTCCGGCTCTGGCGTTGTTCGCATTTCTGCTGTTCGCTCCGTGGATCGGAGCGCGCGGAGGTCGGATGGCCATTCTGGCATTAACCCTGTACGCATTGCTGCCGTTAATCCGTAACACCTACGCGGGAATTCGCAGTGTCGATCCGGCGGTGGTGGAAGCAGGACGCGCCATGGGACTGACTGATCGGCAAATACTCTTTCAAGTTGAGCTGCCGCTGGCGTCGGGCGTGATTGTCGCGGGCGTGCGGATCGCGACCGTAGTTTCGGTGGGACTGGCGACGATTGCGGCGGCGATCGGGGCGGGCGGCCTGGGCGAATTCATTTTTCGTGGACTGTCCATGGTGAATAACCAAGTAATCCTGGCCGGAGCAGTGCCCGCGGCCCTCCTCGCCCTCTCGGCCGACTTTGGCCTGGGCGCGCTTGAGCGGCGTTTGGGCACTCTGCGCCTGAAAGAGTAGCGCCGCCGCCCTCGGCGGCTGTCGGGCAGGCAACTCGCCTGTCCACAACAAGGCAATGCCCTCTGCGCCAAGCAAGTAAATTGCTGGCGCAAGAAGGAATCGAGAGGCCCTTAGTGATAAGACTTTTTCCAAGCTCCGGCAAAGCAGGTATCACCTGTACTCTGCTCGTCCTTGCCTTTTTTCTCCCCTTTGTGGGCTGCGCACGCCGAACCGATCGCATCGTTGTCGGCAGCAAGAACTTCACCGAGCAACTCGTCCTCGGCGAAATGTTCGCGCAGGTCATCGAAGCCCGCACTCACATCGCCGTCGAGCGCCGCTTCTATCTGGCGGGAACCTTCATCTGTCAGCAGGCGATTCTCGCCGGGCGCATCGACCTCTATCCGGAATACACTGGCACCGCCCTCACCGCCGTTTTGAAAGAGCCACCCGGACGCGACAAAAAAGAAGTCTATCGTCGAGTGAAAGAGGGATATGAAAGTCGCTTCGGCCTGACGCTCAGCCCGCCGCTCGGATTCGACGATACCTTTGCCATGGTGATTCGCGGCGAGGATGCGAGAAAACTAAACCTCCGGACGTTGTCGCAAGCCGCCGCCTACACACCCCAGTGGCGTGCCGGATTCGGCTACGAGTTCATGGAACGCCCCGATGGATACAAGGGATTGGTTGCCACCTACGGCCTACGCTTCGCCGAAGCGCCGCGCATCATGGACCTCGGCCTCATCACGCGCGCGCTCAAAGACCATCAGGTCGACCTGATCGCGGGCAACAACACTGACGGCCTGATTCCCGCTCTCGACCTGTTCGCGCTGGAAGACGACCGCCACTACTTTCCGCCGTATGAAGGCGTGGCAATCGTGCGGCAGGAAATGCTGAAAACTCATCCCGAAGTCGGAGCCGCGCTCCACGCACTGGCAGGAGCGATCTCCGATAATGACCTGCGCCGTCTGAACTTCGCCGTGGATGGCGAGCACCGCGACCCTGCAACCGTCGTCCGCGACTTCCTGCGCGAACGCAAGTTGATCAATTAAGCATTGGGAGTGTGTTTGGGTACGCGGGCACGCTGCCCGCGCGACCGCCGGCGAGGGCGCCGGCGCTACTGTCGAGGGTTGACGCTTTCACTCTACCTCGACCGCCTGCGTCGTCGCTATCTCTTGCTCCGGTTCGCCGCCCGCTAATCCCTGCGCCAGGATTAGCCGTCTCGCCTCGATCCTCAGTTCGGGCAGCTCCCTGCCGAACCAGGCGGCGCCGATGACCGACGCCACCCCACCAATCCCGACTGTGAGTGGAGCGCCCAGGCGCTCGGCGAGTGCTCCCCCGAACAGCGCGCCAAACGGAGCCATGCCCATGAACATCATCGAGTAAAGGGCCATGACTCGGCCGCGCAACTGGTCGGGGACCATCGTCTGGATCAACGTGTTCGAGCACGCCATTTGCAGCATCACACAGTATCCGACGGGCAGCAGTAACAGTGTCGAGAGCCAGAACCAGTGCGAACTGGCAAACACGATCAGGCTGATTCCCACGCCCGCGCAGCTCAGTGCCACCAAGCGTCCCAGTCCCTTCACGTTGCTCTTGGAGGCCAATGTCAGCGCGCCCAACAATGCGCCAATACCGGTCGCCCCCATGAGGATGCCGAGTCCGCGGGCGCCGCCGTGCAAGATCTTGTCGGCAAAGATCGGCATGAGCACGGTGTAGGGCATGGCCACCAGGCTTACGAGCCCAATCAGCAGCAGGAGCGCGCGAATCACCTTTGTGTTGTTCACCCAGCGGAAACCTTCGAAGATGTCGGCCAGCGGAGAAGCAGTCAGCGAGCGTGGCGGGCAATGCACTCGCATCGAAAGCAGGCCGATGATCACGGCGACATAACTGATGGCGTTCGCCGCGAAGCAACAGCTCTCTCCGATCTTCACCAGCAGAATGCCGGCTACAGCCGGCCCCACGACGCGCGCGCCATTGAACATGGACGAATTGAGCGCGATGGCGTTCATCAGATCTTCCTTGCCCACCATGTCCACTAGGAACGCCTGGCGTCCCGGGATGTCGAACGCATTCACCACTCCCAGAGCCGCGGCCAGGACAAAGACGACGTGCCAATCATGGAGGCGGCCACCTCGCGTCAACCACGCCAGAATCGCCGCCAGAAGCATGGAAATCGTCTGCGTAGCGATGATTAGTCGATGGCGATTCGTGCGATCCACGACCGTGCCCGCAAAAGGCGAGATGAGGAATACGGGAATCTGGCTGGCGAAGCCCACCGCTCCCAGCAGCAGCGACGACCCGGTCAGGCGATAAACGAGCCACGCCTGGGCCACGCTCTGCATCCACGTGCCAGTGAGGGAAATGAGTTGTCCGCCGAAGAAGAGTTGGAAATTGCGATGACGCAGAGCCCGCAGCGTGACCGACCACCGGGACGGGTGCGAGTTGTTTGCTTCGGATTTTTCTAGGGTGGCGTCTGGCGCTTGGGTCACACTTCTAAAACCTTGGCACAAGTTAGTGATGCGGGCAACTGGCGGGAAGATGCGGGTGCTCGTAACGCCGGCGACTCGCCGGCTGTAGCGCGGGTACCTTGCCCGCACGCCCTGGCTAGCAAACAGAACATCGACGCGACACCCATCCCCACCGGATGTTTACCTTGCTCTCCTAATTTTCCACAGGCCGCCGATGTCACCAACTTGCAACTTCCCGCCGTGATCGATTCGCGATAGAGTGTTTGTCTCCGCGGACCTCCCCTCGAACCCGCTCCGGAAAGGATGAACCATGAGCACAGATCCCGTCCGTGTTGAGCGTCGCTCCGGCCAGCGTTTTCAATTGCATTTGCCGCTGATGATCCATGTTGACGGTAAGACCGTGCCCGGATTTACCCAGGACGTGAGCGCACGCGGACTGTTTCTCTACACCGAAGCGCAGCTGGCGGAAGGCGCGGTCGTAGAATTGACCTTCACCATGCCCTCGGAGATCACGCTGTCGGAGAGCATGCGTGTGCGCTGCTCTGGCCGCGTGCTGCGCGCTGCTCCTGCCCAAGGCGGTCCAAGAAGGGGCGTTGCGGTACAACTGGACTCTTATCAGTACTTGCCCTCCCTCGAATGCCCGGCCGCGCCAGACTTGGCGCGGGTTTCAGCTGCGGATTCCACCGGAGACACTCCCGGCGCGACCTCGCGTTGAAAATGTGTTTCCCCGGCTCCGGGCGCGCCTTTTCAAAGGCTGGAGTTTGCCTTACAATGCCCTGTAAACCAGCAGTCAGTGGTCGCTTTTTCCCCGTATGGGCGGCCGCTGTCAACCTGCCAATTCGCTTGAGGTCTCCCCTTCGATTACGAAGGTCATTTGGCCCCAGTGCAGGAAGTTCGTAGCATGACCATAAATAGCGAGAACCGACTCATGCACGGAATAGCCGTCGCCATCCTCACCGAGGACCGCGAACAGTCCGTCGTTCTGAATACCCGGGTGGAAACAACTCACATGGCCCGGACCGTGCTCAGTCATGTCGGCTTCCCGATGGGCCCCAGCGACGCGGTTCTCCGCCAGGTTATGGATCAGCGCGCAGAAGTCGTGCTGGTGGATATCGATCCGCAGAACCCGCAACGAGCGATCCGCACCATCGAAATGATTCACGCCGCCGCCGGCGACGTCACAATTTTCGCCGTCGGCGAGTTGACTCAGCCCACGACCATCGTTTCCGCCATGCGCGCGGGCGCGCGTGAGTTTCTCGACCGCGCTGCCAGCCGCGAGTCGATGATCGAAGCCTTCACCCGCTTCACAGCCTCCCTGAGCCGCGCCCAGCGCAGTGCCGGCAAAGCCCGGGTTTTTACGTTCTTGAACGCCAAGGGCGGAGTCGGCGCCACCACCACTGCGGTCAACACTGCCGTCGCCCTGGAACAGGCTCACGGACGGGTCGTTCTGGTGGATTTCGCTCCCATCGGCCATGCCGCGCTGCAATTAAATCTGCGGCCCCAGTTCACCGTCATCGACGCCTTGCAGAACCTGCACCGCATGGACGTCTCGCTGCTGGAAGGTCTGATGACTCACTATCGCACCGGACTTCATCTGCTGGCAGGAGCGCAGCAACCGCACAACGCGGTGCCGACGGCAGCGGAACTGGCGCGGCTGTTCGATTTGCTGGTAAGCCAATACAACTTCGTGGTGGTGGATTGCTCCGGCCGCCTGGACGCCCCCATTCAGATGATTTGTGACCTCTCGAACGCCGTGTTGATGGTCGCACAGACCGATGTGGTTTCACTGTGGAGCGCAGGCCGGATTCAAGCCTTCCTGCAGGAGGGAGCGGGCCGCGACCGCCTCCGGATCGTCCTCAATCGCTACAAAAAGATCCCCGGCTTCACTGACGAAGACGTCGAGAAAGCCACCAACTGCAAAGTGCTGTGGAAGATTCCCAACAATTACCAGGTCGTCGGCCCTGCGATCGACAAGGGCAGCCCGGTTGCCTTGCAGGAGAACCACGAAGTGGGCCGTTCTTACCAAGGGCTGGCTGCGGAACTTGCGGGCGCTACCACTGCCGCCGACGGCGCCCTTTCTCTCCTTTACCAGCACGACGAGGCCGAGGACAACAAGCGCCCCACCGGCCGCCTGATCGTCTCCCCCGCCCGCGCCGGACAGTAATTCCATTGCAGAAGTCAGAAGTTAGATTGCAGAAGTAAGGCCTATTCTCTTCTGACGTTCTGTCACGTCCCGGCCGATCCCAGCGAATTCGGTTTTACTTCTTTAGTCTGACTTCTGACTTCTGCAATTTCCTGCCTTTGTTAGAATCAATCCTCACACGATGCCGTCCAACCTGGCTGATCCATCCGGCAAGAAACGCGTGCTGAGCGGAATGCGCTCGACTGGCAAGCTGCACCTCGGAAACTATGTCGGCGCACCCGAAAACTGGGTTGGCATGCAGGAAGAGTACGAATGCTTGTTCTTCAGCGCAAACTGGCCTGCCCTCGCGCACGGAATCGCAACACCCCTCTGCCTGAAAAATGACGAGTTCCGACGCTTGTCC
>JACXTT010014364.1_pt1 | contig 10364 bp, 8 predicted proteins | sample 9270951 | NCBI WGS metagenome assembly JACXTT01 (sample SAMN15532306, study PRJNA645909) | rock metagenome | isolation source: weathered quartz diorite | place: Puerto Rico | collected 2017-06-21
GCCAGCGGGCCCAGCGTCCCCTTGTCCAGGATGGTCTCCAGCACGAACGCGGTGCGCGAGCTCTGCATGGCCCGCGTGGCCTGGATGTCGAGGAGCAGGGCGTTGACGTCCTCGATCCGCCGGCAGATGACCTCGGCCACGAAGCAGTCCTCGCCGCTCACGCGGTAGATCGAGCGGACCAGCGGGCTGCCGGTGAGGCGCTTGAGCACGTCCTTCTCCTTCTGCGGCGTCTTGCCGTCGAGGGTGATGCGCACCTGGGCCCTGACCCCCAGGCCGAGCGCCTCGGGGTCCACGTCGGCCCGGTAGCCGCGGATCACGCCGCGGCGCTCCAGCTCGCGGATCCTCTCCGTGATGGCCTGGCGGGACAGGCCCAGCTCCTTGGCCAGGTCGGCGGCGGGCCGCCGGCCGTCGCGGGAGAGGGCGACGAGGAGGCCGCGGTCGGTGGCGTCCAGGCGGCTGGATGTTGAGCGCTTCGCCATATGTAAGAGATTACCCATCAGTACAGACGATTGTCAATCAAGAGACGTTCCATGATTGACATATGACATACGCCCGCGGGCAGGGCGGGCCTCGGCGGCGACAAGCCTCGCGGGCGGCTCGATCCCGCACGAGGCTGACCGCGAGTGACCATCCGGTCTCGACCGCGAAAGTGCGCGGACGCCGCGAGACATCGTTCCGCTTCAATAATCCGTAACTCATCGACTCCGATCCATCCATTTGGAGCATGAGCGAGACGCGAGCGAGACGCGCCAGCGACAGAAATCGAGCGCTGACAGGGACTTAATCACTCTGGGTCCCTGCCCGCCGACGTGGCGCACCGCTTGCTATCTCAGCGGCGGCGCTGCCCCAGCTCATTCGCTCCTCAGGCCGCGCTAACGGTTGGCACGCGTGCAGCCAAAGGCTTCGTCCCTATTCGTGGCGCATCGTCAAACAAAAGGAGTGAGACACTGATGAGACGTCAACTCGTATGGGCGCTCCTGCTGGTCGCGGCGAGCTTCTCTCTCGCCTCGGCGCAGGAGACGACGTCGGGCTCGATCACCGGCTCGGTGGTGGATGCCCAGGGCGCCCCGGTCCCCGGCGCGACCATCTCGGTCACCTCGGGCCAGGGCACCAAGACCTTCGTGACCGACTCCACCGGTCACTTCTTCGCCCCCTACCTCACGCCCGGCAAGTATTCGGTCAAGGTCGAGCTGAGCGGGTTCTCGCCGGTCGAGCAGAAGAACATCGACGTCCGCCTCGGCCAGCGGCTCGACCTGGGCAACCTGTCGCTCAAGGTGGGCGGCGTCAACGAAGTCGTCGAGGTCGTGGGCGCGGCCCCGACCATCGACACCTCGTCCACCACCGCGGGGGCCGTCCTCGACTCGGACGCCCTCAAGCGCATCCCGGTCGGCCGCAACTTCACCGACACGCTCTACCTCGTCCCCGGCGTCAGCAGCAGCGGCAGCGTGGGACGCGCCAACCCGTCCGTGGGCGGCGCCAGCGGCCTCGAGAACAACTACATCGTCGACGGCGTCAACATCACCAACACCGGCTACGGCGCGGTCGGCTCCTACTCGATCGTGTTCGGCTCGCTGGGGGCCGGCGTCACCACCGACTTCATCAAGGAGACGCAGGTCAAGACGGCCGGGTTTGAGGCCGAGTACGGCCAGTCCACCGGCGGTGTGGTCAACGTCGTGACCCAGAGCGGCTCCAACAGCATCCACGGCAGCATCTACGGCTACATGCGGCCGGACAAGTTCGAGAGCGACTGGCGCCGGCTCGACACGCCGCGCGGCACCGTCAACCAGACGGCCAGCCAGAACGCCGACGTCGGGATCACGCTGGGCGGGCCGCTCATGAAGGACAAGCTGTTCTTCTTCGGCGCCTTCAACCCCCAGTTCCAGCGCGCCACGTTCATCGCGCCCCAGAACAAGAACTCGGCCGGCAACTTCACGTTCCCGCTGGCCGCGCTGGGCGACGTCGACCGCAAGCGCCGCATCCTGGGCTACGCGGGCAAGGTGACCTGGCAGATGACGTCGAACCACCGCGTCGACGTGTCCGTCTTCGGCGACCCCTCGCACGGCGACATGGGCCCGCAGCGTGCCGCGAACCTGGCCCTCAGCGGCCAGAACCCGGCCAACCCGCAGGGCTTCAGCGAGCTCAAGAAGTACGGCGGCCACAACCAGGTCATCAAGTACGACGGCATCCTGAGCCGCTCCTGGCTGATCGAGGCCTCGGTCGCCCACGCCCGCAACCAGATCCAGGAAGTCCCCAACGTCAACGAGAACCGGTTCACGGACAGCCGGGTGTCGCCCTCCGTCGTGACTGGCGGCATCGGCTTCTACGAGCAGGGCAACGACGGCAAGAACTTCCAGTACCAGCTCAAGTCCACCAACATCTTCAACGCGGGCGGCAACCACCAGGTCCGGTACGGCGTGCAGTACGAGGACATCAAGTACGACAACATCAACCAGTACACGGGCTCGCCCTTCACGCTCCCCAACGGCGTGCAGACCAAGACCGGCGCCTCGGGCACGATCCTGCCCGATCCGGTGTACGGGTCGATCTGGCGCGTCACCCGCGCCCGCTACGTTAACACCCAGAAGACCACCCAGCACTACCTGGACTTCTTCCTCCAGGACACATGGCAGATCGGCGGGCGGCTCACTCTTCGTCCGGGCGTCCGCTACGAGCAGCAGAAGCTGATCGGCAGCAACGAGCCGGTCATCTGCCACGTGGACGACAGCGGCCCCGGCGCCGGTGACGGCACGGGCGCGGCCGCGCCCTGCACGATGAAGTGGGACAACAACTGGAGCCCGCGCCTGGGTGCCACCTACGACATCTTCGGCAACGGCAAGTCCAAGGTCTTCGCCAGCTACGGACGCTTCTACACCAAGATCCCGAACGACCTCGCCGCCCGCGCCCTCGGCACGGACGCCGGCGTGACGAGAGTCGACTACTTCGACTCCGCCCTCACCCGGCCGGTGCCGGAGGGCGTCCTGGCCGGCGGCCAGACGCGTCACTTCATCCTGGCCGGCGTGGGCGCCTCCAAGATCGACCCCAACTCGAAGTCGACCTACTCGAACGAGTTCCTGGGCGGAATGGAGTTCGAGGTGGCGCGCAACATCAGCCTGGGCGCGCGCTACATCCACCGCAGCATGGCTCAGATCCTCGAGGACTGGCAGCCGGCGCCGATCGTCGCCTTCGACCTCGGATGCCCGGGCGCCGACAGCGTCGAGTACCTCATCAGCGACATCGGCCCCAACCTGCCGCAGTTCCACTGCGCGGGCGTCCCCGACGCGCGCTTCGAGACCCCGGTCCACAAGTACGACGCCGTCGAGGTCACCGCCCAGCGCGCCTTCGCCGACAACTGGTCGCTGCTGGCCTCCTATCGGTGGTCCAAGCTGAAGGGCAACTTCGAGGGCTTCTTCCGGAACGACAACGGGCAGTCCGACCCCTCGATCACATCTCTCTTCGACTTCCCCACCAACGACCCCAGCTACACGCAGATCGGCACGCCGCGCTTCGGGTACCGGGGCGACGTCCGCTACCTCGGCTGCACGCTGGGCTGCGGCATCCTGCCCAACGACCGCACCCACCAGGTGAAGGTCTACGGCAACCGCCAGTTCGGCACGCTCAACATCGGCCTGGGCTGGAACATCGGCACCGGCCAGCCGCTCACCCCGCTCGCCGCCAACCCCAACTACGACAGCCCCGGCGAGATCCCGGAGGCGCAGCGCGGGTCGGGCATCCAGACCATCGACGGCTTCCGGAAGCGCACCCCGGTCGAGACGACGTTCGACCTCCACGCCGACTGGACGGTGAAGTTCGGCGAGCGGCGCGTCGTCTTCGCCGCCGACGCCTTCAACCTGTTCAACCGGCAGGAGCCTCTCAACTACGACAACTACACCGAGACGAGCTTCCAGGTTCCCAACCCCAACTTCGGCCAGCCGAGCTTCAGCGGCGGGTCGCGCTACACCTCGTTCCAGACGCCGCGGCAGATCCGCGTGGGCGCCCGGTTCGAGTGGTAGTCGTTTCGTAGCGCCGGCCGGCAGGCCGGCGTGAGCGAGGGGGCGGGAGCGATCCCGCCCCCTTTCTTCTTTTTGCGACGGGGGTCCATGATGCCGTCCATGGTCGTGGGCTCGATGGTCGTGGCCATCGGCCTGTGGGCGGCGCCGATCGCGCCCGCGCCGGAGGTGGACGAGCGCGCACGGCGCGAGGCCCTCGCCCACTACCGCGCCGGCCAGGAGTTCATGTACGCGGAGAGCTGGCCGGAGGCGGAGCGCGAGTTCCGCGCCGCCATCCGGCTCGATCCCCTCCTCGTCCTCGCCCACTACTCCCTGGGCCAGACCTACATGAGCATGAGGCGGTACCCGGACGCCGTCCGCGCCTTCACCCTCTGCCGCCAGGCCTTCCTCGACGTGAGGGGCCTGCTCAGCTCGGACCGCGTGCGCGCCGACCAGAGGCTCGACGAGCAGATCGAGGAGCTGAAGCAGACGATCCGGTCCCTGCACGGCATGAAGGCCGGGCCGCTCGAGAACGCGATCCTCAAGCTCGAGCAGCGCGTCCGCGAGCTGGAGGATCTCCGCCGGCGCGGCGCCGCCGGCACCACCGAGGTCCCGGCCGAGTTCTCGCTGGCCCTGGGGAGCGCCCACTTCCGCACCGGCGCCCTCGCCGACGCGCAGCGCGAGTACGAGGCGGCGGTGAGGGTGCGGCCGGGCTTCGGCGAGGCCCACAACAACCTCGCCGTCGTCCTGATGCTGCAGGGGCGCCTGGAGGAGGCCCGCCAGCACGCGAGGCTGGCCGAGAAGGCCGGCCATCGTGTGAGCCCGGCCTTCAAGGCCGATCTGGAGAGGCGCTTGCGGGGAAGCTAGCGCCGTTGCCCGCTCAGGCCGTCTGTATGACCCGCAGGACCCGCATGTTCTGCTTCGAGATCTCCGCCGCCACACGGCCGGCGATCTCGAGGAAGGCCTTGCCCGCCGGCGACTCGGGAGCGGCGGCCACGATCGGCTGGCCCTCGTCCCCACCCGAGCGCACGCGCGTCTCGATCGGCACCTCGCCCAGCAGGGGCAGGCCGAGGTCCTCCGCCATCCGCGCGCCGCCGCCGTGGCCGAAGATCTCGGTGCGCTCCTGGCAGTGGCCGCACACGAAGTAGCTCATGTTCTCGACCACGCCCAGCACCGGAATGTTGAGCTGGCGGAACATGGCCACCGCCTTGCGCACGTCGGAGACGGATACGCCCTGCGGCGTCGTCACCACCACCGCCCCCGCCACCGGCACGCTCTGGGCCATGCTCAGGGAGACGTCGCCCGTGCCGGGAGGCAGGTCGACCACGAGGTAGTCCAGCTCGCCCCACTCCACGTCGCGCATGAACTGCTGGACGGCGCCGTGGAGCATGGGACCGCGCCAGATGATCGGCTGGTCGGGCGGCACGAGCATGCCCATCGAGATGACCTTCACCCCGAAGGCCTGCGGCGGGACCATGCGGCGCTCGCCGCTGACCTCCGGCCCGCCCTCGATGCCGAGCATCTGGGGCGTGTTCGGCCCGTAGACGTCGGCGTCCATGAGGCCCACGCGCGCGCCCTTGCGGGCGAGGGCCACGGCCAGGTTCACGGCGGTGGTGGTCTTTCCCACCCCGCCCTTGCCGGCGCCCACGGCGATGATGTTGCGGATGCCGGGCACGGCCTGGCGTCCGAAACCGGCCCGCGCCTTCACGTCCGCGGTCATGGTGGCCCGCGCCGCCGTCACGCCGGGCAGGGCGCGCACGCGCGCCTCCGCCTCCGCCTTCATCTCGTCGCGGACGGGGCAGGCGGGCGTGGTCAGCTCGATGGTGAAGTCCACTTCGCCGCCCGCGATCTTCACCTCCTTGACGAACCCGAGGGTCACGATGTCCTTGTGCAGGTCGGGGTCGCGGACGGCGCGCAGTGCGGCGAGAACGTCATCCTTGGAGAGGGTCACTGTCATCTTCCCTGGCGCGGCTCCGCGCGCGAATCAGCCCTGGACGGTCAGGGCCTGGTCGACCGCCTTCTGAAGGCGCTCGAACTTGTCGGGGGTGGACCCCAGCACGGTGAGGCGGATGAGGCCGTTGGCGTCGATGACGAACGTGGTCGGGAACCCCTGGTTGCCGCCGAAGGCCTCCGCCATGTCGTCGTTGCCCAGGAGCTGGCGGTAGGTCACGCGGTGCTCGCGCACGAAGTCCTGGATCTCCTTGGGCTCGCCGGAGTCGAAGACCACCCCGATCACCTCGACCCCTCGCGCGCGGTTGCGGTCGGCGAAGGTCACGTACTCGGGCAGCTCGGTGAGGCAGGGGCCGCACCAGGTGGCCCAGAAGTCCAGGATGACGACCTTGCCCTTGAGCGAGGCCAGTGTCGCGCGCCCGCCGTCGAGGTCAGGCAGGTCGAAGGAGGGAGCGGCGCGCACGGACGCCGTTGGCGCCTTCCCGCAAGCGGGCAGAGCCAGGACGGCGACGCAGAGGGCCAGGAAGATCCGGGGAGACGACATCGGCCGATTATAGCGTCAGGCAAGGTCGAGAGGGTCTCGGCCGTCCGTGTCGGCGGCGGTCCTGCGCCTCGCCTTGCGCTCCACGACGAAGGAGATCGCACTTTGGCGGCTCGGCCCCGATGCCCAGCCGCCGCTTGACATCATGATGCTCCATAGATATGTTTTTATGCATGCGCACGACCATCGACCTCCCCGATGACGTCCTGGCCGAGGTCCGACGCCGCGCGGCCGACTCCGGCCGGACGCTGAAGGCGGTCATCGCCGATGCCCTGAGGATGGCGTTCTCGCGCAAGCCCGGGAGCGGCCGCCCTCCCCACGCGCGACTCACGACTTTCGGGAAGGGCGGGCTTCGCCCCGGCGTCGACCTCGACGACAACGCGGCCCTGCTCGACGTGATGGATCGATAGGTTGCTGCTCGTCGACGTCAACGTCCTCGTGTATGCGCACCGGACGGACGCCTCCGATCACGCTCGGCATCGCGCCTGGCTGCAGGAGGTCTTGGACGCGCCCTCCAGCTACGGGATGGCGGAGATCGTGCTCAGCGGCTTCATACGGGTGGTGACGCACCCCAAGATCTTCAACGAACCGAGTCCCCTGGAGAAGGCGCTTGCCTTCGCGGCGGAGGTTCGCGATCGGCCGAACTGCGTCCTCATCGCGCCGGGCGCCCGGCACTGGGACATCTTCATCCGTCTCTGCCGCGACGCCGGAGTGAAGGGAAACCTGGTGCCCGACGCCTATCTCGCCGCGCTGGCCATCGAGTCGGGAAGTGAATGGATCACGACCGACCGGGATTATGCGCGGTTCGCCGGGCTGCACTGGCGCCACCCGTTCTCTCCCCCGGGCGGATCTCCGTCCTAGTGGTCTCCAGCCTCTACCCGATCCGCGTCAGGGCCGGGAACATCTTCGAGAACGACCGGGCCAGGATCTCCAGCCGGTTCGACATCAGCAGCACGCCCACCGCGACGAGCAGGACGCCCGATCCCACCTCCACCGCGCGCATGTGCCGCTTGAGCGTGCCCGAGGCCTTGAAGAAGCGGTTGACGGCCACGCCGGACAGGATGAACGGGATGCCGAGCCCGGCGGAGTAGAAGGAGAGCAGGATCACGCCCTGCGCGACCGTCTCCTGCTGCGAGGCGTAGACGAGGATGCCGCCCAGGATGGGGCCGATGCACGGCGTCCATCCGAAGCCGAAGGCGAGGCCCACGAGGTACGCGCCGGGCAGGCCGAGCGGCCGCGCCTTCATCTCTGCGCGCTTCTCGTAGAGCAGCCAGGGGATCTTGATGAACCCCGCGGTGTGCAGGCCGAGCACGACCACGATCGCGCCGCCCACCACGGCCAGCGCGCGCTTGTACTGCTGCAGGTAGTAGCCGACGAGGGTGGCGGCCGCGCCCAGGCTCACGAAGACGGTGGAGAAGCCGAGCACGAACACCACGCTCATGATCACGATGCGGCGCATGAGGTGCGCGGGCGCGTCCGCCCCCTTGAGCTGGGCCACGTTGACGCCACTGATGAACGAGAGGTAGCCGGGCACGATCGGCAGCACGCAGGGCGAGAGGAAGGAGGCCAGCCCGGCCAGGAAAGCGGTGACGAGCGAGATCGACGAGCTCAAACCGCCCCCGATCGTACGCCTGCCATCACTGCACCCTCTCCAGCATCAGGTTGTCCGCCGCCTTGCGCCCCGCCTTGGCCAGATCGTACCAGCGCCCCTCGATGCGCACACGCACCACGTCGGCCGTGTAGTCGTTGCTGGTGCCGTGGTCGTCGCAGCTCGAGAGCAGCCACGAGCCCACGCCGTAGATGTCGGCGGGCACTCCCAGGTCCTCGAAGCTCTTGATCTTGGCCGGCGTGAAGCCGCCGGAGACCGCGATCTTGACGTCCTTGCAGTAGCGCTCGGCCAGCGCGCGGTCCTCCGGCGGCAGGTCCCAGTCCATCCACTCGCGGTCGATCGCCTCGCGCATGGCGAAGACCAGGCGCGCGTTGACGCCGCAGTCGAGCCGCTTGTCCCCCAGCGGCGGCACCGAGAGGTCGCGCATGTTGGCGGAGGTGTCCGGCCGCACGCCGTGGAGCTTGAACTTGCGCGCCTCCTCCACCCGGCCCTCCTTGAGCAGGGCGAGGTAGCGCGCGAACATCGTGCGGATCACCTGCCGCGACGTCCCTACACAGTCGTTGCGGAAGTCCACGAGGGCGATGCGCGGGATCTCGGGCGGCCGCGTGGCCGCGAAGGCCATGGTGGCCTCCGCGGTGTCGCCCAGGAAGCAGGCGATGGCAGAGTGGGAGACGGTGCCCCCGCCCGCCCCGCCCCACCAGTCGCCCTGGGCGTCCGTGGAGACCGCCGCCGCCAGGCTCTTGCCGAAGTTCTGGTTGAAGAGGCGCACGGCGACCTGGTACGCGTAGCCGTCCGCGGCCTGGACCTCGTGGGCGTCGAAGCGCGCGGGGAAGAACAGGATCTGCTTTCCGCGCGCCGCCTTGAGCACCTCGTAGACGTTGGTGGCCACGCGGCTGCCGCGGGTCAGGGCCCCCAGCGTCGGCGTCTCCAGGATCGCGAAGTCCCGGTAGCGCCCGCGCACGCGCATGACCGGCGTGACGTGGAGGACGTCGCCGTCGTAGGGGGCCTCGCTGCCGTCGTGGACGGCCCAGACCTCCATGCGGTCGAAGGTGTTCACGAAGCGGCCGCCCTCGTCGAAGTAGCCCGTGCACTCGCGGAGCATGGCCAGGGCCTTGTCCACCCCGACCACCACCGTGGAGGGCACGCGCCGCGTGAACCACTGCATCTCGACCTCGATATTCCCCACGTCGACCTGGTGGAGGTCGACGTCGATGTCGCTCAGGTCGGGAGCGGTGCCGCCGAAGCGGTAGCCGCGCTGGGCCAGCTCGGCCAGCGTGCGCGCGATGTTGATGAAGTACTTGTCGGAGTACCAGCCCGCCCGCATGCGCTCGATGTCGAGCTTGAAGACGGCGGGGGGCAGTCGGCGCCGGTCGAAGATGGTCATGCCCAACCTGGATTATAGCCAGCGGCGGCCCCTGCGCCCGGCTTTGTCCACGGCCTTGTGTATGTTCTACTTGAGAGCCCTTCGGGGTCTCAGGTGAGCGTTTCCGCCCCGCCTCCCGCCTCGCCCTCAGAGCCGCGCGTCGACGTGGACCTCTACCGGCGGGGACAGTTCATCACCGCCCTGGCCCGCGCTCTCTCCGTCGCCCTCGGCGTCCTCTGCCTGGCCCTCATGTGGGAGAGCCCGAAGACGCGGCCCCGGGCGGCGGCGGCGGTCGTGGCCGGCTACGCCATCTTCGCGAGCGTGGCGCTCGTCGCCACCCGCGCCGGCGCTGGCTCGCCGGAAGCGAGCGCGTCCCGAACGCGGGCCTGGAGGGTCGCCCACGACGTCGTGGACGCGGTGGCCGTGAGCGCGGGAGCGGCCGTCTCGGGAGGCCTCGACAGCCCGGTCTGGCTGCTCCTCTACCCGCACGTGGTGGCCGTCTCGGTCCGCGGCGGGCTCGCCTATGCGCTGGCCATGGGTGTCCTGGACGCGGTCCTGGTGGGGCTGCTCACCGCGATCACGCCCCAGCAGCCGCTGGGGATGCTGCACGCCCTGGCCCTCCTGTTCTGCGCGTTCATGGGCGGCACCACCAGCTCCTACCTCCACTCGATCCAGAGGCGGCTCCGTGACGCCAACGCCGACCTCTCCGCCGCCAACGCGCGGCTCTCCGAGAGCATCGCCTCCCACGAGGCGGCCCGCCGCGAGCAGGAGCGGGCGCTGGCCCTGTTGACGGCCAGCGAGGCGCGCTACCGCCGCCTGCTCGAGCGCATCCACGACGGCGTGGCCATCGTCAAGGAAGGGCGCATCGCCTACGCCAACGAGGTCTTCGCCTCCATGGTCGGCGACACGCCGGCC
>JACXTT010014365.1_pt1 | contig 10364 bp, 11 predicted proteins | sample 9270951 | NCBI WGS metagenome assembly JACXTT01 (sample SAMN15532306, study PRJNA645909) | rock metagenome | isolation source: weathered quartz diorite | place: Puerto Rico | collected 2017-06-21
TGCGTCCGGCAGGCGGATGATGGTTGTGCCATCGGTGGTCGCGGTGGCGGATACGGCATCGGGCGCGGCCAGTCCGGCCTTTGCCAGGGCCTGCGCGGCTTGCGGCCCTGCCACGCAGAGCACGCCGACCGCCGCGGTGATATCGCTGAGTTTCGCCTTGGCGCGCAGCACGAACATGCTCAGGCGCTTCTGCAGCGCGGGGAGGATGTCGGCCGACAGTTGCAGCACGATGCCCTCGGCATCGCGCCACATCAGGAAGCTGGCCTGCAGCCGGCCCTTGGCCGAGCAATAGCCGGCCAGGCGCGAGGCGCCGGGCGCGAGGTCCTCGACGGCGTTTGTCAGCTGGGTGTGCAGGAAGGTGGCGGCATCGTCGCCTGCCACGCGGATCCATCCAAGCCCGGCAGGCGCACAGACGACGCCACCGTTTCGCAGGGCGTCGAGGCTGGCGGCGAGTTGCGGGGCTGGGGTGTTCATTTCAGGCATTCCGTTCTGGCAATTGAAAGCATTTGGCTGGCGCGCGCCGCGCATGAGGGGCCCGGTACAAGGCCGGAAAAGGCCAGGCGGTTCGTGGCGGCGCAAGGCTCCCGGTATTATATGGGGTTGCCGGCATTTCAGCCGGCGCCGGCGGCGCGCGGCGGGCAGGGGGCATCACCCGCCGCATGGGCGCTGCCGAGACCGAACGGATTTCATGACACGTCTTTTCCTCCGCCTGGGACTCGTCGTCCTGGTTCTTGCCGCGGCGGCCGCAGGCGCTTTCGCCTGGTGGGCCAACCAGCCGCTGGGCCTGTCCGCATCGCCTGTCGAAGTCGTCATCAAGCCCAATTCGGGCGTGGCCAGCGTCGGCCGCCAGCTCCAGCGGGGAGGCGTGGGCATGGACCCGCGCCTGTTCCAGCTCCTGGTCAGGCTGACCGGGCACGGGCCGGACCTGAAGGCAGGTGGCTATACGTTCGAGACGGGTATCACGCCGCTGGGTCTGGTTGGCAAGATCGCGCGCGGCGAGGTCACGCACTACGTCGTCACCGTGATCGAAGGCTGGGAATTCCGCAAGATGCGCGCGGCCGTCGATGCCAGCCCCGCGCTGCGCCACGACACGCAGGGCATGTCCGATGCCGAGCTGATGAAGGCGATCGGCGCCCCCGAACCCGCGCCTGAAGGGCTGTTCTTCCCTGATACCTACCTGTTTGCGCGCGGCAGCAGCGATATCGAGCTGTACCGGCATGCCTACAAGGCCATGCAACGGCGCCTGAACGAAGCCTGGAACGCGCGCGCCGCAGACTTGCCCTACAAGACCCCGTACGAGGCGCTGGTGATGGCGTCGATCGTCGAGAAGGAAACCGGCCAGGCCGCCGAGCGCCCGATGATCGCGGCGGTGTTCGTCAACCGGCTGCGCAAGAACATGATGCTCCAGACCGACCCGACGGTGATCTACGGCATCGGCGAGCACTTCGACGGCAACCTGCGCAAGCGCGACCTGCAGACCGACACCCCGTACAATACGTACACCCGTACCGGCCTGCCGCCTACGCCGATCGCGCTGCCCGGCCTGGCCTCGCTGGCGGCAGCTATCGCGCCGGCACCGTCCGACGCGCTGTATTTCGTGGCGCGCGGCAACGGCACCAGCCATTTCTCGAACACGCTTCCCGAACACAACCGTGCGGTCGACCAGTACCAGCGCGGCAAATAGGCATCCATGCGCGGAAAATTCATTACCTTCGAAGGCATCGACGGCGCCGGCAAGAGCACCCATATCGACTGGGTGGCGGCCCGCCTGCGTGAGCGCAAGGACATTGGCGCCGTGGTCACGACGCGCGAGCCCGGGGGCACGCCGCTGGGCGAAGACCTGCGCCAGATCCTGCTGCATCGGACGATGCACCTCGAAACCGAAGCGCTGCTGATGTTCGCGGCGCGCCGCGAGCATATCGCCGACGTCATCGAGCCCGCGCTGGCGCGCGGCGACTGGGTGATCTCCGACCGCTTCACCGACGCCACCTTTGCTTACCAGGGCGGCGGCAGGGGGCTGGCCACGGCCCGGCTCGAAGCCCTGGAAGACTGGGTGCAGGGTGGCCTGCAGCCCGATCTGACGCTGCTGTTCGACGTGCCGCTGGAGACCGCCAGCGAACGCCTCGCCGGCGCGCGCGCACCGGACAAATTCGAGGCCGAATCGCGCGCGTTCTTCGAACGCACCCGTGCCGAATACCTGCGCCGTGCCGCGCAGGCGCCCCGGCGCTTTCGCGTGATCGACGCCACGCAGAGCATCGAGGCGATTCGCGTCGAGCTTGAGAAAATCATTGCAACGCTTTGATTTTGAAGCTTTATATTGATCGATAATATTGCCTGGCATCGAAGGCGTTGTGAGGTCCGCAACGTCATCGACATGAAGGTGGGACTTAAGCTTTCGCGGCTAACTGACTGATTCGCATGCTCTATCCCTGGCAAACGGAAGACTGGCAACGTCTGAGCGCCCTGCGCGAACGGCTGCCCCATGCGCTGCTGATCCACGGCCAGCAAGGGACCGGCAAGCGGGACTTGGCGCTGCACTTCGCGCAGGGCCTGCTGTGCGAATCGCCGCGGCCTGACGGCCAGCCCTGCGGCCAGTGCGCGGCCTGCCACTGGTTTAGCCAGGGCAACCACCCCGACTTCACCGTGGTGCGCCCCGAAGCGCTGGAGGCTTCGGGCGAAGGCGAATCCGATGACAGCGGCAAGAAAAAGGCGCCCAGCAAGATCATCCGCATGGAGCAGGTGCGGGCGCTGATCGAGGCGGTGGGCGTCGGTACGCACCGGGCCGGCCTGCGCGTGGTGGTGATCTACCCGCTCGACGCGCTCCAGGTCGAAGGCGCCAACGCGCTGCTGAAGACGCTGGAGGAACCGCCGCCATCGACCGTCTTCCTGCTTGTCACGGACCGGCTGGACCGGATCCTGCCGACCATCCTGTCGCGCTGCCGCCAGTTCTCCGCGCAGCGGCCGACGCCTGATGCGGCGCTGGCCTGGCTCAAGGGCCAGGGCGTGGCCGACGCCGAAGCCCAGCTTGCGCTGGCCGGCGGCTCGCCGCTGACCGCACTCCATGCGGCCGAGGCCGAGGAGCAGCCGCTGCAGCGCTGGCTGGTCGGCCAACTGGGCGCTGGCGCCGAATTCGACGTGTCTGGTGCGGCGGAACAACTACAAAAGCTGCCGGTGCCCGCAGTGCTTGGCATCCTCCAGCGCTGGACGTACGATCTGCTGAGGTGCGGGCTCGATGCCTCGGGCGGCGCGACGCCGCGCTACTTCCCGAAGGAGCGCGCGGTGCTGACGCGTTGCGCCAGCGCATCCAGCGCCCATCGGCTACAGGCTTTCGCCGCGCGCATCAATGCGCACCGGCGCAGCGAAAACCATCCGCTCGCGCCCAGGCTGGTGATGGAATCCGTGTTTCTCGAATACCGGCAGCTGTTCCGCTGACAGCGCCGGCGCAGCAGGCAAGACCCGGCCATGGTCGGGATGCAGGTCCACAACACCTATAAAACAAAGCCGTAGCAGGTCAAAAAAGGGTCAGTCATGAGCACCGATGTCGCAACCATACCGGCGCAAGTGGCCGGAACCACGGGCGGGACGCCGTCGCGGCCGAACGTGTTGTCCTTGTCGATCAAGGACCAGGCCGGACTCTACGCCGCGTACATGCCGTTCCTGGCGCGCGGCGGTATCTTTGTGCCTTCGAACCGGCCGTTCCGGTTGGGCGAGCAGGTGTTCCTGGTCCTGTCCCTGCTCGACCGGCCGCAGAAGTACCAGGTGGCCGGCCATGTCGCCTGGATTACGCCGCCGGGCACCCCGATGAAGACCCCGGGCGTGGGCGTACATTTCCCCGATGACGACAACGGCCGCAACCTGCGGCGCGCCGTCGAGGAAATCCTGGGCAAGCAGCTTGAGTCCGGGCGGCCGACGCAGACTTTATGATCATCATGAAATTTGCCTTGTAATTCTTTGTTATTAAAGATTTTCCCCCTGATTCCCTGCAAGCCGATAATGCCGGCGGCACGCCCGGCACCGTCGCCATCCACGACGGCATGATCTGTCGCGCATGGTGGTGGCCGATACGGCACGGTTGTCTGACACGCCCCGCCAGGCCTGCTGATGTCCAACGCCTGAGCCGCAGTACCGAGGTTTCTCCCCATGTTTGTAGATTCACACTGCCATATCGATTTCCCTGAGCTGGTCGCCCGGCTGCCGGAGCTGCTCGACAATATGCGCGCCAACCAGGTGTCGCACGCGCTCTGCATCTCGGTGACGCTGGAAGACTTTCCACGTGTGCTGGCGCTGGCCGAGCAGCACCCGAACCTGTACGCCTCGGTCGGCGTGCACCCGGACTATGAAGAGGGCGAGGAGCCCACGCTGGAGCGCCTGCTCGAACTCTCCGCGCACCCACGCGTGGTGGGCACCGGGGAAACGGGCCTGGACTACTACCGCCTGAATGGCCGCAGCATCGCCGACATGGCGTGGCAGCGCGAGCGTTTCCGCACGCATATCCGCGCCGCGCGCCAGACCGGCAAGCCGCTGATCATCCATACGCGTTCCTCGGCCGAGGACACGCTGCGCGTCATGCGCGAGGAAAATGCCCGCGAGGTTGGTGGCGTGATGCACTGCTTCACCGAAACCTGGGATGTGGCGAAACAGGCGCTGGACGAGGGCTTCCACATCTCGTTTTCCGGCATCGTCACCTTCAAGAGCGCGGCGGACCTGCAGGAAACCGCGCGCAAGGTGCCGCTGGACCGCATGCTGATCGAGACCGACTCGCCTTACCTGGCCCCGGTGCCATACCGCGGCAAGACCAACGAGCCGGCCTGGGTGCGCCACGTGGGCGAGTTCATCGCCAACCTGCGCGGCATGCCGGTGGAGCAGCTTGCGGAACAGACGAGCGACAATTTCTTCAAGCTTTTCAAGCACACCAACAGGGAAGCTCATGTTTGACTTGAAATTTATCCGCCGGCTGTGCGCCGCCACACTGCTTGGGTGCGCGGCGCTGGCCTGGGCCGCGCCGGTCGACGACATGCGCAAGGCCGTGGAATTCGACGATGCGCGCACCGTGCAGAAGCTGCTGGCCCGCGGCGTCGATCCCAATATCGCCGATGGCCGCGGCGACCCGATGCTGGTGATCGCGCTGCGCGAAAAGTCGCTGAAAGCCGCCACCGCGCTGATCAAGGCCAAGGACATCGACTTCGACAAGGCCAACCCTGCCGGCGAAACCCCGCTGATGATGGCCGCGCTGCAGGGCCAGCTCGACATGGTCAAGCTGATGGTTGACGACATGGAGGCCGAGGTCAACAAGACTGGCTGGACGCCGCTGCACTACGCGTCGACCACCGGCCACAACGATGTCGTCAAATACCTGGTCGACCATGCCGCCTACATCGACGCCGAAAGCCCGAACGGCACCACGCCGCTGATGATGGCCGTGCGCGGCGGCCACATCGAGACCGTGAAGCTGCTGCTCGACGAAGGCGCGGACATGCGCCTCAAGAACCAGCAGGGCATGACAGTGATCGATTTTGCCGAGCGCTATAACCAGGCCGAGATCGCCAAGGGCCTGAAGTCGCGCTGGCAGAAGCTCTACCCGCAGCTGCCCATCGTGGCCGCGCCGCCGCTGAAGGCACCGGTGGCGCAGCCGGGCGGCCAGGCCATCAAGGCCGCGCCGGCCAGCGGCAAATAATTGCGGCCGCCGACACGCGCGCGGGGGGGGTGCCGCTGAGGCAGCGCCTGCGACAGTGGGCGCGCCGCCTGAAGTCAAGCCTCGTGATGCTGTGGTTCTGCAGCCGCCATCCGGACACGCCGCTGGCGGCCCGGCTGTTGACGGTGCTGGTCGTCGCCTACGCGTTCAGCCCGATCGACCTGGTTCCGGATTTCATCCCGGTGCTGGGTTATGTCGACGACGTCCTGCTGGTGCCGCTGGGCATCTGGCTGGCATTGCGACTCGTGCCGGAGGCCGTGAAGGCCGATTGCCGCGTGCGGGCCGACGCCTGGCAGGCGGCGCAGCGCGAGCGCCCGCGCAACCTGTGGGCGGCCGCGGCGATCATGCTGGTCTGGGCGCTGCTGGCGTGGCTGGGCTGGCGCTGGTGGTCGGGCCGCTGAGCGCGTTCCGCGCTCAGGCGTCGTCCGCCAGGCGCACGCCCGTGAACTGCCAGCGCTGGTGCGGGTAGAAGAAGTTGCGGTAGCTGGCCCGGATATGCGATTCGGGCGTGACGCAGGACCCGCCGCGCAGCACCATCTGGCTGCTCATGAACTTGCCGTTGTACTCGCCCACCGCGCCGGCACTCGGGCGGAAGCCCGGATAGGGCAGGAACGCGCTGCCGGTCCATTCCCACACATCGCCAAACATCTGGCGCAGCACGCCCGCGGTGTTTTGCCGGTCGGGCAGCGGCTGCAGCACGCGGCCTTCAATGAAATTGCCTGTGGCCGGCAGGTTGCGCGCCGCGTGTTCCCATTCGGCCTCGGTCGGCAGCCGCCGCTCGGCCCAGCGCGCAAACGCGTCGGCCTCGAAAAAGCTGATATGCGTGACCGGGCTCTCGGGGTCGACCGGATGCATGCCGCGCAGCGTCATCTGCCACCACGTGCCTTCGCGTTCCTCCCAGTACAGCGGCGCCTGGATGCCTTGCTCGCAGACCCAGCGCCAGCCGTCCGACAGCCACAGCCCGGCGGTCTGGTAGCCGCCGTCGTCGATGAATTCGAACCACTGGCGGTTGCTGACCGGATGCGAGCACAGCGTGTAGGGCTGCAGGTAGACCTTGTGGCGCGGCCCTTCGCAATCAAAGGCAAAGTCTTCGCCGCGATGGCCGATCTCGACCACGCCACCGTCAAAGCCGACCCAGTCCGGCGCCGGGCGCGGGTCGGTGATCACCGGCTCCAGCAGGTCCGGCGCGAATGCGGGCCGCAGCGGGTTCTGCGCGAACAGGTGCAGGATGTCGGTCAGCAACAGTTCCTGGTGCTGCTGCTCATGGTGCAGGCCGAGCGTGATCAGGGCCGCTTCGGCATCGGTCTGGGCGGCGCCGAGCAGGCTCAGCATCGATTCGTCCACGGCTTCGCGGTAGGCCAGGATCTCGTCCAGCGACGGCCGCGTGAGCAGGCCGCGGCGCGGGCGTGGATGACGCGGGCCGACGGACTCGTAGTAGGAATTGAACAGGAAGCGGTAGTCGGGGTCGACCGGATCGTAGTCCGGCACGCGCGCGGCCAGCACGAATTCCTCGAAGAACCACGTGGTGTGGGCCAGGTGCCATTTGGCCGGGCTGGCGTCCTCCATCGACTGCGCCGTCGCATCGGCGTCCGAGATGTCCGCGACCATGGCCTCGGTGGCGGACCGGATGTGACGGTACTGTGCCAGCAAGGCGGGTTCGTGCGGCGGATGGACGGCGGCGGCTGGCAACAGGGCTGAAGTCATGCGGGCTCCCGGGATCGGTCGATGACTGGGCGAAGGACGCGACTGGCCGTTGCAACTGGTCGCTGCAACTGGCCGGGTATGTCGCCAATGGCACGCGGGGCGCCGTAGCGCCCCGCATCCATCATAGACCCGATCCGCCGCCTGGGCGAGCCGGTGCCGCCGGCGTTCAGGCTGCCAGGCGGGCGCCGTCGTTCAGCGCCGCGATCTCGGTGCGGGCGCTGTTCAGGCCGGCTTCGCGAGCCTGCGGACCCATGGCCAGGCCGTGGGCGCGCACGTAGGTGATGTCGGTGATGCCCAGGAAGCGGAACACCACATCCACGGTCTTTTCGTGCAGGTCCAGTTCATTGGCGTCCTGGCGCACGCCGCCGCGGGACGACACGATGACCACGCGCTTGCCGCCGGCCAGGCCCACCGGGCCGGTCTCGGTGTACTTGAAAGAACGGCCGGCCTGGGCGATGCGGTCGATCCAGGCCTTGAGCTGGCTCGGAATGCTGAAGTTGTACTGTGGCACGCCCACCACCAGCACGTCGGCGGCCAGGAACTCGGCCAGCCAGGTCTCGGTGCGCTGCAGTTCGGCTTCCTGCACGGCGTTCAGGCCGTCCTTCGGGCCACCCAGCACGGGCAGCAGGTTGCCGGACAGGTGGGCCGGGGCATCCTGGTCCAGATCGCGCACGGTGACCTTGGCGCCGGGGTTGGCGGCGATGAGGTCGGCCACCACGCTGGCGGTCAGGCTGCGCGAAACGGAATTGTCACCAAGAACGCTCGAATCGATCTGCAGGATGTTCATGTCTTTCTCCACGAAAGTACGGTTGCGATGGAAGAAATTTAGCGGCTGGCCATTGGTATCGGTAGTAAGGCAAAATGCAAATAATTGTTCTATTCGTGCAACGACCCGCGCGGCCACAGCCGGCGCGCCATTGCACTGGCGGAGACCCTCATGCAGGACCTGAACGATCTGTCGCTGTTTGCCCAAGTGGTGGAGCACGGCAGCTTTTCGGCGGCGAGCCGTGCCACGGGGATTCCCAAGTCGCGCCTGAGCCGGCGCATCGCCCAGCTCGAACGCGACCTTGGCGTGCAATTGCTGCGCCGGACGACGCGCCAGGTGCGCGTGACGCCGCTTGGCGAATCCTTCTATGAACGGTGCCGCGCCATGTTGAACGAGGCGGACGCCGCGCGTGAAGTGATTGAGCAGGCGCGCGACCAGCCCGGCGGCACGCTGCGCGTGAGCTGTCCGGTGGCCATTGCGCAGATCCTGCTGGCACCGGCGATCGGCCATTTCATGCGTGCCAACCCGGCGGTTCGCGTCGAACTGGAGGCGACGAACCGGCGCGTCGACGTGATCGGCGAAGGCTATGACCTGGCATTGCGCGTGCGCGAGGTGCTGGAAGATTCCAGCCTTGCCGTGCGTACCTTCGGCGAAAGCCAGCTCATGCTGGTGGCCAGTCCGGGCCTGCTCGACAGCATCGGCCGGCCGCGCACGCCGCAGGCGCTCGACGGCATGCCGGGCGTGGGCCAGAAGCCGCACGACGGCAAGCACGTGTGGATCCTCGGCTGCAAGAGCGGCGAGACCATCCAGATTGCCTACGATCCGCGCCTGGTCACGGACGAATTCGCGCTATTGCGCGAGGCGGCCATCGCCGGCATTGGCGTGGCCATGCTGCCGCGCATGTACTGCCGCGAGGCGATCGACAGCGGCGAACTGGAACTGCTCTTGCCGCAGTGGGAAATGCCGGTGGGCACGCTGCACGCGGTGTTCCCGTCGCGCAAGGGCGTCACCCCGGCCGCGCGGCGCTTCCTTGATTTCCTTAGTGAAATCCTGCCCGAGAACGCGCGCAGGGTCGGCATGCACGAGGCCCGGCAGCCGGCGATGCACCGCGTGGTCTGACGTCGTGGCCGTGAAGCGCATGCGCCACGCCTGCGCCTTTACCTTCACGCCGCGGGGCACTAAGGTACATGGGCGAGCCCCGTGCGTGCGGGCGAAGTCGCTTGGCCGTACCGATGGCCGCGGCGTCGCCCGGGAGCTCCGACTGTTCTCAACCGGCAAGGAGGATGGCCATGAGCGGCTCTCAGGGTTCGCAGGACTTGGGCAAGGCGGTGTTGCGCATTGTGTTGGGGGCGCTGATCCTGATGCACGGCATTGCCAAGCTGAAGGGCGGCATGGGCTTCGTCGAGCAGACGGCCACGCAGGCCGGGTTGCCCGCGTGGACGGCTTACGGCGTCTATATCGGCGAAGTCGTCGCGCCTGTGCTGCTGATCATCGGCTTGTGGACTCGGGTGGCGGCGCTGATCATCGTCATAAACATGTTGTTCGCGATCGCGCTGGTGCACACGAAGCAGCTCGGCATGCTCAATGACACCGGTGGCTGGCAGCTCGAGCTGCAAGGCATGTACCTGGCGGCGGCGCTGACGCTGATGCTCATCGGCGGGGGCCGGCTGGGCGTCGGCGGTGCCGGCGGCAAATGGAACTAGACACTGCCGCCAGTCGCTGGAGACCGATCGTGGATATTCCGGGAAGCAGGACGGCAACGGCCGTTGCCCTGGCGTCGGTGCTGCTGGCGGCCTGCGCCAGCGCGCCGGACATCAAGACCGACTACAACCGCAGCGTGAATTTTGGCGCTTACCGCAGCTTTGGTTTCGTGAAGAATCCGGGCACGGACCGGCAGGGTTACGAAAGCCTGACGACGCAGTACCTCAAAGGTGCAGTGCAGCGCGAGATGACGTCGCGCGGCTACCAGTACAACGCGCAGTCGCCCGACCTGCTGGTCAATTTCAATGCGCGCACGCAAGAGAAGGTGCAGATCACCCCGGCGCCGCCGCCGATGATGGGCTACTACGGCTATCGCGGCGGGCTCTATGCGCCGTGGCCCGGCTACGGTTTCTATAACGACGTATACACGTACACAGAGGGCACGCTGAACATCGACCTGGTCGACCGCAAGGACATGAAGCTGGTCTGGGAAGGCGTTGC
>JACXTT010014366.1_pt1 | contig 10363 bp, 11 predicted proteins | sample 9270951 | NCBI WGS metagenome assembly JACXTT01 (sample SAMN15532306, study PRJNA645909) | rock metagenome | isolation source: weathered quartz diorite | place: Puerto Rico | collected 2017-06-21
AAAAAGCCGGATAGTGTGATGGCCGTGCAACCCGGTGCGCAAGTGGAGCCGGAGACGTTCGAGCCCCAAAAGTACGAGGATACCTTCAAGGCCCGAAGCCAAGAGCAGATCCAGCGGAAGGTGGACGGTGAGGAGATCACCGAGGAGCCGACCGAAGCCCCCAAGACGCAGATCATCGACCTCATGGAGGCGCTGAAGGCGAGTCTCGCCAAGGGCAAGGGCTCCACCGGCGGCGAGCGCAAACCCGCGAAGCGCGCCGAGCGGGTCGTCGAAGCGAAAGCAGCAAAGAAACGAAAGGCCGCCAGCGCCTAGGCAATGACGGGCTATACCACCGAGGAAGTCGCGCGGCTCCTCGGCCTCTCTCCCGCGCAGATCCGATCCTACACCCGAGCCGGTTTCCTCTCCCCCGCGCGCGACGCGCGGGGGAATCTGCGTTTCACCTTTCAGGATCTCGTCCTGCTGAAAGCCGCGAAGGGATTGCTGGCCGCGCGCATCCCGGCCGCCAAGATCCGCGGCTCGCTGCGTCGGCTCAAGCAACAGCTACCGCGCGGGCGGGCGCTCTCCGAGCTCCGCATCACGGCGGAGGGCCATCGCGTGGTCGCGCGGGACGAGGCGATCGCTTGGAATCCGGAGTCGGGGCAGCTGGTACTGGACTTCGACGTGGCGACGCTGGCGCAGCGGGCAGCGCCGCTGGCGCGGCGGCGGGCGGCCGCGGCGCGCCGGGTCGAGGAGGACCTCGACGCCGACCAGTGGTTCGCGCTCGGCCTGGAGCTCGAGGTGAGTGAGGCCGACGAAGCGCGCGACGCGTACCGGCGCGCGCTCGAGCTGGATCCCCACCACGCCGACGCCCACGTTAACCTGGGTCGACTCCTCGTCGAGGCGGACCGCGCTGAGGAGGCCGAGACGCACTTTCGCGCCGCGGTGGCGGACCACCCCGCGCATGCGACCGCGTGGTTCAACCTGGGGATCGCACTTGAGGACCGGCGGCGTCCCAACGACGCCGTCAAAGCGTACGAGCAAGCGATCGTGGCAGACCGGCGTCTCGCGGACGCCTACTTCAATCTGGCGCGGCTGTACGAGCAGGCGGGGAAGCGCGCGGCAGCCCTGCGCAATTTGTCGAAATACCGGCTGCTGACCGACCGATGATGGAGGCGTAGGCATGAAAGTCTTGGCACCACGAGTTGCAACGTACCTGGACGAGCTCGTGCCCCCGCGTCCCCCACGGCTCGCCGAGCTGGAAGCGGAGGCACGGCGCACGGGGTTCCCCATCATTGGCCCCGCGACGGGACACCTGTGCTACTTGCTGACACGCCTCAGCAATGCCCATCACGTCTTCGAGCTCGGCTCTGGGTTCGGCTACTCGACGGCGTGGTTCGCCCGTGCCGTGAAGGAAAACGGCGGCGGGATCGTGCACCATGTCGTGTGGGACGACCGGTTGTCCCACGACGCGCGGGAGAACCTCGCGGCCCTCGGCCTGGCCGATGTCGTACAGTTCCACGTGGGAGAAGCGGTGGCTGCGCTGCAACAGGCTCCAGGCCCATTCGACGTCATCTTCAATGATATCGACAAGCAGGACTACCCGAAGGCGCTCGATGTCATCACGACCAAGCTCCGACCCGGTGGGCTGCTCCTGGTCGACAACATGCTGTGGAGTGGGCGCATCTTCCAGCGCCGCGACACGAGCCCCGCGACCCGCGGCGTGCGCGAGCTGACGCGGCGCATTCAGGCAGACCCCAGCTGGATTTCGTCCGTGATCCCCGTGCGAGACGGCCTGCTGGTTGCCCATCGCGTGGACGAGGTCGCGAACCTAACTTAGGGTTGTCGGATACCTTGAACACGCGCGCCAAGGAGTCATCACGATGAACTGTCCAGCCTGCGGCACGGCGATGACCGAGATCGCGGTGAGCGACGTCAAGATCCAGGCTTGCAAGGGTGGCTGCGGCGGGTTGTGGTTCGACGAATGGACGCTCCGGAAGGTCGACGAGCCGGACGAGTCGGCGGGGGAAGCGCTGCTCAACATCGAGCAAAACCCCGCGGTCAAGGTGGATCCGGAGAAGCGACGCAACTGTCCCCGCGATGCCGGCGTCGTCATGATGCGGCACTTCTGGAGCGTCAAGCGGGACGTCGTGGTGGACGAGTGCCCCAAGTGCGAGGGGATTTTCCTCGACCCCGGCGAGCTCGCCGAAATTCGCTCGGACTACAAGTCAGACGGCGACCGGCACAAGGCCGCGCAAGCATATTATCGGGAGATCTTCGATACCCAGCTCGCCGGTATGCTCCGCCAGGACAAGGCCAAGCTCGAGAGCGCCCGCAACGTCGCGAACATCTTCAAGTTCATCTGCCCCAGTTACTACATCCCCGGCAAACAGGCCTGGGGCGCGTTCTAGAGCCCGGTTGCCCGTCACACGGCGCTCGTTGCTGCGCTGGTACTACGTCGCGACACCGCTCTTTTGGCTGGTGGGACTGATATGGGGTGTCAACGTGCGTGTCGCCTTTCTGGATGACTACCCTGTAGGACGCAACGCCTATTACCTGCTCTGCTTCGTCCTCGGGATGGTGATGCTGCGGGCACCACAGTACGCGAGCCGCCTCGCCTTCGCGGAGAGCACGGCGAACCTCGGTCTCCTCATGCTCAGCGTAGCGGTATGGTACCTCCGCATGCTGGACTGGGCGGCGGGTCCAAGCGTCGCGGTTCGGGTGGTCACGCCGGCCGAGCTCGTGAGCTTCGCGCTGACGGCAGTGGTCGCAGGGGTGAGCTACGGGTTGCGAGGGTTGGCAACACGAGTTTGAGCCGGGGGACGCCTATAGCAGCATCGCAAACTCCTGCGCCAGTTTCGGCCCGATACCCGACTCCTCGTGCTTGAAGAAAATGAACGCATCCTGCCACCCCTTCCCCAGCTCCTTCACCGTCTTGGCCCACCGCTCCAGATCCTCTTTCTGGTAACCCTCGTCGCGCAGTCGCATGTAGCCGAAGTCCGCAGTCGCCACGAGCGGTGTATGTCCCGCCTCCGTGTCCGCGACGCACAGCGCCGCGTTGCCGACGCGCAGCGCCTCGTAGACGTCGTCCGTGAACCACGACTCGTGCCGGAACTCCCAGGCACACCGCAGGTCCGCCGGAAACTGCGTGAGCAGATCGTTCAGGCGGTTCAGGTCCTTTTTGAAATTGGGCGGAAGCTGAAACAGGATGGGTCCGAGCTTCGGGCCCAGTTTGCGTCCCGTTTCCAGGAAGTAGCGTAGCGGGTCGTCCACGTCCCGGAGCCGGGCGATGTGCGTGATGCGCTGCGGCGCCTTGAGAACGAAGGTGAACCCGGTAGGGGTGGCGGCGTCCCAGCCGGCCACTGTCTTCGCGTTCGGCATCCGGTAAAACGTGTAGTTGATCTCTACGGTGGTGAGCCGCTGCGCGTAGTACTCGAGCATCTTGGACTCGGGGGTCTTGGGAGGATAAAACGGCCCCTTCCACTCGGGGAAGTTGTAGCCTGAGGTGCCGACGCGGACGCTCACGCCACCCAGACCGTCTTGATGTTCACGAACTCGCGCAGGCCGTACGCCGATAGCTCGCGCCCATAGCCGGAGCGCTTCACGCCGCCGAAGGGCAGCCGCGGATCGGACCGGACGAGCCCGTTCACAAACACGCTACCCGCTTCGATCTCGCGCGCGACGCGCTCGCCGCGCTTCGAGTCGGCAGTCCAGACGGACGCCCCGAGTCCGTAGGGCGACGCGTTCGCGATGCGGATCGCGCCCGCCTCGTCCTTGGCGCGGATCACGGCCGCCACGGGGCCGAAGGTCTCCTGATCGAACGCGGGCATCCCGGGCTCCACGGCGATGAGCACGGTGGGCGGGTAGAAGGCGCCCCGGCCGGGCGGGACCTGGCCACCGAGCACGAGTCGGGCGCCGCGCTGCACCGACTCTTGCACCTGCCGATGGAGATTCTCGCGCAAGTCGAGCCGCGCCTGCGGCCCCACCTGGGTCGTCGGGTCGAGGGGATCGCCTACCTTGCGGGCGCGCATTTCGCTCGTGAACCGCTCGAGGAACCGGTCCGCCACACGCTCCACCACAATGAAGCGCTTGGCGGCGATGCAGCTCTGGCCGCTGTTGATGAGGCGCGCCTCCACCGCTGTGGTCACGGCCCGCTCGAGATCCGCGTCCTCGAGCACGATGAACGGGTCGCTGCCGCCGAGCTCGAGCACCGTCTTCTTCAAGTGTCGTCCTGCCTGCTCGGCCACCTGGCTCCCCGCGCGGTCCGAGCCGGTGAGCGTCACGGCGCGCACGCGCCCGTCGGCGATGACGCCGCCCGCGGCTTCGTTCGAAAGGAATACCGCTCGGAACAGACCGACCGGGAAGCCGGCGTCCTGGAAGACCGTTTCAATCTCGAGCGCACAGCGCGGCACGTTGGGAGCGTGCTTCAGAATGCCGGCGTTCCCAGCGACCATGGCCGGCGCAGCGAAGCGAAACACCTGCCAGAACGGGAAATTCCACGGCATGATGGCGAGGACAGGACCCAGGGCCTCGAACCGGACGTAACTGCGTGAGGCGTCGGTCGGGTGGGGCTCATCGGCGAGGAAGGCGGGGCCGTGGTCCGCGTAGTAGTCGCATGCCCAGGCGCATTTCTCCGCCTCTGCTACTCCTTGCGCCAGCGGCTTTCCCATCTCCAGCGCCATGGTGCGGGCGGAGGCGTCTTTGCGCTCACGCAGGACACGCGCGGCGGCGCGCAACCGCTCCGCACGCTCCACCACCGGCGTGCGGCGCCACTTGCGCGACGCGGCGTCGGCGCCCTCGAGGATTCGGGCCAGCTCGTCGGGCGCCGTCTCCTGGAACGTCTCGAGCACCTCGCCGGTGGCGGGGTTGATGGATTGGACACTCACGCCACCACCTCGGGCCGATCCCGCACCCGATCCACCGTGCAGAGAAATCCCAGGGGCTCCTCGCCCGTCGCCCGGAACTGGTGGGCCACCCCGGGCGACACGTATACGCAGTCGAACGGGGCGATGTCGTAGCTCCGGTCGCCCAGCGTCACGCGCCCCCGCCCGCGAATCACGACCACGGCGTGCGGATGCTGGTGCCGCTCGAGCGTCGAGTAGCCGCCGGGTTGGACCTCGAAATAGCGAGTAACGAAGGTGAACGGCTCTTCGCCGACGCCTTCGCCCAGGAGCGTCTGACGGGTTACGTCCCGGTACGGGACGTGCCCCGTCTTGTACTCGCGCACCGGGACCCCGTCCCAGCGAAACCCGGCGAACCTGAGGACCTTCGATCGATCATCCATGGGAAGCTCGTCTCACCGCCGCGACCACCTGTCCTGCCGCTGCGATCGGGTCGGGCTGCGCGTACAGACTCCCGCCGATCAGAAAGATCGTGTCCGCGCCGTAGCGTTCAATCCACTGCGGTACCCGCGCTGCGTCGATCCCGCCTCCCGGCGCCGGAAACGCCGGTGCCACCGGCCCGAGCGGCGCGCGTAGCCGCGCGTTGATGGCGGCGCAGGTCGCCGCCGAGAACGTAAACCGCCCCCCGACGTTGGGATAGATCACCGCATCGCTCCCGGCGACCCGGAACAGCTCTCCCAACAGCAGTTCGGGCGCGAAGCCGTGATCCGCCTGGAAGAACGCGCCCGCGAGCGCGGGGTGCGACATGATCGCGAGTCCCGTGGTCGCGGCGATCTCGCCAACGGCGCCTAGGCCCGCCGGGAGCGCGTTGACCAAGACGCCGCGGCAGCCAGCGCGCCGCGCGGCTCCCGCGCGCTCCATCATCTGGGATGGATCGCTGGTCACGTTCGGGAAGTACAGCGCGTTCCCGCCGGTCTCGTCGTTGGCCCGCACGACTGCCTCCTGGCAGCGCTCGACCCGCTCAGCGAACGGCGCGCTTGTCTGATCGACCAGGCTGTGATCGTCCTTGATGAGATCGACACCTGCGCGGGCGAATCCATACGTGAGCTGGGCGAGCTGGGGAGCCGAGAGACCGAGCGGCTTGAGCACCGTGCACAGGAGAGGTCGATCACCGACGCCCGTGAGCTCGCGTAGCCCGGCGATACCGAGACGCGGACCCCGGAGCGTGGCGAGCAGCGCCTCGGGCCACTCGAGATCCGCAACCAGGGTGCCCGATTTGAACGAGATATTGCCGAACAGGAGGTTCAAGAGCTGCGGCAGGTCGCCGCATACGGCGCCCGGGTTGAACGAGATTACGGCGCGGGAGCGGCCGCGGCCGAGTGACTCGATGGACTCGACGCGTCCCGCGACCCGCGCCGCGACCTCCGGAGACACCGCGTCCGCCGGAAGCTCGACGGTCTGCTCGAGTGCGATGTCGCGCGCCCTGGCGGCGGCGAGCCGGCGGGAGCAGGCGAGGTGGTACGTCACGCGCAGGCGCATGGTGATCGCGGTCACGCTGGATGTTAGTGTCGGAGCGCGGCAGCGCGGCCGACTCTGCGACAGCCCGGGTGCCCCCAGTCCCACCCGGGGGTGCCCCTATCCTTATAGCATGGGCTGACTTGTCGCGCACGTCCCCCGCCGGGCACACGCTTTGCGACTGACGGGGTGCGGGCCGCACGGCGCGGCCTACGGGGAGTGATGTATGACACAGTCTTGGCGACCGGACGAATGGGCTGACGACGACGAGGCGTGGCGCGGCGATCTCCATTGCGACGCCGAGCCGTGGCGCGCCCGTCCGAGCGACGAGCAGTGGCGCGGCCAGGAGCATATCGCCGACTGGCCGGAAGCGCAGGCCGGGCCCGAGTACTGGATGTACAAGCGGGCCGCGGAGGACGCGTGACCGTTCTCACGGGAAGGGGGTCAAGCGTCTAAAAGGAGGCTACATGCCTGCCACGTTTCCCCGCTTGATCGCCGTCGCTACCTTAACCGCCGTACTCACGCTGCCGCTCGCCGCTTCGCCATCACCGAAACCGGTCCGTCCCGCCGCCGTCATCGGACAGGAGCCGCACCCCGAGATCAATGCCGCGATCCGCGCGCTCGAGGCCGCCAGGCTGCATCTGCAACGCGCCGCGCATGATTTCGGCGGACACCGCGTGAAAGCGATTCGCGCGATCGATGCTGCCCTGGTGCAACTCAGGCTCGCCTTGAAGTACGATAGGGAGTGAGGGCGTAGATCACCCGCAGCCGGGCCCGGCCGCATTTACTGGGTCGGGCCCCGCGTGTTTTCTGGCCGCTTGCGACGTTTCCGTCGGTAGGGTATGCTGCGAGCCGTTCGTCATTTCCCGGGAGACAAGCGGTGACGCTGACCATGGCGGCACTCTTCGCTTCAATGCTGGCGGGCGGCGACACACTGCGCGGCGCGGTGGTCGACACGGCCGGTCATCCCCTCGCGACAGCTACCATCAGCGTGGCCGAGCTCGACCTGACGCTGGTGACTCAGGCGGACGGGATGTTCCGGGTCGCGGACCTGCCTACGGGTCGCTACACCGTGGTCGTTCGCCGTCTGGGCTACGCGCCGATCGTTGCGACCGTCCCCGTTCCCGGCCCGCCGCTCAGGCTCGTGCTTCGGCCCAGCGCGCTGCACCTCGGCGCGGTCACAGTGACCGCCACCCGCTCCGCCATTAGCCCCCTCGCCTCACCGATACCGACCTCAGAGCTCTCGGCTGAGCAAGTGCGGCGCGCCCACGAGGTGTCGCTCGCGCACGCGTTGGACCAGCTTCCGGGTGTCCGTACGCTGAGCACGGGCGAGCAAGTGGGCAAACCGGTCATCAGAGGACTCACGGGACCGCGCGTGCTGGTGCTCGATAACGGACAGCGCCTCGAGGACTACTCGTGGAGTGACGAAGACGGCCCCTCCGTGGACGCCCGGCTGGCCGACCGCGTGGAGCTGATCCGCGGTCCCGCGAGCGTTCTCTATGGCTCGGACGCGATCGGCGGCGTGATCAACGTAATCCCCAACGAGGTACCCGACGGCCGTGGGCGTCCCGCTTTCTTGCGGGGCGCCGTCGAGCTGTATGGCGCGACCAACAACAACGAAGTGGGCACGGTCCTTCGGGCTGAGGGGGCGAGCGGCCGGTTCGGCTGGCGCGTGACCGGAATCGGGCGTCGCGCAGACAACTTCCACACACCGCCGGGCAACGACTCTACGCCCACGGGCGATATCTACAACACCGCGTTTCACGCCATCAACGGGGAAGCGGTGGCCGGCCTACACGGGGACCGCAGCACGGTAACCCTCCGCTACACACGGTATGGAGGCGCGTTCGGATTGCTCGACGGCGCTCCCGTGCCCGCCGACAACACGGACGGACCGCTCCGCCGGCTGTCCGACAACAGGCTGCAGCTCACGAGCAACAGCGTGATCGGTGGCGTGCGCGTTGAGACGAAGTCCCAGTGGCAGCGTCACTCTCTCCAGGAAGTGTCCGACCAGAGTCGCAACGGGGATTCGACTCCGAACTTCGATCTGCTGTTGAGCACCTATTCGACCGACGTCCTGCTGCACCACTCTTCGCGCGGTGGATTCACCGGCACAGTAGGCGTTTCCGGCCTGTATCAGGACAATCAGACGCGCGGGGTGGAGCCCCTCGTCCCCGCGGCCCGCACCGTCGGCGGAGCGGTATTCACACTCGAGACGGCCACCCTGGGCCGCTGGACCCTGTTGTTCGGCGCCCGCGGCGACGCCCGCCACTTGAGCGCCGACTCCAATGCCGCACTTCAGGTTTCGGCGCAGACACGGAACGCCGCTGCGCTGACCGGGAATCTTGGTGTGGTCTATCGCGCCGCGCCGGGGCTCGCGGTCGCGGCGAACGCCGGCCGGGCGTTCCGCGCGCCGACTCTGTTCGAGCTCTTCACGAACGGGCCTCACCTGGGGGAGGACCGCTACGAGATCGGGCTGCCGACCGCGCGCCCGGAGGTGAGTTTCAACGCCGACCTGAGCGTCCGGTGGCAAAGCAGCCGTGTACGAGGCGAACTCGCGGCGTACCGCAACCAGATCGGGAGCTACATCTACATCGCGCCGACCGGCTCGACCGACCCGGGGTCCGGGCTCGCGATCTATCGCTACCAGCAGGCGCGGGCTGTGCTCGTGGGCGCGGAGGCGGGCGCGGAGGTCGTGGCCGCCCCGGTACTCACCGTGCGCGCCAGAGTGGACGCCGTGCGGGGCACAAACGAAGACACGAACGAGCCGTTGCCGCTCACACCCGCGCCTCGTGCGGACATCGAGGCGGAATGGCACACGACCGGGCTCCGGTGGGCGGAGCGCGTCTACCTAAGCGCCGGGCTCCAGGCCGTCACGCGCCAGACCCGCCTCGGGCCGTTCGACGACCAGACCCCGGCGTACCAGCTCCTCAACTTGGGGGCGGGGCTCGAACAGACCGTTGGCGGCCGGCTCATCTATCTCGACGTCCGAGTCCGCAACGCCACGAACACACGGTACACCGACTTCCTCAGCCGCTACAAAGTGTTCGCATTTGGGGAGGGTCGGAACGTCGTGGTGCGCCTATCCACCGGATTGTAGACCGAGCTCGATCACCGTGAGGATTGCCCTCGTCACCGGGGGGCTGGCGCTCTTCGCCGCCTCCGCGATCCCGGGGCAGAGCGTCCGCCAGAAGGACTTCGACGCCTACGTCGCCCGAGGACTGCAAGTGCTCCGGACGCCGGGAGCCGCGATCGCGGTCGTGAAGGACGGCCGGGTGCTGTTCGCCAAGGGCTACGGCGTGCGGACGCTAAGCGACACGGCCCACGTGGACGCCCACACGCTGTTCCAGATCGCCTCGAACACCAAGGCGTTCACCACCGCCGCGCTCGCGATCCTGGCCGACGAGGGGAAGCTGTCGTGGGACGATGCCGTGGCGAAGTTCCTCCCGGGGTTCCAGCTGTACGACCCATACGTCACCCGCGAGTTCACGGTCCGAGATCTCGTGACACACAGGAGCGGCCTGGGCCTGGGCGCGGGCGACCTGCTGTGGTTCCACTCGAACTACAACCGGAGCGAGATCGCCTACCGGATCCGCTTCGCCAGGCCCGTGTCGAGCTTCCGCAGCGCCTACGCATACGACAACGTGCTCTACATCGTGGGCGGTGAGATCTTCCCCGCGGTCGCCGCCCAGAGCTGGGACGACTTCGTGAAGAACCGCATCTTCACTCCGCTCGGCATGACCGAGTCCGGGACGACCACGGCATTTTTCACGTCGAGTCGAAACGCCGCCACGCCGCACGCGCTCGAGGACGGCAAGCTGCAGGTGGTCCCGCTCGATTCCGTCGACAACATCTCCCCCGCCGGCGGGATCGCCTCCAACGTGACGGATTTGGGACGGTGGCCCGTCTGTCGGCTCGACTCGGGCCGTTATTCAGGCGGACGTCTGTTCAACGAGCGGCAAGCACCCGACAGGGTGTCGGCCACAGCCCTCCGTCACCATCCAGGCCACCCCCCCGCACCCCGGCGGCGC
>JACXTT010014367.1_pt1 | contig 10363 bp, 11 predicted proteins | sample 9270951 | NCBI WGS metagenome assembly JACXTT01 (sample SAMN15532306, study PRJNA645909) | rock metagenome | isolation source: weathered quartz diorite | place: Puerto Rico | collected 2017-06-21
CTCCTCGACGAGGAGCGGAAGTACGTGCTGCCGTTCGTCGCGTTCGCGACGCTGTTCTTCCTGTCGGGAGCGTACTTTTGCTACCGCTGGGTGTTCCCGACCGCGTTCGGGTTCTTCCTCGAGGAGTACAGCAGCGTCGGCATCGCGCCGATGCTGAAGATCAGCGAGTACCTGTCGTTCGCGACGCGGATGTTGCTCGCGTTCGGCGTGGTCTTCGAGTTGCCGGTCTTCACGTTCTTCCTCGCCCGGACGGGCTTGGTCAGCCACGAGGTGATGATCGCGACCTGGCGATACGCGATCGTGGCGATCTTCATCGTCGCGGCGGTGCTGACCCCCGGCCCCGACGTGGCTTCGCAGATGCTGATGGCGACTCCGCTGCTCGTGCTCTACGCGCTCAGCATCGGCGTCGCGTACGTGTTCGGGCGGACCAAGGAGAAGGACTCCGGCACCGACGTCGCCCCCACGGACCCCAAGGACTCCTGAGCGCGCGGCCTAATCGACGCCTTCGACCGCTCCGACGAGCCAGTCGTCGCCGAGGTCGGCCGGCTTCGGGATCCGCTCGAGGGTGATCTCGCTCGCGACGGATTGCAGGATCGACTCGCCCACATCCGCGAAGTCGGGGACCACGTAGACCACCAGGATGGCCTCGTTCGGGTCGATCGTGCGCAGGAATCCGACCGTCTCGTACGACTCGAAGATGAACTTCAGGTAGGCGATGTCGACGGGCCGAAGCCGCACGTAATGCTCGATCAGCTCGGGCACGGCGGCGTTGCATTTCTCACGATGTCACCATAGTTTCAACGACCTTTTTCAGGAGCTTACGACATGCTCGACGTCATGCGCCGTCACGCCAAGTCGACGGCGATCAAGATTCTCTTCTGGATCATCATCGCGGTCTTCGTGCTGTGGGGCGTCGGCTCGTTCAGCGGTGGCGACTCGCTCTATGCGGCGACCGTGAACGGCGACACGATCACGCCCCGTGACGTGCGGCGCACGGCACTGCAGCTCGAGCGGTTCTACCAGCAGATCTACGGCCAGAACCTGACCCCGGAGCTCGCCAAGGCGCTCGACTTCAAGGGCCGCGCGCTCGACCAGATGATCAACGCCTCGCTGATGCGCCAGGAGGCCACGCGCCTCGGCTTCTCGGTGAGCGACGAGGAGGTGCGGACCAGCATCGAGAGCATCGAGGGGCTGAACGTCGACGGCAAGTTCCAGCGCGAGACCTACTTCCGCTACCTGCGCTCGCAAGGCATGAGCCCGGCGGAGTTCGAAGACCAGCAGCGCGACCGGCTGCTCGTGCAGAAGATGCAGGATCTCGTCGTCGGCTCGATTCGCAAGGACGAAGCCGGCGCGCGCGATCTCTTCACCTTTCAGAACGAGAAGCTCGATCTCTCGTTCCTGCGCTTCAAGGGCGCGGACTTCACGAAGGATCTCCATCCCACCGACGCGGAGCTCTCGAAGTACTACGACGAGCACAAGGACTCGTTCCGCGAGCCCGAGCGTGCGGCGATCGACTATCTCTCGTACGAGCCGGCGAAGTTCGAACAGGGCATCCAGATCGCCGACGCCGACATCCAGGCGGAGTACGACGCATTCAAGAGCGACCGCTACGCCGACCCGGAGCAGGTGCACGTGCGCCACATCCTGTTCATCGTTCCGGAAGACGCCGATGCGAAGAAGCGCGGCGAGCTGCTCGACAAGGCGAAGGCCGCGCTCGAGCGCGTGAAGAAGGGCGAAGACTTCGCGGCGGTCGCCGGCGACGTGTCCGAGGACCAGGGCACGAAGGACAAGGGCGGCGACCTCGGCTTCGTCTCGCGCGGGCGGAGCGAGCCCGCATTCGAGACCGCGGCGTTCGGGCTCGCGCCCGGTACGGTCTCGGACGTGGTGGAGAGCCGCTTCGGCTACCACCTGATCAAGGTCGAGGAGAAGAAGCCGGCCCGCGAGAAGACGCTCGCCGAGGCCAAGGACGAGATCGTCAAGCGGCTGAAGACGGAGCGTGCACACGACGTGGCGCGCGACGCCGCGTTCGCCGACGCCGAGAAGGTGTCCGGCGGAAAGCCGCTCCAGGAGATCGCGACCGCGCGTGGCCTGAAGCTCGAGAGCCCACCGGCGTTCACCCAGACCGAGGAGATCGTCGGCATCGCCAAGAACCCCGAGCTCGTGAAGTCGGTGTTCGCGACGGCGGCCGGGCAGGTCGGTCCGGTGACCAGCGTCGCCGACTCGCTGCTCCTCTACCGCGTGCGAGAGAAGGTGCCGAGCCGCATCCCCGAGCTCAAGGACATCCACGACAAGGTGCAAGCCGGCGTGCTCGACGAGCAGGGCGCCACCAAGGCACGGGAGCGGGCCGAGGCCGTCCTGAAGATCGTGTCCGAGAAGAAGGGGCTCGACGAAGTCGCGGCCGCGGAGAAGATCACCGTCGAGACCACCGGAGCCTTCACGCGGAGCGGCGACTACGTGCCGCGAATCGGCACGGCGCCCGAGCTGAAGCGCGCCGGCTTCCTGCTGAGCAAGGACAAGCCGGTCGCCCCGCAGGTCTACGTGGTCTCGAGCGACGCGGTGATCGTCGTCTTCAAGGAGCGCCAGCCCGCCGACACCGGCGCATTCGACAAGAAAAAGGACGAGCTGGTGAAGCGCCACCTCGACGACCAGCACCAGTCCGCCGTCGAGGCGCTGCTCCAGCAGCTCAAGCAGCGCGCGCGCATCAAGGTGAGCCCTACCGCGCTCGCGTCCGCCTGACGCGCTTTCCCCGGCGATGATCGACCTGTCGAAGGACGAGCGCGTTCGGGCGTTCGCCTTCGACGGGGGTCCGGCCGGCGTGCTGCTGCTGCACGGCTTCACCGGCACGCCCGCGGAGTTTCGCGGCCTCGGATCGCGTCTCGCGGCGCTCGGCTTCGCCGTCCGCGCCCCGCTGCTCCCGGGCCACGGAACGAACGTCGAGGATCTCGCCGGAACGCGCTGGGAAGACTGGTATGCGACGGCCGAGAGTGCCTGGCGCGATCTCGGCACGGTCGCTTCGCGCCGTGCCGTCGTCGGGCTCTCGATGGGCGGGCTCCTCGCGCTCCATCTCGCGCACGAGCACTCGCCCGAGGTTCGCGCCGCCGTCGCGCTCGCACCGGCGCTCGAGCTGACGAGTCAGCGGAGCGCCGAGATCGCGCGCTGGGTGCGTCGGCTCCCGCGGCTCGGGCGTCGCTTCGAGATCGTCGCGAAGTCGAACTCCGGGCGCCTCACTCCCGCCTACGACGAGATTCCGCTGCGCGCGCTGGCGTCGATGCTCGACTTGCAGCGGCGAGTGAAAGCGGAGATCCCCGCGATCCGCACGCCGGTGCTGCTCGCCGAAGGCGGGCGCGACGAAACCGTGGCAGGACGCGCGATCGTCTGGATCGAGTCAGCGATCGGGTCCGTGCGACGCTCGCGCTTGGTACTGCCCAACAGCGGCCACATCCTGACCGAGGACGTCGAGAAGGACACGCTCTTCGAAGCGGTCTCGCGTTTCCTGCTCGCCGAGACGACGGACGGCTGAAGGCGCCTCGAAACGTTCCGTTTCAGCGCTCGGTTCGCGCTGGACGCGTGCGAGAGCGCGTGTCTGAATCGTCTCGACCGCGATGCAGGATCACGTGCACACGACGACCGAGCCATCGTTCGCGTTCTCGGTCGAGCTCTGGGAGCGCGTCTTCGCGAGCCTTCAGGTCGTCTGCGAGGAGGCGCGCTCTCTCTTCGGGACGCAGCTCCGCCATTCCGGGTTTGCCGCAAGCTCGCCCTCAGTGAGCGCGAACGGCGCCGTTTGCGAGATCACCACCGGACGATCTTCGCTCCGCTTCGAGTGCCGCTTCTCGCCCGCCGAAGATCCCGAGCTTTGCGCCGTGCTCGACTCGCGATCCGTCGCCTGCGTGCACGTCTGGCGGTTGCGAGCCCGCGGCGTCGAGCTCGAGACCATCCTCGCGGCCGAGCCCGAACGGCGGCGTTGGTTCGCGACGAACCCGCCGACCGTACCTGCCCCGCTCGACGACGCCCGCACTCTCCAGGCCGTGCTCTGGACGCTGCTCGGCGATCCACCTTAGCCCGGGGGCCCGTTCGGTGCTCGGCGCTTCGCGCCTGCGCTCCTCCGATACCCCCGGACCCCGTCGACGAGCGCGGCGCATGTCCGCGCTCGCCTCCCTCCTCGTCCCGCCCAAGCCGACCGTTCGGTGCTCGGCGCTTCGCGCCTGCGCTCCTCCGATACCCCCGGACCCCGTCGGCTTCGCGGCTTGAGTCGCCGGCACCCGTTTGCCAGGATCGAGACGTGGCTTCCCTCGCCGAGCGGCACGGCATCGACCCGTTCGCTCTCTTCTGCGCCTATCACCTCGGCATCACGGAAGACGGCGGCTACCGGTTCCAGAACGTCCACCAGGTCGCCCGCCGCTTCGGGGTCAACGCGGGCGTGATCCGCCAGCTGCTCAGTGACTTCCGCATGGATTCGGACGTGATCGTGCACTGCGACTTCGACATGGCCGACGCCCAGGTCGACGTGATGATGGCGCCGGCCGGTGTCGACCGCACCGAGCTCGCCCGCGACATCTACGAGCGTTTCCGTAGCGCCCCGCGCCGCAAGCGCGACTGGCTCGCCGAGCTCGAGCGCGACGCCCGGGACAACGAGCGCACGTTCGGGCGACGATGATCGGTTGCGGCGCCGGCGGGCGCGCGCTATGGGGAAACGGGGTGATCACATGAAGCTGCTCGCCTGCCTCGCCGCCGCCTCGATGGTCCTCGCCACGTACTTGCTGCGCGGTCTGCAGCGACGGCTCGGCGAAATCGAGGAAGCCTGGCGCCGCGATCCGCTCGATCGCTGGAGCCCGGCGGTTCCGAGCTCGACGAAGTAGCCTCGGCCCCACGCCGGGATTCCTTCGCAGCCCCTTTTCCCGGCAAAATCGCCGTGCTAGACGAATCGCCTTTCGCCGACTCGGCAGGCACTCGTCTCGCGTGACGATCCCACCGCGCCCGGCGCGAATTCACTGACAACGGGAGGAAAAGCCACGATGGCTTACATCATCACCAGACTGTGCCGCGACTGCGTCGATACCGGCTGCGTCGCCGTCTGCCCGGTCGATTGCATCTATCGCTACCAGGGCAGCGACACCGCGCAGTTCCCGAACCAGCTCTACATCCATCCCGACGAGTGCATCGATTGCGGCGCGTGCGAGCCCGAGTGCCCGTGGCAGGCCATCTACGAGGAAGAAGCGGTTCCGGGCGCGTGTCAGGACGACATCAAGCTGAACTACGCGGTGGTCGAGAACGGCGCCGACTTCAAGGTCGCGCAGCACGGCAAGGTGCAGCACCCGAACGCGGATCAGGTCGCCGAGAACAAGAAGAAGTGGGGCGTGGCGTAAGCCGAGCTTCGCTCAGTCCGTGACGTCGACGACGGCGCAGCCGGCGGCTTCGAGAAGCTCCCGGCAGCGCCGTCGATAGTCCGGATACCCGCCCGCGCGGAGCTCGAGCCAATCGTCCGGGCTGCGCTCGCGCAGCCCGACCGTGAACGGCACCACCAGCCGTCGGGCGTAGACGAGTACCTCGCCGAGCTCCGGGGCACGAAACGTCGGCGCCGGGATCGGCGTACCCGACGCGACGATCAAGAAGATGGCCGCGTCGATCCCGTCCGTACCCTCGAAGAAGCGGATCGGGCGGATGGTGCGATCCGCTCCCACTCCAGGACCGCTCTCCGGCTCGACCCCGTCGCGCAGCGCGCGCGCGATCACCTGCGCGACCGCTTCCGGCTCGAGCACACCCGGCGATCCTTCGAGGGCGGACCGCTTCGTCGGATCGGTCGCGGCGCCTCGCCGCGTACGCGCGGCGATCGGCAGGTGCAGGTCGGCATGAGCTTCGATCGGCTCGATGTCGGCGAACACCTCTGCGATGCGCTCCCCGGCATCGGTCGCCTCGCCCGCGAGCGCCTCGACGAGCCCGCGATAGGCGGTACCTTCGAGGAATTCCTCGAGGTCGCGTTCCGCCCCCTCGTGCACTCCGTGGATCTCCGCGGCCAACGACTCGAGGTCGGTCGTCTCGCCGTGTGCGCGGTTCACACGGCGAACGCGCGCGGCGATCTCGGTCGCGCGCCGGTACGCCACCGCCGCGGTCGCCGCGAGCGGGCGGTAGCGGCGGGCGCGCTCGAGGAACTCTCCGATCGCGACGACGTCGGCCTCGATTCGCGTGAACGCGTCCTGCAACTCGGGCCCTCGGGAACGGAGAGTCCTACGACTTCTTCATGTGCTTCATCAGCTCCTGGTTCTCTTCCATCAGGCCGTTCATGCCCGTGAAGGAGCGGAGCAGCGTGTTGCGCGCCTGGTTCATCTCGGTCTTGCCCTTGGAGAGCGCCTGGTAGTCCTTCTTCGCGACCGCGGCGATCATGTGGTCGACGCCGTTACGAAGCTCATCCCACCCCTTCCGGTAGTGCTCGTGGAGCGACCCGAGCTCGGGGGTGATCGGACGGAACGCGCTCACGTCCTGGAGATGCTTGTCGATGTCGGGGAGCGTGCCCTTCAGGTTCCGCAGCACGAAGTCGTCGTCGACGTACTGCGACTCGTCGACCTCGTCGATCTTGTCGAAGATCGCCTTCTCCGCGGGCTCCCACTTCACCATCTCCTCGGAGTAGCTCTGCAGGTCGCGTCCGAGCTCCTGCGAGCTCGAGTGCCGCGGCTGACACGCGGCCAGCGAGAGCGAGATTGCCGAAGCGCACAGTAGCGCGGCGAACGACGAACGGGCTCGGTTCTTCATAGGCTCGTCAGGTAGCGGATCAGGGTACGGACCCCGTATCCGGTTCCTCCTCTCGGGCAGTATGCCCAGTCTTTGTCGGCGAACGCGGGGCCGGCGATGTCCAGGTGCGCCCAGGCCGCGCCGGTCACGAACTCCTGGAGGAATAGCCCGGCGGTGATCGCGCCGGCAAACCCTCCGCCGACGTTCTTGATGTCCGCGACCGGGCTCTTCAGATCGTCGCGATACTCACGGACTAGCGGCAGCGGCCACATCATCTCGCCCGCATCCTCGCCGTGCTTGACGAGCTTGTCCACGAGCTCCTTCTGGTTGCCCATGATGCCGGCGACCCGCGTGCCGAGCGCGATCCGGCACGCGCCGGTCAGCGTGGCGAGGTCGATGATGACGTCGTGCTTCTCCTCCGAAGCGAGGATGAGCGCATCGGCGAGCACGAGCCGCCCCTCGGCGTCCGTGTTCAGTACCTCGACCGTCTTGCCGTTCCGATAGCGGATGACGTCGCCCGGCTTCTGCGCGCTGCCGCTCGGCAAGTTGTCGGTGGACGAGACGTAGCCGGTGACCTCGACGTTCGCGGGCTTCACGCGCCCGATCGCGGCCATGAGCGCGCACACCGCGGCGGCGCCCGCCATGTCCTGCTTCATCGTCTCCATCGCGCCCGCGGGCTTCAGCGAGAGGCCGCCGGAATCGAACGTGATGCCCTTGCCGACGACTGCGACCTTGATCTTGCTGCGGCCGCTCGGGCGGTAGCGCATGCGCAGGAAGCGCGGCTCCTCGATGCTCCCCTTGTTGACCGCGATGAGACCGTTCAGGCGATTGCGCCGGATCTCGCGCGGACCCATCACCTCGACCTTGGTGGCGCTGCCTTTGCACATCGCGACGGTGCGATCGGCGAGCACCGTCGCGGTCAGGATCGAAGGCGGCTCGTTCACGAGGTCGCGCGCGAAGCAGACGGCTTGGTCGACGGCGCGGATCTGCGCGACGGCGGCGGAGACGGCCTTCGCGTCGATTTGCGGCGAGGCGAGCACGACGGAGGCGAGCTCGGGCTTCTCGTCCTTCGGGGGCTGGCGGTAGCGATCGAACTTGTAGGCCGAGAGATCGATCGCCTCCGCGGCCGCCGCGATCTCGTCGGTGCCGGCCTTCGCGAAGAACACGGCCGCCTTGCGGCAGCCCTCGCCGCGCGCAGCGCGGGCGCCGGCCGCGATCGCGCGGCGCCAGCCTTCGAGGGTTCGCTCGGCGGGTTTCCCGGTGCCCACGAGGAAGACGAGCCGAAACCCCGCGTCGCCGTGCACGCGCTCGAGCAGCGACTTGCCCTCCTGTCCGCGAAACTCCGCTTCGCGGATGCGCTTGGCGAGCGAGCCGCCGAGCTTGCGGTCGACGCGGCGAACCCATTCGGCGTCCTGCTCACCCTCGCCGACGGGCAGGATCAGCACGTCGGCGGTCAGGGTCGTGGGGTCGCTGAGGCGCTTCGGCTCGAATCGGATCTCGGTCACGCACTACCTCCCGCGGGTGGCTCGTTCTTCGAAAGGACATTGCGTCATAGCGAATTCGTCACGCCGGCGGGAGTGCCCGAGCGAGTTCCCGAGGTTGACACTTCGCGTTGGCTCGTGTTGTCGTCTTCTCGAGCGGCGAAAGGAGGCTTCCATGGAGCGCGTCCTCCCCGAGTCCGAAGAGTATCTCGAAGACGTCTCCGCGGCGCACCGCATCTTGGATGACGGCGCGCTGCAAGAGCCGATCTCGGTGCTCGATCCGGCCGTGCCCGTCTGCATCGGCCGTAACGAATCCGTCGCGGCAGCGGTCCGGCGCATGCAGGATCGCCACATCGGCTGCGTGCTGATCGTCGAGGCCACGAGACTGGTCGGCATCTTCACCGAGCGCGACCTCCTCCGTGACGTCGTCGGCAGCGGCGTCGATCCCGAGCAAGAGCCCGTCGAGCGCTTCATGACGGGGAATCCGGAGCGACTCCGCCCCTCGGATCCCATCGCCTATGCGCTCAACAAGATGAGCCTCGGCGGTTTCCGGCACGTGCCGCTGGTCGACGACGGAGACCACCCGCTCGGGGTGATCTCCGTGAAGGACATCGTCGACTACATCGCCGAGTTCTTCGCGACGGACGTGCAGAACCTGCCACCCGAGCCGGGGCTCGACGTCACGAAGAGCCGAGACGGGGCCTAGGGCTCAGAGTCTGCGAATCGATCCCCTCGCGAGCGATTGATTCGCAGACTCTAGCGGCCGGTGACCGTCCAGGTGTCGCCCTGGCGGAGCAGCTTGTCGATGTCGCCGTCGCCGAGCTTCGCGCGCGCCGAGGCGATCTGCTCGGAGACGCGCTGGTCGTAGCTCGGCTTGTCGACCGACAGGAAGACTCCGATCGGCGTCGGGAATTGCGGCGGCTCGAGGCGCGACAGCAGGTACGCGAGCGCGGCGTTGTGCTCGTCGTAGACGACGAGATCGGACTCGCTAACGCCGTTGGCGAGCTGCACCACCTCGGGCTCGAGCCGTCCGTTCAGCTTGATGCCGCGGTCGCGATTCTTGCCGAAGACGAGTGGCTTGCCGTTCTCGAGGACGATCTGCGAGTCGGCCTTGGTGGCCTTCTCGGTGAGGCCCGACCAGGCGCCGTCGTTGAACACGTTGCAGTTCTGGAGGATCTCGACGAACACCGATCCCTTGTGCTCGTGCGCGCGGCGCAGGATGTCGTTCAGGTGCTTCGCGTCGACGTCGATCGAGCGCGCGACGAACGTCGCCTCCGCGCCGAGCGCGATCGCGATCGGATCGAACGGGTAGTCGGGTGAGCCGATCGGCGTCGACTTCGTGACCTTGCCGGGCTCGGACGTCGGCGAGTACTGGCCCTTCGTGAGACCGTAGATCCGGTTGTTGAACAGCAGGATCTTGAGATCGACGTTGCGGCGGAGCGCGTGGATCAGGTGGTTGCCGCCGATCGACAGCGCGTCGCCGTCACCGGTGATGACCCAGACGTGGAGATCGGGCCGCGACGTCTTCAGGCCGGTTGCGATCGCCGGCGCGCGGCCGTGGATCGTGTGGAAGCCGTACGTGTTCATGTAGTACGGGAACCGGCTCGAGCAGCCGATGCCGGAGATGAACACGAAGTTCTCGCGCGGCACGCCGAGGTCGGGCAGCACGCGCTGCACCTGGTTCAGGATCGCGTAGTCTCCGCAGCCCGGGCACCACCGCACTTCCTGGTCGGTCGCGAAGTCCTTCTTGGACAGCTTGGTCGCAGTGGCGGTCGCTTCACTCATGATGGTCTTCTTCCTCAGCCTTCGAGCAGGCGCTGCACGCGGGTGACGATCTCGGAGACCTTGAACGGCCGTCCCTGGACCTTGTTCAGGCCGATTGCGTCGACCAGGTACTCGGCGCGGAGGATCCGCACCAACTGCCCCATGTTCAGCTCGGGCACGAGGATCTTCTTGAAGCGGCCGAAGATCTCGGGGAGATCGTTCGGCAGCGGGTTCAGATTGCGGAGATGGACGTGGCCGACGGCCTTGCCGCGCGCCACGAGATCCTTGGTGGCGGCCGCGATGGCTCCGTAGGTGCCGCCCCAGCCGATCATCAGCACGTCGCCTTCCTGCGCGCCCGTGATCTTCGTGGGTGCGAACTCGTTCGCGATGTTCGC
>JACXTT010014368.1_pt1 | contig 10363 bp, 14 predicted proteins | sample 9270951 | NCBI WGS metagenome assembly JACXTT01 (sample SAMN15532306, study PRJNA645909) | rock metagenome | isolation source: weathered quartz diorite | place: Puerto Rico | collected 2017-06-21
AGAAACTAAGGGAGGATTTGCCGCGGTGTTGCGCAGCGAGGGACGGGCGCGAAACGATTAAGGGCATACGGGATTATCCTGCATATGCTTGCTGCGGGTCGTCCAGCTTACCGCCGCCGGCACAACGGCAGGACCACCTCGACCCCCAGCTTCCCGCGATGGTTTCGGTACGGGGTAAGTTTCGTGATACGCGCTGCCAGTTTGTTGCAGCGGTCCATCTGCCGGGCAACGGCCGCGTTCTCCGCGCGGGGAATGTATCCCAGCTGATGCCCGTTCCATTCAATGCGGACGGCGTTGCTGTCATACGGGTTTGTCGGCTCGCGCACCAGAATGAGGGCATCGCCCACCTTCATTTGATCCCAAACAGCCTTAGCGTCGTGGTAGCGCAAGCCCGCGGCTAGAGAGACCTGAACGATAATTTCGCTCGACCCGCGTTCCTGCGCGAATGCCGCCGCCCAGAACAGCAGCGCGGCGATCGCAACGGGTCCCCAGGACCGGACTCGGCCTGACATTGGCTCAGAACGGTTTGAGCACCACCAGCAGCACTGCGGCAAACAGGATCAGTACGGGCAACTCATTGAACCATCGGTACCAGACATGCCCGTGCCGGTTGCGGTCGTGCTTGAAGTCGACCAGCAACTTGCCGCAGTACAGGTGATAGGCGACGAGAATCGCCACCAGCACCAGCTTGGCATGCATCCAGCCGCCCCATGGTCCGTACCCGAGCCAGAGCCAGGCACCGAATGCGATCGCGAGTACCGCGCTCGGGGTCATGATGCCGTAGTAGAGCTTGCGCTCCATGACTTGGAAGCGCTCGATGCCGAGCCGGTCGGTGACTTGTGCGTGATAGACAAACAGACGTGGCAGATAGAACAACCCCGCGAACCATGTGACCACGAAAATGATGTGAAGCGCTTTTACCCAAAGTTGAACCACGAGCATGGGATCTCAGGTGAGCAGCCGTCGGCGCGTAAGCACCAGTGCCAGATAGAATCCCGCAGCACCATAAGCGGCGAGCACAGCCACGTGCAGCCAGGGGCCCTGCGGCGTCCGACCGATGACGAGCGGACGCACCAGGTCGATGGCATGCGTCAGGGGCAGCGCGGCCGACACGTCCTGTAACAGCGGCGGAAGCTGCGCCACGGGGAAGAACACACCGCAGAGCAGCACCATGGGCGTGATCACCAAAGTGAAGTAGTAGAGGAAGAAGTCGAAGTTTGGCGCCAGCGCTGTCATCACCAAACCTAGCGAGCCGAACGTGAGCCCGATCAGGACCGTAAGCGGGATGATCCACAGCGTGAGCGGTGAATGCGACAGGCCCAGCACCCAGATGATCGCCAGGATCGCAATCCCGGATAGCAGGCTCTTACTCGCAGCCCATAACGCCTCCGCGAGGACGATGTCGTCCAGGCTCATGGGCGTGTTGAGGATCGCATCCCAGGTCTTCTGCACGTGCAGTCGCGAGAATGCCGAGTACAAGGCCTCGAAGGTCGCGCTGTTCATGGTGCTGTAGCATACCGTCCCCGCCGCCAGGAAGGTGATATAGGGTATGCCGTTGACTTCGGGCAATAAGCTGCCCAGACCGAAGCCCAGACCCAGCATATACAGCATAGGGTCAGCCAGGTTGCCGAGTATGGAGGTGATGGCAAGCTTGCGCCAGACTAGAAAATTGCGCTTCCAGACTTGAATGAAGCGGATGCTGACGCGTGGTGGAGCGAAGTGCTGGACGCGCATGTCTGTCGTTAGCTCGGCTTCCTAATCTCTCAGGTCGCGTCCGGTCAACTTGAGGAAAACGTCCTCGAGATTGGCGCGCCGGTGTAGATAACGGAGTTCTTCTCGGTGGTCGAGAGTCGCCAGCACGCGGTCACCGTCGCGGGTGTAACAGAACACGGTTTCGCCGGCTTGTTCGCAGCGCTCGCATAGCACCCGCCCGTGCTCGTGCACCCAGGACTGCGCGCCGTCGCCGTAGACCTCGACCACCTGCGGCTCGATGTGGCGGGCGATAAGTTGCTGCGGCGAGCCTTCGGCGATGATGCGTCCGCGGTCCATAACGGCTACCCGCTGGCACAGGCGTTGCGCCTCGTCCATGAAGTGCGTGGTCAACAGTATGGTCTTGCCCTCCGCCACCAGCCGCTTGAGCCGTTCCCAGATCAAGTGCCGGGCCTGCGGATCAAGCCCGGTGGTCGGTTCGTCCAGGAAGATCAGATCGGGATCGTTGACTAGTGCACGGGCCAGCGACAGCCGACGCTTCATACCACCGGACAGCGCCTGAATGCGTGCGCCCGCCCGTGCTTCCAGGCCAGCGAACTCCAACAGCGGTGGTATGCGCGCTGCGATATCGGCGTCGCACAGGCCGAAGTAACGCCCGTACACCAAGAGATTTTCGAAGACGGTGAAGTCAGGGTCGAGGTTGTCCGTCTGCGGCACCACACCCACGCGGACTCGCGCTTCGCGCGCACGGCGTGGTACTGTGCGGCCGAGCAGGAAGATCCTGCCCGCGTCCGGATCAGTCAGTCCCAACGCCAGTCGTAGCGTGGTGGTTTTGCCTGCGCCGTTCGGTCCGAGCAGGCCAAAGCACTCGCCGGCGGTCAACTCAAGATCCACACCGCAAACCACTTCGTTGCCGCCGTAGGACTTGCGCACCCCGTGCAGGGACAATAGCGCGGTGCTCACTCCGCTCCCAAACAAGAACAGGAGTGTTGAATGATGTGCTGGAGTTCTACCAGATTGCCGTGAAAGAAGTGGCCTGCGCCGGGCAGCACGACTACAGGCAACCGCTGCGGACGGGCCCAAGCCAGAACCTCGGGCAAGGGCACCAAGTCGTCGTTCTCGCCATGGATCAGCAGGGTCCCCACGGCCACAGGCTCAAGTTGGAAACGCCCGACTGCCGGCGCTACCAGGATCAGCCGCGCCGCGGGCGTGCCCATCTCCAGTAGCCGCTTCGCTACTCGCGTTTGCACATACGCGCCGAACGAGAACCCAGCCAACAGGAGCGGAAGAGCGCCGTAGCGCGACCGCATTTCATCCGCGACTGCCAACCAGTCCTCCGTCTCACCCTCGCCCTCATCGTGTACGCCACCGCTTGCACCCACGCCACGGAAATTCATACGGACGGCTACGTAGCCCTGGGCATGGAAAGTCTTGGCGAGGGTTTGAACTACCTTGTTGTCGAGTGTCCCGCCGAACAGCGGGTGCGGATGGGCAATGAGCGCGAGCCCTCGACGGGTCTGCCCCGAGTCCACGCCGGTATCCGGGCCGAGGTCGTTGACAACGACCTCCAGCGTGGCCGCTGGCCCGTCGATAAAAAGGCGTTGCTGGGTCGCCGGTTTCAAATCCGCAGCCGCTGTACCACGCGGCCGTTGAGCAGGTGTTCCTGGATAATCTCGTCGACGTCTTCCTGGTCTACATATGTGTACCAGACCTCTTCCGGATACACGACGATGACTGGGCCCTCTTCGCAGCGGTCCAGGCAGCCGGCTTGATTGACGCGGACCTTGCCTATCCCGGCCAAGCCCAGTTGCTTGACCCGTCCTTTGGCGTAGTCGCGCATCTTCTGAGAGCCGTGGTTGTTGCAACAGGCTTCGCCGTTGTCGCGCTGATTGCAGCAGAAGAAGATGTGCCGCTCGTAATAACTCATGGGTGTCACGATGGAAGACGAACTTGGACATTATAGCGTGTCGCCCAGGAGCATCCGTGGCCGGGTACCCAAAGCAAACGGCCCGGCAAAGCCGGGCCGTGCTCAGATTGGAGCGAGTACGTCGAGATTAGAGGTCGCTGCTACGCGGCGTGCGCGGAATCGCCGTATCGAGTTGTTCGAGCCGGTAACCGTAGCGATACACAGCTGCAAGGCGCCACCCGTTCTCAGGCGTAAGCCCGAGCTTGTTGCGGATACGGCTGACGTGCGTGTCCAAAGTCCGCGAGGTGACTACGGCGTTGGGACCCCACACACTTTCGCGGATGTGGCCCCGCGACAGCAGGCGCCCGACATTGCGGAGGAACAATACCGAGAGATCGAAGTCTTTGGCGGTCAACTCCACCGGTCGCTGTTCGCGGGTCACAGTGCGCGTCTGACAGTCGACTCGATACACGTCCAGCTCCAGCACTTCTGGTTGCTCATTCTGGTGCTTACCGCGCCGGGCGATGGCTTCCAGCCGGGCGATCAGCTCCAGCCGACGCACCGGCTTGACCATATAGTCATCGGCTCCCTGCCGCAGTGCCATCACCACGTCATCCTCGCGATTGCGCGCGGTGACGAACAGAATGGGCAGCGAGGCCTGCTGGCTGGCACGGATACGCTTGAGGACGTCCACGCCGCTGATATCGGGAAGATTCCAGTCGAGCACGAGGACATCGAAACTCTCTTGGTCGAGAGCACGCAACAGCCCCTCGCCGCGGTCATAGTGATGGCAGTGATGCCCAGCCAATTCCAGCCAGTGACTGAGCAGCTCCGCCTGGGACAGATCGTCCTCGACGACGGCTACGCGGAGTGTGGATCCAGGCGCAGCCGCTGTGGGTTGAAGGGGGGTTGCGGTCTTCACTTCCGGATCTTTAAGGGTGGCCGAGGTCATTTATCGAAATGTTACGCGCAGGCGCGAAAGGAACTGCTCAACGGCCGTGAGCTGCTCTCCCAACGCGCGTTCGTTACGGGCGATCGCGGCACCCTCGAGCGCCGCACCGAAGGCGGACAACTCAGGAAAGCCGAATCCCTCTCCAGCGCCCCTGAGATCGTGGCCGATGCGCCGGATGGTCTCGTAATCCCCGGCGGCGAGCGCGATGCGCGCGCTGTCGAGGTCCTCGCGCTTACGCGCCAGGAATCGCTGTACCAGAACCTCAAGGTCCTTTTCGATTGAGACAGTGAGCACGGGCAACGCGCTCTCGCGTGCTGCCTGATCCGCTCCAGCACCAATCAGGCCTCTCATTGCACACTGGCGCCCGCAACCCGAGCCAGTGCCTGCGCGACGTGATTGCGCAGCCGCTCGCTGGTGATGGGTTTGCCGAGCAAGGCATCGCACCCGCTTGACAGGGCACGTTCCGCTTCGGGACCGTCCTGATAAGCCGTCAGCGCAAAGATCGAGCCGCGATAGCCCCTTGCGCGCAGGGCGGCGACGGCGTCGAAACCGCTCATGATGGGCATATCCATATCCATCAGCACCAGAGTCGGGTGCTCGGCGAGTGCGAGGTCGAGCGCGGTCCGTCCATCTTCGGCGAGAAGTACGAGAATGCCCATCCGGCGTAGCTGGTGCGAAACCAGCTCGCGGATGTCCTCGTTATCTTCTGCAACAAGGACTGACGGCGACGACGATGAAACCATCCTTCCGGACTCTCCATGACATGCTGCAACCGGTGCTGCGCAGGGGTGCGCCGTAGTACGCATGAGCGCCTGGAAGGTGATTCGCAAGAGCCATGCCACGCGTTGGCGCCTGATTACAGAAGCTGGAACACACGGTTCCGCAGGTTGGGCGGGCAAGCGTGCGGGTTGGAAGGCCAAGGGGTGCGCGGGATTGTCACACTAGGCGCCTGGCCGGCACGGAGGATCTTTGACACTGCCTTGACAAAGACCGAAACGGCAACAGAAACGCGGGCAGCCAACTGCAACCTGTCACGGAGCATGGCAAGCAGCACTCTAATCGGTCCATCTCTACCACCCCGCGCCAGAAGGGATGGCGAAGCCGCGGTCCACGCCTGGCAGCGACGCCAGTAAAAGGCAAGCCCTCCAAACGCAGCCCAGCACGTTCACTGCGGCGTCCCCTAGTTGTAGCCTGGCAACAATCCGACCCGGAAGGCGGCCTGTTGGCCACCGGCTGCCAAGGCGTGAACGGATACCGATTGGCTTGGACTATTGCACCGTGTAGGCTACGGAGAGGCTGTTTGACCAGCCGCCGACAGCGGCGACTAACGCTGCGGGCAATAGGGCTTGCTAGTGCGCGGCTAATGGCTTTCTATGACATCTTCAACGGCGACGCGGACGGCATCTGCGCATTGCATCAGTTGCGGCTAGCTCAGCCACGCGATAGCGTGCTCATCACCGGCGTCAAGCGGGACATCGGGCTGGTAGGGCGCGTGCATGCGCAGCCAGGGGACGAGCTGACGATCCTGGACATCTCGCTGGCAGTCAACCACGCCGCTTTGATGAACGCGCTGGAGGCTGGTGCACGTTGTCTGTACTTCGATCACCACTTCGCCCCCAACATCCCCGCTCATCCGCGTCTGGAGGCGCACATCGAGGTTGGATCGCGTGTATGTACCAGCCTGATCGTCAACGCTTACCTGGGCGCCCCTTTTCGAGCTTGGGCTGCCGTCGCGGCCTTCGGTGACAATCTGGCAGAGCAGGCGGTGCTGGCCGCTGCGCCGCTCGGCTTGACCCTCGACGAACTCGCCCTGTTGTGTGAGCTGGGCGAGTGCATCAATTACAACGCTTACGGCGATTCGCCCGAGGAACTGCATTTCCACCCTGCCGAGTTGTATCGACGGCTGAGACCCTATTCGGATCCGCGCGAGTTCGCAGTTCGAGACCCTGCATTCGGGGCGCTGCGAGACGGTTACCGCGCAGATCTCGTCCAGGCTAACCAAGTTGCAAGCGCACTCGAAACCCCGCGCCTGTCACTGGTGGGTTTACCGGACACGCCCTGGGCTCGCCGCGTGCACGGGTGGCTGGCGAATCGCCTGGCGACATCCCACCCCAGCCGGGCTCACGCGGTGCTGTTACAGCGTGGGGCGACTTATCGCGTCAGCGTGCGCGCTCCGTCGGAGCGACCGCTAGGGGCCCGAGAGTTGTGCAGCCTTTTCGCATCGGGAGGCGGTAGATCGGGCGCAGCGGGAATCGATACCCTACCCGTCACGGAGCTGCTTGATTTCCAGCGCGCCTTCAAAGGAGCCTTTGGAGTAACCGCTACTCGGCCTTGATCTCGGTCCAGATGCGGTTCATCTGTTGCCGCTGTTGCGGTGTCATGTCCTTTAGCATCTCCAGCGTCTTTGCCGCCTGTGGGTCCGGAAAGATAGCGCTAATCTGCTTGATCTCCGGCTTGATGTACTTCTGCGCATCGGCATTCGGATTGCCGGAGCCGATCATGTTGGTCAGGTCAGCCGAGTTGCGCCCTTCGAGCATGAAGTTGATGAACATGTGGGCCAGATCCGGCCGGCGCGCGCTCTTGGCGATGACCATGCAATCGAGTGCTAGAACGGCGCCTTCTTTGGGCAAGCTGTGTCGTATGCGAAATTTCTGCCCTGCCTTCTGCGCATCCTGATCGGCCTGGTAGATGTCGTTCGAGTAGCCATGCACGAGCCAGATGTTTCCAGACGACAGCTCCTTGATGTAGCTCGAGGCGTTGAACGCGGCCCAGTAAGGTTTGGCTTTGAGGATCACGGCCTTGGCTTCTTGCCAATGCTTGGGGTCGCGGTCATTAACGGAGTACCCCAGATACTTCAGCGCAGCGGCCATGAGTTCGCTCTGACTGTCGAGGACGGTGACCCGGCCCTTGATTTTCTCCAGAATCTTGGGATCGAAGACCGTCGCCCAGGACCCGAGCGGCACCCCTAGCTCTTTGATCTTCTGCTCGTTGTAGCCGATGAGCGTGATCGACATCGCGTAAGGCGCCGAGTACTTGTTGTCGGCGTCGAACGCAGTATTCAAATACTGAGGCATGACGTTTTTGAGATTCGGCACTTTGGACTGATCGAGTGGCTGCAACCATCCGGCCTTGGCCATTCCAGCCACGTAGTTCGAGGTCGGCACGTAGACGTCGTAGCCTTTCGCGCCGGCGGCGAGCTTGGCCAGCAATTCCTCGTTGTCCGAGAAGTAGCTCTGCTTGACCTTGCAATGGCACAGCTTCTCGAAGCGCTCTATGGTCTCCGGTGCGATGTAATCGTTCCAGTTGTAGACGTTCAACACGTCTTCCTTGGCCAGCACCGGGATTGCAGCCAGCAACAGAAGGTACAGCAGCCTCTTCATCGATCGTCCTCCAGTCCGGAAACCCAATACTTAACAAGCGTAGGACAAAACTCCCGGGCCTGCCACTGGTCCGGGCGCAGTTTCGGAACAGGGACCCGCAAGGGTCGACTCCGACGGCGCGCGTCCTTCACCCACCCGCACGCAGTGCGCTTGGCGAAAGCCGGGATGCGACGACGATCAGCGCCAACGTCACCAGCATCAGCAGTGTAGAGACGGCGTTTACCTCCGGGGTGACGGAGATCTTCACCATGGTGTAGATCTCCAGCGGCAGCGTGAGCGCTCCCGCCCCTGCCGTGAAATAGGTGATAACGAAATCGTCGATGGAAAGCGTGAACGCCATCAACGCCCCGGCGATGACTCCAGGCATGATGAGCGGAAGCGTGACCAGGCGGAATGCTTCGAATGCTGTGGCGCCCAGGTCCCTTGCCGCCTCTACCAGACTTTCATCCATGCCCGCCAGGCGCGCCCGCACCACGATCGCGACAAAGCCGACGCAGAAGGCGATGTGCGCGAGGATGATCGACGCGAGCCCCAACGCGAGGTCGATGGCGACAAAGAAGATCAGCAAACTCACGCCGGTCAGGATCTCGGGGATAGCGATGGGCGCCACGATCAAAACAGGCAGCACGCGCAGCTTGAATCGATACATCGCATATCCGGCCATGGTGCCGAGCACCGTGGAAACCGCGCTGGCTGTCACGCCGATCAGCAGCGAGTTCCACGCCGCGCCGAGCATCTCTTCGTTATGGAACAGCTTGCGATACCAAGCTAGGGTGAAGCCGACCCACTGCGCGTTGAGACGGGAGTCATTGAACGAGTACGCCACCACGATCGCCAACGGCGCGTACAAGAAGAAATACCCGAGGATCGCGATCAGCCAAAGCCATTTTGATCGCCGATTCATGCGCTCGCCCTCGCGCGCCCGCCATACCAGGCCGCTAGCCCAGCCAGCCCGACGGCGGCGACGGTAAGGACCATGGACAGCACGCTACCGAACGGCCAATCGCGCGTATCCAGAAATTGCTGCTTGATCACGTTTCCGATCATGATCCCGCTGGTCCCTCCCAAAAGGTCGGGGATGGCGAAGATTCCAAAGGCAGGGATAAAGACAAGGGCAGCGCCGGCAAACACGCCCGGCAGTGACAGCGGGAAGGTGACGCGCCAGAACCGCTGCCAGGCGTTGGCGCCCAAATCCTGGGCGGCATCCAACAGTGCGGGGTCATGCTTCTCGAGGTTGGCGTATAGCGGAAGCACCATGAAGGGTAAGTGCACGTACACCAACCCGATGACAACTGCAAAGGGCGTGAACAGGAGCCGTATCGGCCCAATACCGACCAGGTGCAGAAGCGCGTTGACGCCCCCGGCAAACACCGACTGCGGCCCGAGAATGATCATCCACGCATACACCCTGATCAAAAAATTGCTCCAGAAAGGGAGGATCACCAGCAGCACCAGCAGGTCGCGGTGGCTCCTTGGGCTGCGCGCGATCAGCAGAGCGAGCGGGTAAGCAATCGCCAAGCAGAGGATGGTCGTGATCACCGCGTACCAGAACGACTTGAGGAACAGCTCGGCGTACAGGACATCGGAGAAGAAGCGCTGGTAGTTCTCGAGTGTAAGATTGACGATCCGCTGCCCATTTTCACTGCGCTGCACCAGCGGCGCTAAGCCGCCGAACTCGCCCGGATACCGAAACGAGGCGAGCACCATGATCAGCGTTGGGACCGCGAAAAAAACGATCAGGTAGAGCAGCGGTGGGCCGCTGATCAGCCACACGTTGAAACGCCGGCTCCTCACGTTGCCCGGTCAGTCGGTGAGGAAACGGCCAGCGTCTATGCGCCAGCTGATCTGGACCGGGTCACCGGCTTCGAAGAACTTTGCACGTCCCGGCGCCGAGTTCGGCAGCATGGCCTCGACCCGGCTACCGTTGGGCAGCTCGACTACATACACGGTCACGTCACCCAGATAAAGAAAGTCGAACACCTTGCCGGAGAAATGGTTCTCGTCTGCGTCCGGTGCAAGCCGTGGGCTAATCGCTACCTGCTCCGGACGGAGTGCCAGCACGCCCCTGTTGCCGGCCGCGACGCCGTCAGCCTGAAGCGCGGCCACTTCGCCCAAGCCCTCGATATGCAGGTGCATGCGGCCGCCTTCCACGCGAGCGACCTGAGCATCGAGAATGTTGCAGGTGCCGATGAAATCGGCAACGAAGCGGTTGCTGGGGAAGCCGTAGATCTTGGATGGCTCATCGGTCTGCTCGACCCGGCCGTGGTTCATGACGGCGATGCGGTGGGCCAGTGCCAACGCCCCCTGCTGGTCGTGCGTTACCGAGACGAACCGCCAGCACCCCGCCTTCCTCCACGCGATCAACCCCCACATTCCCCGCCACCTGAGTTTTGGCTCCCCGCCCCCCCCCCGGGC
>JACXTT010014369.1_pt1 | contig 10363 bp, 9 predicted proteins | sample 9270951 | NCBI WGS metagenome assembly JACXTT01 (sample SAMN15532306, study PRJNA645909) | rock metagenome | isolation source: weathered quartz diorite | place: Puerto Rico | collected 2017-06-21
ATCCGCTCAAGCCCCCCGTGGGCCGCTCGGGGCGCGCCGAGCCCGGCCGCCAGTCCTACAGCATCGCCGCGGTCAACGAGTTCGATCCGCTCTTCGATGACATCTACCAGTTCTGCGAGGACCAGGATATCGAGATCGACACCCTGATCCACGAGGACGGTCCGGCGCAGATGGAGATCAACCTGATCCACGGCCATCCGCTGGACCTCGCCGACCAGGCGTTTCTCTTCAAGCGCACGGCGCGCGAAGCGGCTCTGCGTCACAAGATGTACGCCACCTTCATGGCCAAGCCCCATGCCAAGGAGCCCGGCAGCGCCATGCACATTCACCAGAGCGTGGTGGACGTCAAGACCCGCAAGAACATCTTCAGCAACCCGGACGGCACACCCTCGGCGCTGTTCTTCTCGCACATCGGCGGGCTGCAGAAGTACATGCCCGCGGCCATGGCGCTGTTTTGCGCCAACGTGAACTCCTACCGCCGCCTCACGCGCTACCTCTCGGCCCCCATCAACGTCCACTGGGGCTACGACAACCGTACCGCGGGCCTGCGCGTGCCGATGTCCGATGCACAGGCGCGCCGCGTCGAGAACCGGGTCGGCGGCGCGGACGCCAATCCCTACATCGCTATAGCCGCCTCGCTCGCCTGCGGCTACCTCGGCATGGTCGAGGGTGCGCAGCCGTCGGATCCGATCGTCGGCAGCGCGCACGACTTGCCCTTCGGACTGCCGCGCTCGCTCGATGAGGCGCTGCGGGAGCTGCGCGCCTGCGAGCCGCTGGTGAAGCTGCTCGGCGAAGCCTTTGTCGAGGCCTTCACCATCGTCAAGCAGGCCGAGTACGAGGTGTTCCTGCAAGTGATCAGCTCCTGGGAGCGCGAGCACCTGCTGCTGAATGTTTGATTGGCGGAAAGGGCGTGCGGCCCCTTCCGCAGGCCCACCCACTGGCGGTATCGGGCCCGCGGGCAAAGGGCGTGACTTTTGCCCGCTACGCAGCAGGCCGGTTCGAGCGAGTGACTGAAAGCCGCGCGCCGCTGCCGGTGTGCGCCGGCGCTGCCGGTGTGCGCCACTGCGGCTCCCGTGCGGCGTCGCGGCCGGCTTCTCAGAGCCGGGCCGCTGCTATATAAGAAGAGATTCGTGATCAGTGCTCCCCGATTCCTTCGCCTCAGCGCAGCCCCGGCGGTGCTGCTCACCGCGAGCGCGGGTTGCTCGGATCCCGTGGCCGACGGAGCCGCGGCCCGCTCCGACGAGAAGGTCCTCAACGTCTACAACTGGTCCGACTACGTCCAGCCCTCGGTGGTCAGTGACTTCAGCCGCGAATACGGCATCCACGTCAACTACGACGTCTTCGATTCAAACGAGATTCTCGAGACCAAGCTCCTCACCGGGCACACCAACTACGACGTCGTGGTGCCGTCGGGCGCTTTCCTCGAGCGCCAGCTGCAGGCCGAGGTTTACCAGAAGCTCGACAAGTCGCTGCTGCCGAACCTGAAGAACGTCGACCCGCAGGTGGCGCGTGCGGTGGCGAACTACGACCCGGGCAATCAGTACAGCGTCGACTACATGTGGATCACCTCGGGAGTGGGCTACAACACCGCCGATATCCGCACGCGGCTGCCGGGTGCGCCCTTCGACAGCTGGCGCATGATTTTCGATCCGGCGGTGGTGTCGCGCTTCGGGGACTGCGGTGTCTCGATTCTGGATGCGCCTTCCGAGGTGGTCGGTACGGTGCTGCTTTTCCTCGGCCGCAACCCCAACAGCAATTCGACCGATGATCTCAAGGCCGCCGAGCAGGCGCTCAGGGCCATGCGGCCCTACGTACGCTACGTCGATTCCTCGCGCTACATCGATATGCTCGCCAACGGCGATATCTGCCTCGCGATGGGCTGGTCGGGGGACGTCAAGCAGGCGCACGACCGCGCCCGCGACGCCGGTAAGGGGGTCGATCTCGCGTATGCGATACCGAAGGAGGGCGCGATCGCCAATTACGACATCATGGCAATTCCCGCGGATGCGCCCCACGTGCGCAATGCCCACCTGTTCATCGACTACCTGCTGCGTCCGGACGTGGCCGCCCGCAACTCCAATCTCATCAAGTACGCCAACAGCGTGCAGCCTGCGCTCGAGCCGCTCGATCCCGACGTGCGCAGCGATCCGGGTGTCTATCCGCCGCCCGAGGTGCGCGCGCGCCTCACTCCCGAGCGGGCGCGGCCGCCGGAGTTCCAGCGTCTGCTGACACGCATGTGGACGCGTTTCAAGACCGCCAAGTGAGCATCGTTATCCGGGGGTGACCACCATGACGGCCGCGGCCGAACCTGACTCCGCCTACGTGCGGATCGCGAACCTGACCAAGAAATTCGGCGACTTCGTGGCCGTCGACGACGTGTCGCTCGACATCCGCCGCGGAGAGATCTTCTGCCTGCTCGGCGGCTCGGGATCGGGCAAGACCACACTGCTGCGGATGCTGGCCGGCTTCGAGCGCCCGAGCGCCGGCACCATCTACATCGATGGCGCGGACATGAGCGCCATTCCGCCCTATGAGCGGCCCGTGAACATGATGTTCCAGTCGTATGCGCTCTTTCCGCACATGAGCGTCGAAAAGAATATCGCGTTCGGACTCGAGCAGGAGGACCTGCCGCGCGCCGAGATCCGCCGCCAGGTCGGCGAGATCCTCGATATCGTGAAGATGGGCGGCTTCGGCGCCCGCAAGCCGCACCAGCTCTCGGGCGGGCAGCGCCAGCGCGTGGCCTTGGCGCGGGCGCTGGTGAAGCGGCCCAAGCTGCTGCTGCTCGATGAGCCGCTCGCAGCGCTCGACAAGAAGCTCCGCGAGCACACCCAGTTCGAGCTGCTCGGCATCCAGCAGCGCCTCGGCGTCACTTTCATCGTGGTCACACACGACCAGGAAGAGGCGATGACGCTCGGCACCCGACTCGGAGTCATGAACCACGGCCGCATCGCCCAGGTGGGCACGCCGTCCGATATCTACGAGTCCCCGGCCACCCGCTTCGTGGCGGACTTCATCGGCTCGGTCAACATGTTCGAGGGCCGGGTGAGCGAGGACGGGGCGGATAGCGTGCGCATCCAGTGCACCGAGCTCGGCTGCACCGTGCGCGCCGAGCGCAGCGTGCACTGCGTACAGGGCGCCACGGTGTGGACCGCCATCCGGCCGGAGAAGATCAACATCAGCCGCCACCGCCCGCTCGGTGCCGCGGCACAGCGCTCCGGCACGGCCGAGAACGTGGTGCGCGGCACGGTGCGGGAGATCGCCTACATGGGCGACATGTCGATCTACCTGGTGCAGCTCGACTCCGGCAAGATGATGCGCGTCACGCTCCCGAACATCACGCGTGGCACGGAGCGCCCCATCGCGCGTGAGGAGGGCGTGTGGCTCTCCTGGCACGGCTCGAGTCCCGTGGTGCTGACGGGGTAGGGGGACGCTTGGCGCGCTTGACCACGGCTGCGGGCCGGCGGCTCATCGCGGGCATTCCCACGCTGTGGCTGCTGCTGCTGTTTCTCGTCCCCTTCATCATCGTGTTCCGCATCTCGTTCTCCGAGGTGCGTCTCGCCATCCCGCCCTACACCCCGCTGATCACGTGGCGGCACGGCGCGCCGCTGCTGCAGCTGCACTGGTCGGCGTACCAGTTCCTGTTCACCGACCCGCTGTACGTCAGCTCCTACCTGTACTCGATCAAGGTGGCCGCAGTCTCGACGCTGTGTTGTCTGGCCATTGGGTACCCGATGGCCTATGCCATCGCGCGTGCCGGGAGCGCAGTGCGACCGGCGCTGCTGATGCTCATCGTGCTGCCGTTCTGGACGTCCTTCCTGCTGCGCGTGTATTCCTGGATCGGACTCCTGAAGAACAACGGCGTGATCAACAACGTGCTGCTGTACCTCGGCGTGATCCACCATCCGCTGCCGCTGCTGCAGACCGACTTCGCGGTCTATGTCGGCATCGTGTATTCGTATCTGCCGTTCATGATCCTGCCGCTGTACGCCAACCTCGAGAAGCACGACGCCGCACTCCTCGAGGCGGCGGCCGATCTCGGAGCGCGCCCGCTGCGGGCCTTCGTGCGCATCACCGTGCCGCAGTCCTTCCCCGGCATCATCGCCGGGTCGCTCCTGGTGTTCATTCCGGCGGTGGGTGAGTACGTGATCCCGACGCTGCTCGGGCGCACCGACCAGCTGATGATCGGCCGTGTGCTTTCGGACGAGTTCTTCGAGAACCGCGACTGGCCGGTGGCGAGCGCGGTCGCGATCCTCATCCTGCTGCTGCTGGTGGTGCCGATCCTGTTGTTCCAGCGCTACCAGCGGCGCGAACTCGAGGCGGTGCGATGAAGCCGCGCGGCCTGCTCGCCCGCATCGCCCTCGCCCTGGGGCTGGCGTTTCTGTACCTGCCGATCCTCTCGATGATGGTGTTCTCCTTCAACAACTCGCGCCTGGTCACGGTGTGGGACGCGGCGCACTCGCCGACCCTCAAGTGGTACCAGGCACTGGCGCACAACGAGCAGATCCTCACGGCCGCCTGGCTGTCGATCCGCATCGCCCTCATCGCGGCGAGCGCTTCGGTGGTGCTCGGCACGCTCGCGGGCACGGCGCTGGCGCGCCTCGGCGCATTCCGCGGCCGGCTGCTGCTCGCCGGGATGATCACTGCGCCCCTCGTCATGCCCGAGGTGATCACCGGGCTGTCGCTGCTGCTCATGTTCGTCGCCCTCGGGCAGCTCATCGGCTGGCCCAAGGGCGTGGGAGCGCTCACCATCACGCTGGCCCACATCACCTTCTGCATGGCCTACGTCACCGTGGTGGTGCAGTCCCGCCTCGCCGGCTTCGACGAGTCCCTCGAGGAGGCGGCGATGGACCTCGGCGCACGCCCGGCGCGGGTGTTTTTGCGCATCACGCTGCCCCTCATCCTCCCGGCCATTGTCTCCGGCTGGCTGCTCGCGTTTACACTGTCCTGGGATGACCTGGTCATCACGCAGTTCGTCGCGGGTCCCGGCTCCAGCACGCTGCCGATGGTGATCTTTTCCAAGGTGCGCTTCGGAGTGACTCCGGACGTCAATGCGCTCGCCACAATCATGGTGCTGGTGGTGGCCACGGGAATCGCGATCTCCACGGTCTGGATGCGCTACCGTGAGAGGCGGCGCGCGCGCGACTTGCAGCTTGCCGCGGCCGCCAACCTGTAGGTGATCTCAACCATGGCGGGCGAAGTACTCGGAATCGATGTCGGCGGCTCCTCGGTCAAGGCGGGGCTCGTGGATCTGAACGCGGGCAGACTCACCGGCGAGCTGATCGCCGCGCCGACGCCGCGGCCCTCGACCCCGGTCGCCATCACCAACGTGCTCGCGGCGCTCGCCGGCCGGCTGCCCTCGAGCAGCGGCCGGGTCGGCGTCGCCTTTCCGAGCGTCATCAAGGAGGGTAGCGCTTATACCGCCGCCAACATCGACGCCAGCTGGGTGGGCACCGACGGCGCGGCGCTGGCGTCGCAGGCGCTCGCGCGACCGGTCCTGTTTCTGAACGACGCCGATGCCGCGGGACTTGCCGAGATGCGCTGGGGTGCCGGCCGCGGCTGCAACGGCACGGTGATCATGCTGACCTTTGGCACTGGGATCGGCACGGCGCTGTTCGCCGGCGGCAAGCTCTTTCCCAACACCGAGCTCGGGCACCTCGAGCTGCGCGGCATGGATGCCGAGAAGTGGGCCTCGGCGCGGGCGCGCACTGCCGAGGGGCTCGACTTCCCCGCCTGGATCGCGCGCGTCAACGAGTACCTCGAGGCGATGCACAAGCTTTTGTGGCCGGACGTCTTCATCCTCGGCGGTGCGGTGAGCGAGCGGTTCACCGAGTTTGCGCCGCTCCTGCGCTCGCCGGCGGAGCTTCGGCCGGCGCATTTTGCCGGCCAGGCGGGCGTGGTCGGCGCGGCGCTCGCAGCGGCGGAGAGCTGAGGGGCCGCGCATGACGGGCAAGCTATCGCAGGTCGGCACGACGATCTTCACGATCGTGTCGCGCCGCGCTCAGGAGCTCAATGCGCTCAACCTCGGCCAGGGCTTCCCGGACTACGACATCGACCCGCGCCTCAGCGAGCTCGTGGCCGAGGCCATGCGCGCCGGCCATAACCAGTACGCTCCCATGGAAGGGCTGATGACGCTGCGCGAGCGGATCGCGGCCAGGCTGCTCGCGGTCTACGGCCGCCGCGTCGACCCGGAGAGCGAGATCACCATTACGCTCGGTGGGACCGAGGCGATCTACTCGGCGATCCAGGCCGCGGCCGGCGCGGGGGACGAGGTCATCGCCTTCGATCCGGCCTACGATTCCTACGAGCCCGCGGTGCAGCTCGCGGGCGCGCGCTGCGTGCGCTTGCCGCTCGCGCAGCCTGGTTTTCGCTATGACTGGGAGCGCGTGCGCGCGGCGCTCAACGCGCGCACCCGCCTCATCCTTTTCAACAGCCCGCACAATCCCGCCTGCACCACCGCCAGCAGCGCCGACCTCGATGCGCTCGCTGAGCTGATTGGCGGGCACGACATCACGGTGCTCTCCGACGAGGTGTACGAGCACGTGGTGTTCGACGGCGGCCGGCACCACTCCGTGTTGACGCATCCTGCGCTCGCGCCGCGCAGCTTCGCGGTTTTTTCCTTCGGCAAGACGCTGCACGCGACGGGGCTGCGGGTCGGCTACTGCGTGGCGCCGGCCGCGCTCACCCGCGAGCTGCGCAAGGTGCACCAGTTCAACACCTTCAGCATCGCCACTCCGCTGCAACATGCCATCGCGGCGTACCTCGCCGAGCAGCCGGACTGGGGCCGGGGACTCGCGGCCTTCTTCCAGGCGAAGCGCGATCGGCTGCGCCGGGCGCTCGCGGCTTCCGGTTTTGCGCTCCCTCCGGCCGAGGGGACGTACTTTCAGCTGCTCGATTTCAGCGCCTTCTCGACGGGCGATGACATGGGCTTTGCCGAACGGCTGCTGACCGAGGCCCGCGTGGCGACCATCCCGCTGTCGCCTTTCTATGCCGACCCGCCGCACCTGTCATTCGTGCGGCTGTGCATCGCCAAGCGCGACCCCACGCTCGACGAGGCGGCCGTGCGGCTCAACGCCTTCGCGCAGCGCCTGAAGGCGGCTTGAGCATGGCGGCACTGCGCGTTTCGCTCGTTCAGCAGCCGCTCGTCTGGCACGACCCGGCCGCCAACCGCGCGCGCTTTGGGGCGCTGCTCGAGCCGCTCGCCGGGCGGACCGATCTCGTGGTCCTGCCCGAGACCTTTACCACCGGCTTCAGCATGGAGGTGGAAGCGCTCGGCGAGCCTGCCGGCGGACCGACCACGGCCTGGCTGATCGAGCTCGCCGCCCGGATCAAGGCCGCGGTCACCGGCAGCCTCATCACCGAGGAGGGCGGGAATTACTACAACCGTCTGCTGTGGGTGACGCCCTCCGGCACACCGCGCCATTACGACAAGCGCCATCTTTTTCGCATGGGATGCGAGCACCAGCACTTCACGCCCGGGCGCACGGCCTGGAGCACACTGTGGCGGGGGCTGCGCGTCTGTCCGCTGGTGTGCTATGACCTCAGATTTCCGGTGTTCAGCCGCCGGCGCCCCGAGCTCGACTACGAGCTGCTCGTGTACGTCGCCAACTGGCCGGCGGCGCGGGCCGATGCCTGGCGGCAACTGCTGCGCGCGCGCGCCATCGAGAACCAGGCCTACGTCGTCGGGGTCAACCGGGTGAGTGCGGACGGCAACGGAGTGGCACACTCGGGCGACAGCGCGGCGATCGACTTTCTCGGCCGGCCGCTGGCCGAGGCAGGGGACGCGCCGGGCATCGTCACCGTCGAGCTCGAGCGCGAGCCCCTCGATGCGTTTCGGGAGAAGTTTCCCGCGCACCTCGACGCCGACCGCTTCACGCTCGAACTCTGAGCGGCGGCTCCCCTCATGAAAAAGACCACCCGCGTCAATCACCCACCGCGCATCGAGCTGCCACCCGACAACCATCCGCTGGTGGCGCCGATCTACCAGAGCGTCAAGTTCGAGTTCGATACGCTCGAGGAAACCGAGCGTTACCTGCGGGGCGAGCGGCCAGGCTTTTACTACACGCGCGCCTCGAACCCCACGACCCGCCAGCTCGAGCAGCTACTCGCCGAGCTCCAGGGGCGCGAAGACTGCCTGGTCACCGCTTCCGGAGTCGCAGCGATCTCCCACGCCCTGCTCGCGCTCACCAAGCAGGGCGATCACGTCCTATGCTTCATCGAGACTTACAACCCGAGCCGCTATCTCATCCGCCGCCTGCTGGGCCGCTTCGGCGTGACGCACACCATGCTGTCGATCGAGGACCTCGCGGGCGTCGAGCGCACCCTGGCGGCGCAGCCGACGCGGCTGGTGTTCTTCGAGAGCCCGACCAATCCGGTCACCAAGATCGCCGACATCGCCGCGCTCACGCGCCTCGCGCGCGCGGCAGGCGCGCTCACCGTCATGGACAACACCTTCGCCGGCTTCCACCAGCACGGCGGCTACGACCTCGACGTATTCGTCCACAGCCTCACCAAATACGCCTCCGGTGCCGGAGACGTGATGGGCGGGGCGGTGATCGCGCGGGCCGAGCTGATTCGCGCCCTGCGTGCCGATTTCGGCGCGCTCGGCGGCACGCTCGATCCGCACGCCGCATTCCTCATCCAGCGCGGACTGAAGACCTACTTCGTGCGCTACCAGGCGCAAGCGGCGAGCGCGGGGCGCATCGCGCAGCACCTGGCCGCACATCCGGCGGTGGCGCGCGTACACTATCCGGGCCTGCCTTCGCATCCGCAGCACGCGCTCGCCGCCCGGCAGATGCAGGACTTCGGCACCATCGTCAGCTTTGATCTCAAGGGCGGGGGCGAGGCGGCCCGGCGCTTCGCCGACACGCTGCAGCTGTTCGCGCTCGCCGCGAGCCTCGGCTCCACCGAGTCGCTGGTGGTGACGGCGCAGATCATGGGTCGCCGTGAGCTGAATGAGAGTCAGCAGCGCGCCTCGGGGATCACCGAGGGCACGATCCGGCTGTCGATCGGACTGGAGGATCTGCAGGATCTGATCGAGGATCTCGACCGTGCGCTGAGCGCCGCCGGTAGCTGACGTCACGAGGCTTGTCAGCCGCCCCGCCGGTAACGGACAAGGCCGAGCTCGAGACGCGATCACCATCACGAACGGATTTACATCCCCCATGCGCGCACGGAGTGCATCTCCCACACGCGCACGGAGCGCGCCCCGATTGAGAGTAGAATCGCACTCCTCGCAGCTCGCGGTCCACGGCGTGCGAGTCCGGGTGTGGCGGGGAGCACGGGTCTCGAGAAAGGACGCCCCATGAGCATTGAACCTCCCGAGATTCCGTACAACTTCGCCGATCTCGAGCCCGGCATGTCGCGGGACACACTGGTGTTTCATTTTCTGCACCACGAGCGTGACTGCTTCGATCGCATGCTCTCGATGGTGCGCGGCACCGAGCTCGAGGCTCTCACCCTCGATGAGCTCGTGCGCACCGCCGAGCGCAACCCGGAGCAGGAGGTGCTGTTTCGTTGCGCCGCCGAGGTGTGGAATCACGACGTGTTCTGGCGCTCGATGCGTCCGCGCGGCGGCGGCGCGGCGTACGGGCTCGTGGGCGAGCACATCGGGGCGCGCTTCGGCTCCTACCAGCGCTTCGTGCATGACTTCAGGGAGGCCGCCGCCTCGCACTTCGGCAGCGGCTGGCTGTGGCTCGTGTGGCACGGCGGTGCGCTCGAGATCGCAGTCACTCGCGACGCCGACACGCCGCTCGTGCGCGGCGACCCGGTGATCCTGGCGCTCGATCTGTGGGAGCACGCTTACTACCTCGATCACCAGAACCGCCGCAGCGCCTACGTCGACGCGTTCCTCGAGGAGCTGGTCAACTGGGATTTCGCCAACCGGGTGCTGGCGGGGGTGGCGGCAGCCTCCGACACACGCCCTCTGCGCGCACGCGGCGTGAGCGAGGCTGATCGCACCCGGCTCGGCGCGCACTGAGGCGGCGCGCCGCGCTCACAGGCTCCCTGCCACCCGCACGCGGTGCGGGTGGTAGGGCAGCACCTCGAGGACTTCGCCTTCGGCGAGGCGCTGCTGCACCGAGCGCCAGAACGAGGCGGTGATGATCTCACCGTGCAGGCGCAGCAACGCTTCGCGCTGCACGTCGTTCAGGCTCAGGAAGCTCAGGAACGACTCCGGGAAGATGTCGTTCTCGCCCACGTAGAACCAGGGCTCGGCGCTCATCTCGTCCTCGTGGCTCTCGGGCGGTGGCAGGTCGCGGAAGTTGCAGTCCGTCACGCGGCACAGCTCGTCGTAATCGTAGAAGATCACGCGGCAGTGGCGCGTGACGCCGAAGTTCTTCAGCAGCAGGTCGCCGGGAAAGATGTT
>JACXTT010014370.1_pt1 | contig 10363 bp, 7 predicted proteins | sample 9270951 | NCBI WGS metagenome assembly JACXTT01 (sample SAMN15532306, study PRJNA645909) | rock metagenome | isolation source: weathered quartz diorite | place: Puerto Rico | collected 2017-06-21
GCGCTCGCGCGCTCGCTCCTCGACGACGTCGTCGGCGGGGACGCGCGCCTCGCCTGGCGCGGCGGGTCCGTCGGGCTCGCGTCGGCGCCCGGTCTGGATCTCGCCCTCGAGGAGGCGTCCTGGGTCGTGTTCGACCTCGAGACGACGGGTTTGCAGCCGTCGACGTCGCGAATCTGTGAGATCGGGGCACAGCGGGTCGTGGAGCTCGAGCCGCGTGAATGCTTCACGACGCTCGTCAACCCGCGCGTGCCGCTCCCGGTCGCCGTCCAGGCGCTCACCGGCATCGCTCCGGTTGAGCTCCGGTCGGCGCCGCCCGTCGGGCTCGCGGTACGGCGGTTTCTGTCGTTTGCGCAGGATGCCGTGCTTGTCGCGCACAACGCGCGCTTCGACATGGCGTTTCTCGACCGCGAGGTGGAGCGGCTCACCGGTCGTCGCGTGGCGGCGCCCGTCGTCGACACCGTCTGGCTCGCCCGTCGGCTGCTCGAAGGGCGCGTCCGGCGCGTCGGGCTCGCCTCGCTCGCCCACCTCTTCGGTACCGGGTCGGTGCCCTGCCACCGCGCGCTGCCCGATGCAGAGGCGACGGCAGAGATCCTCCTGCGGCTCCTCGGGCTCGCCCAGGAGCGCGGGGCCCGCACGGTCGCCGACGTCGTCGAGCTGGCGGCACCGCGCGCACGCAAGCTGCACAGCAAACGCTCGCTGGTCGCCGGCGCGCCGTCGCGTCCCGGGGTGTATCTCTTCCGCGACTCCCGGCGGCACGTGCTCTATGTCGGCCGTGCGCGCGATCTGAGAGCGCGGCTGCGTTCGTACCTGAGCGGGACCCGCCAGCGCCCCGCAGTCGAAGCGGCGCTCGGCGCGCTGGCACTCGTCGAGTGGCGCGAGACCGGCTCTGAGCTCGAGGCCGCGCTCGAGGAGCTGCGGCTGATCCGCGAGCTGCGGCCCCCGGCGAACGCGCGAGGCAAGGGCGGCAACGACGCGTGGCTGCGCCGGCGCGGCGCCTCGTGGTCGGTCGTGTCGACTCCTACCCCGTACGGCCCCATCTCGGGCAAGACGCTCGCGCGGCGCGCGGCCCGTGCTCTCGACGGGCACGAGGACGACGATCCCGCCGGAGCGCTGCCGGCGCTCCGCGAGAGGCTCGGCCGGCTCGCGCGCGAACAGCGCTTCGAGGATGCCGCTCGCTTGCGCGACCGGATCCATGCGCTCGAGACCGTCGTCGAACGGCTGGTCGAGCTGCAGCGGCTGCGAGCACTCCGAACGTGCGTGCTGGTCCCGGCCCGTGACCCCGGCTTCGTCCGCGCTGTTCTCGTCGCTCACGGTCGGGTCGCGGTCACGCGGACGGTCCCGCTCGGCAGTGGTGCCGTGCCCGAGATCGACGCGGCGCTGGCCGATGCTGCATGCGCGTCGGAGGCCGACGCTCCGTCCGAGGATGCCGCGCTCGGTGTGGTGGCGTCCTTCCTGCGCCGCCCGCCGCCCGAGCTGCGGGTGCTGCCGCTCGAGCGTGAGGCGATCGTCGCGGCCGTTGCGAGGCGGTAGTAGCCTTTGAGCCCGTGATGCCCGAGACAGAGCGCGCCGCCCGCCCTCTGACGACCACCTTCGCCGATCGGCTCGCCGAGGCCGTCGAGCGGAAGCGAAGCCAGCTGTGCGTGGGTCTCGATCCCCGCGTCGACCTCCTCCCGGTCGAGCTGCGCGGCGAGTCGGTGCTCGGCCGGGCCGCTGCTGCTGCAGCGGTGACGCGGTTCTGCACGGGGATCATCGACTCGGTCGCGCCGTACGTCGTCGCCGCGAAACCGCAAGCCGCGTTCTTCGAGGCGCTCGGCTCGGATGGCTGGCGGGCACTCGAGGACGTCTGCGCCTATGCGCGCAAGGCCGGGCTGCTGGTGATCGCCGATGCGAAGCGCGGCGACATCGGGTCGACGGCGCGCGCGTACGCAGCGGCGTTCCTCGAGTCGCAGGGCGGCGCACCGCCGCTGGCCGACGCGGTCACTGCCAGCCCCTACCTCGGTCACGATTCGGTGGAACCGTTCCTGCTCGCCTGCCGGCGCTACGGCGCGGGTGTGTTCTTCCTCGTGCACACGTCGAATTCGGGCGCCGCCGAGATCCAGGAAGCGACGCTCTCCGACGGGACACCACTCTGGCGCCACATTGCCGGCCTCGTGCACGAGTGGGGCGAGGACCTCGTGGGCGAGCGCGGGTTGTCCAGCGTCGGCGCCGTCGTGGGGGCGACATACCCGCGGGAGGTCGGGGAGGCGCGCCGTGCGATGCCTCAGGCGATCATCCTGCTGCCGGGTGTCGGAGCGCAGGGAGCGACACCCGCTGATGTCGCCCGCGCGTTCACGAGCGGCCCGTCCAGCGCCCTCGTCACTGCCTCCCGGTCGGTCATCTTCGCCTTCCGCGACGCCGACGACGACTGGCGAGCCGCGGCGGCGGGGGAGGCCGCGCGCCTTGCCAGCGAGGTGTGGAGCGCGGCAGGCTGGTAATGCTGATGGTTGATGCCACGAGATCGTCCGTGCCGGGGGGGCGCGGGCTGGCTGCTCTGGGGCGGGCCGGCAGGCTGTCGCCGATGCTGGGCGCATCGGTGGCAGCCTGACGGTGCGAAGCTGCCAACGGGCGGAGGCCGGCTCCGCCGGACTCGGCCCGACTGGCAGCGACCCAGACACGCCAAAACGCGCAGCCGGACGCGCGAGATCGTGGCATCAACCATCTGGCCGGGTCTTGCCCGCGGCGGTCGTCGCGGTCGCGACGGCGCTGGCAGGCTCGGGCTCTGTGGCGGCATCGGGACAGCCGCCCGTCCGCGCCGCGGCGTTCTTCGTCCGTAGCGGTGTCGACGGCTCCGTGCTCGCCGAGCGTGCGGCGACCATCCCTCGCCCGATCGCCAGCATCACCAAGCTGATGACGGTGCTCGTCGCGCTCGACCATCTCTCGCTCGACGACGTGGTCTCGGTTCCGGAAAGCGCCACCCTCGTCGGCGAGGCGTCCCTCGATCTGCGCCGCGGCGAGCGCATCTCGGTCCGCGACCTCGTCGAGGGCGCACTGATCCCGAGCGCGAACGACGCTGCCACGACGCTCGCGCTGGCCGCGTCCAACGGGTCGCTCAGCCGCTTCGTCAACTGGATGAACGTGAAGGCGCGCGGCCTCGGTCTTACCGACACCCACTTCGTCAATCCGCACGGTCTCGACACCCCGGGCCACGTCTCCAGCGCTCGCGACGTCGTTGCGCTCCTTCGCGCCGCTCTGGCCAACGCCGTCATCCGCCGCTATGCAGCCACGGAGCGCGCCGTGCTCTCCGGGAACCGTACCGTCGAGACCACCGACGACCTGCTCGCGCGCTTCCCGCCTCTCGTCGCGGGGAAGACGGGCCACACCGACGGGGCCGGCTGGTCGGAGGTCGCCGCCGCGCATCTCGGCAAGGTAACCGTCTACGCCTCCGTTCTCGGCGAGCCCACCCGGCAGAGCCGCAACGACGACCTGGAGTCTCTGCTCGCATGGGGGCTCGCCCAGTACCAGTACGTGAGGGCGATCGACACGAGGCGCGTGTACGCCACGGCGCTGGCGCCGTACGGACGGTCGCCGGTACCGCTCGTCGCCTCGAGGTCGGTGGTGCGGCTGCAGCGCGTCGGCGTGCCGCTCGTCGAGCGCGTGGTCGCGCCGACGGAGGTGTCCCTGCCCGTCAGCAGAGGCGAGCAGCTCGGTCGAATCGACGTCTTCGAGCGGGGGCGGCTCGTGGCGAGCTCACCGTTGCTAGCGGGGAGGTCGGAGAACCGACCAGGTGTGCTCGGGCGCACCCGGTGGTATGCCACGCGTACCCTCCATCATCTGAGAAGGCTCTTTTCGTGAGGAACAGCAGATGATCGTCACCGTTACCCTCAATGCCGCGCTCGACCGGTCTGTGACGGTGCCCATCTTTCAGCTGGGCCACCGCCACCGGGCGAGCGACGTGCTCGTGCTCGCCGGCGGCAAGGGGATCAACGTGGCGCGGGCCCTCAAACGGCTCGACGTCCCGGTCGTCGCGACGGGGCTCGCGGGCGGCCGGACGGGCACCCGGATCGTCGAGGAGCTCACAGCCGAGGCGATCCTGAACGACTTCGTCCGCATCGGGGACGAGTCGCGTACCTCGACCGCCGTGCTCGACCCCACGTCCGGCACGTACACCGAGATCAACGAGTGGGGGCCGAAGATCACCGAGACCGAGCTCCGCATCCTGCTCGAGAAGCTGCACTATCTCTCGCGCGGCGCGGACATGGTCGTTGTGGCGGGTTCGCTGCCGAGAGGTGTCTCGGACGGCTTCTACGCAGAGCTCGTGCGCGAGCTCGCGCGGCGCGGCGTGCGCGTCGTGCTCGACGTCGAGGGGGAGCCGCTCCGTCTCGGGCTGGAGGCCGAGCCCTGGCTCGTCTCGCCCAACCAGCGTGAGGTCGAGCAGCTCGTCGGGCAAGAGCTCGAGGACGACGCGGACGTCCTGATGGCCCTGGACGCGATCGCCGAGATGGGCGCCCGCAACGTCCACATCACGCTCGAGACGGGCTGCTACGCGCTCGTCCGCGAGGAGCGTCAGGTGAAGCGACTGCGCGCGCTGGCGCCGCAGCTCGAACCGGTTTCGACCGTCGGCGCCGGCGATGTCCTGCTCGCACAGTGGCTCGCCGCCCAGCTCGACGGCAAGCCCGCCGAGGAGGCGCTCCGGCTGGGCGTCGCCGCGGGCGCGGCATCGGTACTGGTGGCGGGGGCCGGTCGCTTCGATCCGAAGGAAGCCGGTCGCCTGGCCGCGCTCGTCGAGGTGGGGGAACCTACACCGACCGCTTGATGCTCCGCCCCTCCCGCTAGGATCGGACTCACCTTTGGAGTTCGAGCTCGACCGCGACAGCAAGTTCGGCAAAGAAGGCCTGACCTTCGACGACGTCCTGCTGCTGCCGGCCGAGTCGGCGATCCTCCCGAACGACGTTTCGACCGCCACCCGCCTGACGCGGACGATCGCGCTCGAGATCCCGATCGTCTCGGCCGCGATGGACACGGTCACCGAGGCCCGCCTGGCCATCGCGCTCGCTCGCGAGGGCGGCATCGGCATCGTCCACCGCAACCTCTCGATCGAGGATCAGGTCGCCGAGGTGGACAAGGTGAAGCGTTCCGAGGCCGGGATGATCGTCGAGCCCGTGACCCTCATGCCGGACGCGCTCGTCGGCGATGCGCTGCAGCTGATGGCCCGCTATCACATCTCCGGCGTGCCGATCGTGGACGCGGCGGGGGTGCTCGTCGGCATCCTCACGAACCGCGATCTCCGCTTCGGCGCCGACCCGGGTCAGCCCGTCTCGCGGCACATGACCGCGCGCGACCTCGTCACCGCCCCGGTGGGAACGACGCTCGAGGAGGCGGCGGCGATTCTGGGCCGCAACAAGATCGAGAAGCTGCCGGTGGTCGATGCCGACGGCCACCTACGCGGGTTGATCACGGTGAAGGACATCCAGAAGAAGGTCGACTACCCCGATGCCACCAAGGACGAGCGTGGGCGTCTGCGGGTCGGCGCCGCCGTGGGTGTCGGGACGGACGCGCTCGACCGGGCCGCAGCGCTCGTCGAGGCCGGCGTGGACGTGCTCGTCGTGGACACGGCGCACGGGCATTCGCGTGGCGTCATCGACATCGTCCGTCGGATCACCTCCGAATGGGACGTGGAGCTGATCGCAGGCAACATCGCGACCGGCGAGGCGGCGGAGGCGCTGATCGACGCGGGCGCCGATGCGGTCAAGGCGGGGATCGGCCCCGGGAGCAGCTGTACGACACGCGTCGTCGCCGGTGTCGGTGTGCCGCAGGTGACGGCGGTGTTCGACGTGGCGGAGGTTGCGTCCCGCCACGGCGTGCCGGTGATCGCCGACGGCGGCATCACGACGTCCGGCGACGTCGCCAAGGCGCTCGCCGCCGGCGCCGACACGGTCATGCTCGGCTCGATGCTGGCCGGTACGGACGAGTCTCCCGGTGAGGTGCTGCTCGTCCAGAACGAGCGCTTCAAGGAGTACCGCGGGATGGGCTCGCTCGGCGCCATGCGGGCCCGCTCGTTCTCGAAGGACCGCTACTTCCAGGGTGACGTCGAGGACGTCGACAAGCTCGTGCCCGAGGGGATCGAGGGCCGCGTGCCCTACAAGGGGCCGCTGGCGCCGATCGTCTACCAGGTCGTCGGCGGCCTCCGGCAGGCGATGGGCTACTGCGGCGCCGCGACGGTCGAGGCGATGAAGCAGGCGCGCTTCGTCCGCATAACGGGCGCAGGTCTGGCCGAGAGCCACCCGCACGACGTGACGATCACGAAGGACGCTCCCAACTACCGGCGTGGGCTCGTGTGACCGCTCGAGTCGTCCCGCTCCCCGTGCCCGAGCCCGCACCGGAGGAGCGCCCGGTGCTGGTCGTCGATCTCGGCGGCCAGTACGCCCAGCTGATCGCCCGTCGCGTGCGCGAGGCGCGCGTCTACTCCGAGCTCGTCGGTCATCGCATCACCGCGGACGAGATACGGCGGCGAAACCCGCTGGCGCTGATCCTGTCCGGCGGTCCCGCCTCGGTCTACGCCGCCGGTGCTCCCGACGTCGACCCCGGGATCTTCGAGCTGGGCGTGCCCACGCTCGGCATCTGCTACGGAATGCAGCTGATGGCGCGTGACCTCGGCGGCGAGGTCGAGTCGAACGACGTCTCCGAGTACGGGAAGGCCGGTCTCGAAGCGGACGAGTCGGCGCTCTTCCGCGACCTCCCGGCCGAGCAGACCGTCTGGATGAGCCATCGCGACTCCGTCACGGCTGCGCCGGCCGGTGCGCGCGTGGTCGCGAGCTCGCCCTCGACGCCGATCGCCGCCTTCGAGGACGACGCCCGCAAGCTCTACGGCGTCCAGTTCCATCCCGAGGTCGTGCACACGCCGCACGGGCAGGAGATCCTCAAGAACTTCCTCTACGACCTCGCCGGGGCGCCGCCGGCGTGGACCCCCGCCGCCGTGATCGAGGAGCAGGTCCAGCGCATCCGCGCGCAGGTCGGATCCGAGCGGGTGATTTGCGGGCTCTCGGGCGGAGTCGACTCGGCGGTCGCGGCGCTGCTCGTGCACAAGGCCGTCGGCGACCAGCTGACGTGCGTGTTCGTCGACCACGGCCTGCTGCGCGAGAACGAGGCGGAGCAGGTCGTGGAGACATTCGCAGGGCACTTCCACGTGCCGCTTGTGCACGTCGAGGCGCAGGCGCGGTTCCTGTCGCGCCTCGCGGGCGTCGAGGATCCGGAGGGAAAGCGCAAGATCGTCGGTGAGGAGTTCATCCGCGTCTTCGAGGAGGAGGCGCGGCGCCTGGGCAACGTCCGCTTCCTCGTCCAGGGAACGCTCTACTCCGACGTGATCGAGTCCGGGGGCGGCGAGGCCGGCGTCGCCGCCAAGATCAAGTCGCACCACAACGTCGGCGGGCTCCCCGCCGACATGCGCATGGAGCTGGTCGAGCCGCTGCGGCTGCTCTTCAAGGACGAGGTGCGGCGGGTCGGCGAAGAGCTCGGTCTGCCGGAGCGGATGGTCTGGCGCCAGCCGTTCCCAGGGCCCGGGCTCGCGATCAGGATCGTGGGCGAGGTCACCGCCGAGCGGCTCGGGATCCTGCGCGCGGCAGATGCGGTTCTGCAGGAGGAGATCCGCAAGGCCGGCCTCTATCGCGACCTCTGGCAGAGCTTCGCCGTGCTGCCGGCGATCCGTTCGGTCGGCGTGCAGGGCGACGAGCGCACGTACGCGTACCCGATCGTGATCCGCGCAGTCACGTCCGAGGACGCGATGACCGCCGACTGGGCGCGCCTGCCGTACGAGGTGCTCGACGCGATCTCGAGCCGGATCGTCAATGAGGTGCCCGGCGTGAACCGGGTCGCGCTCGACCTGTCGTCGAAGCCGCCCGCGACGATCGAGTGGGAGTAGCTCCCTCGGTCGGAGGTGAGCTTCCGGCCGGCTCTGCCGATACGTCTGTCGATGCGCCTCTCTGCGAAGCTGATCGCCGTCTGCGCTGCGGTCGTTGCCTGCGGCGCCCTCGCCGGCAGGGCGGGCGCGAGCGAGCCCTTCGCCGACGCGGGCGTGAGCTTCGTGTCGCTGCAGGTGAACACGCGCGGCGAGGCGGTCGTCACCTACCGCAAGCAGAACGGCGCGCTGCGCCACGTGCTCGTCTGGGGCGCGATCGACGCGCAGCCGCCGGTGCAGGGCGTGCCGCAGGTGCATTTCCAGTACGACTACGCGGGCGGTTGGCGCAAGTACCGGAGCGGCAGCTATTGGAAGACGTTCAAGAACGCCTGCACACCGTACGACGGGCCGCAGCTGGCCTTCTTCGTCGCCGGGTGCAAGGCGCCCGACGGGACGTACTGGGCGCTTCAGACCTGGCAGCGGATGCTCCCGCATCGCGGGTTCGCGCCGTGGCTGGCCGCGCAGTCGGCGTTCGATCTGCGCATCTCGCACTGGAGCAGCGAGCTCGCACAGCTCGAGGTGCACACCGACTGGGCGTTCGGCTCGGCCTCCGACCTCTTCGGGAGGCTCACCTATCGCGGCCAGCCGGTCTACGGCTTCGGCACGACGAGCAACGGAATCCCGAAGGACGGCTACGGGCGCAGCCTCTACATCGACACGCTCGACTCGGCCTACGGGCCCGGCTGGAAGCGGGAGACGTCGATCGTCTTCCGGAACCCGAGCGGCGTCTTCTGTTACAGCTTCTGGCCGACCCGTGACGTGTCGCTGCCCGCATACCCGGACAATCTGCGGCCGGCCGGAACCGGCAGCCGCTACCGCATCACCGTCCCTGGTCCGGGCGTGACGCCCGACGTCGAGTGGGAAGGAGACGCGCTCGGCCCGTTCGATCCCCGGAACGAGGCACAGGTGGGCTACGAGCGGCAGATGAACGCGCTTCTCGACCAGCTGTCGGCGGGCGACAAGTTCTGTCCCACCCAGCACTAAAGACGTCTGGGCACCGGTCGCTCCCGGCCGGCAGAGCCGGCCTCCGCGACCGGCTGACGACGCTGGCTGCGGGAGGCTGCGCCCTCGGGGCTTGCCCCCTTTGCCAGCCCCGCCCCAGACGCCTTTAGAGCTCGATCACGCCGCCCGGGTCGATCTCGACCGCGACGCTGGCACCGGGCTGCGGATGCTCGATCGACGTCGTCGCAGCGTCGAGCTCGAGGCCGTCGTCGGTGCGAACCCGCAGCCACACGACCGCACCACGTCGCTCTGCTGAGACGACGGTCGCGCCAGACCCTGGGCCGATGTGAACGGCTTCGGGGCGGACGACCACCGTGCGGCCGTCGGCCGTCTCGACGTTCCTCATACCGAGGAAGCGGGCCGACCACGCGTCCGCAGGCCGCGACCAGAGCGCGTCAGGCGTTCCGGTCTGGACGATGCGGCCGTCGCGCATCAGCGCGACGCGGTGGCCGAGCGCGAACGCCTCGCCGACGTCGTGCGTCACGTAGAGCACGGTGAGGCCGAGCCGGTCGAAGAGGGCGCGGAGGTCGTCGAGCAGCCGCTCGCGCAGCGGGCCGTCGAGCGCACCGAGCGGCTCGTCGAGGAGAAGCGCGTGCGGTTCGGGCGCGAGCGCACGGGCGAGCGCCACGCGCTGCTGTTCCCCACCCGAGAGCGTCTGCACGTGGCGCGTGCCCGCGTCCGGCAGGCCGACCAGCTCGAGCAGCTCGCGCACTCGCCTCTCGATCTCGCGGCGCGGACGGCCCTCCATGCGGAGCCCGAAGGCGATGTTGCCGGCGACGTCGCGGTGCGGGAAGAGAACGTTGTCCTGGAACATCAGGCCGATGTGCCGCTGATGCGGTGCCAGACCGGCAAGATTGCGGCCGTCCAGGGAGACGCTCCCCTGCGACGGGATCTGGAGCCCGGCGATCACCCGCAGCAGCGTTGTCTTGCCGCAGCCGCTCGGTCCGAGCAGCGCCAGCGTCTCGCCCCCTGCGGCCTCGAGCGACGCCCCCGCGAGCGCCTGCGTGCCCTCGAACGCGACCGCGATGTCGTCGGCACGAAGCATCAGCGTCGTGTGAGCCGTTCGGCGCCGAGCACCACCGTCGCGGTCACGGCCATCAGCACGACGCAGAGCGCTGCTGCCACCCCCTGATTCTCGGCTCCCGGGCGCGAGAGGAAGCGGAAAATCGCGACCGGCAGCGTCGGGTGGTCGCTGCGGGCGAGGAAGACCGTCGCACCGAACTCGCCGAGCGCGATCGCGAACGCGAGACCGGCCGCGATGCCGAGCGGCCGCAGTGCCAGCGGCAGGTCGATCTCACGCCGGATCCGGCCGGAGGACGCTCCGAGCGTGGCGGCGGCCTCGCGGAGGCGCGGGTCGATTCCGCGCAGCGCCGGTGCGAGCAGGCGGACGACGAGCGGCGCCGAGACGAGCGACTGCGCGACGGGGATGAT
>JACXTT010014371.1_pt1 | contig 10362 bp, 8 predicted proteins | sample 9270951 | NCBI WGS metagenome assembly JACXTT01 (sample SAMN15532306, study PRJNA645909) | rock metagenome | isolation source: weathered quartz diorite | place: Puerto Rico | collected 2017-06-21
GGTGACTCGGTTCTCATCGAGTTCCCGAGTGCGGTCGCCGCGGTCACCTGGGCGCTCGATACGCAGCGCACATTGGCCCAGCCGGACCCGGCGAGATCGACGCCTCAGATGGCGCTGAGAATCGGAATCAACGTCGAAGACGTGATCGTGGATGAGGGCAGGCTGATCGGTGACGGGGTCAATATCGCGTCGCGTATTCACCAGCTCGCGTCGCCCGGCGAGATAATCGTGACGAGTACCGTACGCGACTATGTATGGAACAAGATGCCCATCGCGTTCCGGGACCTCGGTGAGCGCGAGCTCAAGAACATCGGCCGGCCCATCCGCATCTACCGCATCGAGGCGCCTTCCACCGGTACGACCATCCCGGTCCATTCGCAGCCGCCTCTCTCATGGACGCGGCGGCCTGCCATCGCGGTTCTGCCGTTTCGCAACCTCGGCGGCAATCCCGAGGAGGAATACTTCGGCGAGGGGATCACCGAGGACATCATCAGCGGGCTAGCCCGCAGTCACTCGTTGTACGTGATCGCGCGCAACTCCACCTTGCGCTACCGCGACCGCCAGACGGACGCCCGCGCGATCGCCTCCGAGCTCGGGGTGCGGTACATCCTCCAGGGCAGCGTTCGACGCCAGGCGTCCCGTCTGCGCATCTCCTCGGAGTTGATCGACGCCGCGAACAACCGAACCGTGTGGGCCGAGAAGTTCGATGGCGCCGACAACGAGATCTTCGCATTCCAGGACCGCATCGCGGCCAGCATCGTCGGTGCGCTCGAGCCTAAGGTCTATCAGGTGGAGGCCACGCACGCCTTTGCGAAACCCACGGACAGCCTGGACGCCTACGAATGCGTCCTTCGCGCGCTGTCGCTCCTGTACACGTTCAACGATACCGACTTCGAGGAGGCCCGCCGGTATCTCGAGCGCGCGGTGGCCCTTGACCCTTTGTACGCGCAGGCGCACGCATACCTGGCGTGGTGGTTCAACCTGGCGACCGGGGAGGGTCGCTCGGCGGATCCGGCGGGCGACGCCGAGAAGGCCGGACGGGCCTCGGCAACCGCGGTGGAGCTGGATCCGGACGATGCCTTCTGCCTGGCCGTCTCGGGCCACATTCAGGCATACCTCTACAAGAATCTCGAGAATGCGATCGACCTGTTCGATCGGGCCCTGCGACTGAACGAGAACTCCGCCTTTGCGTGGGGGGTGAGCGGTTCGACGTACTGCTTTCTCGGACGCCCGGACGACGCCCTGGAGCGCCTGCACAACGCGTGGCGGCTCAGCCCGTTCGATCCTCTGAACTTCTTCTTCTGCACAGTCGCGGGAATCGCCGAATTCATCGCCGGGCGCTACGACCAGGCAATCGGCCGGCTCCGGAAGGCGCAGCGCATGAACGCGCGGTTCTCCGCCTGTCAGCGCACCCTGACCGCTTCCCTCGCTCTCTCCGGCGACATCAAAGCCGCCCGAGCCGCGGCCAGGAATCTCCTCTCGGTCGAGGCCCGCTTCCGGGTCTCGACGTTCATCTCCTGGTACCCGCTTCGGCGGAAGGACGACCTCGAGCGGCTCGCGGAAGGTCTCCGGCTGGCGGGACTGCCCGAATAGTGGTAGCGGTGAGGGAGGCAGACCGAGCAGCGGTTGACCTCCTGTCTCGACGCGGACGATACGGATCGAGGAGGGCTCAGCGATGGGGACTGGGACCGGGACAGGGACTGGGACGGGCACCGGCACGGGGACCGGCACCGGCACCGGCACGGGCACCGGCACCGGCACGGGCACCGGCACGGGCACCGGGACTGGAACGGGTGCTGGGACTGGGACGGGCACCGGCACCGGAACGGGCACCGGCGGCACAGCTCCCATCCCGTGGAGCTACTACGCAACGCCGGTCGAGCTCGGATTCAAGCCGTGGGCCCTCGACTTCGCGCCGGACAACTATGGGTCCGATCCATTTCCGAAGTCCATCCCTCTGGACGCCGCCACACGCCGCTGGCCGAACGAGGACTGGGATCCCATCCTGCGCTTCTGGACGCTCGGCTGGGACCCACATCTGGGCGAATGGCTCAAGGGCGAGGACACGTCGCAGCCTTCGATCATGGCGGCGCGCGAATTTGCCACGGAGTACGACAAGTGGCGTTTCGACGAAGCCACCCTTCTGTCCATGGGGTGGCTGGTCCGGGACGACCACCTAGCCTGGAAGTACGGGAACACCGGCAGCGGAACTTCCGCGCTGACGGAGATCCAGAAGGAAATCGACCAACTCTTCCAGATGATGGAAGACGACCGGGATCGCTATCTCGCTGAGATCAACGCCCAGGCAGACGGTCTCGCCGCCTACGAGATCAGCTTTCTCGACATCGACAGCGACCGGAAACCGTTCACCGTCGAGCTCATCCGCTGCGGGCTCGCGATCGGCAACCTCGTGTACATGAATTACAAGGAGCTGTTCCGCCGCGTCCGGCCCTCGAGGATCTGTCCGGGGCTGGTGCCGCCCATGGGACCGCCCCGACACCCTTCCTTCCCGAGCGGGCACTCGTTTCTCGGCCATTTCATCGGATTGTTGCTTCTGGACATCCCGGAGATCTCGGCGATCTTTGGAGAGCAAGTCCCGCCACTGGCGCCCGGGACGCCGCCGCCGCCGGCGCCACCGCCCGGGACCGCGCCCGCGAACCGCGGCCAAGCCTCGCTGGCCAACGTGATGAACACCCAGTACGTGTTCAATGGCCCGCTACTCTGGCTCGGAGACCGTCTCGCCAAGAACCGGGAGCGGGCCGGCCTGCACTACCCGTCCGACTCGGCGGCCAGCCGCTTTCTCGCCGGAGCGGTCTGGGCGCTTCTGACCACTACCGTGAACGTGCCGGCCGGGATCGACCCAGCTACCGTCAACGTAGGCGCGGTCAAGCCGCCCAATGCCGCCCAGCTCGTCACCGCGGCCGACCTGATCGACTGCCCAAGCCTGAAGCGGATCCTGCGCCTCGCTAAGGCGGAGTGGGCCGGCTAAGGGACGATCTGCAGGAGCAGCCCCAGGTTGTTGTCCCCGGCGACGAGGTGCACGACGGGCGTCGGCTGGGTGGAGCAAGGGAAGCCGGTAGCCGGGTCGGTATTCGCGAGATCTCCGGGGCACGAGGCCTCGGCCAGGATAAGGTAGCGCCCGGTCGTCGTCGGAAATCCGTTGAACGGCCCGAAGCCGGCTTCGCCGCCCGCGGGCACCGATTGTGGCGCGCTGGCACCGAGTGCCTGCCAGGTCGTCCGGTCCCATGGAGGCGGGTCCGGTTGCCCGCCCGGCCAGTCGACATACGAGACCCGGACGACGACCCCGGTCGCGAGCGACTGACCACGATTGCGCACTCGGACGGACACCCGGTCACTCGCGACCTGCAGGGCAGTGCCGGTCGCGTGCCAGGGAGCCGGTGAGGTATTCCAGTCCAGCGAGACCGGCATGTAACCACCGCGTGGGTGGGCGCCTTCCGATGCCGGCCGGCCATTGTCGATAAACACGTCGATGTCCGGCGGCTCCCCCGGCGCGTCGATGACGGCCAGCGGATCGTTGGTCGCGTACAATCCCTGGGCCTCGAACGCCCAGCGCACCACCTTCTGCGCACAGCCGCCCACCCATCCGTTCGGGAGCGGCCACGTCCCGACGTCGGCGTCGCTCAGCGCCGTGACAAACTGATCCGGCGTCACGGTGGGCACCATGCTCGCCGAACCGAGGAGATCGATCGCGCGCATGATGAGATACATCGTGCAGTCGGACACCGATTGCCGGAAGCTCTGGTCGGGCATTCCCGTGGAGCGAACCGTGTCCCCCCCGAGGGCCCGGTACAGCCGGAACAGGGAGGTGGACAGGATCTGCTCGGACTTGTATCCCTTGCGCCGGCGCGGGTTGCCGTCCTGATAGAAGCGGGAGGGCCGATGATATGTCCCGCACCAGCTCCATCCAGCGGAGACCGAGCGATCGTGACGCCGATTCAGGTAGACCCAGGGGAAGGTCGCCAGGCGCAACGGCGGCGACGGCGCCAGGTGGGACACGGGGTCCCATCGGATTGCCGCGAGTGCGTCGCCCGCGCTGTGAGCGAAGCGGAGCTCGAGCTCGCCCGTCGACGCCGCAAGCAGGACGTGACAGTACTCGTGCCAACTCCACCGCGGATCGGCCGCGAGCCCGAGCGGTTCCCGACGGGAAGCGGACCGCTTGAGATCCGCCAGCGCGAACCTGACCTGCAGTGGCCTGAGGGTCGTCGAATCCCACTCGTTCAAGTCCGAGCCCGGCGGATCGTAGTCCACCTGGGCATTGACCGTCCTTCCGTCCTTTCCCGGCCCTGGATTGATCGGAGCCCGATATCGAACCCGCAGCGGCCAGGAAGCGTGCCGGAAGTACTCGTTCGGATCGAGACCGTAGGCGCGCATGGTGTCGAAAAGCTCGCGGGCGTGCTGATAGCCACTGAGCGCGGCAAATGGATTCGTTCGTGCATGCGAGACGGTGGCCGGCTGGACGACGACCTCTTCCTTGGTCTCGTCGGCGTTCTTGACGACGAGCTTTGACTGCATGACCTCGACCTGGGCAAGATCATCCAGGAGATCGGTGTCCCCGGACGTGTCGAGGGTCAGCCCCGGCAGCGGCATCGCTTGGCGGTATGGCTCGAAGGTCTTCGGGGGCCGATTCGGTCGCCCCTCGACCAGACGCCCGGGTCCGGCCTGGTCCGCGGGAGTCTGAGGGAGCAGCCTCGCATTGACCAGCGCCGCGTGAGAGATGAGCGGAGACTTCTCGAGAATGCTGATTGTTTGAGAGCGGCCCAAGAAAGATCTCTGCCAGGTCAACGCGTAGGGAAAGGCGTAAGGCCTGCCCGCCGGGCGCTGAATATAGGCATATCCTTCCACGATGATAGGCCTGCTGCCCGTGCTGCGGACTCGCAGACCGTCGAACCAGAGCCGATCGCCGGGATTCGCGCCGGCCGCCTCGAGGATCTCGTCCTTGAGCTGAAGCCGGGACGAGCCGGAAGAGAAGAACTCTTCGAGGAAGGCCGACAGAGCTCCGATCGGAGGGTCCGAGGGCTTCGCGAGGTCACTTGAACATGTCGAGCTGGTGATACGGACCTCTCCCCTGGTAGAGACATGAGCGACGACGCGGATTCCCAGACGACTGCCGAGCGCCATCGCCGGCCTGTTCGCGACCGCCGATTGGACCGCAAGAAATACGGCGGTACGGTCAGCCAGAACACGCTCCGAGCCGGACAGGTCGCGATACCGATTTACCCAGACCGAGGCGAGCGGTCCCGGAATGTTCGCAGCGGAGGCAAGGGGAAGCCAGGTGAGCGGAAGGCCCGAGGGGGGAACCGCGTTGAAATTCGGGCCACTATCGGACACCAGATTCTCGGGCAGGCCGAATTTCACTGCTACTCTCCGGAGATACGCAGCCGCGATGCTCGTCAGGTCATCGGGGTTCGAGGTCGTCCACGTTCCGAGGAAAGGATAGGACGGGTGCCGGAGCGTGATCGCGCGGTTTTCGCCCGGGACCAGTTCCTCCCAGACCGCCGGATGGTAGGGATTCCACTCGCTAGGATTCGGCACGTTGCCCTCCCGTTCCTTTGCGAGACGGACATATCGGCCTCAGGGGAGCGCCGGCAGTATGTCACCGATCCGACCGTTGATCCAGCCCCCAAACGTCGCCGCTCCCGCCCATCGCCTCCCCCGTGTTGGGATTCACGTCAAACCGCGGGAAGTTCGAGCCCGACTCGTCTAGCCGGATCCGGTGCCCCGGCATGAACAGGTTGCTCGTCGGATAGAGCGTGAGCGTCACCTGCATGGGCACGCCCGGCGTGGCGGGGCACCCCGCTCGCGGCCGTTCCGGTAGCGGAGCCGCGCGATGCTGTCGGTCAGGTTCAAGACATAGCCCTGCGGGTAACGGACGCTCAGCGGGTAGACGTCGATCAGCTTGGCGGTGAAGCCGGTGTCCGCGGCGGAGGTGGCCACCCACAGGAGCCCCTCGATGGGGCCGGTCACCGCGGTGGCTCGCGCAGGGGCTCGGTCTGGAACACGAGGACGTCGGGCCGGGAGCCCAGCGACAGATAGGGCGGGCGACAGCCGTGGAAGCCGGCCCGCCGCCCTGGGCGAAATAGACGGGTGCGGCCATGGTGATCCGCGACGGCAGATTCTCTTCGCTCAGGAGACGGCGGGCAAATGCCGGAAGATCGTCACCCGCCCCCGTGGGGACGCGCACCCACTGCATGGTGGGTGCCAGGGCACTCGCGGTGCGAAGCTCCGGATGCTCTACGATCTGCAGGCTGAAGCGCGCGAGCACCTCGGATACGGCGGCCTTGTTCGGGCTGTCGAGCTGAAGGATCAGCTCGTTCGCACGCCGTACGTAGAGCCCCGCCCTGCGGCTGTCGATTTGCGCACCTGCCGTTCGACCTACTGATAGACGAACATCCCAGAACAGGAGGGATCGATGCCCCACCCGAAGCAAAGAATCACGCCATTTCTGTGGTTCGACGACCAGGCCGAAGAGGCTGCGAATTTCTACGCGTCTACCTTCAAGAATTCCCGGATCAAGGGCCTGGCCCGCTACGACGACCAGGCGGCGAAGGCCGCCGGAAGACCGAAGGGCTCGGCCATGACGGTGCAGTTCGAGCTCGATGGGCAGGACTTCGTCGCCCTGAACGGCGGGCCGGCCTTCAAGTTCACCGAGGCGATCTCGTTTGTCGTGAGCTGCGAGACGCAGGAAGAGATCGACCACTTCTGGCAGACGCTGTCCGCCGGCGGCCAGGAGATCGAATGCGGGTGGCTCAAGGACAGGTTCGGCGTATCCTGGCAAGTCGTTCCGACCGTCCTGGGCGAGATGCTGCAGGACGGGCATCCGGAACAGTCGCAACGCGTCATGGCCGCGTTGATGAAGATGAAGAAGCTCAGCATCGACGGACTGCGGAAAGCATACAAGGGGCGGCTCGACCCGGCATCGTAGCCGGCGATCGAGCCACGGAAGTGGACCAGGTCACGGCCGGGCACCGGAGGTGCCGATGCCAAGCGATCTGCACTGGGTCGGCACCTGGACGACCGCCCCCGCGCCGGCCGAGGGCGCCGCGTTCAGCAACCACACCTTGCGGATGAACGTCCGCACCAGCCTCGGCGGCGACACGCTACGGGTGCGCCTGTCCAACGCCCATGGCGGCCGCAAGCTCGTCGTCGGGGCCGCGCGGATCGGGCTGCGCGACACCGGCCCCGGTATCGTCCCCGGCTCCGACCGCAAGCTGACCTTCGGCGGCGCCGAGACCGCGACGATCGCCGCGGGAGCGCTCCTGGTCAGCGATCGGGTCTCGCTGCCCCTGCCGCCGCTCTGCGACCTCGCGATCAGCGTGTATCTGCCGGGCGATCTGCCGGCGAGCTTCGGGATCACCGGCCGCTATTCACGGCAGACGAACTACATCTCCCCGCCGGGCGACTTCACCGCCGCGGTCGCGATGCCGGTCGGCAAGCTCACCGACGACTGGTATTTCGTCTGCGGCGTCGACGTGCTGGCCTCGCCGGAAGCCGGCGGAATCGTCGCGCTCGGCGATTCGCTGACCGACGCCAACATCTCGACGATCGACGCGTTCTGCCGGTGGCCCGATCAGCTCTCGCGCCGCCTGCAGGCCCGCGCCGGCGGCCGCCCGATGGGGGTCATGAACCAGGGGCTCGGCGGCAACCGCATCCTGCACGACATCCGGGGCGACAGCGGGCTACGGCGCTTCGACCGGGACGTCCTGGCCCAGCCCGGCGTCACCCACGCCATCGTGATGCTCGGCACCAACGACCTGCGCAACCGCTGGGCCAAGCCCGAGGAGGAGGTCACCGCCGAGGAGATGATCGCCGGCCTGCAGCAGCTCGCGGTGCGGGCCCGGACGCGCGGCATCAAGATCTTCGGCGCCACCTTGACGCCCTACGAGAACGAGACCTTTCTCCCCGGCGCCTGGACCCCGGAGCGCGAAGCCAGGCGCCAGGCGGTCAACGCCTGGATCCGCGACGGCGGCGCCTTCGATGCGGTCGTCGACTTCGACAAGGCCCTGCGCGATCCGGCCCACCCGACCCGCATGCTGCCGATCTACGACTGCGGCGACCACCTGCACCCTAGCGACCGCGGGTACAACGCGATGGGAGATGCGGTGGATCTGGCGCTGTTCGACTAGCGGGGCGCCGCCGCGATGGCGGACGACATCGAGCGCTGGTTCGAACGTGGCGTCACCGACGGCCTGCCGGTGGTGCCGCCCACGCGCGAGCGCGTGGAGCGCACGCTCGCGACGACCCGCCGCTCCCGCGAGAGCCTCGTCGCCGAGATCCCGCCCAACTACGGCCGCGGCACCGTGGAGAAGCTGGCGGTGAACGCGGTGATGGCGGGCTGCCGTCCCGACTACTTCCCGACCGTGCTGGCGGTGGTCGAGGCGGTGTGCGATCCCGCGTTCAACCTCCACGGCCAGTCGGGCACCACCAACGCGACCTCGCCGCTCATCATCGTGAACGGGCCGGTGCGCGGGCGGCTCGGCGTCAACTGCGCGGCCGGCGTGTTCGGTCCGGGCTACCGCGCCAACGCCACCATCGGCCGGGCCCTGCGCCTGATCATGATCAACCTGGGCGGGACCAGGACCGGCGAGATCTCGATGTCCACGCTCGGCCATCCGGGCCGCTACACCTATTGCATCGGCGAGCACGAGGAGGCCTCGCCCTGGGAGCCGCTGCACGTCGAGCGCGGCTTCGCGCGGGAGCAGAGCATCGTGACGGTGTTCTCGGGCGAGGGACCGTTCATCGTGAACGATCACCTGAGCCGCACCGCGCCCCAGCTCGTGGCCTCCCTCGGCTGGTCCGCGGCCGGGGTGTGGAACCACAAGAGCTTCCCGGTGTACGGCCACACCCTCTGGGTGATCGGGCCCGAGCACGCGAGGACCATCGCGGGCGACGGCTGGTCGAAGGCCGACGTGAAGCGCTATCTCTTCGAGACGATCCGGCGCCCCGCGGGCGAGCTCGCCCCCGGTCCCGACGGCGCCGAGACCGGCCGGCTCAAGGGCCTGGTGGGAGCGGCGGGGCCGGACGAGCGCATCCCGAAGTTTCCCTCCGCGGACGAGATCGTGGTCGCGGTGGCCGGCGGCACCGCGGGCCGCTTCTCCGCGGTGGTCCCGGGCTGGATGGGCGGCGAGATCGGCTCGAGCCCGGTAAGCCGCGCGATCGAGTCGTAGGGCCCCGCTTCCGCCGCAGCGGCCCACCGTGAGTTGACACGCCGGGACCTTTCGTCGACGATAGCCGCCGATCATGGAGCGCGACGCGAGACGTCGTCGTCGTGGGTGCCGGCATCGTCGGCTGCGCCACCGCGTACTTCCTCGCCCGCCGCGGCGTGCGCGTCGTCGTCGTGGAGCGGGGACCCGTGCCGGGACTACTGGAAGAACAAGACCCTGTTCCGCTTCCACGTGGGCCGCCCGCTGCTGGCCAGCCTGGCCGCCACCCTCCCCGGCTCGGCGGCGCGCCGGCGCCGTCTCGTCTGGGACCGCGGGCTCGAGCCCCCGGCGAATCCCGCGAAGGTGCAGCGCAGCCTCGCCGAGCTCCGGCGCGTGCTGCCGTCGCTTCCCGCACTCGGCATCGCGCGGAGCTGGGCCGGCTACATCGACGCCACGCCCGATCTCGTCCCGGTGCTCGGCGAGGTCCCCTCGCTCCGGGGCTTCCTGCTCGCCACCGGCTTCAGCGGCCACGGCTTCGCGATGGGGCCCATCGCCGGCCGCCTCGTGTCCGAGCTGATCGTGGACGGCAAGCCCTCCCTCGACATCGCCGGGTTCCGTTTCTCGCGCTTCGCCGAGGGTGCCGTCGGCAAGCCGCGCAACGTCCTGTGACGCCTCCGAGCACCGCCCGCGCCGCGGTGGTGACAGGCGCCGCGCGCGGCATCGGGCGCGCGACGGCGGCCGCGCTCGCGAAGAACGGCTTCCGGGTGGCCCTGGTCGACATCCGTGGGCCGGAGCTGCAGGAGACAGCGGCGCTGGTGCGCGAGGCCGGGTCGGAGGCGCTCGCCCTCGAGGGCGACGTCACGAGCCTGGCGACGGCGCAGCGCCTGGCCGGCGACGTCCTCGCCGTCTGGGCCCGGGTCGACGTTCTCGTGAACAACGCCGGCATCTCGCAGCCCAAGGGGCTGCTCGAGATCACCGAGGAGGAGTGGGACCGCACCATCGACACGCATCTCAAGGGTGCGTTCAACTGGTGCAAGGCGGTGGCGCCGACGATGCTGGCGCAGCGCGTTGGGCGCATCGTGAACATGTCGTCGGTTAGCGCGCACACCGGCCCTGGCACCGCCGCGATGACCCGATCGGAGTACTGCGCGGCCAAAGCCGGGAACCCCGGCCCGAACCCCCGGCCCGCACAGGACGCGGG
>JACXTT010014372.1_pt1 | contig 10362 bp, 9 predicted proteins | sample 9270951 | NCBI WGS metagenome assembly JACXTT01 (sample SAMN15532306, study PRJNA645909) | rock metagenome | isolation source: weathered quartz diorite | place: Puerto Rico | collected 2017-06-21
TTGCTGTCCCGTGCGCCCGTGAATCAGGTCTCGGGGGCGGCCCCGCAGGGTCGGGGTCCCGTCCATCAGTCAGGCTCCGTCCCGCCGCCTGGACCGCGGTTCCCGGCCCAGTTCGGATGGTTCGTCCCGCAGCCGCGCGACTTCGTCGATACAGCGCGCACCGGCGTGCTCCTCGTGACAACCGCAGCCGGGCGTCCGGTCTACCGCTACACGACCGCACTCTGAGATGAAATTGAGGCGAGGAGCGATCCCGGTGCTCCTTGCCTCGTTCACCCTGCTCTCTGCGGCTTGCGGCCAGCCGGCAGCGAACGGGACCGTGATTGGCATACGGCCGTCGACCGACGTGACTCAGCCCGCACCGGTCGACCTGACTGCAATGAACACGTTGTTGGCCGATGAGCTCGCCCAGTCCAACAACACCGCGGCGATTCCCGGCGAAGACTGGATCGCCCTGGGTGAGCTGCCGGTTGACTTGACCTTGACCACGAAGCAGCTGGAGCGGCTGTACTTGTTGCAGAAGCTCGGCGAGGAGATCATCCACCAACGCCTCACCGCGCTCTCCAGGATGCGGGCCCAGGTCAGCAGGGACAGCCTGATGTCGGATTATCAAAGGTCGACCCTTCTATACCTGCTTGACGGCGCGACCTACAACCTGAAGGCCGCCCAGGTCAAGATCGCCAGGGAGCTGCTGCCGGACCAGGCGCGGGCTGACGTAACCTCAGTCGCCGCGTTTCGCGTCTATGGCCTCTTGCTCCCCAAGGCTCACCTCCTGCTCGCGGCCTACCAGACCCAACAGCTGTCGACCCTGTACAGCGATCTGCGGACGAGGTACCAGCAGCAACTCCGGCTGGGGCTCCTATCACCAGCCGCAACTGCGGCCGCGCAGGCGCTCATCGACGACCTGTCTGCCCAGGCCAATGCGATGGGCAGCTACAGCACGTACGCTCTCGGTCTGCTCTTCTGGCTCGACCCTTCTGGCTACCCGGGCAACAAGTCAACGCTGCGGGCGGCCCGGCAAGCAGTCAGCCAGGCCCAGGTTGCGAGCGACAGGGCAACAAACGACCTCGCGCAGCTCAAGGCCTACATCCACCTCTAGATCGGAACCTTGATCGAACGCGATGTCGCCGATGGCGACCTGGACGACGGTGCCCTTGCGGTAGCCGTGGCGCGAGCAGCGTCGCTGGAGCTGCTCGGGCTGCGCGAGGAGCTGCAAGGCGAAGTCGACCTGACCGACTTGCGCCGGCGGGCTGACCAGCAGTCCCATAAGGTCTTGACGAGCACGCTGCTGGACGCACGCCCGGCTGACGCCATTCTCTCGGAAGAGGCGGTGGACAATCCCGCTCGGGTCGAACGCGACCGGGTCTGGATCATCGATCCGCTCGACGGGACGCGAGAGTTCGGGGAAGCCGGCCGCACGGACTGGGCGATCCACGTCGCCCTCGTCGAGGAAGGCCGCCTGACCCTCGGCGTCGTTGCCCTCCCGGCGCTCGGCTTGACCCTCACGTCGACCAACCCACCACGCCTCCCCGCCCGTTCTGGGCCGCTGCGCGTCGTTGTCAGCCGAACGCGCCCGCCTGCGCTTGCGGACCAGGTGACGCACCGCCTCAGCGCGGTCCAGGTGCCGATGGGCTCGGCCGGCGCCAAGGCGATGTCGATCCTGCTCGGATGGGCGGACATCTACGTGCACGCGGGCGGGCAACACGAGTGGGACTCGGCCGCTCCCGTCGCGGTCGCTCGGGCAGCGGGACTCCACACGTCGCGGATCGACGGCTCGTCCCTGGTCTACAACCAGAGCCCCGCGTGGCTGCCCGACGTGCTCATCTGCAGGCCCGAGCTGGCAGATAAAGCGCTGCAGGCGGTCAAGGCATCGTCCTGACGCGGTGATGTTGCTTGACGCGGCGCGGCAAGCACACGCAATGACCGCCACTTAAAAACTCATCTCCACTTTTTTTCTTAAAAGTGCAAACTATGTCCCAAGCCCCTGGGACAAATCGGACGTGATGGTCCGGTGAGATGGGGTTGTTCGGCCGCTTATGCGGCAAATGGGAGGGAGTCGTGGCGGACGCCGCCGAATCTGTGCTTGGGTATCAGTCTGTCATGCCTTCCGCGTGGGAAGGCCGGTCGCGTGATCACGTGGCGCGGGAGCTACACGACGGCGTTGCGGGCGAGCTGTCGACGATGCTCCTCGACCTCGAGCGGTTCCGTTCCGCGCAGGTCGGCCGTAACAGCGTGCTCGTCGAAATCTCGCACCTGCAGGATCAGGTGCGCGGCGTGCTCGCCAACGTCCGCAAGCTGCTCTATGCCGAGCGGGAGCTGCCTGGGGTGGAGCCTGACTTCATCGGCGCGGTGCGCCGTGGCATCGCGCGCCGGTACTCGGAACGCACGGCGCTTCGGGTTCGGGTCATCGCATCGCCTGCCTGGCCGAGTGAGATCCCGGCCGACACGGCACTGAACCTCCGCCGGATCATCCAGGAGGCGCTCAACAACGTTGCGCGCCACAGCGGCGCTAGCACCGTATCGATCAGCTTCAGCATGATGACCGGAATCGACTGGGCCGTCCTGCGCGTGTCTGACGATGGGCGTGGCTCAGGTAGCCAGGTCGACGGCTGGCAGGCTGGGTTCGGGCTGATGGGCATCTCCGAGCGAGCGCTGCTGCTGGGCGCGCGTATCGAGATCAACAACCGGCGGCGAGGTGGCAGCACCCTGACAGTCGCCATCCCACGTAGGAGGCTGGCTGTATGAACCTGGTACGCGAAGCAGACGGAGCGGTGGCGACCTCAACCATCCGGTTGCTGGTCGCCGACGACCAGGCGCTCTTCCGGATCGCCCTGGCCGAGCTGTTGAACAACGACCCCCGACTCGAGGTGGTCGGTACGGTGGGCGATGGTCTGCTGGCAGTGCAGAAGGCCATCGAGCTTGAACCCGACGTCGTCCTGATGGATATCCGCATGCCGGGCATCGACGGCGTCGAAGCGACCCGGCGAATCCTGGCCAGCCGGCCGGGCACCCGCATTCTCATCCTCACCGCTTTCGAGACCGACCGCCATGTCCTGCAGGCCCTGCAGGCGGGCGCCAATGCCTACGTGCTCAAGGACACGGAGCCGCGGGCGCTCATCTCGAGCATCATCGCCGTGCACGCCGGCCAGCGGGTTGTGACCGGGACCGCCGCCAATCGCGTCGTGGACATGCTCACCGGCAGCGGGCCCACCCGGGCTTATTACGACAACCTGACGCCGCGCGAGATCGAGATCCTGACTCTGCTTGCGCTCGGCCTGGCCAACAAGCAGATCGCGCATCGCATAAAGATCAGCGACAAGACGGTGCGCAACCACATCAGCAACATCTACGAAAAGGTCAAAGTTGTCGACCGCTCGCAGGCAGTGCTTTACGCAGTACGTAAAGGACTAGTCGAACTCTAGGAGCTGGGACGACCCGGGACCAATGCCCCGGGTCACCTGGGCTGCAGGCGCGACAAATGTCCCATTTCGCCGGGACGGGCCTGCAGCCCAAAGTTGTACTTGAGCTACTGCGGTGGTGATACCGCTGGGCGCTTGGGAGGGAGATCCGAAAACCTGTGGCCTTGCGGTTCTGGTCGAGCCCGCATGGTGATGGCTTGGCGGTCGCGGGCGACTTGCCACTGTCGCCACGACGGTCGGTCGTCGCCCGTCGGGCCCTGCTGATCGCATTCGCCACGGTCCTCGTCGACCTCCTGGCTGTGGTCGTCGCGTACTGGATCGCCGACTCGATCAAGCACGACCCATCGATTTGGCCCGACCGCCTTGCCGTGCTCGCGACCATCCCGGTGTGGCTGATCGTCTTCCAGTTCTACGGCCTGTACAGCCGCAATGAGATCCTCGAGCCGTCCCTTAGGTTCCGCGGAATTCTCAACGGCGTGGCCATGAGCGGCCTGCTCACCATCGTCGTCACATACGGATTTCACAACCAACCTTCTCTCAAATGGATGAGCGTCCTCTGGCTGTCGGCCCTAGCCCTCGTGCTCACGGGACGGGTCGCGATGCTGCAGCTGACCCGGATCCTGAACCGCAACCACTGGCTTGGGCTCCGAACCCTCGTGATCGGCAGCAACGGCGAGGCCCGAACCCTGGCCCGTGTCCTGCGCCAGCGCCGCCAGCTCGGCTACGAGGTGATCGGATTCGTCGGGCCGAAGGCGGACATCGTGGACGGCCTGCCGTCTGCTGCCGCAATCGAGGACCTGCGCAGGCATGTAATCGACAAGGACGTGGCTGCGCTCTTCATCGCGGGGTCGGAGGTTGGCGCCGAAGTCCTGACGCAGATCGACAAGGAGCTCGCGGGCATCGACGTCCGGATCAGGACGTCCCTGGGCCTCCCCCGCCTCGCCGCTTCAAGCGTCCTGGTACGAGAGGTCGACGGGATGGCCATGCTGGCGCTGGAGCGCGTTCGACCGCCGCAGCTCCACCGGCAGGCCAAGCGGGCACTCGACGTCGTGATGTCGGTCGTCGGGCTGGTCCTGGGCCTTCCGCTGATGGCTGCAATTGCGATCGCGATCAAGTTGACCGACGGCGGGCCGATCGTCTTCTCCCAGACCCGCGTCGGCGCCGGCGGAGAGCCATTCACCATGTACAAGTTCCGGACCATGGTCCCGAACGCTGAAAAGCTCCGCGCCGACCTGCTGGCGAAGAACGAGGCAGACGGCGCACTGTTCAAGCTCCGCCGGGACCCACGGGTCACGCGGGTGGGCGTGCAGCTGCGAAAGCTCGGACTGGATGAGCTGCCACAGCTCTTCAACATCCTCATCGGCGAGATGAGCCTGGTCGGGCCCCGGCCGGCGCTGCCTGAGGAGATGGCGAGCTGGACACCCGAGCTCGCCACGCGGCTCGAGGCCAAGCCTGGGCTGACCGGCCTGTGGCAGGTGAGTGGCCGCCACGAGCTCGCCTTCGAGGACTACGTGCGCTACGACCTGTTCTACGTGGAGAACTGGTCCTTTGCGCTCGACCTGCAGATCATCGCCCGGACTGTGCCCGCCCTCCTGTCGCGCGCTGGAGCTTTCTAGCCGGCCTCGACCGCGTAGCCGCGCTTGGCCAGATGCGAGGCCAGCGACCTCGTCAGCGCCTCGACAGTCTCGTCACCGAGATCCTTCCTGTACGCGTCGAGGCGGCCCCGGCCGAAGGTCATGCCGGCCACGGCGCCGGCGAACGAGCCGCTCTGATCGAGGCCCGCGAATTCGCGCATCTCATTGAACGCGCCGGTTGGATTCGCGACCACGTCCTCGTACTTGACCTCGAGCCAACGATCCGCGGGCATCGATCCGGCGGCGGCGTCAAGCGCATCGAGGAGCAGCTTCCAGAGGATGCCCGCAAGCATCGGAAACGAGTGTCCTGACCGGTTCCATTCGTCCTGGTAGCCATCCGCAAGCGGCCCCCACTGCCAGTGATCGGGACCGTTGAAGCCTTCCCACCAGCGCATCTGCAGCCACGAGTTCGCGACAGCACGACCGTCGCGCACGACGTGCACGAACTTCGCCTCAGGAAATACGCATCCAAGAAAGCCTGCGCGAGGCCAGCCGGTGAACTTGTGCAGAAACACCGGCCGACCCTGCACCTGGGCACGGCGCTCGAAAAAGCGCCGCGTGCGATCGGCGAGCCAGGGCGTGATGTCGGCGGCCGTCAGGTCGCGCCAGGGCCGCGACAGGACTGGTGAAACCTCGCGATCGAGCGCCCGATACGCCTCAGACGGCGCAAAGCGCATACGGCCTTTCTGGGTCGCGGCCTGAGGCAGCAAGCGATATGCCTGGTTGTTCCAGCGTCGCGCGATAGCGCCGAGCGGCGAGCGGTCCTCGAGGTTGGAGACGAATCCGGCGTCGGGGTGACGTGCAAGCACCTCCTCGACCATCGTCGATCCGCAACGCCCGGTCCCGAGGACGAAGACGTACTTCACGCTGCCGTCAGACGTACCCGTGGCGGCGCAGCTCTTCGCCCTGGATGGACTTGATGGTCGCCACCACCTCTGGAGGCAGCGCCGAGCGCCAGCGCTCGTTGCGATTCGGAAACTCGATGCGCCGCAGGGCCGACTCCCACCGTGGCGACGCTTCGAGGCCGGCAAAACTGGCCATGCGCACGAGCTCCTGGATCGGATTGGCCACCAGGTTCTCGTACGTCACGATAAGCACGCGTTCAGGCGCAACCTGGGCGAGCCCGGCCTCCACACGGCGCTGCTCTTCCACCCATTCGCGGGCGCAAAGCTCCCACGGATCGCCACCCTTCTTCGCCCATTCCTCGGCCGTGCTGCCCAGCCACCAGATCTTGCCTTGGGGCCACCAGTCGACCTTGGACAGCGAGTAGGCGACAGCCCGCCCATCGCGGATGATCATCACGAATCGGGCGTTCGGAAAGACCCCAGCGAGGAGTGGGATCCGGCCGTTGTTCTCGATCCGTTTTGTGATGACCGTGGTGCCGCCACTGAACCGCGCGATGTCGTTGAAGGCTGCTCGAAGCTCGTCGGCGTCGAACCCGTGTCGCTCGAAGACCGGTGCGCCCTCGACGGGCGCTGGGAACGCGCGCTCGGCCAGGCTGCGTCGCTGCCCATACCGGTAAGCATTTGAGTCCTCGCCGAACCAGTAACGGAGCTGCAGGGACGGCAGGCTCCGCGACACGCGGTTCGCCGCCGAAACCACGCCCCATCCAGGGAAGCGGCGGAGCCAGTTGGAGATGTAGGCCGCCTGCGGGTGCAGGCTGAGGGCGCGGTAGACCAGGCTGGTGCCCGACCGCGGCGCCCCGACCAGGAACAGCGGCGGCCGGACAGGCGCGCTCACACGCGTTCGCGTAGCGACCATCCCTCCCACCGTCTTCAATCGGAACCTTGCTCCCGGAGCCGGTTTAGCCTAGCATGCACATGCACCCCAGCCACAGGGCTGGAGTCATATGGGAGGGAGTTTTGGACTTCAACATCAAGGACTATCTGTACGCCATTCGGCGTCGTCTCTGGCTGCCTATCGCAGTGCCCCTGGCAGCGGCACTCGTCACCGGCGGAATCATCTACCTGCAGCCTGAGCAGTACCAGGCCACCGCGACGGTCATCGTGCCGGCGCTGAGCGCCAAGGGCTACTCGACGAGCGCCGTCACCCAGTACTTCTCGACTTACAAGGACGTCCTGACCTCGACGCCTGTGATCGACAAGGTCGCCGCCGAGACAGGTGAGCCCAAGAACAACCTGGTCGCCGGCCTGAGCGCCAACGTGGTTACGGCCTCGAGCAACGTCATCGACGTCACGTACACCGGACCGAACAAGAAGACCGTCGACAACGTGGCCCAGACTGCCGCCGTTGACGCGCTCGATGTTCTCCTCGCGCCACAGCAATCGGCCGGGGCGAGCGAGGTGACGACGGCTCAGAACGGGCTGACGGCTGCCGACCAGAAGATCAACGATTTCATCGCGCGGACAGGCCACACATTCCCCGAGGACGATTACAAGTTCGCCTCCCAAGAGTTGTCCCAGCTGCTGGTCAACCTCGATCAGGCCCGGTTGGCGGGCGACCACGCCAGGGTCAACGGCCTGAACGCGGTCATCGCCAAGCGGCAGGCCGACCTGGCGGCCCTTGTGCCCATCGTGATCGAGTGGCAGGGCCTCAACCAGGCAATCAACTCCGCTCAGGCTGAGCTCAATCACGCCCAGATCGACCTCAACACCGTCAACGCGGAGCTCGCCAGCGACCGCGCGCCTGGCACCGTGACAGTGAAAAGCCTGGGCCACATCTCGCGCGTCCCGGGCATTTTGAAGTACGGCGGCGTGGCCGCCGGCGTGGCGTTGCTGCTGGCGCTGGCGTTCATCGTCTTGATGGAGTTCTTCCGGCCCGCGGTCGCGCAGGTTCCTTACTTGCGCAAGCTCGCGGTTCCGGCCAGGCCACCTTCGGGCGATGAGCTCGAGATGGCGACGGTCGCGGTGCCGTCGGCGGCAGCGGTGGCCGTGGCCGATGACGGTGCGGTCAAAGAGTTGTCTGGCGCCAAGCCCTCGGGCAACGGCAGCGGGAGCCGCAAGAAAGACGGCTGAGGAGGGGCCGGTGCTTCCGCCGGCCGCCCGGTCACTCGTGCGTACACAGCATCGGTCGCGTCGGTAACCGCGTCCCAGCTGTACCGGGACGCGGCCGACTGAGAAAGGACGCGTGCCCCGGCGCGAGCCAGCTCCTGGGCCGCCAGGGTCTCGGTCATTGCCGCCGCGAGCGCTTCCACATCCCCTTGGGGCACGACTCGATGGCCGGCGCCGTCTTCACCAACCACCTCGACATGAGGCGCGATGTCGCTGACGATGACCGGCGCCCGATGCGCCACGGCCTCGAGCAACGTTATTGGTAAGCCCTCCAGGCTCGATGCATTCACGAACGCCGCGGCGTTGGAGAACAGCTCTGACAGCTCGGCGCCGTACACGCCGCCAGGCATGATCACCCGCGGGTCTGCCGCCGCCGCCTCACGCAAGCCGGCGGCGTATGCGTCGGTAAAGCCCGAGCTGCCGGCAAGGAGGAGGCGCACGTCTCCCGCTACGCGCGAGAAGGCGTTGATCACCAGGTCGGGCGCCTTCTCCGGCACCAGGCGGCCGACGAAGAGGAAGTAAGGCCGATCGCCAAGGCCAAGGCGGGCTGTCGCCTCACCACGCGGACGGATGTCAGCGACCGGCATGCCGTTGGGGATGTAGTCGGCCTTGCGGCCGAGCTTGGTTACGTAGTGGTCGGCGAGCGCCTGCGAAACTGTGATCGTGGCGTGCGGCACCCGCGCGCTGAGCTTCTCCCCCGCCTTCAGCGCCAGCTTGGCCATACCGGTCCACTTCTGCCGGGCGTAGTCCAGGCCGTGCACGGTGAGCACGATCTTCGATCGTGAGAGGTAGCGCGGCAGCGGCGCCACCAGGCCAGAGCCGAGCGCATGGTAGTGCACGATGTCGGGCCGTCGGCCCAGGACAAGGACGCTCGACGCGGCGCTGTGAGCGATGAAGTCCATGTGCTTGGTCCCAATCGCCGGGACGTAGCGCAGGTTCATGCCGCGATAGGTCGCCGGCCGCTCCTTCACGTAGTTGGTGCGGCAGTAGACGGTGACGTCGTGGCCGCGGTCCGCAAGGCGCGCCCCCAGCTCCTCGACATGCCGCTCGATGCCGCCCTCGCTCGCGGGGACGCCCCTCAAGCCGATGAAGGCGATCCGCAGCCGCGTACCGTCCCTCACGCCGTGACGGCCTCCCTCGCGCCTGCAGCCTCGGCGTAGATCGCGGCGAGGCGCTCGAGGTGTTTCGCCGGCGCAAAGCCCTGCTCGACGAACGCGCGCGCCGCGCGGCCGGTCGAAGCCGCCCGCTGCGAGTTCGACGCGAGATCGCACATGCGAGCCGCCAGGGCCTCCGCATCGCCCGCGCGCGTGACGTAGCCCGTGACGCCGTCCTCGATCAGCTCCGGGATGCCCCCGAGCTGGGTGCCCAGCACTGGCACGCCGCACGCGAACGACTCGAGGATGGTGATGGGCTGGTTCTCGTACCAGACGGAAGGCACGACCGTCGCGAGCGAAGCCCGCATCGCGTCGTGCACCGCCTCGCGGCCAACGCGGCCGTGGAACCGCACGCGACCGGGCGCTACCTTGTCCGCGAGCTGCTCGAGCTTGGCCCGCTCAGGGCCGTCGCCGAAGATGTCGACCGTCAGGTCCGGCGCCAGGCCTGCGGCGCGGATCAGGACGTCGACGCCCTTCTCCGGCCAGAGCCGGCCGGCGTACAGGAAACCGTCGCCCGGCCGCTCACGAGCCGCTATGGAGCCCGTATCGACGAAATGGCTGACGTGGCGCATCCGGTCGGGGAAAACGCCCGCCTGGGCCATCTTGTCCGCCAGGAAGCGGCTGGGGGCGATGAACAGCCGCACCGGGGCATAGGCGCGGGTGAGGCTGTGGGCGTAGGACTCGACCGACACGAGGACGCTGGCCACGAGCGAGCCCTCCTTGCAGCGGTGCGTGGCGGCGTTGTAGAACCGCCCGCCTAGGCACGCCTCGCACAGCCGGCCGTGGTCGAGAAACTGGTGGCTGGGGCAGGCGAGCTTGTAGTCGTGCAGCGTCATCACGCCGGGCAAGTCGTACTTCGCCAGCGGGCGCAGCACCGAAGGCGAAAGCTGGTGGTAGATGTTGTGGAGGTGGACGACGTCGGGCCGGAAATCCCGAACGACCTCGGCCATCCCCGCGGCGCTGCTCGTCGAGTAGAACATGCGGGCCGATGCCCTGAGCTTGGCCCACACCGACGGCGCGCGGAACTCGACATAGCCGGGGAAGTAGGTCGCGTACGGCATCGGGTCGTTTTCCGGGTGCTCCATGCCGAAGAACGCCACCTCGTCGCCGGCAGCCGCCTGCAGCTCGGCCAGGTCGAACATGTATG